>Ga0307499_10000481_pt1 | contig 14038 bp, 17 predicted proteins | sample 13_S_MG_FD_201363 | JGI IMG/M metagenome (GOLD analysis project Ga0307499, IMG submission 201363) | Soil microbial communities from Populus trichocarpa stands in riparian zone in the Pacific Northwest, United States - 13_S | ecosystem: Environmental > Terrestrial > Soil > Riparian zone > Trees... | reverse complement strand
GCTTCCGTCGGTCTCGGTCCAAAGCCCGTGGCAATGGAAAAACGGCGCACCGTCACGCTCGCCAAGCGTCATCGCGCCAAGTTTCAGCCGCGTAATGCCGGAGGGGCGAAAGGTGTCGCTGTAGAACGCCGCGTTGGCGCCGGTCTTCGACAGTGCCGGCATCACATAGGCAAACGGCCCGAGCGCCCCTCCCCGCATGCCCAGCACGCCGCCGGAAAATCCGGCTTCGGCAAAGCCGCGGCGCGTCGCTTCCAGCAGCGGCAGGCCGGCGGCCAGCGTGAATGAAAACGCCCGGCCCCGCACCTCGACCCATTGAATGCGTTCAACCGCCGCAGCGCCGGGCTGGTCAATACTGCGCATCGCTCAGGTGCCCGTCGACTTCGCAACGAGTTCGAGCAGACCCCGCGCCTCGAGTTCATCGCGCACCAGCCGCTTCGGAATCTTGCCGTAACCGGATTTGGGCAGCGCCTCCCAAAAGAAGAAGCGCTTCGGCATCTTGTAGCGCGACACCTTCGGCGCCAGGAAAGCCGCCAGCTCCGCCTCGCTTACCGCGGCAGCGCCTTCGCGCGCGACGCAGACGGCCACGCCGACCTCGCCCCAGAACGGGTCGGGCACGCCGAGCACGGCGACCTCGCCGATCGCAGGATGCGTGAGAATCTTCTCCTCGACCTCGCGCGGATAGATGTTGGAGCCGCCGGAGATGTACATGTCCGAAGCGCGGCCGGTGATGTAGACAAAACCTTCTTCATCCATGTGGCCGAGATCGCCGGTACGAAACCAGCCGTCGCGAAACGCCTTCGCGTTGGCCTCGGGGTTGTCGTAATAGCCGGCAAACACGGCGGGACCGATCACGCAGATCTCGCCGGTCTCGAACGGTTTGAGCTCGCGCCCGTTATTGCCCTGGATCGAGACCTGCATGCCCGTGCGCTCGAAGCCGCAGGTGCCGATGCGGGCCTGCGGGCCGTCCTCGGGATCGTGCAGGTTGGCCGGCATCACCGTGATGTTGCCGGTGACCTCGCCGAGCCCAAAATACTGCACCAGCACCGGACCGAGCTTGGCCAGCGCCGCCTTCTGGTCCTCGCGATACATCGGCGCGCCGGCATAGATCACGTAGCGCAGCGAGGAATGGTCGTATTTGTCGACCGCGGGATGCTCGACCATCATCTTCAGAATGGTCGGCACGGTAAACATGTTGCTGACGCGGTGCGTCTCGATCAGGCGGAACGCCTCCGCAATATCGAACTTCTCGGTCGGCAGCAGGATTGTCGGCACGCCGCGCGCGACCTGCATGAGCTGGTGCACGCCGGCGCCATGCGACAGCGGCGCGACCACCAGCGCGGCGTCGTTCTCCGTCGTGCCGGGCGTCAGGTCGGCGAGATGGTTGGTCACCACAAACGCCATCTGGCCATGAGTGAGCACCGCCGCCTTGGAGCGGCCGGTGGTACCGGAAGTGAAGAAAAACCAGCAAGGATCGTCGTAATCGACCGCTGCGTTATCGACCTTGGCACCCGCATGATCGGCGATCACGCCGCCGACGGATTTTTCGCCGAACATCCCGTCGCCGATCCGCCAGACGAATTCGAGTGCGGGATTGGCGGCCGAAATGGCGTGATCGGGAAACTCGCCATGGCACAAAAATCCCTTCGCGCCGGAGGCGGTGGCGAGATAGGCGACCTCGTCGGGCATCAGGCGGAAATTGGTCGGCACCCAGACCGCGCCGAGCCTGAAGGCCGCGAACATCGACCAGAACATCTCATCGCAATTTTTGGAATGCACCAGGACGCGGTCGCCCTTGACGATACCGCGCGCGGCGAGACCCGCCGCCAGCGCGGAGACGTGGCCATCGATCTCGCGCCAGGTCCAGGATCTGTCGCCCCAGATGAAGCCCGTGCGGTCGCCATGGCGGCGGGCGTTCTGGGTCAGCATATGCGCGAGATTCATCACCCGGCGCGACATCCGCGCCAGGCCGCCGCGCGGGGTGGAAATGGTCACGGTTTCAGTCACAGGGCATCAACCTACGCTTCGAAAAAACAGACATGGAACACCTCATCGCAACGATAGCAGAAAGCCTCGTGGCAGAAAGCCTTGCGCCAGCTCAAATCCGTGGGCCGGCGTCACCGCACGCCGGTGCCCTTGCAGCGCTGGCACTTGACCACCCTGTCGCCCTTCTTCAGCAAGCCCTTGCCCTCGCAGTTCTTGCATTTCTGCTTCTTCTTGATGTTAGGGCCTTTTTCATTGGCCATGGTAATCTCCCGGCAAGCGTTGCACGCATCACCATAACCAGCCCCGCACTCCCGTCCATAAGCCCGCACCAAACGATTCAAGGGATCACCATGGTTACCCGTCGAAAGCTGATGTTGTCCGGCGCAGCCAGCCTGCTGGCGGCCGCCTTGCCGCGGCCGGCGCTGGCGACGCCGGACGATCCCGTGGGCATCGTGACCGCCATTTACACCCGTGCCGCCAAGGGCAAGGGCGATGGTGGCGGCGGGTTTGTGATCGAGAACAAGGCGGCGAAGGCAAAATACCTGTCTAAATCGCTGATCGCACTCTGGGCCAAGGCAGACGCCCGCACGCGCAAGGGCGACAGCGGGCCGTTGGATTTCGATCCCGTCACCAATTCGCAGGATCCCGACGTGAAGTCGTTCAAGGTGGCTGCCGAGAAGCAGGAAGCCGACAAGGCGACCGTCGCCGTCACCATCGAAAGTCATCAGCGCGATGCCCGCGCCAACGCGGCCGACAAGATCATCCGCTACGACTTTGTCCGGGAGGCCGGCGAATGGAAAATCGACGACATCAAGGGAGCCGTCGACGGCAGCCCGTGGTCGGTTCGCGCCCTGCTCGCCGCTTCACTCAAGTAAGGAATCGAGCCCGCCGGTCACGGAGGTGCCGGCGGGCCCCTTCCCGGGATTACTGCGGATGGTCGGCCAGTTCCTGATCGCTCAAACGCCAATCCTGCCAAAGCTGGAGCGCACCCAGCAGGACGACGATTGCGCCGAGGGCGACATGCCAGGCCCGAAGCAGGTCGTCGCCGGAGTAGCCGAGGATGAACGGTGAAGCGATCAGCCAGAGGCCGAGCGCGATCTCGGCCGCCTCCTCCCAGCGCTGCAGTGCGACATATTCGAGCTGGGCCAGACCGAACACCAGCATGCCGACCACGAACGTGTTGAGGATCATGGTGCTGCGTTCGGCGTCGATCACGTCGTGGCTGGAGAACGGAAACCACGGCGATACCACGATCAGCGCGCCAAGCAGCATGCCGAACCAGTCTTCCCACGTGCGATGTTTGTTGAAGAAACCAAAGCCCGACATTGTAAACCTCCCCTTGAAAAGAGGCATACGTCGGCGGCCGCGATCACAGTATTTTTCGATATTGAGCAGACGCGGCCGCTTCGGCGGCGTATGTCATCTTAACGACGTAGGAACCGCGCAAGCCGTTGCAAGGCCCGCCTGCAAAGATCTTGCGCGCGCGGGCCGTCGGCACCGCCCTTTATTGCGTTGCGCCGAGCCGCTGCAGGCTCTCGCTCAGGCCCGGACTGATCTCCAGCACCTTGCGGAAATCCGCAATTGCGCCCGCGTCGTCGCCGGTTTGCATCGGCGGGTTCTTGCCCCTAAATGAAACGGTGAATCATCCGGGAATCGCTGCGTGGCCGCCGTCCGCGACAATAAGGCTCAAAACCGCTTCGACCTCGACGGCGATGTGGCGTTTGCGAATTATCGCATCACGCCTTCGGCCGTTATCATCACCCATACCGAAACGCCCCGCGCGCTGCGCGGCCGCGGCATCGCTTCCGAACTGGTCAGGGGCGCGCTCGAACTGATTCGCGCCGACGGTCGCAAGGTGATCGCCGGCTGCGGGTTCGTCGTGGACTATCTGCGCAAGAACCCGGAATTTGCCGATCTGGCGGGATAACGGCACACTGTCATTCCGGGCGCGCGTTAGCGCGAACCCGGAATCTCGAGATTCTCAGATGCGCAATTGCGCACCTGAGTTCGACGCTTTGCGTCGCCCCGGAATGACCTGCGTGGCCGAATGACAAGCCTCACGTAATCCGGATCGACATATCCGGCAGACCATCGAGCTTGCACAGCAGCACGTCGCCCTTCACGACCGGGCCGACATTTTCCGGCGTGCCCGAATAGATGATGTCGCCCGGCTTGAGCTCGAAGGCTTCCGACAGCTTGGCGATCTGCTCCGCCACGCTCCAGATCATGTTGCGCAGATCCGAGTTCTGCTTGACCGCGCCATTCACCGCCAGCGAAATCGCGCCTTTGGTGAAATGTCCGGTCTTGGTTGCCGGATGTATCGGCCCGAGCACGGCGGAGCGGTCAAAGCTCTTGCCGATTTCCCATGGCTTCTTCTCGTCGCCCATCGCCCGCTGCAGATCGCGCCGCGTCATGTCGAGGCCGAGCGCGTAGCCGTAGACGTGGTCGAGCGCCTGCTCCGCCGGAATATTGCTGCCGCCCGATTTCAGCGCCGCCACCAGTTCGACTTCGTAATGATAGTTCTTGGTGAGCGAGGGATAGGGATGATCGCCGACACTACCGACGGCGACATTCTGGATCGCATCGGTCGGCTTCTGAAAGAAGAACGGCGGCTCGCGATTGGGGTCCGACCCCATTTCGCGCGCATGCGCGGCATAGTTCCGCCCGATGCAATAGATCCGTCGCACCGGAAACACATCGGTCTCACCCACGATCGGGATGGTCGTCGTGCCAACCGGGAAAATCGATTTCGGGCCGGCCTGCGCTGCGGCCGTGCCGCCCTGCACGGCCGTACCGGCCAGCGCCAGCGCGCCGGTTGCCAGGATGCTCCTGCGATCGACATTGCTCATTGGCGTCCTCCATGTTTTGCTGGTCTTTTTATCCGCCCGTATCTACAGCGTTTCAGCCGCAAAGTGGATAGCTTTGCGCGTTGCTGCATTGCAATCGCAGCAAAAAAGAAAGGCCCGCGTCGCCGCGGGCCTTCGCAGTCTATGAAGCTGACGAAGCGTCAGTGCTTGATCTCAGGCGGCAGCTTGCCGCCATTGGCGGCCAGCTTGGTCATGACCTGCTTGTGCAGCCAGATGTTCATGCTGGCGGAATCGTTGCTGTCGCCGGTATAGCCGAGTTCCTTTGCGAGCTCCTTGCGTGCCGCGAAGCTGGAATCGATGTCGAGCGCCTTCATCAAGTCGACGATCGAGGTGCGCCACTCCAGCTTCTCCCCCTTGGCCTTTACCGCCTGGTCGAGGATGGGTGCGACGTCGACGGTTACGGCTGCCGGTGCAGCGGCCCCGCCGGACGATCCAGCGCCCGCGGCCGCCCCACCGCCGGCCGGCGCAGCGTCCGCCTTGGTGCCGAAAATTGCGCCCATGATTTTTCCGAAAATGCTCATCGATAGCTCCCAATGACTTGAAGGGGTGAGTCTCTGGCGGCACTGTCTGACCGGCAGCGCCACGCCGGGATCGCCGCCAAGTTTAGCCAGACGGGCGAGGCTTGCCAATGAAACATTCACTGAAGCGTGAGTGCGTTTGTCGCTGTTTGGGAGTACGGTTGTGATTCAGTTCGCGACATGGCCAGTTCCATCCGTCTTCGCGCCTGGCCTGATCGTGATCATTCTATGAAACGGCGCGTTTGCGTCCTTCGGTTGGCGCAACGCGACCGCGAGGGAGACAGCGACCATGGCGACGTATCACGGCAATGTCACATCAATGGCGCCGAGCGGACCAGAGACCGCCGCCGCGCCCGTTATCCGAACCATCGGCCTACCGGAACTCCATCGCGCCTTGCAGCGCGGCTGGGAAGACTTCAAAGCCGTGCCAAGCCACGCCATCATCCTGTGCATCATCTATCCCGTGCTCGGCTTGATGCTGGCGCGCGCCGTGCACGGCTATTCGGTGCTGCCGCTGCTGTTTCCGCTCGCCGCCGGCTTCGCCCTGCTCGGCCCGTTCGCCGCGCTCGGCCTCTACGAAATGAGCCGCCGCCGCGAACGTGGCGAACAGGCAACCGCCTGGGACGCGCTCGAGGTCGTGCGCTCGCCGTCGTTCGGCGCGATGCTCGGGCTCGGCGCGCTGTTGCTCGCGCTGTTCGTGACCTGGGTGGCTACCGCGCAGGCGATCTATATCGCCGCGTTCGGCTATGCTGGCGCGGCCGGCTTTTCCGATTTTGCCGAACGCGTGCTGACGACGTCGCAAGGCTGGTGGCTGATCGTGGTCGGCTGCGGCGTCGGCTTCCTGTTCGCCCTGGTCGCGCTATGCATCAGCGTGGTGTCGTTCCCGTTGATGCTCGACCGTCATGCCGGCGCCGGCGATGCGATGGTGACCTCGCTGCGCGCGGTCGCACGCAATCCCGTGCCGATGGCGGTCTGGGGATTGATCGTCGCGGCGCTGCTGGTGGCGGGATCGCTGCCGGCCTTCCTCGGCCTTGCCGTCGTCATCCCCCTGCTCGGGCACGCCACGTGGCACCTCTATCGGGAGGTGATCGAGCCGGAACTCAATCCCCAGCCGCTTCCGTCCCGCGCGCACCGCGAGCGCAAGCCTGCCGCCGATTTCCCGGCCAATCTGTTCCCCTGGCGGCGCAAGGACGGCGCATAGCCTGCACGGAACCCGATCGATCACACCGCCGGCCAAACCGACCGGCGGTGTCGTCTTTCATTGCTTACTAACGATGAATTGAGCATCTTCAACGGAAAGGCATCGTTGGCGACGGCATCAGCCTTGTTTTGGCCGATCTTGCTTCGAACATTCGACGTGACATGGACACGAACCGTCAATGACGCATCGTCGAGGAGCGAACGGCACGATGATCTCCCGCCTTTCTCTGCGCGCTCTGACCCTGGGCGCCCTGTTGCTGATTTCTGCGGCGCCGGCGTTCGCGGCGCCCTGCGGCACCGGCCCCTTCGAAACCTGGCTGGAAGATTTCAAGAAGGAAGCCGCCGCCAAGGGCATTTCGGCCTCCGCCATACAGGCCGGCCTGACCGGCGTCACGCTCGACAAGAGCGTGCTCGCCCGCGACTCTTCGCAGAAGGTGTTCAGCCAGACGTTTGAGGAGTTTTCCGGTCGCATGATACCGCCCCGGCTTAGCCGCGGCGCCAATATGCTCAAGCAATACGGTTCAGTGCTCGGGCGCGTTGAACAGGCATATGGCGTGCCCGGCGAGGTCCTGGTGGCGATCTGGGGCCTGGAAACCGATTACGGCGTCAACATCGGAAAATTCCCGACACTGCGCGCGCTGGCGACACTGGCCTATGATTGTCGCCGCACCGACCTGTTCAAGGCCGAGCTGATGGACGCGCTGCGCATCGTCGAGCGCGGCGATATCGCGCCGCAGGATTTGCGCGGCGCATGGGCCGGCGAAATCGGCCAGACCCAGTTCATGCCGTCGTCCTACATCAAGTTCGCGGTCGATTTCGACAGCAACGGCCGTCGCGATCTCCTGCGCAGCCCGTCGGACGTGCTGGCCTCGACCGCCAACTTCCTCGCCAACCATGGCTGGCAACGCGGCAAGGACTGGGAGCCCGGCAGCGCCAATTTCGCCGCGATCAAGGAGTGGAACAAGAGCGAGGTCTACGCCAAGACCATCGCTCATTTCGCGACCCAGCTTTCGCGCGCGCCGTAGCAAGAAATCAAAGGCAAAAATGCAAAGGGCCGGCCTCAGCGACCGGCCCTTTGCAAGCCAATTTACTTCGCCGTACCCACGTGCATCGCCTTGCTCAGATGCGCCGCGCAGGCGCCCGCCTTGCCGCTCAGCAGCGCATCCTGGGCAGCCGCAATTTCCTTCTGGGCGGCCATCTTCCCCTCGCCGTCCGCCATGTTCTCGATCATTGTTTCAGTCTTGCTCAGATTGTCGCCGCTGCAGCCCGCCTTGACTCGCGCGGCGTCAGCGGGAGAGACGGCGTATGCCAGGACTGCTACTGCAGTGGCTGCGAGTAATTTGTTGAGCATGGTAACTCCCCTTTTCTTTTTGGACAGACGACTCCATTGCCATCTGCGAAGACAATGATCGCTGAAGTGTGAGAACTTCAGAATGAACTTCGCGCGAGGTTGTCAGCGCAGCGCGCAGAGGCCTCATGCGAAATCCTGCTTTTTCATTACGTTCCGGTAAGGAAGGCACGCGCGGCTTTGCGGCAATCGTCTTTGGTCGTGCAGCAATACGGTCCACGGCAAGATCGCCGGCACCTCCGACATGAGTTCGTTTCAATGCTGACGAAAGAGGCCACGCCATTGAGGCGGGCCTCCTCGATCCAACAGCGCAAGCGCCGGAATGCCGGCGCGCATCACACGGCCGCCACCATTAAACGTCGCGCGCGGTTGTTTGGACGAAATGCTCCGTCATGCAGGGTTGGCCGCGCAGTTTCAGGCCGCCAAGGCAGATGCAGTTTCTGTTACTTAAGAAATGAATAATTATTCATTATAATTAGGATGACGCATGCGATTCGCGCATAAGAAACTTCCAAAAAATCCAGTCCTTTTGAACATTTTGTCCACCGCGCCGGGCCGCAGAATTGAGTTCGAGGCGCACTATCGACACTTGGATAAAGGGCAAAAGTTATCACGCGAATTCAACAAACCCGCAAATTTACGGCATTACTTGCGTGTTTAGGCCGTCCTGCCGGGCGCGAAGGCAAACCGACCCGGCAGCCATGCGCAAAGGTTAAACCGACCTTACCGCTGCCATGCGCTCCAGGATTAGCTGCACCGCAACATCGGAACTTCTGCATTGCGGAATCTGAGCTATATTCATTTCAACGATGAGGCCGGCTTCAAAGGCTGAATCGTAACTTCAAGGAGACTACAATGCTACTTTCGCTCATCCGCATGTTCCAGGCATTCCGGGATTATCAGCGCAATGTCAGCGAACTGTCCCAGCTCAGCGATCGCGAACTGGCCGATATCGGCCTCGATCGTGCGGACATTCCGCGCGTTGCCGCCGGCAGCTATAACGGCTGATTTTCGGTTCGGCCGCCTGACGAACGGATAACGCCCGCCCTGCTGCGGGCGTTGTCGTGTCTGGCCTTAGTCTGACGCGTTTTCTTCACGCGAACCGGTGCGCTTGGCGCAAAAACGCGCTAACGCTGCGCGCATGATTTCCTCCACGCCCCAAACTGACACCGTCCACGTGATTGGCGGCGGCCTTGCCGGCTCCGAAGCGGCTTGGCAACTCGCCAATGCGGGCGTCCGCGTCGTCCTGCACGAGATGCGCCCGTTGCGGATGACCGAGGCCCACCGCACCGAAGGTCTGGCCGAGCTCGTCTGCTCCAACTCATTCCGCTCCGACGACGCTGCCAACAACGCTGTCGGCCTGCTGCATGCCGAGATGCGTCGGCTGGACTCCCTGATCATGCGCTGCGCCGACGCCAACCAGGTGCCCGCGGGTGGGGCGCTGGCTGTCGACCGCGACGGGTTTTCGGCAGCCGTCACCAAGGCGCTGCACGACCATCCCCTGATCGAGATTGACCGCGCCGAAATCACCGGTCTGCCGCCCGCCGAATGGGGCAACGTAATCGTCGCGACCGGCCCCCTTACCTCCGCACCGCTGGCCGAGGCGATTCGCGAGCTGACCGACGAGAGCGCGCTGGCGTTCTTCGATGCGATCGCGCCGATCGTGCACAAGGATTCCATCGACATGTCAGTGGCGTGGTTTCAGTCGCGTTACGACAAGGTCGGGCCCGGCGGCACCGGCGCCGATTACATCAACTGCCCGATGACGAAGGAGCAGTACGACGCCTTCGTTGCGGCGCTGCTGGCCGGTGAGAAGGTCGATTTCAAGGATTGGGAGACCAACACGCCCTACTTCGACGGCTGCCTGCCGGTCGAAGTGATGGCCGAGCGCGGCCACGAGACGCTGCGCCACGGGCCGATGAAGCCGGTCGGGCTGACCAATCCGCACGACCCCACCGTCAAGGCCTACGCCATCGTGCAGCTGCGGCAGGACAACAAGCTGGGCACGCTCTACAACATCGTCGGCTTCCAGACCAAGCTGAACTACGGCGCACAACAGCGCGTGTTTCGCACCATTCCAGGCCTCGAGAACGCCGAATTCGCCCGGCTCGGCGGCCTGCATCGCAACACCTTCCTGAATTCGCCAAAGCTGCTCGATGGCCAGTTGCGGCTGCGCGCGCAGCCAAGACTGCGCTTCGCCGGTCAGATGACCGGCTGCGAGGGTTACGTGGAATCCGCCAGCATCGGCCTGATCGCAGGTCTTTATGCCGCGGCGGACGCACGCGCGCAGTCGCTCGAACCGCCGCCCGTCACCACGGCGCTGGGTTCGCTGCTCGGCCACATCACCGGAGGCCATATCGAGACCATCGAAGCCGGAACGCGCTCATTCCAGCCGATGAACATCAATTTCGGACTGTTCCCGCCGCTGGCCAGTCCGCCGACCAAGAAGCCCGACGGCACAAGGCTGCGCGGCAACGAGAAGACGGTAGCAAAAAAGCAGGCGCTCAGCGCTCGCGCACTCGCCGATCTCGACCGCTGGATCGCCGATCATCTGCGCGTAGCGGCGGCGGCGTAACATCATGGGCTTGCCGAAAGACGATGCCGCCACCCTGTCGGCGCGCTGGACCGAAGGCGTGCTGCTGAAGCGCGACGTGTTCTCCACCGTCGAACGCGGCCGTTTCCGTGACGATTCGGGCGAGGTTGACGCGGTGCTGCGCCGGCTCGACCAGGTGCCGCTGTGGTCCTATCCGCTCGCCCGCCATTTGTTCGCCCGCGAACGCCGCGCGCTGACGCTGGCGCGCGATCTCGACGTCGGCCCAAAACTGCTATGGGCCGGGCGGCAAGCGCTGGTGCGCGGCTTCATCGACGGCGTCGCGCTGCATCTGGCCAAACCCCATGGCGACCTCGCTTACTTCCAGTCCGCCAAGCTGGCCCTGCGCAAGCTGCACCGCGCCGGCATCTGCCATAATGATCTCGCCAAGGAGCAGAACTGGCTCCGTGGAAGCGACGGCCGCGCCTATGTGACCGATTTTCAGCTGGCCGTCTGCTTCAAGACCAGAAGCCGCCTGTTCCGGATCGCGGCCTATGAGGATCTGCGCCATCTGCTGAAGCACAAGCGCAGCTATGCCCCGCAGGCGCTGACGCCGATGGAGCGCAAGATACTGGCGCGCAAATCCTTTGTCGCCAGTATCTGGCTCAAGACCGGCAAGAAGGTCTATCAGGCTATCACCCGCGGCCTGTTCAACTTCACCGATCGCGAAGGCGGCGGCCGCCGGCTCGTCAACGACGCGCCTGTCCTGATCGAGCTGATCCGGAAGAACCCGGACGTGCGCGACACTGCCATTGTCGCGTTCGCCGACCGCCGCACCGGCGTCGGGCTCTACGCCTTTGTCGAGGCCGACAAGGTCGCGCTGGAAAAGCAGTTGCGCAGCGAACTGTCCGCCGCCAAGGGCATCAAGCCGCCGGAGCATATCCAGGTGGTGCATGCCCTGCCGCGCGACGCCGCCGGCGCACCGCGCACCGAGATATTGCAGCTCGTCGCGATGAATCAGGTCGACCTGATCGAACCGTTGATCAAGAACGACGTCGACCGCGCGTTCCTGAAGGACATTCTGGAGAGCCGGAAGAATTTGCGGGATCGGTTCAATTTCGAGAGCAGCGAGTTGAATTCGCGCTAACCCTCTCAGCGTCATTGCCTGCGACAAACGCGCCGCGCTTGCGCAAGGGAGCGCCGCGACGAAGCAATCCATCTCGCGGCTCGCTCGCGGCGAGATGGATTGCTTCGCTTCGCTCGCAATGACGATCGTTGGACCTACCCCCCAAACTCCTTCGTCCGCGACGCGCGCCACAACGTCCACAGCGTCCGCAACCGCGATGTCGTGTGTGGCGTGAACGGATCGAAATCAGCACGTGACATCCGCGTCAGGTCGCGGCGAACCAGCGCCAGCGGCAGGAACACCGGGCGCACCGGCGGCGGAACGTGTGTGAGCAGTTCGAAGGCCGTGCCGAGATGCTTTCCGGCATCCCCCGTCAACTGATCGATCGCGGCACGCGCCCGTGGCGTCTGCTTGCCCGAAAAGACCTCCTCCATCCCGCTGCCGTGCTGCTGCAGCAACTGCAGCGGCAAAAACAGCTGACGCCGCGCGGCATCGAGCGGCAGCGCCGCAATCACCTGCGCCATGCCCTGGGCCAGCCCGGCATGGCGCGCGAGATGGTCGATCACGGCTGACGGCGGCACCGCGACCCGCGCGCCGAGCGAAAGCAGCGCCGCGGACGTGTCGATGACATAGCCTTCCAGCGCCGCCATCGACGGCATCGGATCGTTGTAGAGGTCGAACTGGTGCTCCTCGATCAGCCGCGACAGCGGCTCGACCGGCAGGCGGAATTCACCAATGGTCTGCAGCAGTTCGGCCGCCACCGGATTGCCCTCGACGCCGCCATGGCCGGCGCCTTCCAGCATGTCGGTCCACCATTGCAGCCGCATTTCGCCCGGCAACGGCTGGCTGACCTGCTCGCGCACGCGCGATATTTCGACATTGAAGGCGTAGACCGACAGCAGCGCGCGGCGCTGGACCTGCGGCAGGAACAGCGTCGAGGCATAGCGGGCAAAATCGTGCGTGCGCACCAGGTCGGCGCAGAACGCGGCGGACTCTTTCGACGTCGCCGCCCCGCTCATGGCACCGCGATCAGCGCCGCCGCGACCCGCCGGCGCTCGCCCAGCATGATGTTGTAGGTGCGGATCGCGGGCCCCGTCTGCATCGCATCGAGCACCACGCGCACGGCGCGCAGCGCCTCGCGGAGGCCCCGCGGCGGCAGCCAGACGTCGGTGCCGGTGCCGACGATCAGCGTGTCGATGGAATTGGCAGACTTGAAGACGCGATCAAGCGAATATTCGTCTATCCCGGAGGGCTGCGTCACGTCCCAGGCCCAGATCGCATCCGGCAGACACAGCAGCGAGCCGCGATGCGACATGTCGGCGAAGGCGAAGCCGCCCTTGCCGTAGGCTTCGATCGGCGCCGACCTCGGAAGATGGGGAGCGTCCGAGGAACTGGCCATCAGCAACTACTTCTTTGCAGGCTTATCCGGGGCGTCGCGGTGCTCACCGACGCCGAGATAGATCAGGATCGGCGCGGCGATGAAGATCGAAGTATAGGTGCCGACCAGCACCACACCGAACATCATGACCGCCGTAAAACTGTGGATCGCATGGCCGCCGAACAGCAGCAGTGCCAGCAAGGCCAGCGTCACCGTGACGTGGGTGATGATCGAGCGCGACAATGTCGAATTGATGGATTCGTTCAAAAGCTGCGGCATCGGCATTTTCTTGTAGCGCCGCAGCATTTCCCGGATGCGGTCGTAGATCACAACGGTGTCGTTCAGAGAGTAACCCAGAATGGTCAACAGCGCCGCGATACTGGTGAGGTCGAAGTCGACCTGCGAGATCGACATGAAGCCGATCGTCAGCACGATGTCGTGGACGTTGGCGATCATGGCGCCCAATGCGAACTGCCATTCGAACCGGAACCAGAGATAGATCAGGATTGAGAAAATCGCGAGCATCAGGCCGAGCATGCCGTAAGCGAGCAATTCGCCGGACACGCGCGGGCCGACCACTTCAACCCTGCGATAGTCCACGGAATCGCCGAGCGCGCCGCGGACCTTCTGCACGGCGGCCTGCTGCGCGGCATCGCCGCCGGGCTGCTCGGCGACCCGGATCAGCACGTCGTTCGGACCGCCGAACTGCTGCAGCTGGATGTCGCCGAGCCCGAGTGTGCTCAGCGTCGCGCGCATCGCGCCGATATCGGCAGGACCGGCCTTGTTCTGCACTTCCAGCAACGTACCGCCCCGGAAGTCGATGCCGAAATTCAGCCCGTGGGTGAAGAACAGCACGATCGCCAGGATCGAAAGCGCCGCCGAGATCGGGAAGCTGATGCGCCGAAAGCGGGTAAAATCGAAATGCGTATCGTCGGGAACGATGCGCAGCGGCGGCAGCAGATCGAGCACGGCGACCACGGTCAGCACGGCGATCAGCACGCCCAGCCCAATGAGAACGAATTGAGTCACAATGAGGTCCCTAGATCGGCACGGTCTTCGGCCGTTTCCATCGCACCCAGCCGGCGACG
>Ga0307499_10000479_pt1 | contig 14113 bp, 10 predicted proteins | sample 13_S_MG_FD_201363 | JGI IMG/M metagenome (GOLD analysis project Ga0307499, IMG submission 201363) | Soil microbial communities from Populus trichocarpa stands in riparian zone in the Pacific Northwest, United States - 13_S | ecosystem: Environmental > Terrestrial > Soil > Riparian zone > Trees... | reverse complement strand
ATATTCCCCACTGCTGCCTCCCGTAGGAGTCTGGGCCGTGTCTCAGTCCCAGTGTGGCCGGTCGCCCTCTCAGGCCGGCTACCCGTCGTCGCCTTGGTGGGCCGTCACCCCACCAACAAGCTGATAGGCCGCGGGCCCATCCCTAGCCAGAAAACCTTTCCACTTCCGAAGATGCCCTCAGAAGTCGTATCCGGTATTAGCCCCGGTTTCCCGGGGTTATCCCAGTGCTAGGGGCAGGTTGCCCACGTGTTACTCACCCGTTCGCCGCTAGGACACCTCCCGAAGGAGGGCCTCGCTCGACTTGCATGTGTTAAGCACGCCGCCAGCGTTCGTCCTGAGCCAGGATCAAACTCTCCGTGAATGTTTATAACCTCCCCATCGACCGGAGCCGATGGTGAAGTGACACGAAGTGTCACTGCTAGGCAGTGACGTGATCGCTGGTCTCGACAAGCTGTTTTTGCTTGTCGTACCAAAGGAATCCACAGTAGAATGTCGTATGACCCGGAGGGCCAGCCGACAACTACTGACGGAGTTGTTGGCACTGACTTTCGGCACGCTGTTGAGTTCTCAAGGAGCGGACGCGCACCTTCGCTAGCCTTTCGGCTAAGCTCGGGGGCAACCCGTTCTACGTTACTCGGTCGGTTTCGCTGTGTCAAATCTTCCGATTTGACCGCACCGCCCGGTCCTTCCGCTGTCAGACACGATCGATCCATGTCCTTGAGCTTTGGGAGCCTCTCGCTTCCCGGCTAGTTCCGCCGTCCGTTCGAGGCGTTGGCCACAGTACGTATCTGCGATGGCCGAGTCAAATCGCCGGCTACGGCGCGTCGACGTGGCACTCGGGCGGGGCTCCCCCTTGCTGGTCAGACGCGTGTCTTGGGGCTCAACCGGCCGCTGCGGGGTGGATGCGGCAGGTCTAGCGGGTTCCCGTTCGGAGCAGCGGCCGCCCGGCGTCGTGACGGAGCGCGGGCGGCCGCTAGGCCATCCAGGCAACGCCGGCGGCACGGATGGCGTCGACCACCCCTGCCCATGCCCGCACGCTGAGGCGCGGACGGTGCGTGCTGCCACGCCCTGCTGTGACCGTGCGGCTGATCCGGCGGTGACCTCGGCGCGGTTGACCGCCGGCCCGTGGCACGGGCACCCCCACGGGTCCCACTCCGGCAAGGGGGCGGTCGCCCGCTCTCGCGAGGCGCTCGCTGCCCGGGGACGGGCCGGGGCGCGGTCCTCGCCAGCTCGGCGCGGGACGGCGGTGGACCGGCGGGCGCGCGGCCAGGCGGCTCGGCCAGTCCGGACGCCCTCGCTGGTGGGGCTCGGCCGTGCGTCCGGGTCGACCGGGCCGTGCGTCCGGGTCGACCGGGCGGCGCTCGTCGTCGCGCGGGCCGGCCTGGAGGCGGGCATGCCGACGGCCGCCGTGGCGCACGGAGGTCTCCGGCGCAGGCGGAAATAAGCCCGGGGTCGTTCAGTGGGTGAACTCGGGCATGCTGCCAGCCGCCCTGGCGCGGCAGGGTGCCGCACGCAGGCGGAGAGAGACCCGGGGATGCCGGGCGGGTAGGGGTGAGTGGGGGCTAGTCGAGCAGCCGGATCAGATGACGGCGGCCGGAGGACAGTACCCGACCGGCCAACGCGGCGCGCGGGTGGTTGTACCCAACGAGGACTTCACCGTCCGCCCGGACTCCCCCGCCGTCGATCAGGCGCCGCGCGGCGCTGGTGGTGGCGGCGAAGTTGACCGCGACGAGCAGCGCCGGCAGGTGCACCGGATCGTCCGGCGGCAGCTCGTGGGTGGGCAGGTCGGTGGGCACCAGCCGGTCCCGGAACAGCGCGTCGAAGTGGGCCTCGGCCTTCTCGGCGGCCTCCGGGCCGTGGTAGAGCGCGACGACGGCGGCCGCCATCCGGCGTTTCGCCGCGTTCGCCGCCGGCCCACCGGCGGCCGCGTCGGCGGCCAGCGTGGCGACCTCGGTCGGGCTGAGGTCGGTGCACAGCTGGGCGTAGTTCCGGACCAGCGCGTCCGGGATGGACATGAGCTTGCCGAACTGCTCTTCGGGCGGTGCCGTGATCGCCACGAAGTTGTTCAGCGACTTGCTCATCTTCTGCACGCCGTCGGTGCCGACCAGCAGCGGGACGGTCAGCACGACCTGCGGCGACTGGCCGCGGGCCCGCTGCAGTTCGCGGCCGACCAGGTTGTTGAAGGTCTGGTCGGTGCCACCCAGCTCGATGTCCGCGTGCACGGCCACCGAGTCCATGCCCTGCAGCACCGGGTAGAAGAACTCCAGCAGCGTGATCGGCAGGTTCTCCCGGTAGCGGCGGGCGAAGTCGTCCCGCTCCAGCAGCCGGGCCACGGTGATCTCGCCGGCGTAGCCCATCACCTCGGCCAGGCTCATCGGTGCGAGCCAGTCGGCGTTGTTGCGGACCTCCACCCGGTCGGCGTCGAGGATGCGCATGAGCTGATCGAAGTAGGTTCGCGCGTTCTCCGCGGCCTGCTCGGCGGACAGCGTCGTGCGGGTGTTGGTCCGCCCGGTCGGATCGCCGACCTGGCCGGTGAAGCCACCGACGATGAGCACCGCGAGGTGGCCGAGGTCCTGGAACTGGCGCAGCTTGCGCAGCACCACCGCATGTCCGAGCGTCAGGTCCGAGCCGGACGGGTCGATGCCGAGCTTCACCCGCAGCGGCCGCCCTTCCCGGTCCGCGGTGCGCAACCGCTCCGCCAACCCGCCCGCGGGCAACACCTGCGCGGCGCCATAGGCCAATCGGTCGTGGGCGGCACGCAGCTTCGGGGGCAGGTCGTCGGGCGGGTCGTCGGGCGACAGCGGAGTCGCCGGCGGGGAATCGGTCACACCGTGCAGTGTGCCGAACCGGCCGGCCACCGCTCGACCGGGTTCCCGCGCTCCGCGGCCCGTGTCGCAGGCTCAGCGCTGCCGGCTCAGCGGGCGCGGCGGCGGGCGCCGGGGCGGTACGGGCTGACGGTCGGGTCGCCGGACACCCAGAGCCGCCAGGGCACGTCGCCGGCGACGGCCACGCCGACCCGCGGCCCGGCCCGGACCAACGCGTCCGGGACCGGGTCGGCGGCCAGCAGCCGGACGGCCGCGCCGGCGGCGCACAGGTCGGTGCCGTTCGCCCCGGCGTCGATGCCGAGCGCGCTGGCCAGCCGGGCCGGGCCGCGGGCAAGGTCCACATCGGACCGCGTCGACGCGCGTCGGGACCGGGCAATGTCTACTCCGGACACCACCTCGCCAGCCCGCAGCAGCACGGCGTTCGGCAGGCCGTCCGGTCCACAGACGACATTGCAGCACCAGTGCATTCCGTAGACGAAATAGACGTACAGATGACCGGGCGGCCCGAACATCACCGCGTTGCGCGGGGTGCGGCCACGGTAGGCGTGCGAGGCCGGGTCGGCCGCCCCGGCGTAAGCCTCCACTTCGGTCAGTCGCAATGCGACAGTGCCGGCCGGCGACCGGGCCACCAGCACCTGTCCGAGCAGGCCCCGAGCGACGTCCAGCACCGGGCCGAGCAGGCGGGACCGGGGCAGCTGCCGGCGACCCAGGTCGGTCAGTGGTTCTCCCGGCTGGGGCGGCGGGCCCAGGCGGCATGGCTGTGCGAGAGGTCGGCGAGCAGGGCCAACTGTTCGGCGACGCGCTCCGGGGCGGTGCCGCCGTAGGAGGCCCGCGACCGCAGCGCCCCGGCCACCGACAGCACCGAACGGACCTCCGGGGTCAGCCGTGCGTCGATCGATGCCAGCCCCGCATCGTCCACATCGGACAGCTCACAGTCGTGCCGCTCGCAGTGCTGCACCAGGGCACCGGCCGCCTCGTGCGCCTCGCGGAACGGGACACCCTGGCGGACCAGCCATTCGGCGACGTCAGTGGCCAGCGCGTGCCCCGCCGGAGCGGCGGCGGACATCCGCTCGCCCCGGACGGTCATCGTGGCGATCATCCCGGCCAGCGCCGGCAGTACCAGGAGTAACTGTTCAACCGCGTCGAAGACCGGCTCCTTGTCCTCCTGGAGATCGCGGTCGTACGCGAGTGGAAGACCCTTGAGCGTGGCCAGCAGGCCGGTCAGGTTCCCGATCAGCCGGCCGGCCTTGGCCCGGGCCAGCTCGGCGATGTCCGGGTTCTTCTTCTGCGGCATGATCGACGAGCCGGTGGAGTACGCGTCGTCCAGCGTGATCCAGCCGAACTCGGTGGTTGCCCAGAGGCAGAGTTCCTCGCCGATCCGGGACAGGTGCACGCCCAGCAGCGCGGCGTCGAACAGGAACTCGGCGGCGAAATCACGGTCGGAGACGGCGTCGATGGAGTTCGCCGCCGCAGTGTCGAAGCCCAGCTCGGCGGCGGTGGCCAGCGGGTCGAGCGGCAGCGATGAGCCAGCCAGCGCACCGGCGCCCAGCGGCGAGACCGCCGCTCTGCGGTCCCAGTCCTGGAAGCGGTCGACGTCGCGGGCCAGTGCGTGGACGTGGGCAAGCAGGTGGTGGGCGAGCAGCACCGGCTGGGCATGCTGCAGATGGGTCAGCCCGGGCATTGCCACGCCGCGGTGCTCCTCGGCGCGGCGCACCAGCACCGCCTCCAGCCCGGCGACCGCGGCCACCACCTGGCGGACCGAGTCGCGCAGGTAGAGCCGCAGGTCGGTGGCGACCTGGTCGTTGCGGCTGCGGCCGGCCCGCAGTTTGCCGCCGAGCGTGCCAAGGCGTTCGAGCAGCCCACGTTCCAGCGCGGTGTGTACGTCCTCGTCGTCGACGGTGGGCCGGAACGTACCGGTCCGTACCGCGGCTTCCAGGTCGTCCAGCGCGGCCAGCATCCGGGTCAGCTCGGTGTCGTCGAGCAGGTTGGCACCGTGCAGCACCCGGGCGTGCGCCCGGGATGCGGCCAGGTCGTACGGGGCCAGGCGCCAGTCGAAATGCACCGACACGGAGAGCCGAATCAGCGCCTCGGACGGGCCGCCGGCGAACCGCCCGCCCCACAGCCTGGTGGGCCCGCCGCTGTCGACTGTGCCGGTCACAGACCTGATCCTGCCATGTAACCGGCTGCCGCCGACGCAGCGACGCGGCCCGCCCGCCCAGGGCCCGCCGCCGCTGCCGCCGTCGTCGTCATGCCTGCCGTCACGACCCCGCGGACCGCAGATCCCGGCTGGCCGCGATCTTGCTGGGCAGCCCCCAGAGCTGGACGAACCCGCGGGCCAGCGACTGGTCGAACTGGTCGCCGGTGTCGTAGGTGGCGAGCTCGTAGTCGTACAGGGTGGCGTCGCTGCGCCGGCCGGTGGCGACCGCGCGACCGCCGTGCAACAGCAGCCGAACGTCCCCGGTGACGTTCTGCTGCGAGGACTCGACGAACGCGTCGAGCGCGACCTTGAGTGGCGAGAACCACAGGCCGTCATAGACCAGCTCGGCCCAGCGCTGCTCTACCGACCGCTTGAACCGGCGAAGGTCGCGCTCGACCGTCAGGTCTTCCAGCTCGCGGTGCGCGGCCAGCAGGGCGATCGCGCCCGGAGCCTCGTAGACCTCGCGGCTCTTGATGCCGACCAGGCGGTCTTCCACCATGTCCAGCCGGCCGACGCCCTGCGCGCCGGCCCGCCGGTTCAGCTCCTCGATCACCTCGCGGACGCTCATCGCGCGGCCGTCAACGGCGTTCGGGACGCCGTCTGTGAACGAGATCACCAGCTCGTCCGGTTCGCGCACCAGGGCCGGGTCGGCGGTGTAGGCGTAGAGGTCTTCGATCGGGGAGTTCCAGGGGTCTTCCAGGAAGCCGGTCTCCACCGCCCGGCCCCAGAGGTTCTGGTCGATCGAGTACGGCGACCGCTTGCTGGCCTCCACCGGCAGGCCGCGCCGCTCGGCGAACGCGATCGCCTTGTCCCGGGTCATCGCCGAGTCACGGACCGGGGCGAGCACCGTCAGGTCCGGGCCGAGGGCGCCGACACCGACCTCGAATCGCACCTGGTCGTTGCCCTTGCCGGTGCAGCCGTGCGCGACGGTGCTGGCACCGTACCGACGGGCCGCCTCGACCAGCGCCGCCACGATCACCGGCCGGGACAACGCCGACACCAGCGGGTACCGCTCCATGTACAGCGCGCCGGCCTTGAGCGCCGGCAGGCAGTACGACTCGGCGAACTCGTCACGGAGATCGAGCACCTCCGACTCCACCGCACCGCAGGCGAGCGCGCGCTTCCGGACGACCTCGAGGTCTTCGCCGCCTTGGCCGACGTCGGCCGCTACCGCGATCACCTCGGCGCCGGTCTGTTCGGCGATCCAGCCGATCGCCACGGAGGTGTCCAGGCCGCCGGAGTAGGCCAGGACGACACGCTCGGTCACGGGTGCTCCTATTCGATGGTGTGGTCGGGCGCGGGTGGCCCGTGGCCCCCGCTGGGATCGTCGATCTGGATGGTTATCTGCGGGTAGGCGATGTCGACGGTGAGCGTGCCCTCGGCCAACCCGCGCATCCGCTGCGCCAGCGCCTGCCCCCCGTCGGCAGCCCTGGCCACCAGCAGCAGCGTGTCGTCGCCGGCGACCGTGCCGACCACGTCCGGCATGCCGGCCCGGTCGATGGCCGAGGCGAGCAGTTGCGCGGCGCCCGGTGGGGTGCGCAGCACCGCCAGGTTGCCGCTGGCGTCCACCCCGACCAGCAGGTCGGCGAGCAGCCGCACCATCCGGGACGGGCCGAGCTCGGCGACCGCACGGCCCGGCCGGATGTCGCCGTCGTCCGGAACGTGGTAGGCGGGTGCACCGCCGCCGGATCGGAGCTTGACCGCGCCGAGCTCCTCCAGGTCGCGCGACAGCGTGGCCTGGGTGACCGCGACCCCGTCCGCGACCAGCAGGTCGGCAAGCTCAGCCTGCGACCGGACCTGCTGGCGGGTGACCAGGTCGGCGATCCGGGCCTGCCGGGCGGCCTTGGTCAGCGGCGCGGTAGGCGGCCGGGGCTCGGCCGCATCGACCGGCCGGGGCGCGGCCGGCCGGGGCGCGGGCCGGGCCTCGGTGAGCTTGCGCTGCGGCATCGCGCTCACCCGGCCGCTCTGGCGAGCAGCCAGGTCAGCAGCGCCTTCTGGGCGTGCAGCCGGTTCTCCGCCTCGTCCCAGACCACGCTCTGCGGGCCGTCCAGTACCGCGGCGGCGATCTCCTTCCCCCGGTAGGCCGGCAGGCAGTGCAGGACGATCGCGTCCGCCGCGGCCAGGGACAACGCCTGCTCGTCCAGCGCGAACCGGACGAACGGGGTGGCCCGGTCGGTGGTGCTGCCTTCGTCACCCATCGACACCCAGGTATCGGTGGCCAGTACGTCCGCCCCGGCGAACGCGTCCTTCGGCTCGGACAGCACCTGTACCGAGCCGCCGGTACCGGCGGCGATCTCGGCCGCCCGGGCCAGCACGGCCGGGTCGGGCTGGAAGGCGGCCGGGCTGCCGATGCGGACGTGCATGCCGGCGGCGGCGCCGCCGAGCAGGTAGGAGTGCGCCATGTTGTTCGCGCCGTCGCCGGCGTAGGTCAAGGTCAGCCCGGCCAGCCGGCCCTTGTGCGCACGCACGGTCTGCAGGTCGGCCAGGATCTGGCAGGGATGGAACCGGTCGGTGAGCGCGTTCACCACCGGCACCCGGCTGGCCCGGGCCATCGCCTCGATCCGGGCCTGGCCGAAGGTGCGCCAGACGATGGCCACGCACTGCCGGTCGAGCACCCGGGCGGTGTCTTCGATCGGTTCGCCGCGGCCGAGCTGGGTCGTGGCGGCGTCGATGACCAGCGGGTAGCCGCCGAGTTCGGCGATGCCGACGCTGAACGAGACCCGGGTGCGGGTGGACGGCTTGTCGAAGATGACCGCCACCGACCGCGGGCCGGCCAGCGGGGTGTGCGCGAACCGGTCGGCCTTCATCTGGTCGGCGAGATCCAGCACCTCGACGAGTTCGGGCGGCCCGAGATCGTCGTCGCGGAGGAAGTGGCGAACCATTGGGGACTCCCTTGTCCTATTCCGTCGATGTCCGGGTGGCTGGCGCGGTGGCGCCGGCTGCTGCCGGGGCCGAGCCGCCGTCACGATCAGTGACGATGGCCTCGGCTGCGATCCGGTCCAGGATGCCCGGTAGCGCTGTGACGAAGGAGTCTGCCTGAGCCGTACTGAGCACGAACGGAGGGGCCAGCCGGATCGCGTCCGGCTGGACGGCGTTGACGAGGAAACCGGCGGCACGGGCCGCGGCCTCTACCGCGCCCGCCACCGGTGCGGTCAGCGGCACCGCCAGCCACAGCCCGGCGCCGCGGACACCCAGGCTGAGCGGGTGGTCGATGCCGGCCAGGCCGCGCGCCAACCGGCCACCGACGGCGGTGACCTGCGCGAGCAGGCCGTCCCGCTCGATGGTGTCGAGCACGGCCAGCGCGGCCGCGCAGCACACCGGGTTGCCGCCGAAGGTAGAGCCGTGATCGCCACGGACGAACAGCCGGCCGGCGGCACCGATGCCGATGCAGGCGCCAATCGGCAGACCGCCACCGAGACCCTTGGCCAGGGTCAGCACGTCCGGCACGACTCCGGTGTGGTGCATGGCGAACCAGGAGCCGGTGCGGCCGACGCCGCTCTGCACCTCGTCCAGCACCAGCAGCGCGCCGGACCGGTCGCAGGCGGTACGAGCCGCCTGCAGGTAGCCCGGCGGTGGCGGCACCACGCCGCCCTCGCCAAGGGTCGGCTCGAGGAACACCGCCGCGGTGCGCTCGGTGACCGCGGCGGTGAGCGCCGCGGCGTCGCCGTACGGCACGAACCGGACCGGGCCGGGCAACGGCTCGAACGGGGCCCGCTTCGACGCCGAGCCGGTGATCGACAGCGCGCCCATGCTGCGGCCGTGGAAGCTGCCCTCGGCGGCGACGATCTCCAGCCGGCCGCCGCTCGGGTCGGCAGCCCAGCCGTGCCGGCGGGCCAGCTTGTAGGCCGCCTCATTGGCGGCGGCACCGTCGTTACAGAGGAACACCCGGGCGTCGGGGATGGCGGGGCCGAGCAGGTCGAGCAACCGCTCGGCGAGCCGAACCCCAGGCTCGTGCATGGCCAGGTTGCTGCTGTGCGCCAGCGTGCCCACCTGCTCGGTAACGGCCTGGACCAGCGCCGGGTGCGCATGCCCGAGGCTGGACACCGCGATGCCGCCGATCAGGTCGAGGTACTCCCGGCCGTCGACGTCCCAGACCCGGCAGCCCTGGCCGCGGGCCAGCCCGACCGGCGGCGTGCCGTAGTTCGACATCATCGCCGCGTCCCACCGGCTGGTGAGCTCGGCGCCCCGGCTCGTCACCGGCCGGGCTTCGGCCGCGGTCACGCGGTCACCGCCGTGCGTCCGGACGCGCTGTCGGCCGGCGACCGCGGCGCTGGCGGATCCGGCAGCACCATGGTGCCGATACCGGCGTCGGTGACCACTTCCAGCAACGCGGCGTGCGGCAGCCGACCGTCGAGCACGTGCGCCTGTGGCACCCCGCCGCGCACCGCCCGCAGGCAGGCCTCCATCTTCGGCACCATGCCCGAGCTGAGCGTGGGTAGCCGCTGTTCCAGCTCGCTGGCGGTGATCTGGCTGATCACGTCGTCGGCCAGCTCGGCCGGGTCGGTCGGCGGCGGCCAGTGCGCGTAGAGGCCCTCGACGTCGGTGAGCACGACCAGCTTCTGCGCCTGCAGGGCCACCGCGAGCGCGGCGGCGGCCAGATCGGCGTTGACGTTGTACGAGCCGCCGTCCAGGCCGCGGGCGACGGTGGCCACCACCGGGATCCGCTCGTCGGCGAGCAGCGCGTGCACGGCGCCCGGGTCGACCGCCACCACGTTGCCGACCAGGCCCAGGTCTACCTCCTTGCCGGCCACCAGGGCGGTCCGCCGCTCGGCGGTGAGCAGCCCGGCGTCCTCCCCGGACAGGCCGATCGCGAACGGGCCGTGGTCGTTCACCTGCCGGACGACATCCCCGTTCACCTGGCCGACCAGCACCATCCGGACCACCTCCATCGCCTCCGGGGTGGTCACCCGCTGGCCGCCGTGGAACTCGCTGTGGATGCCGAGCCGGTCGAGGTGGGCCGTGATCTGCGGGCCGCCGCCGTGCACGACCACCGGCCGCAGCCCGGCGTAGCGCAGGAACACCACGTCCTCGGCGAACGCGCGTTGCAGCGCCGGGTCGGTCATCGCGTGCCCGCCGTACTTGAGCACGATGATCGCGCCGTGGAACCGGCGCAGCCAGGGCAGTGCCTCCACCAGCGCGCTCGCCTTCGCCAGCGCCGCCGTGCGGGATCGGGCCTGCTCTGCCACCACGTCACCGGAGCCGGGAGCGGGCCTGGTCATGACGAGTACGCCGAGTTCTCGAAGACGTACCCGTCGGACAGGTCGTTCGTCCAGACGGTGGCGGTGTCAGCGCCGGCGTTCAGGTCGATCACGATGTGGATCATGCGGCCGGACAGGTCGACCTGATCACGCGGCTCACCGATGGCACCGCCGCGGCAGACCTGGACGCCGTTCATCGCGACGGCGAGCTGGTCAGGCTCGAACACCGCGGTGGTGGTGCCGACCGCTGCCAGCACCCGGCCCCAGTTCGGGTCGTTGCCGAACAGCGCGCACTTCAGCAGCGCGCTGCGGGCCACCGCGCGGCCCACCTGGACCGCATCGTCCTCGCTGGCCGCCGAGCGGACCTCGATCTGCACCTCCTTGGTCGCGCCCTCGGCGTCAGCCAGCAACTGGGCGCACAGGTCGGCGGAGATGTCGTGCACCGCGGCGGCGAACTCGGCCGGGTCGGCGGTGACACCGGAGGCACCGCTGGCCAGCAGCAGCACGGTGTCGTTCGTGGACAGGCAGCCGTCCGAGTCGACCCGGTCGAACGTGCGCCGGGTGGCTGCCCGCAGGGCACTGTCCAACGTCGGCTGGTCGACCACGGCGTCGGTGGTGAGCACGCAGAGCATGGTGGCCAGGCCTGGGGCGAGCATGCCGGCGCCCTTGGCCATGCCGCCCACGGTCCAGCCGGGGCCGGCCCGGACCGCGTTCTTCGGCACGGTATCGGTGGTCATGATCGCCCGGGCGGCGTCGTCCCCACCGGCCGCGGAGAGCGCGGCGGCGGCCTTCTCCACGCCGGCCAGCACCGCGTCCATCGGCAGCCGGGCGCCGATCAGACCGGTGGAGCAGACCGCCACATCGACCGCGCCGGCACCGGTCGCGGCGGCTACCGCCTCGGCCGTGGCATGCGCGTCGGCGAACCCGCCCGGGCCGGTGCAGGCGTTCGCGCCGCCGGAATTCAGCACGACCGCCGTCAGCCGGCCGGTGGACAACACCTGCCGGGACCAGACCACCGGCGCGGCCTGGACCCGGTTCACCGTGAACACGCCAGCGGCCGCGTCGTGCGGGCCGTCGTTGACGATCAACGCCAGGTCGAGCGTGCCGGTCGAGTTGATGCCGGCGGCGACCCCGGCCGCCCGGAAGCCCTTTGGTGTGGTGACCGTCATGGCGCCACCCCGTCCGCGCTCAGGCCGGCAGTCTCAGGCAGGCCGAGCATCAGGTTGGCGCACTGCACGGCCTGGCCGGCCGCGCCCTTGCCCAGGTTGTCGAGCGCGCTGCACACCACCACTCGGCCGGCCGACGCGTCGACCGTGACCTGCAGGTGAACGGAGTTGCTGCCGAAGGTGGCCGCCGTGTGCGGCCACTGCCCGGCCGGGAGCAGGTGCACGAACGGCTCCCCCTGGTAGGCGGCCGCCAGCACGGCCCGGGCGTCGTCCTCGGTGACGCCGGGACGGCTCGGGCGGGCGGTGACGGTGGCCAGGATGCCGCGCGGCATCGGCGCCAGCACCGGCGTGAACGAGAGCGAGGTGGCGCCGGCGGCCTGCAGGATCTCCGGCAGGTGCTGGTGCGCACCGACCCGGTAAGGCGACAGGTCGCCCATCACCTCGCTGCCGAGCAGGTGCGCCTTGGCCGAGCGACCCGCCCCGGACGTGCCGGAGGCTGCCACCGCGACCACATCCGCCGGCTCGACCAGGCCGGCACCGACCAGCGGCGCCAGCGCGAGGGTGACCGCGGCCGCGTAGCAGCCCGTGTTGGCGACCCGGGCGCTGTCGGCGATGCGGGCCCGCTGGCCCGGCAGCTCGGGCAGCCCGTACGTCCACACGCCCGGGTAGTCGCCGGTGTAGTAGGCGGCGTGCGCTGCCGGGTCGGCCAGCCGGTGGTCGCCGGCCAGGTCGACCACCCGTACCTCCGGTGGAAGGCCGTGCGCAAACCCCGGCGACTCCCCGTGCGGCAGCGCCAGAAACACAAGGTCGGCGCCTACTACCGCGGCCGCGTCGGTCGACACCAGCACCCGGCCGGCGAGGCTGCGCAGCTGAGGGTGCACGGCACCCAACTGCTGACCCGCGCTGCCGTGCGCGGTTACCGCTCCGATCTCGATATCAGGGTGGTTCGAGAGCAACCGCAGCAGCTCGCCACCGGCGTATCCGCTTGCTCCAGCAACAGCAACAGTGACACCCATACGTAATAGTATGCGGGCCAATGAATGAACATGCAAGCAGAGTTGCTCCAGCGGGGTCAGCCGCGCAGAGTCGCACCGGTCCGGCGGGTCACCTCCTCGACGGCGGCGTCCCGGGCGGCCGTGGCCTCCTCGACGGTCAGCGTGCGGTCCGGGGCGCGGAAGCGCAAGGCATAGGCCAGCGAGCGGCGGCCCGGGCCGAGCCGGTCGTCGTCCACGTACAGGTCGAACAGGCGCAGCGACTCGAGCAGCTCACCGGCGCCGGCTCGCAGCGCCCCCTCGACCTCGGCCGCCGGCACCGCGGCCGGCACCAGCAGCGCCACGTCCAGCAGGGCCGGCGGGTAGCTGGAGATCTCCGGCGCGCGCACCGGGCCGCCGAGGCCGAGCCGGTCCAGGTCCAGCTCCATCGCGGCGGTGCGCTCGGGCAGTTCCAGCTCGGCGATCACCCGTGGATGCAGCTCGCCGGCCCAGCCGACCACGTGCTCGCCGCTGAGCAGGGCGGCACACCGGCCCGGGTGCCAGGGGGCGTGCCGGTCGGCCCGCACGGCCAGCGGGACGCCGACCGCCCGGGCCACCGTCCGCGCCGCCTCGATCGCGTCCGCCCAGCTCGCGGTCGCCGGCCAGCACCGCCGCCAGGTGCCGGGGCTGATCCGGCAGCGCGGCGGCGAGCGCGGTCAACTCCGCCTCGGTGGGCGGCCCGTCGACGCCGACCAGCGGCGCCGCCGGGGTGGCCGGCCTGGGCAGGTAGACCAGACCCAGCTCGAACAGCGCGACGTCGCGCTGGCCGCGCCCGACGTTGCGGCGCAGCGTGCCCAGCAGCCCGGGCAGCAGCGTGGTGCGCAGCTCCGGCTCGGTGTCGGCCAGCGGGTTCACCAGCCGGAGCGCCCGGCGGCGCTCGTCGTCCTCGGACAGCCCGAGCGCGTCCGGCACGGACGGCGCGAGGAACGGCGAGGAGCGCACCTCGACATACCCGGACTCGGCCAGCGCCCGGCCGACCGACCGGCGGGCCCGCTGCCCGTCGGTCAGGCCGCGACCGGGCGGCGGGGTCGGCAGCACCGACGGGATCCGGTCGTAGCCCTCCAGCCGGATGACCTCCTCGACCAGGTCGGCCGGGGTGCCCAGGTCGGCCCGCCAGCTCGGCGGGATCACGCCGAGAATGTCACCGGACGCGCCGCCCACCGCGCAGCCGACCTGCTCCAGCCGGCGCACCGCCGTCTCGCCGCTGATCGGGAAGCCGGCTACCCGCGCCGGCAGGTCGACCGCCACCGTGATCGTGACCCGGTCCGGGCCGGGGCCGGCCACCGTGTAGCCGGCGCCGGCGGCCCCGCCGCCGTACTTCACCAGCAGGTCGGCGGCCCGCTGCAGGGCCGGCCCGGCGACCTCGGGGTCGACGCCGCGCTCGAACCGGCGGGCCGCCTCGGACGGCAGCTTGTGCCGGCGGGCGGTGCGGAACACGCTCGGCGGGTCCCAGTGCGCCGCTTCCAGCACCACGTCGGTGGTGGTCGGGCCGATCTCGGTGGAACCCCCGCCCATCACCCCGGCCAGCGCGATCGGGCCGGAGTCGTCGGTGACCAGCAGGTCGTCCGGGTCGAGCCGGCGCTGCACGCCGTCCAGCGTGGTGATCGTCTCGCCGGCCGCGGCCCGGCGGACCGCGATCGGGCCGGTCAGCAGCGCGCGGTCGAACGCGTGCAGCGGCTGCCCGGTCTCGATCATC
>Ga0307499_10000478_pt1 | contig 14131 bp, 18 predicted proteins | sample 13_S_MG_FD_201363 | JGI IMG/M metagenome (GOLD analysis project Ga0307499, IMG submission 201363) | Soil microbial communities from Populus trichocarpa stands in riparian zone in the Pacific Northwest, United States - 13_S | ecosystem: Environmental > Terrestrial > Soil > Riparian zone > Trees... | reverse complement strand
CCATCCGAGCCATATCGAGGCCTGCAACGCCATCTTCACGCCGCCGGCGGAAGAGGTGGCCGAAGCGCGCAAGATCATCGCGGCATTCGAGAGGCCGGAAAACGCATCCCGCGGCGCCATCCAGCTCGACGGGCGGATGGTGGAACGGCTGCACGCCGATATGGCGCGACGCACGATCGCGATTGCGGACGCGATCGCGGCGATGGGGAAGTAGATTCTTGTTTTGACACGTTTCCTTCACGCGAACCGGTATCCACTTCGCTCGAAAACGCTCTAGTCGCGCTTCAGGCTCAGGATATAATTCGTGAGATCATCGGCCTGCGCGGGCGTGATGATGAGATTGGGCATCCGGTGATGGCTCGTCTTCATGAACACTTTCAGCGATAGCGCCGTGGTCGATGTCCGGTTGGCGATCGCGACAAAATCCGGGCCGCGGCCCCTTGCCCCAGCGGTCACGGCCTCGATCGCGTGACAATTCTTGCACCAGGCTTCGGCAAGGCCATGTCCGGCCGAAATGCTCTCTGAAGGCAGCGGGGCGCCGCTCGCATTGTGCAGCCGTACGAACAGCAGCACTGCGAGCGCGCCGGCAACCGCGATCAAGATGTGCAGCCAATTGGGACGCGCCATTTTCGGCAACTCCTGGAGCAGGTCTTACTGATTTACCCGCGGGCCGAGGCCGTCGATCGTGTCGGCATTGCCGCAATATTCTTCATAATGCGCAGCGGCGGTGCCGGCGGCGAGATCACGGTCGCATTGGCGCTTGTGATTGCACAGCGAGCAGACGCGCTCCATGTCGCGCAGCACGAAGGGCTCGGTGCGCGCCAGATCCTCCTGGTCGATGCCGAGCGCCCGAAGCATCTTCGGCAGTTCGTCGGCGGCATGCGGCCCCTGGCGGACCAGCGCCTCCAGATCGGTGGAGGACATCCGCAGCTCGCTGGCGATCCGGCTGAAATTGGCGGCGTCCATCTCGTGCATTTCCTTCAACTCGCGCCGGTGCTTCAGCCATTCGCCGAAGGTATCGATCACGAGGCTGACGACGGGATAGGGCTTTTCCTGAACGGTCATGGCGCGGCTCCCTTGGGTAGTTCCAATGACCCAAGGTGAGCGCAGATCGTGCGCGCGTCGTTGCGCTGGATCAAATTGGAAAAGCGCAATGCAGGCGGCTTCTTCTTCCTTCTCCCAAGGGGAAGGGGCAGCGTCGCCTTATTGACCAAACCGCTCCGCCGCCCATGCATAAAGGCTGCCCGGAATCGGTTTCTGGCCGCCGCGACCTTTTGGGGAAATGTGCAGCCCGATGATGTGGGAATCGGCGAGCAGGCCTGAAAAATCCGTCGGCTCGAAGAACAGCTTCGGCTCGGCATGGACCGCGTAGAAGGCTTGCTTCGACAGCGCGTGCTGCAACTCACCTGAGCGGCGTGCGAGCGCGGTCAGCGCGGCCGGGCCGTAGATGGCCACGCGAATGTCGGAGAGACGGCCGGATCGGCGTCGCAACTGGCGCAGCATGAAGGTGAGGCGATGACGCAGCGCCAGCCAGTCCGGCGTCAGATCCTCCTGCTCCATCAATTCCTCGAACGCCCGTACGATCGGATCGTTCGCAGGCAGGTACAAAACCGAATTGCCGAGCTGGCGGCGGCGTTCCCACGCGAAATAGGGTTTTGCCGGATCGATCTCGATCGGCTTCAGCAACAGCACGTCGGCGTCGAGCCACAGGCCGGCCTTTTCCGCCATCAGCCGCATGCGGAAGAAATCGCTGAATTGCAAAATGGTCCAGTCGCGCCAGCTGCCGTCGGGCTGTGGCGGGCGCAGCCGTTCGGAAAAGGAGTGCGGCAGGATCGCCTCGGCCTCGGCATTGCCGACGCCGTCGGGCAGGCCCGGCAATGGATCGAAACTGTAGACCGTGACCTTGTGGCCGGCGGCGACCTGCGACCGCAGGCAGGTCAGCCGCAGCCGGTCGAGCGGCCCGTGCCAGAAAGTGACGACGTCAGGCCGCATCCGCGTCGCCTCCGCTTAACAAAAGAGCCCCGATGTGATCGGGGCTCCCGTAACACAAAGAGGTAACACGATCAGGCCCAGGCGCGCTCTTTCTTCAGCTTCGCCTCGTAATCGTCGATCGACGATTTCTTTTCCATGGTCAGGCCGATGTCGTCGAGGCCGTTCATCAGGCAGTGCTTACGGAACGGATCGATTTCGAATTTCACCTTGCCGCCGTCGGGACCACGGATCTCCTGCTTGGCGAGATCGATGGTCAACGTCGCGTTAGCGCCGCGCTCGGCGTCGTCGAACAGCTTGTCGAGGTCGTCCTGGGTGACGCGGATCGGCAAAATGCCGTTCTTGAAGCAGTTGTTGTAGAAGATGTCGCCGAACGAGGTCGAGATCACGCAACGGATGCCGAAATCCAAGAGCGCCCACGGCGCGTGCTCGCGGCTGGAGCCGCAGCCGAAATTGTCGCCGGCGACCAGCACCTTGGCATTGCGGTAGGCCGGCTGGTTGAGCACGAAGTCCGGGTTTTCGCTGCCGTCATCCTTGTAGCGCTGCTCGGAGAAAAGCCCCTTGCCAAGGCCGGTACGCTTGATGGTCTTCAGGTACTGCTTCGGAATGATCATGTCGGTGTCGACATTGATGATCTTCAGGGGGGCAGCTACGCCTTCCAGTGTGGTGAACTTGTCCATCGATCGCACTTCCCGGTTGAAGGGTGGGGCAGGCCGCTAATTTATCGCGAATATCGCCCCGGCAAAAGGCCCAAATACGCAATCCTAGCCCGCGCCACCTACCCGGCACCCGCTTCGATCGCCTCCATATCGGCGTCCGACAGCCCGAAATGGTGTCCGATCTCGTGGATCAGGACGTGGCGGACGATGTGGCCCAGCGTTTCCTCGTGCTCGGCCCAGTAATCGAGGATTGGGCGGCGGTAGAGCCAGACCATGTTGGGCAGGCGGGCGACGTCGCCGTGGCTCTGCTGCGGCAGGCCGATCCCCTGGAACAGCCCGAGCAGGTCGAACTCGCTCTGCGCCTCCATCTCGTCCAAAACCTCGTCGGTCGGGAAATCATCGACCCGGATGATCACGCCCTCGCACAGGGTTCGAAACGTCTTGGGCAGACGCTCGAACACCTCATGCGCCATGGCTTCCATTTCGGCGAGCGAGGGGGCTTTTGCTTCGGTCCACATCAGAACGTATTTAGCGTGTGTTATGCCCGTGCGCATCCGGGTTTTGCGAGTTGACCTCGGGGCGCCAATCGGGGACCGTACGGGGGATATCAGGCGTGGGTGGACTTCAGATGAAGCGGATCGTGACGGTTGCAATTTGGGCTGCTTTTGCCGGGCTCGTGCTATCAGGTACGTTGGCGCAGGCGCAGACGGCATCATCGGGGTTGCGGATCGTGCAGGCGGCGGAGCCGGCCGTCACGGATGTGTCCGCGCAGCGCCGGCGCCCGTTGCGGCGCGTGCCGATCTATCGGCAGGAGGAATGGGCACCCGACGTCTACCCGCGCTACAACCCCGGCCCCAACGCCGTGCGCGATTGCACCGCGCATTACGTGCAGGAGTACCGGCCGAGCGGCACGGTGATCACCCCGCGCATGAACTGCTACTGGCGGCCGGGCTAGGTTTCCCCCGCTTCATTTTCTTGCCGCGCGCATATCGTTGACGGGAGTCCGGCCAGAGCCTGCTCTGCGCCGGTTGGCGTGCGCGAGGATTGCGGCGAACGGCGGCCGTCATCCGTTCATGTTCGTGGCACGTTCATTCAGAACCCATTCAAGTCGCTGGCCTCAGATTGCGTGCAGCGTTGCGGCGAGCGATTCGGCGCAGACGTGACACCCGACCCAAGGAGAGCATTCATGCAGATCACGAAAATGATGGGGCTCGCCGCCGTTGGCGCAATGCTTGCGCTCGCAGCGCCGGCCGAGCGCGCCAACGCGCTGTCGCTCAGCAATCCCGGCGCCGCCGCGGCGGTTCAGGAGGACGCCAAGCTGGCGACGACGGAAGTGCATTGGCGGCATCACCACCATCACCGTTGGCACCGCTGGCACCATCATCATCGCCATCACCATCATCGCCACTGGCGCCGTTGGTAACTGCGACAACTCAGCGCGGATATCGCACAGGCCCGCTTCATTGCGGGCCTGTTTCGATTTGAAGGGACGCCTTGAAACTGCGAGATTGCTGCCCGTGATATCTGTCATCTGGTTCAACGCGAGGAGTTCGTCATGAAGGGCTTGATTGGGGCAGCCTTTGTCGCCGGCGCCCTCGCGGTTGTGATACCGGCCGCGATCAGTCCGATCGCCGCGGCGCCATATGCGAAGGCGCCGAGCGTCGGCACAACCGACGCCGCCGATTTCAGCGCGCGCCGCCATGTCAGACGCCACTATCGTCATCACGGCTATTCTCGTCCCTACTACTACGATCGGCCGGTCTACTATCGGCCGTATCCCTATTCATCGCCGGCGCCGTTCACCTTCGGTATCGGGTTCGGTCCGGCATGGTGGTGAGCGTGTTGAGTCTCGTAGTCTTGTAGGGGTGGGCAAAGCGCAGCGTGCCCACCATTTATCGGCAACGATGCAAGAGATGGTGGGCACGTCGCTGACGCTCCTTTACCCACCCTACAAATCTACAAATCTGAGTCTGCATCACGCGCGTTCATCTTTACGGTCGGCGCATTCATGGCGCGTTCACGTGCCTGTCTCTAACGTCATGTTGGGACGACCTTAGGGAAACGCGACGGGGACCAGCCGCAGAGCGGTTGGTGGCGCGCCGTTGCCGGTTAGGGAGATTCATCCATGGCGATATCCGATCCTGGACGCGGCCTTGTCCGCCGTCTGGGCGTAACAGCCGCGGCCCTGTTTGCGTTCGCAGCCGCGTCACAACAGCGCGCCGAGGCGCTCTCGCTTGCCAGTCCGGGCACGGCGCCTTCAGCGAAGTTTGCAACCGACGATTTGACGACCGAAGTCCGGCATGGCGGTCATGGCGGCGGCGGTGGTTTCCGCGGTGGTGGAGGCGGCGGTTTTCGCGGCGGCGGTGGTGGCGGTGGCTTCCGCGGCGGCGGGTTTCATGGCGGTGGATTCAGGGGCGGCGGTGCTGCGTTCCATGGCGGCGGGTTCAGAGGCGGTGGCATGGCGATCCATCGCGGCGGCTTTCGTGCCGCGCCGGTCTTCCGTGGCGGCGGCTATCGTTACGGATATCGCCACGTCTATCACCGGCCGCACTTCTATCACCGGCATCACTTCCACCGGCGGTTCTATGCGCCGCGCTATTACAGCTACCCGTATTACTATGGCTACCGGCACCGCTACTGCCGCGTGATCTGGACCTATTACGGGCCGCGCAAGATCTGCCGTTATCGTCCGTGGTATCGCCATCACTGGCGCGTTCGCCACTATGGCTACCGCTATTGGTGAGACAGCTTGAAATGAAACAGGCGCCCGATGGGGCGCCTGTTTTCATGAGCGGAGAATCTCCCCGATCAATCCCAATCCTTGCCTTCCCAGGGTTTGATTTTCCAGGGTGTGAGCTTCGCCAGCCGCCACTGCGTCCAGTGCTCTGGCGGCCAATGACTGAGACGCGAGGTTTCCTTGGGTGCGGTCGGGAGATCGACGATGCGCGGCATGGACCGGCGGTACGACTGCGCCGTCGCCTCGCTGATCAAATCGACGAATTCAGGCTTGTCCGCCACGGCAGGCTCCCTCGCGAAAGGCTTCGCAAGGGACCACTGTGCGCCCGCCGGCCTTAACGAGCCGTTTCAAGAACGCCTCGCTATCTAGGCAACTGGAGGTTTAACGCCATTCCCTGATGTCGACAAAGTGCCCGGCGATCGCCGCCGCCGCGGCCATGGCCGGCGACACTAGATGGGTGCGGCCCTTGAAGCCTTGCCGGCCCTCGAAATTGCGGTTCGAGGTCGAGGCGCAGCGCTCTTCCGGCGACAGCTTGTCGGGGTTCATGGCGAGGCACATCGAGCAGCCCGGCTCGCGCCACTCGAAGCCGGCCTTGATGAAGATCTTGTCGAGGCCTTCGGCTTCCGCTTGCTCCTTCACGATGCCCGAGCCCGGCACCACCATTGCATTGACATGGCCGTTGACGGTCTTGCCTTCGGCGACTTTCGCCGCCGCCCGCAGATCCTCGATGCGGCCGTTGGTGCAGGAGCCGATGAAGACGCGGTCGAGCTTGATGTCGGTGATCTTCGTCCCCGCGGTCAGGCCCATATATTTCAGCGCGCGATGTTTTGAGAGCCGCTTGGCTTCATCCGCGATCTGGTCGGGATCGGGCACCATGCCTGCGATCGATACCACGTCTTCGGGCGAGGTGCCCCAGGTCACGATCGGCGGCAACTTGGCGGCATCCAGCCGGAGCTCGTGGTCGAAATGCGCGCCTTCGTCCGAGCGCAGCTTTTCCCAATAGCGCATCGCGGCGTCCCAATCGGCGCCCTTCGGCGATTTCGGGCGGCCCTTCAGGAATTCAAACGCCTTTTCGTCCGGCGCGATCAGGCCGGCGCGGGCACCGCCCTCGATCGACATGTTGCAGACGGTCATGCGGCCTTCCATCGTCAGCGCACGGATCGCGTCGCCGGCATATTCCAGCACATAGCCGGTGCCGCCGGCGGTGCCGATCTCGCCGATGATGGTGAGGATGATGTCCTTGCCGGTGACGCCGTCGGGCAATTTGCCGTCGACCACCGCGCGCATGTTCTTGGCTTTTTTCTGGATCAGCGTCTGCGTCGCCAGCACGTGCTCGACTTCCGACGTGCCGATGCCGTGCGCCAGCGCGCCGAACGCGCCATGGGTGGAGGTGTGGCTGTCACCGCAGACGATGGTGGTACCCGGCAGCGTGAAGCCCTGCTCGGGGCCGATCACATGGACGATGCCCTGGCGCTTGTCGAACTCGTTGAAATATTCGATGCCGAATTCCCTGGCGTTTTCAGCCATCACGCGCATCTGCTCGATGCTCTCCGGATCGGGATTCGGTTTCGAGCGATCGGTGGTCGGGATGTTGTGATCGACGACGGCCAGCGTCTTCTCCGGCGCGTGCACCTTGCGCCCGGTGGCGCGCAGGCCTTCGAACGCCTGCGGCGAGGTCACCTCGTGCACCAGATGGCGGTCGATGTAGAGCAGGCAGGTGCCGTCGTCGGCTTCGTGCACCAGATGGTCGTTCCAGATCTTGTCGTACAGTGTGGTCGGTTTGGACATGAGCGTCAGCTCCAAAATGAAATTCTGTGTGAGCGGTCAAGCGCGGATACGCGCAGGCAACGGACGTCGGCGCAGCATCAAGCCGCGCGCGTAAGCTCTGACGTCGCCGATGTCGCGAAGCGTCCGAAGAAGCGGCCGGGCAGCCGCGAGCGATCGTCGATGACGATTCTCTGGGCGGTGCCGAAGGCGGCGCTGGTATGATCTAGAACCATTCTGAATTTCTAACACAGGGCATGCGGCCGCCACAATCAATCGATTGGCAGGGCTGATCCCTAGATAGGTACCGACAACAAAAAAGCGCGGGGCAAAACCCCGCGCTTTTGTCGCATCCCGTTCGGGACGAATTACTCGCCGACGGCGGTCTGGCGGTCCTGCTTCTCGACGATGCGGGCCGACTTGCCGCGCAGCTGGCGCAGGTAATACAGCTTGGCGCGACGCACCTTGCCGCGGCGCACCACCTTGATCGAGTCGATCATCGGCGACATCACGGGGAATACGCGCTCGACGCCTTCGCCGTAGGAAATCTTTCGGACGGTGAAGCTCTCGTTGAGCCCGCCGCCGGAACGGCCGATGCAGACGCCTTCATAGGCCTGCACGCGGGTGCGCTCGCCTTCGACCACCTTGACGTTGACGATCACGGTGTCGCCGGGCCCGAATTCCGGGATCGTCTTGGTCGCCGACAGTTTGTCGAATTGCTCTTTTTCGAGCTGTTGAATGAGGTTCATTGAAATCTCCATCGGCGGCGCGCCCAGCAGCGGGCTGCGCGACGTCCATCTATCCTGCCATTGCGCGGATTTGGCGCTCGTATAAGGCATCGGGCCGCGCTTGTCACCCGTCTGTCGTGCTTTTTGTGGCTTTTTGGCCGGGCCTCGCGGCCCATAAATCCGGCCGCCGCGCCCGGGTCAGGGCCTCGGCTTCGGCCCGGCGCCAGGCCGCCACCTTGGCATGGTCGCCGGAAGTGAGGATTTCAGGGATTCCGCGGCCTTCGAACTCCTGTGGGCGGGTATATTGGGGGTATTCGAGTAGTCCTTCGGAAAAGCTTTCGTCCTCGCCGGAGGCCTGTTTGCCCATCACTCCCGGCAAAAGCCGCACGCAGGCATCGATCAGGGCCATCGCGGCGATTTCGCCACCTGACAGCACATAGTCCCCGATCGAGACCTCTTCGAGGTTCCGGGCTTCGATGACCCGCTGGTCGATCCCCTCGAACCGGCCGCAGACGACCAGGGGGCCCGGCCCGGCGGCGAGTTCCTTAGCCTGAGACTGGGTCAATGGCCGACCGCGCGGGCTCATCAGCAGGCGCGGCCGGCTGTGGCCGGCATCCGCCGCATCGATCGCCGCCGCCAGTACGTCGGCCCGCAGCACCATGCCCGGGCCGCCACCGGCCGGGGTGTCATCGACGCTGCGATGCTTGTCGGTGGCCGAGGTGCGGATATCGCGCGCTTCCAGCTCCCACAGTCCGGACGCCAGCGCCTTGCCCGCCAGGCTGACGCCGAGCGGCCCGGGAAACATCTCGGGGAAGAGCGTGAGAACGGTGGCGCGCCAGGTCATGGTTGTGGGATCGCGGTTGAACTCAGGCCGTCATACGCGGGCTTGACCCGCGTATCCATCTTTCTTCGAAAGGATGGATCGCCGGGTCAAGCCCGGCGATGACGAGCTAGGATTGGGCGTCGTCGCCTTCGATTTCCTGCGGCAGTTCGATCACCACGCGGCCGCCGGCGAGGTCAACCGTCGGCACGACAGCATTGGTGAACGGCAGCAGCATGGTCGGCCCCTGCGGAGGCGCGATCTCGATGATGTCGCCGGCGCCGAAATTGTGGATCGCAGTGACGCGGCCGAGCGGCTCATTGGCGGCATTGACCGCCGCAAGCCCGATCAGGTCGGCGTGATAATATTCGTCCTCTTCCGTGGCCGGCAGCTTTTCGCGCGCAATGTAGAGTTCGATGCCGTTGAGCCGTTCGGCATCCTCGCGGGTGGCGATGCCTTTCAGCGTCGCCACCAGATGGTCCTTTGCTTCACGGACATGCGTCACCTCGAACTGGCGCGCGCCGTCCTTGGTCGTCAGCGGGCCGTATTCTTTCACGGCGAACGGATCTTCCGTGAACGTCCACAGCTTCACCGCGCCGCGCACGCCATGCGCAGCGCCGATACGCGCGACGCAAATGACCGGCGGCGGCATCAGTGGGCCTCGCCCTTCGAGACGGCGCTTCGCGCCTCCTCAGGGTGAGGCGACGGTTCCTCATGCTGAGGAGCACGGCGAAAGCCGTGCGTCTCGAAGCACGAGGCCCGGATCATCGCTTAGCCCTTCGCGGCGGCTTCGGCGCGGGCCTTGCGCTCCTTGCGCGGCACGGCCTTTTCCGGGTTGCTGCGGGCGGGACGCTTGACGACGCCGGCGGCATCCAAGAAGCGGGTCACGCGGTCCGACGGCTGCGCGCCCTTGGCGAGCCAGGACTTCACCTTGTCCATGTCGAGCTTCAGCCGCGACTCGTTGTCCTTCGGCAGCAGCGGGTTGAAATGACCGAGACGCTCGATGAAGCGGCCATCGCGGGGGAAGCGCGAGTCGGCGACGACGACGTGATAGACCGGACGCTTCTTGGTGCCTGCGCGTGCGAGGCGGATAACGACTGACATTTAGTTCTCCTGAGTGTGGGTTGGATTCGTGTTGGTGAATGGGTTGCGATTATTTCTTCTTCCCGGGAAAGCCGCCTAGGCCGGGCAAGGTCGGCTTGCCGCTCAGCCCCGTCAGGCCCGGCACGTTCGGCAGGCCCTGACGCAGGCCGACGGGAAGATCCTTGGGCAGTTGGGGCAGGCCGCCTCCGGCGCCGCCCTGCATCTTTTCCGCCATCGCCTTCATCTCTTCGGCCGAGGGCGGCTTCATGCCGCCGCCAAAGCCCATCGCCTGCGCGATGCCGGCCATCGGGCCGCGCTTGCCCGACCCCATGGCTTTCATCATGTCGGCCATGTTCCGGTGCATCTTCAGCAGCTTGTTGACTTCCTGGACCTCCAGCCCGGCGCCGGCGGCGATGCGCTTCTTGCGGCTGGCCTTGAGGATGTCGGGATTCTTGCGCTCCTGCCGCGTCATCGAATCGATCACCGCGACCTGGCGCTTGATGATCTTGTCGTCGATTCCGGCGGCGGCGATCTGGTTCTTCATCTTGGCGACGCCGGGCATCATGCCCATCAGCCCGCTGATGCCGCCCATGTTCGCCATCTGCAGCAATTGCTCGCGCATGTCGGTCAGGTCGAACTGGCCCTTGCGCATCCGCTCGGCGGTGCGTGCGGCCTTTTCGGCATCGATATTCGCCGCCGCGCGTTCGACCAACGACACCACGTCGCCCATGCCGAGGATGCGGCCGGCGATACGGCTCGGATGGAAATCTTCCAGCGCGTCGGTCTTTTCGCCGGTACCGATCAGCTTGATCGGCTTGCCGGTCACCGCGCGCATCGACAGCGCCGCGCCGCCGCGACCGTCGCCGTCGACGCGCGTCAGCACGATACCGGTGAGGCCGACGCGCTGATCGAAGGCGCGCGCGAGGTTGACCGCGTCCTGGCCGGTGAGCGAGTCCGCGACCAGCAGCACTTCATGCGGATTGGCCGTGGATTTGATCTCGGCCGCCTCGCTCATCATTTCTTCGTCGAGCGTGGTGCGGCCGGCGGTGTCGAGCAGCACCACGTCGTAGCCGCCGAGCTTGGCCGCTTCCAGCGCGCGTTTTGCAATTTGCGCCGGCTTCTGGCCCGCCACGATCGGCAGCGTCGGAATGTCGAGGTCGCGGCCGAGCACGGCCAACTGCTCCATCGCCGCCGGGCGGTAGATGTCGAGCGAGGCCATCAGCACCTTGCGCTTGTCGCGCTGGACCATGCGGCGGGCGAGTTTTGCGGTGGTGGTGGTTTTGCCGGAGCCTTGCAGGCCGACCATCATGATGGCGACCGGCGGTACCGCATTGAGATCGATGGTCTGGCCGTCCGACCCAAGCGTGGCGACCAGTTCGTCATGGACGATCTTGACCACCATCTGGCCTGGCGTGACCGACTTGACGACGGTGGCGCCGATCGCCTGTTCGCGCACGCGATCGGTGAAATCTCTGACGACCTCGAGCGCAACGTCGGCCTCGAGCAGCGCGCGGCGTACCTCGCGCATTGCAGCGTCGACGTCCTTCTCGGACAGCGCGCCGCGCCCCGTCAGACGATCGAGTATCCCGCCAAGCCGTTCCGACAGATTGTCGAACAATGCCGTTGTCCTGTTGCTGCCCTTGCGGGTGCGTGCCTCAACTCACCATCGTCATACCCCGCGAAAGCGGGGTATCCAGTACGCCGCGGCCTCTCGGTTCAGCCGAGCGGCCTCTGGGATACTGGATCACCCGCCTTCGCGGGTGATGACGACCTAGATATGTCTCGGCGCCAAACGCCAAAACGACCGTCCAAACACTTTCGCGCCCGAGGGCGCATCGCGCTGTCGGGCGTTGGCCTCCGGTCTCATGGGCCGGGCGGCGGGTCGAAAAGAACGTCTTTCCGAGAAAGTGCGCGCGTTAAACGCCCGGAGGGAGCGAAAGTCAAGGAGAAACTAGCGCATAATACCCCGCGGTCGAGGCGTAAGGCTTTGACATAGCTGTGTTTTTCAAGATCAAGGCGGTCGGCGAGCGGGCTTCCTTTCGCCGCAGGTTCAAAGTTCAACCGGTACCGCCATATAACGTCCCATGGCTTTCGATCTCTCCCGCCTATCGTGACTCCCGTGTCCATCACCCGCCGCCGTGTCTTTACAGTGCTCGCCGGGGCCGCCGCGGCCGTGGGCGTTCCATCGATCTGGATCAGCAACATGAAAACCTACGACGGTCCCGTTTCCGACCACTTTGACGGCACGCGCTTCTTCGACCCCGACGGGGTGCCGCCGAAATCGCTCGGTGAAGTTCTGCGCTGGCAGTTCGGCACCGATCGCAAGCGCGCGAGCTGGCCCGACTGGGTGCCGAATGCGCACAGCGATACGCCGCCGCCGCGAGTTTCCGGCAACAAGGTGCGGCTGTCGTTCGTCGGCCATGTCTCCTGGCTGATCCAGACCGCGGACCTCAACATTCTCGTCGACCCCGTGTGGTCGATGCGGGCCTCGCCGGTTTCCTTTGCCGGGCCGCAGCGGCACCACGATCCCGGCATCGCGTTCGACGCGCTGCCGAAGATCGACGTCGTGCTGGTGTCGCACGGCCATTACGACCATCTCGACATCGCGACGCTGTCGAAGCTTACAGAAAAGTTTTCGCCGCGCGTCATTACGCCGCTTGGCAACGACGTCACCATGCGCGACGCGGACGGCGCGATCAAAGCCGAGGCGTTCGACTGGCAGGACCGCGTCGAGCTCGGCAACGGCATCGCAGTGACGCTGGTGCCGACGCGGCACTGGTCGGCGCGCGGTCTGTTCGACCGCAACAAGGCGCTGTGGGCGAGTTTTGTTTTGGAGACGCCGGCGGGGAAAATCTACATCGTCTGCGATTCCGGCTATGGCGAGGGCAAGCATTTCCGGCGCGTGGCCGAGAAGCACGGGCCGTTGCGGCTGGCGATCTTGCCGATCGGCGCCTATGAGCCGCGCTGGTTCATGAAGGACCAGCACATGAATCCGTCCGATGCGGTAAAGGCGCTGGCCGACTGCGGTGCAAGCCAAGCGCTGGCGCATCACCACGGCACATTCCAGCTCACCGATGAGGCGATCGACGCACCGGTGATGGCGCTGGATGAGGCGCTCAAGCAAGCGAAGATCCCGCCCGAGCGGTTCGCGGCGCCGAAGCCGGGGCAGGTTTACGAGATTTGACCGGAGTTCCCCTTCTCCCCGTTCTTCACGGGGTCGAGACAAGCGAAGCTTGCTCTTAGAAGGTCGGGATGAGGGGCTCTTTCCACGCATTCGACTCGCGGATAGAGGCCCCTCACCCCGACCCTCTAAGAGCGAACTTCGCTCGTCTCGACCCCGCAAGAGCGGGGCGAGGGAGAACTGCTACTGCGCCGCCTTGATCGCCCAGGTCACGCTCACCGTCACCGAAAGCGTTTCTTCGCCTTGCGCCACCGGCGCTCCCGCGGCCATCGGCGCCGCCATCTTGCTGCGAAATACCGGCCCGGGTGCGCCTTCCTCGGAAATACCGATGGGCTCGCCGAGCGTCACGCCGGCGGCCTTGGCGTAGATTTCCGCCTTGCGGCGCGCATCCGCGATTGCCTTTTCGCGGGCTTCGTCCAGGTGTTTTGAGGCCTGAGTCACCGTGAAATTGATGCCGCCGATCTCGTTGGCGCCGGCGCCGACCAGCACGTCGATCACGTTCGCGACCTTGGTCACGTCGCGGATTTTGACCGTGACACGGTTGCTGGCGCGGAAGCTGACGATGCCTGCACGATCTGAGGGTTTATAATTCGCGGCAAATTGCGGCTGCAGCGACAGCCGCGAGGTCTGGTAGTCCTTTTCGTCGATGCCGGCGCCCTTGAGCGCCAGCAATACCTTGCCCATTGCGGCGTTGTTCGCCTCCGACGCCTCGCGTGCAGTCTTGGCGTCCGACGTCACGCCGCCGTCGATCTGGGCCAGATCGGGCGCCACCGACACGTTCGCTTCGCCGGTCACGGAAATTGCGGGCGGCGGCATTGTCTGCGCCAGCGCGGGCGCGGCGAGCAGTGTCCAGGCAACGACAACGCCGAACGAACGCTTCATCCATCTCACCGCAACGGCACGTAGACGTTGATCACCAGCTTGTCCTCTGCCGTCTTCAGGGGATCGGTGATGTATTCCTCGATGAAGGTGTCCTTGGCTTCCAGCTTCTTGTCGTCGAGGTGGTTGGTGATCGCCTCATAGGTGTTGTCCATGTTGTCGTAGGAGCCGCGATGGACGAACTTCAGCGCCTTGCCCTCCGGCGATTTGCCGATGCTCATGTCCTTGGTCAGGTTCTTCGGCTCCTGGTCGACCGGGATTTCCGCCAGAAATGTGAAGCCGGTATCGTCG
>Ga0307499_10000477_pt1 | contig 14135 bp, 13 predicted proteins | sample 13_S_MG_FD_201363 | JGI IMG/M metagenome (GOLD analysis project Ga0307499, IMG submission 201363) | Soil microbial communities from Populus trichocarpa stands in riparian zone in the Pacific Northwest, United States - 13_S | ecosystem: Environmental > Terrestrial > Soil > Riparian zone > Trees... | reverse complement strand
ATGGTTCCCGCAGTGCTGCGCCCCGACGCTGATCTCGCGCTCGGACTCCGACATCACGGCATTCGCCGCGGAGCACGGCAGGATCGTGGTGAAGCCGCTAGATGGCATGGGCGGCAAATCGATATTCGTCACCGAAAAGGGCGACAAGAATCTGCCGGTCATCATTGAAACTTTGACCGACTATGGGGCGCGGTTCGCGATCGCACAGCGTTACCTGCCCGAGATCGCGGTCAGCGGCGATTCGCGCGTGCTGCTCATCGACGGCGAGCCAGTCCCTTACGCACTTGCCCGAATCCCCCTGCCCACTGACAACCGCGGCAATCTCGCCGCGGGCGCCAAGGGCGTGGGACGCGAACTCAACGAGCGCGATCGCTGGCTCGCCGCGGAAATCGGTCCTGCGCTCGCGGCAAAGGGCATGGTGTTCGTCGGCATCGACGTCATCGGCGGCTTCGTGACCGAGATCAACGTCACGAGTCCGACAGGAATTCGTGAACTCGAGCGGCAATTTGGGCTCAATATCGGGGCCATGGTGATCGAAGCATTCGAGCGCCGCATCGCTTCCAGAAGGTAATGAGCCGAGCGCAGCAATTACGCGAGGGAATCGCACCAACACGTGACCGCCTGACCACCACGGTTTTCATGGCGGCGCTGGTGCATGGCGTGATCATCGTGGGGGTCACTTTCGGTTCTCCCGGCGTCCAGAGAACCGGCGCTCCCGGTCTCGAGGTGCTCATCGTCTCGAATGACGTCCCCGAGGCGCGCCGCAACGACACCGCCACCTATCTCGCGCAGCGCACACAACTCGGTTCGGGTTCGGCCCTCGATCCGGCGGAAACCAGCAGTCCGCGCGCCGCGGCGGAGCTGGCCGCAAACGACGGCCGGCCCGACGGCAAGCGCCTCACGGATGACGCGGGTGCGCTGCTCGCCACCGCTGACCGCCGCGTGCTAACTACAAGCGCGCCTGGCCCCACGATCCTGTATTTCGCACCGCCCGCCAGCCTCACCGAGTCCACCGAGGTCCCGGTGCGTGCCGAAGGCACCAGCGACCGTGACAAGCTGGGCGCGGACCAGGATGAAGATCAGAAACTGCGGGGCCCCCCGCGCGACGAGTTGTGGGTAACTCCCGACACGCGCGAGGCGCTGGTCGCTCCATACCTGGTGGCCTGGCGAACAAAGATCGAAAGCCTGGGCACCATCAACTTTCCGCAGGCCGCGTGGCGTGCACCGGGAACGCGCAATCCGGACGTGGAAGTCGTGATCCTGGCGGACGGCACGCTCGAATCCGCCAAGATCGTCCACTCGAGTGGCTCGGCGAAGCTGGACCAGGCCGCCGTGGACATCCTGAAACTCGCCAGTCCATTCGATCCCTTCCCGAAGGAATTGGCGGATCGATACCGGCTGTTGCGTTTCACCTACGGGTGGGATTTCGAGCAGGTTGGCGGTGGCGGCACGGTGACCGCACCCGCTGATTCACAGTAGACTCCCGAGGCATATGGCCGGCATCACGACCCTTTCAAATCACATTCTGATCGCGATGCCCCAGCTCACCGATCCGAACTTCTCACAGACCGTCTCGTTGATCTGCGAGCACGGGGAAAAGGGTGCGCTCGGCATCGTGCTGAACCGGCCGCTCTCGATGACGCTCAGCGAAGTCTTCGAGCAGATGAAGATCGAACCCACCGACAAACGCGCCGCGGATCTGCCCGTGCTGCGCGGCGGCCCCGTGCACCAGGATCGCGGCTTCGTGCTGCACCGTCCGGGTGGCGAATGGGATTCGACGCACCGGATTTCCGATTCCATCCAGGTGACCACCTCGCGCGACGTGCTCGCGGCGATGGCCGTGGGCACCGGTCCCGAGAAGGCCTTCATCGCGCTGGGGTACGCGGGCTGGGAAGCCGGCCAGCTCGAGCGCGAGATGCTCGACAACTCCTGGCTCTCGGTGCCCGCCGACGAGAGCGTGATATTCGATCTGCCCTACGAGGAGCGCTGGCTCGCATCGCTCCGGCTGCTCGGCGTGGAAGCCGGCCAGCTCACCTCGTTCTCCGGTCATGCCTGACCGGCCAGCCGTTCCTGACGTCAGCATCGTCCTCGCACTCGACTTCGGGCTCAAGAGAATTGGCATCGCCAGCGGCGATACGCTGACCTGCAGCGCGCACCCGCGCGGCGCCATCGGTAACGGCCAGGCGGGTCCCGACTGGGCCGCGTTGAAAAAGGTGGTCGACGATCTTCGTCCCGCACGCCTGGCCGTCGGCGAGCCCTATAATGCCGACGGAAGTGAAAGCCCGCTGACCGCAGCCGCGCGACGCTTCGCCGCCGAGCTCCAACAACGCTGCTCATTGCCCGTCGACCTGGTCGATGAACGCTGGTCCTCCCAGGACGCGGAGGAACGGTTGCGCGCAGCACGCGCGAGCGGGGTACGCACGCGCCGCGTGTCGCACGAGGACATCGATGCGGCGGCGGCGGCAATAATTCTCGAACGCTGGTTTGCAAACAATAAATGATCGAACAAACCCGACCCAACGGAACCCTGCGCCACCTGCTGACCCTCGAAGGTCTCACGAAATCCCAGATCGAGGCGCTGCTCACGCGCGCGCAGAAGTTCGTGAAGCCCATCGGGGAGTCGCCGGTGCAGGGCAACACCCTCTCCGGCGTAACGGTCGCGAACCTGTTCACCGAGCCTTCGACACGCACGCGCGTGTCGTTCGAGCTCGCGGCGAAGAGGCTGGGCGCGAATGTCGTGAACCTCGAGGTGCAGCTCTCATCGCGCGTGAAGGGCGAAAGCATGCTGGACACGATCTACACGCTGGAAGCCTGCCACGTGGACGTGTTCGTGATCCGTGACGCCGAAGCGGGTGTCACCGAGCTGGTGGCGACACATGTCGGGTCGCACGCCAGCGTGCTCTCCGCGGGCGAGGCGCACCTCGCGCATCCCACGCAGGGCCTGCTCGACGCGCTGACCATCCTGCAGGCGAAGAAGAAATTCGACGGCCTCAAGGTCGCCATCGTGGGCGACGTGCGCCACTCGCGCGTGGCGCGTTCCGCCTGGCATGTGCTGACCACGCTCGGCGTGAGCGAAATCCGCATCGTCGCGCCGCGCGCGCTCATGCCCTACTCCGGTGAGTTCACGGGTTGTGAGCGCCTCAATTCGCTCGACGCCGGCATCGCGGACGTCGACGTGGTGATGATGTTGCGCATCCAGAAGGAGCGCATGGAAACCGCGCACATACCCGACGCCGACCGTTACTTTCACAAGTTCGGCCTGTCGGCTGACCGGCTCGCAAAGGCAAAGCCCGATGCCATCGTCATGCACCCGCAGCCGATGAATCGCGGCATCGAGATCTCTTCCGAAGTGGCCGATGGTCCGCATTCCGTGATTCGCGAGCAGGTGCGCAATGGAGTCGCGGTGCGCATGGCGGTGCTCGAAGCCGTGATCGAGGGCCGTAAATGACGGGCGCCCTGCCCCACGAGGAAACCGCCCGCAGCCATGGAGTGCACCCCGCGCATCGGGGCAGCATTTTTCTCGAAGAGGGTACGGTGATCGCGCAGGAGTCCTGGCCCGGCGAGCAGTTCGTGCTGCGTGTCAGCGCACCTAAATGCGCCGCGCGCGCGTTGCCCGGCAGCTTCGTGCACCTGAGCTGCGATCCGGACATCCCGATGCGCCGGCCGCTGTCGCTGCAGCGCGTAAACAAGAGCGAAGGCTGGATCGACATTCTCTACAAGATCGTAGGACCCGGCCTGCGCGCGCTCGCGCGCCGCAAGCCCGGCGATTCGATCAGCGTGCTGGGCCCGATCGGGCAACCGTTCCGGCCCGATCCCGCCAGGCCTCGGGCGCTGCTGGTCGGCGGCGGCGTCGGCATTCCGCCGATGATATTTCTGGCTCAGTGGATGACCGAGCATCAACGTGATGGAGGGGCCGTAAAGCCATGGAAACCGCTGGTGCTCATGGGCTCGGAGATTCCGTTTCCGTTCAAGTCTCGCCCCTCGACCATCCTGGTACCCGGAATTCCCGCCGGCTGCATCGCCGCCATGCCGCTGCTGGATGGCTGGGGAGTGCCGAGCCGGCTCGCGAGCAAGGCGGACTTCGCCGGTTGTTACGACGGCTTCGTCACGCAGCTCGCGGATGAGTGGTTAGGGTCGCTAGAAACGGCCGCGAAGTCCGAGGTCGAGGTGTTTTCCTGCGGGCCGACACCCATGCTGGAAGCCATGGCCAAAGTGGCCGCGAAACATCATGTGCCCTGCCAGGTGTCGCTCGAGGAATTCATGGCCTGCGCGGTGGGCGGTTGCGCCGGCTGCACGGTGCGCGTCACCACACCCGATGGGCCCGCGATGAAACGCGTGTGCGTGGACGGACCGGTGTTCGATTCGCGCGCGGTATTCGGCTAGCGATGGCTTCGGCTAACCCTTATTCGGGCAAGATGCTATTTATATGATAATTCCCCGCCAAGGGGGAACGAGGCCGCCAGGTCGCTAACAAAGGCGGGCCCGTGCTTCCTTCATTGTTCGTCATGGAGGTGGCAAGTGATCGATTTCGCCTTTCCCGGAATCAAGTTGCGTCGCGGCCGCGTAGTCGCGTCAATGATCGTCCTGGCCGTGTCCACGCTCGCGTTCGCCGCGCCCTCGATGGCGCAGACCTTCGCGAAGGGAGCGGACGTCAGCTGGATGACGCAGATGGAAGCCAGCGGAATTCGCTGGTCCAACGACAACGGCACGCAACAGGATCTGCTGCAGATCCTGAAAGACCACGGCATGAACAGCATTCGCCTGCGCGTGTGGGTGAATCCATCCGGCGGCTGGAATGGCGTCAACGACGTGGTGGCCAAGGCGCTGCGCGCCAGGAATGCGGGCTACCGCATCATGATCGACTTCCACTACAGCGATTCATGGGCCGATCCCGGCAAACAGACCAAGCCGGCCGCGTGGCGCACCCATACCTTCGACCAGCTCATGGCGGATGTGTACCAGCACACCTTCAACACCATGAACACGCTGGCCACGAACGGCATCTTTCCGGAGTGGGTGCAGGTCGGCAACGAAACCAACAATGGCATGTTGTGGGAGGACGGGCGGGCCTCCGTGAACATGCGCAACTACGCGTGGCTGGTGAACAGCGGCTACGACGCCGTCAAGGCCGTGAGCGCCAATTCGAAGGTCGTCGTGCACGTCTCCAACGCCTACGACAACGCACTCTTCCGCTGGAATTTCGACGGGCTGCGCGCGAACGGCGCCCGCTGGGACATCATCGGCATGTCGCTGTATCCGGAGCCTGGCAACTGGCAGACGCTGCTCGGACAGGCCATCACCAACATCAACGACATGCGCTCGCGCTACGGCAAGGGCGTCATGATCGTCGAGACCGGCATGACCTCCACCGAGGCCACCGCGAGCAAGGCCTTTCTCACGGACCTGATCACGCGCTCGCGCAATGCGGGTGCGCTCGGCGTGTTTTATTGGGAGCCGGAGGCGTACAACTGGCAGGGCTACAGCAAGGGCGCGTGGAATACCAATGGAAGGCCGACCATTGCGCTCGATGCCTTCATCGAAGGCTCCCCTCCTCCGCCGCCACCTCCGCCTCCCGGTAGCATCACGCTGCAGGAGAATCTCACCGGCTTTTGCGGCGTCGACGGGACTATCGATTCCAACAACGCGGGCTACACAGGCAGCGGGTTTGCGAACACCAACAACGCCACCGGCACCACCGTGCGCTGGCGCGTGAACGCGGCCGCCGCGGGCAACTTCACCCTCCAGTGGCGGTTCGCGAATGGCACCACGGGCAATCGGCCGGGCACCCTGCGCATCAACGGCGCGAACGGCACCACGGTGGCCCTGCCGGCGACCGGCGCGTGGACCACCTGGACGAACAGCAGCAGCGTCACCGCGGCGCTGCGCGCCGGGGCAAACGACATCGCGCTGGTGGCGACCACGAGTGGCGGCCTCGCCAACATCGATTCCATGACGGCCTCCGGGACCGGGGTGAGTGCCGTCGCCTGCAACTGAGGGGTCCCAAAACAGGCCGCGCGTTCACCCACGGGTGACGCGCGCGGGCGCGCGAGGCCTCCGCAGCTCGCGCTGCTGTGTTGAAATGTTGCCGTGACGCTTCGACACATTCGCCGCAGCCTGGTCATGGCTGCGCTGTGGTGCGCGGTGGCCTGCGCCGCCAGCGGTGCCACGCCCACGTTTACCTCCGCACAGCTGCGCGCGGATCTCGTGGAAATACAGCGCGCGCTCCACGACATGCCGGCGGATCTCGCGCGCTCGGCCGACCTCGCCGCTCTCGAACGCGCCATGCGAGACATCGACGGCAAGCTCGAGCGCACTGAGCCGCTCGATCGCGACGCGGCCTGGCGCCTGTTCGCGCAGCTCAATCCCATACTCGCGGACGGGCACCTGTTCGTCGGCTTCGTCGACTGGCGCGGTGAGACACGCGCGCATATCGCGAACGGCGGCCGGCTGTTTCCGTTCGAGGTCCAGGTGACGCCGGGCTGCGAACTGAGCGTGCACGGCGATCCGCGCAGCGCGGTGTGGTTATCGCAGGCCGGTGCGCGCATCCGAAGCGTGAACGGCGTGGCCGCACAGGAGATCTGCGAGCAGATGATGGCGCGCGCGCACGGCGACACGCGGGTTTTCCGCGCGGATCTGCTGTCGCGCCGCTTCTGGTTCTTTTACTGGAAACTTTACGGCGCGCCGCAGAGTTACGACATCACGCTCGATCCGGGAGGCACGGAGCGATTCGAGGGCAGCAAGGAGTTGCCCGGGCGTCTCGCCGCCGAAGAGAACTTCGATCAGCAGTTCGACCTGGAGTTCGTGGGCGACAGGAGCGGCGCCGACCCGACGACTGCGATTCTCACGCTGGGCTCATTTGCCTGGCCGAACAAGGACCAGGTCCTGGCGTTCACGCGAACTGCGTTCGAATCCCTGCGCCACTGGAAAATCAGGACACTGATCATCGACCTGCGCGACAACGGCGGCGGCAACGACGACCAGTGGATCGAAGGCGTGATGCCCTACATCGCGACGAAGCGCTGGCGCACCGCCTCTACCTACCGCAAGCGCGTGGTCACGCCGGATCCGGCCAAGCACGAGGTGGTGGGCGCCGTGGTCGATGGAGAGATTGAAACCTGGTACCCACCGCAGCCCGACAATCCCCTGCACTTCGGCGGCGATGTGTACGTCGCCGTCGGGCCGGGAACCTATTCGTCCGCGGTGGTCATGAGCACCGTGTTCCAGGACTTCGGATTCGGACGAGTCATCGGACCGAATGACAGCGTGCGCGCCAATTCCAGTGGCGGCACGCGCCGCACGACGCTGACCAATTCAGGGCTGATCGTGGTTGCCCCGCGCTTCGTGCTGACACGCCCGTCAGGCGCGAAACAACCGGTGCTGCTGACTCCGGACATTCCCTACAGTCCCGGGGAATCGCTGGTCGACTTCTCCGTGCCTTCAATGAAATGAAAAAGGAATTGAGTACATTCCGCCGTCAACTCACCCCTTCACGCACAGTACCTGCTTGAGGGTGTAGGCGATCTCAACAAGATCGCGCTGTGCCGCCATCACCGCGTCGATGTCCTTGTACGCGCCCGGCGTTTCGTCGATGACGTCCTTGTCCTTTCGGCACTCGACGCCCGCCGTTGCGGCCTCGTGGTCGGCGACGGTGAAACGCTTCTGCGCCGCGGTTCGCGACATCGCGCGACCCGCACCGTGCGAGCAGCTCTCGAAACTCTCGGGGTTTCCCAGGCCGCGAACAATGAATGAACGCGCACCCATCGATCCCGGGATGATGCCGAGCTCGCCCTTCTTCGCGCTCACCGCACCCTTGCGGGTCAGGATGAGATCCTCGCCGAAGTGCGTCTCGTGGGTGCAGTAGTTGTGGTGGCAGTTCACCGCCACCTCCCCCAGCCGGAACCCACGCAGCTCGTCGCGCATCACGCGCAGCACCGCGTCCATCATCGAACGGCGGTTCTCGGCTGCGTAGTCCTGCGCCCAGGTCATGGCCTCGACGTAGTCGTCGAAGTGATCCGTGCCCTCGACCAGGTACGCGAGGTCCTGATCCGGCAAGTTGATGAAGTGCTTCTTCATGTCCTTGCGCGCCAGCTCGATGAAGAGCTGGCCGATCATGTTGCCGATGCCGCGCGAACCCGAGTGCAACATCACCCACACGATCTGTTCGGTGTCGAGACAGACCTCGATGAAGTGGTTGCCACCACCGAGCGTTCCGAGCTGCTTGTGCGGCTCCTTGTTCTTCAGGCGCGGATATTTCGCGATGATGGTGTCGTGACGCCCGGCGAGCGCGCCCCAGCGCGTGCGCACCGAGTCCGGGGTGTTGCCCCAGGAACCCTTGTGGGCGCGGCCGCGCACCGTCACCGATCCGTGCGGCACGGCCCGCTCGATGCGCGCGCGCAGTTGCGCCAGCGATTCGGGCAGATCCTTCGCCTTCAGCGTGGTCTGCACGGCCATCATGCCGCAGCCGATATCCACACCCACCGCCGCCGGGATGATCGCGCCCCTGGTTGCGATCACCGAGCCCACCGTGGCGCCCTTGCCCACGTGCACGTCCGGCATCACCGCCAGGTGCGAGTGCACGAAGGGCATGCGTGCGATATTTTCGAGCTGCTTCTTCGCGGACTCATCCACGGGCACGCCCCGCGTCCACATCTTCACGTGGCGGCCGCCCTCGACATTCAGGACTTCGTAGTTCCGGTTCTTCACGACAATATTCAAGGGTCCTGAAAAGCTGAAGGCCCCGATCGGCGGCAGCCGACCGGGGCCTCGTCTGAAGATCCGGCTCAAGTCACCAACAGGGTCGGATCACAGGTCGCGCCAGGTGAGCTGCACCTGGAAGCCGTCACCGCCATCATCACCGTAGACGCTCCCCTGCAGCGCGAATCCGTGCGGCAGACCCGCCTCGGCGCGCACCGTCCACAAATCGGTGCCGCTGCTGAAACCGCCGCCCAGCTTCCAGCCCGTAAAGTAGTAGTTGAAATCGACGCCGACGTCGGTATCACCGTCGTCAGGATCCGCGACAGTGAGGCTGGCGCCATACCAGTGATCGTTGGCGAACTTTCCCGCTGTTCTGACCGTGATATTTGGATCCCAGTTGTCTTCGGTGAAGTCGGTGCCGAAGAACAACCTGGGAATCGGCACGATGCCCAGCGTGCCGTTCCAGGTGGTCTCGTCGTCTCCAGATATATCCGTCTTAACGACGCCCACGCGGGCGTACAGAATCGAGAGAGCCGTATCCGTGAAGTGATAACCCAGATTCGCGGCGATGGCATCGGCATCTTCGTCGCCGATTTCCACGCCCTGCGCCTGCACATCCACATAACTGGAGCGCGCGACGAACGCCGCTTCGCCAACGGCCACGCCATCCGTTGGCACCGGCTTGAAGAAGAATGTTCCGATTCCGGTGAGACTGTCGGCATCGTCGTCGACATCGTCGAAATCGACGTTGTCGTACCGCGCCTGCACCTGGAAGCGAAAGTCTTCGGCCTGGGCCGCGGCCGAGACAGCGAGACCTGCCACCGCGAGGATGAGCACGGTCAATTTTCCAACGTTACGCATGGGATCCTTCCTTAAATTAGTTAGAGCCTGTCCTTGGCGCGCAGACGCTGAGCCGCGCCCGACGCGGACTATGCCGCACCAGTTTGGATCTAGGGAAGGCGGGAAACGCCGCAGAAGATCTAGGGGCGCGGGAACACTCCTACATTCCCGGTAACGCCTGCGCACCGCACAATTTTTGGACGCGATCTCGACACCCGGGTAGAACGCGCCGCTCAGAAGCGCCAGCCGGCGCGCAGAGTAACAGCGTCTCCGCCGTCGAAATCGGTGTACCCCAGCCCGACGCTCAACTTTTCCATGAAGAACTTGTCGGCCGAGAGGCCCCAGTGGTGCTCGCCCAGCTGGCCACCGACCCGCAGCGTGCGATCGATGAAGTAGTCGGCGGAAGCCTGGTAGGTGAGATCGCCGCCGTCGGGATCGATGAGATTCAGGCCAAAGCCGTAGAAATGATCGTTGCCAAGCCTGCCGACGTATTTGACGTCCACGTTGGGTTCGTAGTCCGCGTCTTCATAGAAGCTGGTGGAAACGCGCAAACCGGCAAAGGGCGTGATGCCGACAGTGGCGTCCCAGGCCGAAGCGTGGCCGCGCGAGACGAAGAAGTTTCCATTGGCATCGACGTTCGGCTCGATGGTGTCGCTGCGCGTCACTCCGGCGCCCAGGTACACCCAGCTGTTCGGCCAGTAGAAATCACTGCTGAGCCGCCATTGATCGAGGTGGCCAACGCTCGAATCGAAACGCGACGGCGTCAGCGAGACGGAGCCCACGCGGCCCAGGTACGCGGCTTCCTGCAGCGGCAGCTGGTCGGTGTTGACGTCGTTGAAATACCAGGTTCCATACAAGCCCCAATTGTCGAGGTTGAAGTCGGAGACCACTCCCTCGATCCCGTCGACATTGATGCGGTCATACGAGCCGCCGGCTTCCCAACGATAGTCATCGGCCTGCACCACGACCGGGAGCACGAGCGCCGCGGCCAGCAGGCCCCGTGACGTGAGACTGCGAAACTTGCGCATGAATGCCCTTCCTTAGTTAGTTAGTTGTCCGGAGCTGCGCGGAAAGATCCGCGCGCTCGGGATGGACTGACTGAAGGGAAGTAGTTTGGTTCCGCGCCGCTGGTTGTTTCGCGACACGGGAACTTTCGCGGGCGGGATCAGCCGAAGTTGATCTTGGCCTCGAGGTTCGAGCGCGAGTCGGCGTTCAACAGCGCTTCTTCGAGCTCGATGCGGTTCTGCTTGAACAGGGTCAGCAGCGCCACGTCGAAGCTCTGCACGCCACGCTCGGAGCTGGCGACGATGGCTTCCTTGATCGCGGAAACGTCGCCTTTCTTGACCAGCTCGGTGATGTACGGCGTGTTGAGCATCACCTCGATCGCGGCCATGCGTTTGCCGTCCTTGGCCACCACCAGGCGCTGCGACAGGATGGCGCGCAGGTACTGCGAGAGATCCAGGAACACCTGCTTGTGCTGGTCCTGCGGAAACATGTTGATGATGCGATCCAGCGTTTCGGCGCTGTTGTTCGCATGCAGCGTCGACAGCACCAGGTGACCCGTGCCGGAAAGGTTGATGGCGGCTTCCATGGTCTCCTTGTCGCGGATTTCTCCGATGAGAATCACGTCGGGAGCGGCGCGCATGACGCCGCGCAGGGCGCGCGCGAACGACTTGGTATCGAGGCCGACCTCGCGCTGGTTGACGATGGAGCGCTTGTTGGTGTGCAGGAATTCGATCGGATCCTCGATGGTCACGATGTGATCCGAGGAAACCTCGTTGCGATGATTGATCATCGCGGCAATCGAGGTCGACTTGCCGGAGCCGGTGGCGCCCACCATCAGGATGAGCCCGCGCTTCATCATGATGAGGTCCTTGAACACTTCCGGCAGCCCGAGCGCCTCGAGCTTGGGCATGTCGGCGCTGATGTAGCGCAGCACCATGGCGGGATAACCGCGCTGGTAGAACACGTTGACGCGGAAGCGGCCGAGGCCCGGCTCGGAGATGGCGAAGTCGATCTCCAGCTCGCGTTTGAAGCTCTCGAGCTGGTCGGGCGTCATGAGCCCGTAGGCAGCCTGGCGCACGGTCTCCGGCGACAGGATCTGCTTGTTGATGGGCATGATCGAGCCTTCGATCTTGACCTTGATCGGCGCGTTGGAGGTGAAGAACAGGTCGGAGGCCTTGCGCTCCACCATGAGCTTGAACAGCGGCCGGGTGTTCAACACCATCGGCGCGCCATCGCCCGTGCCCTTGACCTCGACGGTCTCCACGAATTGCTCGTTTACTGCTGGCATTTCCGCCCTGATCCTGGTTTTTGGGGCCGACCCCGAAGTCGTCAGAACGACCGGCCTTGTTCGTCTTCGTCGACCATGGACAGCGCACCGCCGTCGTCCAGGTTCTTGACCTCGCGCTTGCTCTCGAGCTTGATGCGCAGGCGCAGCTCGTTCTTCGAGTCGGCGTTGCGCAGCGCGTCTTCGTAGGAAACGAAACCCTGCTCGTACAGGTCGTACAGCGCCTGGTCGAAGGTCTTCATGCCGATGCGCGTCGAGCGCGACATGACTTCCTTGATCTCCTGGACCTTGCCTTTGAAGATCAGGTCCTGGATCAGCGGCGAGTTGAGCATGATCTCCATCGCCGCGATGCGTCCCGAGCCCGATTCACGCGGGATCAGGCGCTGCGACACCAGCGCGCGGATGTTCAGCGACAGGTCCATCAGCAGCTGCTCGCGCCGCTCGTCGGGGAAGAAGTTGATGATGCGATCGAGCGCCTGGTTGGAGCTGTTGGCGTGCAGCGTCGCCAGCACCAGGTGGCCGGTTTCGGCGAACTGGATGCCGTATTCCATGGTTTCGCGGTCGCGAATTTCGCCGATGAGGATGACGTCGGGCGCCTGGCGCAGCGTGTTCTTGAGCGCGGCATGCCAGTTTTCCGTATCGACGCCGACCTCGCGGTGCGTGATCACGCAGCCCTTGTGCTGGTGCACGTATTCCACCGGGTCTTCGATGGTCACGATGTGGCCGCGCGTCTTCTCGTTGCGGTAACCGACCATCGCGGCCAGTGACGTCGACTTACCTGATCCCGTGCCGCCCACCATGATGCAGAGGCCGCGCTTGGACAGCACGACTTCCTTGAGAACCGGCGGCAGGTCCAGCTCCTCGAGCGTCGGAATCTTGGAATTGATGAGGCGGATGACGCAGCCGGTATTGCCCTGCTGCACGAAGGTGTTCACGCGGAAACGACCGATGCCGGGAGGCGCAATCGCGAAATTGCACTCCTTGGTCGCGTCGAATTCCTTGGTCTGGCGGTCGTTCATGATGGCGCGCACCAGCACCGCGGATTGCTCCGGGGTGAGCGCGCGCTCGGACTGCGGCCGCACCTCGCCGTCGATCTTGATGGCGGGCGGGAAACCGGCAGTGACGAACAGGTCCGAGGCCTTCTTGTCGACCACGCGACGCAGAAGGTCCTGCATGAGTTTGATGCCTTGTTCGCGATCCATTACAGGGCATCCTTATTTGCAGCTTTGTAGCGGGCTTCTTCCTTGCTGACAACGCCCTTGGTGACGAGTTCGGCCAGGCATTGGTCCAGGGTCTGCATGCCCTGCTGCGCGCCGGTCTGAATCGCCGAATACATCTGCGCGATCTTGCCTTCGCGAATCAGATTACGAATCGCGGGCGTGCCGATCATGATCTCGTGCGCCGCGATGCGGCCACCGCCGTTGCGTTTCAGCAGCGTCTGGGAGATCACGGCGCGCAGCGATTCGGACAACATGGCGCGCACCATTTCCTTTTCCTGGGCCGGGAACACGTCGACAATGCGGTCGATGGTCTTGGCGGCGGAGCTGGTGTGCAGCGTGCCGAACACCAGGTGGCCGGTTTCGGCGGCGGTGAGCGCCAGGCGAATGGTCTCCAGGTCGCGCATTTCGCCGACCAGCACCACGTCGGGATCTTCGCGCAGGGCCGACCGCAGCGCCTCCGAGAAGCCGAGGGTATCGCGGTGCACTTCGCGCTGGTTCACGAGGCAGCGTTTGCTCTCGTGTACGAATTCGATGGGGTCCTCGATCGTGATGATGTGATCGGGGCGGTTGTCATTACAGTGATTGACCATGCCCGCGAGCGTCGTGGACTTGCCCGAGCCCGTGGGTCCGGTCACCAGCACCAGGCCGCGCGGCAGCATGCACAGATCGCGGAAGATCTTGGGTGCCGCCAGGTCGTCGAGCGAGATGATGGTCGAGGGAATATTGCGGAACACCGCGCCCGCGCCGCGGTTCTGGTTGAAGGCATTGACGCGGAAGCGGGCGAGTTTCGGGATTTCGAAGGAGAAGTCGGTCTCGAAGAACTCTTCGTACGCCTTGCGCTGCTTGTCGTTCATGATGTCGTACACCATGCCGTGCACTTCCTTGTGGGAAAGCGCAGGCATGTTGATACGTTTCATGTCGCCGTCGACACGAATCATGGGTGGCACGCCTGCGGACAGGTGCAAGTCCGAGGCGTTATTCTTCACGGCAAAAGCTAGGAGCTGGGCGACGTCGACGGCCATGCGGAGTCCCTTGAATAGCGCCGTTGAGTATAGACCCGGGTATCAGTGACCAATATGTTATCCCGTCCG
>Ga0307499_10000475_pt1 | contig 14182 bp, 14 predicted proteins | sample 13_S_MG_FD_201363 | JGI IMG/M metagenome (GOLD analysis project Ga0307499, IMG submission 201363) | Soil microbial communities from Populus trichocarpa stands in riparian zone in the Pacific Northwest, United States - 13_S | ecosystem: Environmental > Terrestrial > Soil > Riparian zone > Trees... | reverse complement strand
AGGTTACCCCTTGGGACCGTTGCAGATCTTCGAATGTAGCGTGCTGCCAAAACGTGCCAAGGTCGCCGACCGCAAGGGCCAGTTGCTCGCTGCGGCTGATCGCGCGTAGCCGCACGCTGCTCGCGACCGAGGTCTTCGGGTCGTAGCTGACGAGCCCTTCAAGCGTCGCCACCTGGCGAAGAGCCTCGTGTATCTCGTCGGCGAGCTCATCCGGAAACCGGACCGTCACCGGCTTGCCGGCGGGTGGCTGCAGGCGCGCGGTGAGGCGCTCGAAGTCGGCTTCGACGAGCCGGCCGACCAATACATCGCTGCGTTCCGGCGGTGGTAGCTGCGCGACCCGGTGCATCGAGGCGCGCACCCCCGAATCGATCACGGCGTGCCGGCTCACCGCAACCGACGCGTACCCGATAGTGATGCGGTCAGTCCGCTCTCCCACACCCAACTCGTCGGCAAGTTGCGCGACGGCCGCCGCGAGCTGTCGATCGAGCGAGTTCTCGTCGGCACCGCTGAGCGCGGCAAGCAACTGATCGAACGCGGCATTGCCGAGGGCCTCGACGGTGATCGGCAGCTCGTCGTCTCCTGGCTCACTCGCGTCCGGGAGAGCCAACAGTTCGACGAAACTGCCGCGCTCCACACCGACGAAGCGGAGCCGCGAAGCGCGCTCGACCGCGGTGTTGTGCCGACCTGCCACTGCCCGCCGCTGCCGACCGAGGGCGACATACGCCGCGCGGGCAATGGCGCGCTCAAGCCCGGTAATGAGGCGGGCGACATCCGCGGCGGCAATGTGGCCCGGCTCGGCCTCGGTGCCCTCGATCGCCGCCCGGATGATCGTTGTCATAGCCGTCAGCGTGCCACCCCTCCCGCTTGCCGTCATCTCCCTGCCGCCCATCCTCACCTGCGACGCAAACCAGTTACTGTCCACCTGCGCTCAGCCGATCCGGCCATCCACGCCAGCCGACCCGGCCCGGTCGGCCGCAACCAACCACTCCACCCCGCCCACGGCGGTGCCGGTTGTCAAGACGGCAGTACTGCGACGTGGACCGCGGCGCCGCCGGCTGGCGATAGTCGGATCATCCCGGCTCCAGGAGGATGACGTGACCCGACGGATGCTCTCGGTGGTCGCGCTCGCGCTGGCGTTCAGCGTGGGCCCGATCGTGCTCGGCGCCAGCCACGCGACCGCACAGATGCGACCCAGTTGCATGGTGGACGGGAAGATCGTCCCGTGCTACCAGAACCCGTAGTACCCGCCCGGCGCGCCAACCGTTGAGCGGCGCACCGGCCAAGGTCACTGCGCACCGGCTGGCGGCTGGCACGTCTCCGCGAGCCGGGATGCCCGGTTGGCCGCCACCAGCCGCGCGGCTCCGGCCTCGACCTCTTGCCGATCGAGGGCCCCCGGAAAGAACTCGGCCAGGAACCCGTCCCGGTCGTACGCCTGGCTCTCGCCTGCCTCGCTCGCCGGTGCGCCCATAGTCTGGAATTCTTCCAGTATGGCCGGGGCGGAGGTGGAGCGGTTTCCGCTGTTGGCTCAGGCGGGGTTCGGGCGGTTCTGGGTCGCGGACGGGGTGTCGATGTTCGGCACGTACGTCACGATGCTGGCGTTGCAGGTGCTGGCGGTGGTGACGTTGGAGGCGTCGGCGACCGGGGTGGGGCTGCTCGGCGCGGCGCGGTGGCTGCCTTACCTGCTGTTCGGGTTGCTCGCCGGGGTGCTGGTGGATCGGCACCGGCGCTGGCCGGTGCTGGTCGGCTGTGACCTGGCCCGGGCCCTGCTGCTCGGCTGCATCCCGGTGCTGGTCTGGCTGGACGCGCTGAACCTGCCGCTGCTGCTCGGGCTGGTGCTGGCAATCGGTGGCTGCTCGCTGCTGTACGACGCGGCGCACCAGTCGTTCCTGCCCAGCCTGGTGCCGGCCGCGCTGCTCACCCAGGCCAACGCGCGGCTGGAGCAGACCAGTTCGGTGGGTCAGACCGGCGGACCGCTGCTGGCCGGCTGGCTGGTCGCGGCGGCCGGCGCGGCGGCCGGCATCCTCGTGGACGCGGTCTCCTACCTGGTCTCCGGCCTGATCCTGGCCACCGTCCGGGTGGCCGAGCCGGTCCGGGCCCAGGCCGGCCGCGGGCTGCGCCGGGATCTCGCCGAAGGGCTGGCCTGGGTGTACCGGCACCGGATGCTCGGCCCGCTCGCGCTCACCTCGCACGCCTGGTTCCTGTTCAACAGCATGGTCAGCACCGTGTACGTGCTGTACGCGCTGCAGACGCTGGGCCTGACCGCGTTCGGGCTGGGCGTCACGTACGCGCTGGCCGGTTGCGGCGCGGTACTCGGCGCGACCGGGTCGACCCGGGCCGGGCGCCGGTTCGGGGTCGGCCCGGTGATCGTCGCGATGCGCTGGCTGCTGCCGGTGGCCTACCTGCTGCTCCCGCTGGCCCGCCCGGGGCCGGCCGCGCTGGTGCTGCTCGGCACCGCGCAGTTCCTGTTCGGGCTGACGCTGGGCCTGGACGGCCCGGTGGAGATGGGCTACCGGCAGTCGGTCACCCCGGATCGGCTGCAGGGCCGGATGAACGCCACCATGCGCTCGCTGAACCGGGGCGCGGTGGTGCTCGGCGCACCGGCCGGTGGCCTGCTCGCCGACCACCTGGGCCACCGCCCGACGCTCTGGATCGCGATCACCGGCCTGGCCGTGCAGGCGGCCGTGCTGACCGCCTCCCCGTTCCGGCAGGCCCGCGTCCCGGCGCCGGGTTAGACGCTGCCGGCGGGCGCGGCGTCCGGCCCGGTGCCGATGGTGGCCGACGTCCGGACCCCCAGCGCCCGCCAGAGCCCGGCCGCCGCCGCGCCGCCGAGCAGCGGGAAGACGATGAACGCCCAGAGCTGGGCCAGTGCCCAGCCGTGCTGGAAGACCGCGGTGCCGACGCTGCGGGCGGGGTTCAGCGAGGCGTTGCTGATCGGGATCAGGATCAGGTGGCCGACCACCAGCATCAGGCCGGCGGCGATCCCACCGAACAGTCCCGGCGCGCCGGCGTTCGTGGTGGAGATGACGATGAACACGAAAGCGGCGGTGACCACCAGTTCGGCCACCGCGACGGCGAGCAGCCCGTACCCGAGCGGCGAGTGGTCGCCGTACCCGTTGGACGCGAACCCGCTGTCCTTCGCGCTGAACCCGGACCGTCCAGTTGCGACGATGAACATCACCAGCCCGGCCAGCAGCGCGCCGACCAGCTGGCTGGCCAGGTAGAGGACGAGCGCCCCGGTCCGGATCGCGCCGTGCAGCCAGAGCCCGACGGTGACCGCCGGGTTCAGGTGGCAGCCGGAGATGTGACCCAGCGCGTACGCCAGGCAGACCAGCACCAGCCCGATCGAGAGCGCGACGCCGACCGCGCCGATCCGCTCGCCGGCCAGCAGCCCCGCCCCCGGACCGGCCAGCACCAGCACGAACGTGCCGAACACCTCAGCGAAGACGATCTGACCGCGATCAACCATGACCGGCCCTTTCGTAGGACACATCGCCCAGAGCACGCTGATGCTACGGCAGGTGATCTGTTCCTGGAATGCTCTTGAGTCCGCTTTTAGCGTCCTTCGATCGGGCCACGATCCCGGCTCGATCAGCCGCGCCGGCGATGGTCCGCGGAACCCGCGGAAGGATCCGGCCGGGTGGACGCAGCGTTCCGGGGCGCCGACCCGGTTGTTAGGGGCATGACGCGGAGGAGAACCTGATGGACGCGGACGCCGAGCGCGACTTCGCCGCGTTCGTGGCCAGCCGGTCACCGGCGCTGTTCCGGACCGCCATGGCGCTGACCGGCCACTGGCAGCAGGCCGAGGACCTGTTGCAGGTCGCGCTGGCCAGGTCGGTCCGGCATTGGCCGAAGATCCGGGACGGCCAGCCCGAGGCGTACGTCCGGACGACCATGTACCGCCAGTACGCGAGCTGGTGGCGATCCCGCGGCCGGCGGCAGGAGCTGGTGACCGGCGACGTGCCGGAGATCCCGCAGGCCGACCACAGCGGTGCCGTCGACCAGACGCTCGCGGTGGCGGCGGCGCTGACCGGGCTGGCCCCGAAGTCCCGCGCGGTGCTGGTGCTGCGCTACCTGGAGGACCGGCCCACCGACGAGATCGCCGAGATCCTGCGGTGCTCGCCGGCCACCGTCCGCAGCCAGATCAGCCGGGCGCTGGCCCGGCTCCGCACGCTCTGCCCCGAACTTGATCCGATCCCGGAGGCCCAGCCATGACCGTGCCAGCCCGGCGACCCCCCTCGCTCCGCTGCACCCCGCAAAAACGTTCCGCGCGCTGGGCGCGCTCCACGTTTCCGCGGGGACCCCGCAGCGCGGCGCCCCAGCCGGCAGCTGCGACGCTCACTGCGGGGGGCGCCTCGTGACCGACCAACTGGAACGTGACCTGCGCGCCGCGCTGGAGCGCCTCGGGGACCGGCCGCCGCCGCTGGGCCTGACCGAAGGGGCGCTGCGCCGGGCCCGGCGGGCCCGCACCGCTCGCTGGACCGCGGCCGCCGCCGGCACCGCGGGCCTCACCGCCGCAGTGGTGTTCGCCGCCGCCGCACTCACCGGCCCGCCCGCCGCGACGCCCGTCGTGGGCAGCACGGCAGCGGTGGCCGGCGCCGGCGGCCGGGTGGTGACCCTGTACGGCTGCGACGGCATCGCGGTCGACGAACACGGGCGGACGGTGCGGCAGACCTCGCTGGTACTGGACCGCGCCGCCGGCCGGTACCGGGAGGTGCCGTACTGCGGCGTCGTGCCGTCCCCGGACGGCCGGCTGGCGCTGGTCTCCGACGGCGACGGCAGCGCGGCCCACCCGCTCCGCAACGGCGTGCTGACCATCGCGACCGGCGCCACGCGTTGGATCCACGGCTACACCGGCACCGGCTCCTGGTCGCCGGACAGCCAGCGGCTGCTGCTCACCGGTGGCCCGGCCGGGCTCTCCCAGCAGGCCAGCCTCGAGCCGCGCAACAACGGGTTCGTGCTGGTGAACGTGGCCACCCTGACCACCACGTTCCACCCGGTGCCGGACGTCCCGAACGGCCTCGGCGCCGCCGGGGCCTGGACCCCGGACGGCCAGGCCATCGCGATCACCATCTGCGCCTGCCCGAGCGGCTCGACCCACGAGGGGTCCTGGCCGATCACCGGCATCCGGCTCTACGACCCGACCGGCCGCCAGCTGCGCACGCTGCGGGCCGACGCCGGCGTCTGGTCGACCGCGGCCTTCTCGCCGGACGGTGCCTCGATCGCGCTCACCGCCGAGGCCGGCACGTCCGGCCGGCCGCTGCAGATCGCCGACGCCCGCACCGGCCAGGTCCGGCAGACGGTGCCGCTGAACGGCGGGCAGTTCCTCGGCTGGTACGACGCGACCAGGCTGATCCTGCGGGCCGGCGAGGCGCGGACGTCCTACCGCCCCACCTACCCGGAACTGCGGATCGTCGACCTGGTCAGCGGCACGGTCCGCACCGTGCCGGCCCGGCTGGGCCAGTCGCGCAAGATACCCGCGATCGTGCTGACCGGCCCGTCCACCGGCCTGACCGACCCAACCGGCAAGCTCACCTTCTAACCAGCCCTGACCCAGCCAGGCCGGCCGGTGGCCCCGACCACCATTGACCGGCATAATCGAACCTATGTTCGATAGAGCTGCTCGGCCTGCCTCCCCCACCGCCACCACGCCCAGGCCGTACCCTGGCGCGGTGGCGGTGTCAGCGCACGATGTGGCCGCGGTTCTCCGCGAGCGGCTGGTCGGCGTGCCCACCAAGAAGCTGCACAAGCTCCTCTATTACTGCCAGGGCCACCACCTGGCCACCTTTGATCAGCCGTTGTTCGAGGAGACGATCTCCGCCTGGGACATGGGCCCGGTGGTCGGCACCCTCTGGTACGACGAGAAGCACGGCCAGGCGCCGGTCGAGCGCACCGTGCTGGACGAGGCCCAACTGAACACGGTCGGATACGTGCTGAGCCGATACGGGGCGCTGACCGGCCTCGATCTGGAGAATCTGACGCACAGCGAGCGTCCCTGGCAGCGCGCCGACCAGGGTCGGCGGCCGAATACCAGCGCCCGCATCGAGCCCGAGTGGATCAGGGAGTACTTCAGCACCAGCGGCGCCGCCGACGATTCGACGGACGAGGCCCGGCTGGATTCGACCGCCGTCAGCCAGTGGCTGCGCGACGCCGAGAAACGCCGGCAGGAGCCGGCCCGGCCGGACAATCCCGAGGAACTCCGGGCCAGGCTGCACCGGAGTGCGTAACAGCCCACCCGACTGGCAGCTGGAGGGCTTTCTCGACCGCCTCGACGCCTGGATCGAGCGCGAGTCGCCAAACGACGACCTCTGCCTTCTGGTCACCGCCTGGATCATGACCCGGTACGGCGACCCCTATCAGGGAGTCCGCCGGGAGAGCGGTTTTCCCAATCTCTGGTTCGGCGCGGTTCCCGACACGGAGGACGGCTCAGGCAACATCGTCGTCTGCGCGTACTGGATCGAGGAGTCGAACCGGGTGGTGCGGTGCGACAGCTTCGCCACGCTGGGCTTGCCGTTGTAGCGCGGGCGGGTTAGACGAGCATGGCGGGCCAGGGCCAGCGGCGGACCCGGTAGGGGAGCCAGAGCAGGAGGTCGGCGAGCGGCCAGATGAGGCCTTCGGCGGCGTAGGCGTCGGCGATCTCGGTGGGGACGGCGGCGGCGGGGACGACGTCCAGCAGCGGGTCGAGCTGGCTGAGGTAGTCCGGCTCGTCCACGGTGAGGCGGTTCAGTTCGCCGGCACGGCGGTCCCGGATCTGGATGAAGCCGGGGGCCTGCCGGTAGACGCACTTGTTCAGGTGGAACGACTCGGCCCAGGTCTGCCGGATCTGGTCACCGGCCGGGCCGGCGGCCAGCTCGGCCGGCGGCTGCAGGTGGTTGAGCAGCCACCAGTCGTCCGCCTCCGGTCCGAGCCGCAGCCGCCAGTCGACCTGCACGCCGTGGCCGGTCAGCTCCCGCACCAGGGCCAGCGCCCGCAGGCTGGTCGCCGGGTCGCTGTCGCCGCTGAGGTCGACCGGGCCGGCCACCTCGACCCGGCGCGCACCGGCCCCGTACAGGCGCAGCGCCACCGCCGCGGCGGTCTGCCCGGCCGGCACCGACAGCGGCGGCAGGGCGATGCCGGGCAGCCCGGTCACCCGCCGGTCGTGGTGCCGCCAGCTCAGCAGCACGATCTCGCCGGCGGCCGGCCCGCCGGCAGCTCCACCGGCCAGCCCGCCGGCCGGCCCGGCGGCCGGCCCGCCGGCGTCGGCAATGGCGGTCAGCGTCATCGTGTCCCCCTCAGCCCGGGCCATCAGACCGGCACCGGCACGGCCGCACCGGCGAGCAGCGCGTCGCCGGTCGGCTCGGCATCGGCCGGCCCGGCGGGCTCGGCCGGGTCGGCCGGCGTGGTCAGGCCGAACAGCTCGTTCATGTCGATCCGCAGCAGTTCCTCGTTGGTCACCGGCGGGACCACGTGCACGTAGTGGCCGCCCTCGGCGAACACCAGCCCGAGCCCACGCCACCTGGCTAGCAGCGCGGTCAGGTCGTCGGCGGTGACCTCGGGCAGCTCCTCGCGCAGCTTGCGGAGCAGCCCGGCCACCCCGTGCGGCTGGTCCAGCAGCCGGAACGTGGCCAGCTCCACCGGGTCGGTCAGCCGCAGCACCGACCAGCCGAAGTGCTTGCGCCGGTTCACCATGACGATCTCGCCGCCGGTGTCGGCGTACGACAGCTGGCTGTGCTGGAACTCGGTCACCCACTCGGCCATCGCGGCGTCGAGCAGGTCGGCGGTGGCGGTGCTGATGCCCTGCGCCGGCGCCTCGAACAGGTACGCCAGGTCGGTCAGGTCGGCGTCGGGCAGGTCGTAGATCAGCCGGTACTGCCGGTGCGGCGTCAGTTCGGCGAAGCCGAGTTCGGGCCGGTTGAAGTGCGGGCTGAACCGCTCGACCGCGATCCGGGACGTGGTGCCGCCCGGCTCGAGGTGGTGCAGCGCCGGCAACTGCTCGATGATCCCGGTGTAGTCGGCGATCTCCTCACCCGGGAAGCCGTACAGGTAGTTCCAGGAGACCGACAGCCCGCAGGCCGCGGCGTCGCGCAGCATCCGGACGTTCTGGCAGCCGGTGACGCCCTTGTCCATCAGCTTCAGCACCCGGCTGCTCAGGCTCTCGATGCCCGGCTGGACGTGCACCACCCCGGCCCGGGCCAGCGTCTCCAGCTGGTGCCGGCGCATGTTGGACTTGATCTCGTACTGCAGCCGCAGGTCGTACCCGGTGTCGGTGAGCATCGGGAGCAGCGACGTGAGGTAGCCCATGTCCAGGATGTTGTCGACCACGTACATGTCGAGCACCTGGTGTTCGGCCACCAGCGCCAGGATCTCGGCCAGGAAGGTGCCCGGGCTCTTGCTGCGGAACTGCATGAACGACCCGTTCAACCCGCAGAACGTGCAGTGGTGCTTCTCCCCCCACCAGCAGCCGCGGGCGCCCTCGATGACCAGCTTCGGGTCCACCCAGGACTGCGCGGCCGACTCCTCCAGCCGCTCGAAGTAGCCGGCGTAGTCGGGGCCGACGATCTCGGCCGGCGGCAGCGGCTTCGTCGCCATCGGGTTGACCATCGAGGCGCCGGACCCGTCCCGCCAGCAGACGCCGGGGATGCCGGCGAACCCGGTGCCGTCCCGCAGCGCGCTGAGCAGTTGCGGGAACGACGCCTCGCCCTCGCCGCGGACGGCGAAGTCGACGAACGGGAACGCCCGGTGCACCGCCTCGCCCTGCGGCCCGTCGCAGTTGGCCCCGCCGAACATGGTGACCACGCCCGGCGCCGTCTGCTTGATCTGCTTGGCCACCGCCAGCGCCGCCACGTTCTGCTGGTAGGTGGAGGTGAAGCCGACCACGTCCGGCTCGGCGGCGAGCAGCCGCTCGGTCAGCCAGCGGACGAAGTCCGGCGCCAGCGCGTGCAGGTCGAGGTTGAGCCGCAGCTCCTCCTCGGTCATCCCGGCGCCCGGGCCGGCCTTGAACTCCTCGACTCTCCACTGTGGATCGTCATAGAGCGCGGACGAGAAGACCCAGTCGCCGACGCCCTGGAAGTAGGTGCCCAGCGCGTAGTAGACGTAGTCGTGCAGGTTGAACTCGTACCGTTCGGTGATCCAGTCGACGTAGTCGAGGTTGGCCTGCACCACGTCGACCTCGACGTCGTCGAGCTTCTCGGCGGCGGCCCGCTTCAGGATGCCCAGCGCCAGCGAGGGGACGTCGACCGGCGTCCAGGGCATGTTCACCAGCAGCACACGCACCTGGCGTCGCCTCCTTCAACTCTTGGTTCCACAGTGGATGGTCAGGTTGCGGGCTGGCCGGCGGCAGCCAGGCAGCGGTCCCGGCCGGCGAGCAGCTCGTCCCGGTCGGCGTCGGGCAGTTCCAGGGCGCGGTCGTAGTCGGCGATCGCGGCCAGCGGGCGGCCGGCGGCCTCGTGCGCGTAGCCGCGGTTGAACAGCACCGCCGGGTCGTCTCCGGCCAGCTGCGCGGCCCGGTCCAGGTCGGCCACCGCGTCGTCGAACCGGCCCTGCTCGTAGGCGATCGTGGCCCGGCAGACCAGCGCGGCGTAGAGCGAGTCGTCCGCGGCCAGCGCCCGGTCCAGCGCGGCCAGCGCCGCGACCGGCTCGCCGGCCTCCTGCCGGGCCTGGCCGAGCAGGCAGAGCAGCCGGGCGTTGTCGGGCAGTTCGGCCAGGCCGGCGGTAGCCTGCTCGGCCGCCGCGGTCGCCTCGCCGGCCTCCAGCAGCAGCGCGGCCACCGACACCCGGGCCTCCAGGTGGTTCGGCTCCAGGTCGAGCACGTACCGGTAGTCGGCCAGCGCGCCGTCGGCGTCGCCGAGCGCCAGCCGGGCCTCGCCGCGGTTGTAGAACAGCTCCGGGAACGGCGGGGTGAGCGTCATCGCCTGCTCGTAGTCGGCGATCGCGGCGGCCGGGTCGCCGGACTTGTACCGGGCGTTGCCCCGGTCGAACCGGTACTCGGCGTAGTTCGGGTCGACCTCGACCACCCGATCGAAGTCGGCCAACGCCTCGTCCAGCCGGCCGAGCCCGGCCAGCACCTGGGCCCGGTTGTGCAGCAGCACCGACCGGTGCAGCAGGTGCTTGTCCGCCGGCAGTTCCCGGTCCAGCCGCTGCAGCCCGCCGGAGACCAGCTGGTACGAGCGTTGCAGGTTGCCCAGGTGCATCTCGACCAGGGCCAGCCCGTTGCCCATGAACACGACGTGGAAGGCGCGGTCCTCGGCGTCGCCGAGCAGCGAGGCGATCGCGACCGACGTGTTCAGGTGCCCCTTGGCCAGCGTGTGGTCCTTACGCGACTCGGTCAGATGCCGGGTGTAGAGCATCCCCAGCTGGTAGTAGATCGTCATGTGCGCGCGCGGTATGTCGGTGCGGGCCAGCAGGTCGTAGAGGATCGGCTCGGCCTCGTCGCCGCGCTGCAGCATGGTCAGCGCCTGCACCGTCCACATCAGAACGACGTAGCGCTGGTCGGCGAGCTCCTTCGGGTGCGCGTCGATCAGCGCGGTCAGCTGCGCGCCGTACTCCAGCACCGCGTCGTAGTAGCCCATCCCGTGGCAGTACTCCAGCGCCGCCCGGGTGGCCGCGAAGCCGGCGCCGGCCGGGTCGCCGCCGTTGCTGAGGTGGTACGGGATCGCGCCCAGGCCCAGCGAGAACTCGCGGCGGCCGGCCAGTTCGGCCGCCCGCGCATCGTGCAGCGCGGCTCGGTCCACTTCGGACAGCCGCTGGTACGCGGCCAGCTCGGCCGGCTCGTCGCTGCTGCCGTCGGCCGCGATGAACGCGGCCACCAGGGCATCGTCGCTCAGACCGGCCACAGTGGATGGTCCGGCCGGCACGGCCCGGGCGTGCCGGCCCAGCGCGGTGGCCAGCTCGGCCGGCAGGTCCCGCTCGCCGGTGCCGACCGCCAGCCGGACCCGGCCCGGCGGCAGCCGGCGCAGCGCGATCTCGACGAACTCCTGGTCGGTGTGGTCGGCCTGGTCCAGCCCGTCGAAACAGAGCGCCAGCGGCGCCGGGTAGTCGCGCAGGAACTCGACCAGGCCGTGCGCGATGCGGCGGCTGCGCATCCGGGAATACCAGCGGGTGCGCTCTTCGACCGAGGCGAGCGAGGTCAGCGTGCCCGGTGCGGCGCCGAGCAGGCCGGCCAGCTCGGGCGCGGCGCAGAGCAGCTCGATCCGGTGCCGGGCGATCAGGTCCGGGTTGGTTGCCAGCACCGCCGGCACCAGCGCGCGCAGCACCGAACCGACCCCGCTGTACGGGCCGCGCCGGCGCCGGTCGGCGTCGACCGCGAGGCGCCCGGCGCCGAGCGCGGCAAGGGCGGCGGACCGGCCGGCGCGGCGCGGGCCGCTGATCCAGACATGCTCGTCAGGCAGGTTCGGCACTGCCGGCACTTCCTTTCGGTGCGGAATGGGCAACGGTGCGGTGCGGGGTCAGTTCGGGACGGTCAGCTCGGCAGCGGAGGCAGCGGAGGCAGTGGAGGCAGCCGCGCGGCGGCGCCGGCGCCGGTCCCGGAGGGCGAGCGCGCCGAGCACGCCGAACTGGCCGAAGCCGAGCAGCAGCGAGCCCACCGCGTTCCAGAAGTCCACGCCCAGCCCGCTGCTGACCAGGCCGGCGGCGACCTTGCCGAGGTAGACGATCAGCACCGGCAGCACCGTGGCCAGCGCCAGCGCGGTCAGCAGGACCGACGCGATCAGCGTCAGCGGCCCGAACCAGCGCAGCACCGCCCGGTCGTGCTCGGACAGGTACGGCAGCGGCCCGACCCGCTCCGGCTTGCGCAGCACCCGCCCGAACAGCCAGCGGCGCAGGTAGCCGACGGTCATCCCGTGCAGGTCGGTGACCTTGAGCATGGTGGCCAGCAGGTGGTGCCCGTCGGTCTCCATGAAGAACAGGAACTGCCAGACGATCCGGATGATCGTCAGGTACGCCAGCCCCAGCGCGAACCGGCCGAGGAACGAGACCGCGCCATCCGGGCCGCGGCCGGCGACGGCGACCAGCACCAGCGCCGCGCACACCACGACGTCGGTCAGCATGCCGGCGGCCAGCGGCAGGTACCGCTTCCGCCGCGGCACGCTGAGCAGCTTGGTCAGCGTGGTCTCGAAGACGACGAAGTACAGCCGCCGGCCGACACCGAGCCGGCTGGTCAGCCCCAACCGCCGGCCGGCCAGCACGTGCGCGCCCTCATGCAGGAAGATCAGCGGCAGCTCACCGACGACCAGGGCGAGCTGCACCAGCACCAGCGAGCCGGTGAAGAACACGTGCGACGGGGTGGGCCGCACCTCCGGCCAGCGCCAGGCCAGGACGATCGCGGCCAGCACCAGCAGGCCGTAGCCGGCGGCCGCGGCCGGCGAGAACACCGCCTGCCCGAACCGCTGCCAGCGGATCGGCCGGTCGGCCGTCCCGAGCCGGTCGGGTGGGCCGGCCGGCACCGGGTCGGCCTCGCCGCCGTCCCGGGCGAAGCCGAGGTCGCGCAGCGTGTCGAGGAACTCCTCGACGTCCACCGGTTCCAGGTACGTCCGCTCGTACCAGGCGGCGGCCTCGTCCAGGCTGGAACCGCCCTCCAACCGGCGCAGCAGCTCGGCGCCGTCCACCGGGAAGACCGCGTACGACTCGATGTCCGGGCGGCCGACGACGACCTCGTCGCCGTCCTGGACGAACGTGAGCGGATGCAGCTCGACGCGCTTGGTGGTCAACCGTGCTCCCGAGATTCCGTCTGGCGTGCCGACCCACCAGGTCGGCTGTGTGCGGCCGGCCGCACACAGCCGACTAGTGCCCGGTGGCTACATTCCGAACGAGCCGATCTTGACGCTGACGCCGCAGCTCGGGGCGCTGAGGCCGTAAGCGGAGGCGGCGGTGCTGGTCAGCCGGAGCGGACCGGACTTCCGAACGGTGATCTTCTTCATGTGCTGCTCCCCTTCTGGTCGATCCGGGCGGGAAACCGGCCCGCGCGAGCCGGATCGAACTGTGCTGGATCCAGCTCGCACAGATCTCGCACGGATCTTCTGGGGCGGAGCGGGCTTATCGGGCGCTCGTCCGGCCCGGCCGTGCGCTCATCTCGCACAGCTCTCCGCGGGCTTCGGCAGCCGGCGGCCGGGCTGCCGGCCGGGCTGCCGGGACAGCGCCCCCATTCGGGACCCTCTCCGGGGGGCCGGCCTGCGCCGGCTGTGTACGACCGGTTCGGACACAGCCGGCGCGGATGGTGCGACTAGGCCGTCACCGCGACGGCAACGCCACAGCTGGGGGCACTGAGCCCGTAGGCGGAGGCGGCGGTGCTGGTCAGCCGGAGCGGACCGGACTTGCGGACGGTGATTTTCTTCATCCTCTTCCCCTTCGCATTGGTTCGGGTGGATTGGCCCGCGCGAACCCGACCGACTCTGCGCGGCCCAGCTCGCACCGCCCTCGCACCGATCTCTTTCGGTTCCAGTGACCGGAACCGGGCTCCCCGGTGGGCCGCGACAGTGCCCGATCGGCCACGAAACGTGATCAGAACTTCTCCACGGCTGACCGCTCTGGCACGATTCGAGGCGTGGAATCCGAATCCGACTTAGTGCCGGGCTCGGCCGCTGCCGGATCGGCGACCGGCCCGCTCGCGCCCGCACCCCCCGTCCCGGCTGGCCAGGAAGCGGCGTGTACTTCCAGCTGCTAGGCCCGGTGCGGGCATTCGCCGAAGGCCGGCCGATCAACCTCGGGGCGGAGAAGCAGCAGTACCTGCTGGCGTTGCTGCTGCTGGAGGCGAACCGGCCGGTCGAGCTGAGCCGGCTGATGGACCTGCTCTGGCCGGACGAGCGGCCGCCCAGCGCGAAGTCCACCCTGTACACGCTGATCTGGCGGCTGCGGACGGCACTGGCCAAGGCCGGCGCCGAGCGGTACGACGTGGCGCTGGCCACCGTCGGGCAGGGCTATGTGCTGCGGACGCCGGTCGAGCGGATCGACACCACCCAGTTCCGGCTGCTCGTCGACCGCGCCCGCGCGGTGGCGGACGACGAGGACCGGGTCAGCCTGCTCCGCCAGGCGCTGGCGCTCTGGCGCGGGCCGGCGCTGTCCGGCGCGGCGGCGGCGCAGGTCCGGGAGCGGCTGTGCCGTGGCCTGGAGGAGGCCCGGCTGGCCGCGATCGAGGACCGGATCGACGCCGAGCTGCGGCTCGGCCGGCACCACGCCGTGGTGGACGAGCTGTCCGAACTGGTCGGCCAGCACC
>Ga0307499_10000474_pt1 | contig 14189 bp, 8 predicted proteins | sample 13_S_MG_FD_201363 | JGI IMG/M metagenome (GOLD analysis project Ga0307499, IMG submission 201363) | Soil microbial communities from Populus trichocarpa stands in riparian zone in the Pacific Northwest, United States - 13_S | ecosystem: Environmental > Terrestrial > Soil > Riparian zone > Trees... | reverse complement strand
TTCCAGTTCGTGCCGCTGGGGCAGACCGGGTCGGCGAGGACGACGCCGGTCACGTGCGCGGGGCCGAAGACGAGGAGGATGGCGACGGTGGCGATCAGGCCAGCCAGGCGTGCGCGCATGGCAGGCTCCTTTCGAGAGAGTGGGATCGGGGAGGGTGGGCGGCGACGTCCCGCACGGCTCGGCCGAACGGTGCGGCGGAGGCTGGCCGACCTCCACGTGGCGCCCTGCGCGCGTCTTTCGACAGCCTCGGCGGTCGCCCCGGCCGGCCGTCCGCTCCGACCAGTCCGCCTTACTGTCAGAATGACAGTAAGGCGTTCGAGTGTTTATGTCAAGACGACATCAAGTAGGCTCGGGGTCCATGGCCGACCGCACTCATCTCCGCGTTGAACTCGCCGTCGACATCGCGATCCCCACGGCCCGCGCGAGCCGGCTGCAGGTGCTGGCCGTGGAGCGCGCAAGCCGTGCCACGGGGCAGTTGGCGCTCCCCAGCGGGTTCCTGCGGCCCGGCGAGGATCTGCCATACGCGGCGAAGCGGGAGCTGTTCGAGGGGACCAGCCTCGACGCGGCCGACCTCTACCTGGAGCAGCTCGCCGCGTACGGGGCGCCGACCGCGACCCGCGTGGCCGGGTCCTCAGCGTGGCGTACCTCGCGCTCACGCCGGACCCGCCGACCCCGACCGCCGGCTCGGACGCGCGCCACGCGCTGTGGACAACCGGTCGACGAGGTGCGCGGCACGCTGGCGTTCGACCACGATCACGCCGTGGAGCGGGCCCGAACCCGGTTGGAGCGGCACCACGCTGGCAGCCGCGTTCTGCGGGCCCACGTTCACGATGGGAGATCTGCGGGCGGTGCATGAGGTCGTGTGAGGGACGCCGCTCGACCCGCGGAACTTCAACCGCAAGGTCGCCAACACCCGGTCTTCGTCCGACCGGGGCGAAGCGGGTGCCGGCGAGCGGCCGCCCGGCGATGCTCCACGAGCGCGGCTCGGCGCAGACGCTCAACCCGCCGCTGCTGCGCTCGACAACCGATGCCGAAGCGGCGGCCGCCCCGGGAACCGCCTCCTGAGCTGACGACCCGACCGGATCAGCCGGGCGGATCAGCCGGGCGGAGCGAAGATCCGGTCCGCCTCGGGCACCCCGCCCACTGTGTACAGGTCGACCACCCGGCTCCACGCGGCCATGGCGGCGGCATGGTTGCCCTGCTCGGCATGAGCCACGCCCAAAGCGGCCTGGGCTCGTGTCTCCAGGTACGCCGAACCGCACTCGGCGAACCGCTCCGCCGCGGCAGTCAGCGCCAAGATCTGCAGGTCCGGCTGGTGCAGAGCGCGCTGCAGCTCGCCGGTCGAGAGCTGGACGCAGCCGTCGAGGACGAGGTCGCTGCCGGTCGCGAGGTCACCGGCGACAGCTAGGTGACGCTCGGCTGTCGCGTACTGTCCGCGGCGGATCGCGACATCGCCCATGCCGTGCCGGGCGTAGGCATGACCGACACCGGGGTCGTCCCGATACACCTCGAAGACGTCGGCGAAGGCCGCTTCGGCCGCGTCGACGTCGCCGACGGCGAGTTGGGTCTGGCCGACCCAGTATCCGGTCTGCGCCACCAGCCGGCCGCCGCCCAACTGCCGGGCCACCGTAGTTGCCCTGGCCAGCGCGCGCAGCGCGGCGGGTAGCTCACCGCGGTCGAGGTGGGTCTGGCCAATGAACCGCAGCGTCTGGCACTGACCGACCAGATCCCCGCTCGCCGCGTAGTGGCCCAGCGCGTCGTTGAACAGCGCCAGCGGCCGGGACAGCTGGCCGAGGCGCCGGAGCGCGTTGCCCAACGTGCGCAGCGCGATCGCCTGGCCGTGCCGATCCCGCGCTGCGGTGAGGAGCCGGACGGCCCGGTCCAGGTCGGCCGGACCGGAGACGTCGCCGCCGCGCCGGCGGCCCGCGATCAGGGCGGGCTGGCCGAGGCAGGCGAGCACGACGCCCTCTCCTCGTGCGTCGCCGTGCGCCCGGCACGCCCGCAGCGCCTGCGCGTGCGTCGCGTACCAGTCGTCGAAGTAGCCGCGGATCGTGTAGAACTCGTGCGCGGACACCGCCAGGTCCCAGCACAGGTCGGTCATGCCGAGCGTGGCGCAATGGTCGACCGCCGCGCGGATGTTCGCGCGTTCCCGTTCGAACCACTCCAGCGGCGCTGTGTCGACCTCGGCCAGCACGTCCGGTGGCGCGGCCCACGGCGCGACCTCGCTGTGGACAACCTCGAAGTCGCCGCCGTACAGCCTCGCGTGCGCCCGCCGGACCAGCGTGAGCAGCGCGCGGTAGCCAGACCAGGCCAGGCCGATCGCGTCGCTACCGAGCTCGGCCCGAGCCCGGAGGTCGGCGTAGTCGCGGGTCAGGTCATGGAAGCGGTACCGGGGCCGGCCGTCCACCGGCTCGACCATGAAGCTCGCCGCCAGCTGGGACAGCGCCGCCCCTACGTCGCCGCTGGCAGGCAGGTCGGCCAGATCGTCGAGCAGGGCCGCAGCCGCCCACGGCGGAAAGTCGGGCAGCCGCAGCTGGCCGAGGCCGAGGAACAACCGGCGAGCCGGCTCGGTCAGCCGGTCGAAGCCAGCCCCGATCGTGCGGGCCAGACTCAAATTGCCGTAGGCAAGAGCGAATGGCCCCTGCCGGGCCAGCCGGTCGGCGAGGTCGGCCGTCGGCCGCGGATGGTCGCGCACCCGCAGTGAGCCGGCGATCCGCAGGGCGAGCGGGAGCCCGCCGCACAGCCCGATCACCCGGTCCACGGCGTCGAGGTGGTCCACCGGGTCTATGCCGGCGCTGGCGACCACTTGCAGGAACAGAGTGGTCGAGTGCTCCCGGTCTAGCGGGGCTAGCGGGGCGACGTGGTGCGCACCGGCTAGTTCCGGCATCCGGGTGCGCGAGGTCACCACGACCGCGCAGTTGGGGTTCGCCGGCACCAGGTCGCTGACCTGCGCTCCGTCCGCGGCGTCGTCCAGCACCACGAGCACCCGCCGGTCGGCGAGCAGGGTCCGGTACGCGGCGAGCCGTTCGGCCTTGGTTTCCGGTACCCGCGGCACCCCGAACGCCCGCAGGAACTGGGCCATCAGCTCGCCGGTGTCGACCGGCTGGCCGACGGCGGAGTGCAGTTCCGCGTACAGCTGGCCGTCCGGGTAGTGGTCGCTGGCCTCGTGCGAGGCCCGTACGGCGAGTGCGGTCTTGCCGATGCCGCCCGCGCCGGAGATCACGATGATCGGCGGCGCGCGGTCCGGCTCCCGGCGCAGCAGCCAGGCGGTCTCGGCGGCGAGCTCGTCCCGGCCGACCAGCGGGGTGGTCGGCGGCAGCTGCCGTGGCACTGCGGTGCCGGTCGTGGTCAAGGTGCCGGCCCGTTCCGCGATCGAGGCGGCCACCAGCGCGACCGCGGGTTCGTCGCCACGGGCGATCGCGAAGTACAGCTCGCGCAGCTCCGGGTCTGGCTCGCCACCGGTCTGCTCGACGAGCTGTTCGCGGTACAGCTCGTACGCCGCGGTGGCATCGGTCGAGTGCCCGCACCGGTGCAGTGCGATCATCAGTTGCTGGCGCAGCCGCCGGTCGACCGGGTGGTCGGCGGCCAGCTGGATCAGGTCGTCGAGGATGCGCTCGTGCCCGTCGAGTGCCAGCTCGAGGTCGAAGAGCCGGACCGCGGCTCGCTTGCGCCGTTGCTCGAGCGCGGCGATCTCGGGGCGGAACGCGTCGCCGGGCACGTTCGACAGCGGCCGGGCCCCGCGCCAGAGCGCAAGCGCCTGCCGCAGCAACTGCATCTCCTCGGCGATGCGGCTGGCGCTCTGCGCGTGCCGTGCCTGCTGGACCAGCCGCTGGAACCACAGCGAGTCCAGGTCCTCCTCGGCGACGCGCAGCTCGTACCCGAACTTGGCCCGGGTCTTCAGATCGTCCTGCCGGCCGGCCTGCGCGAGAAGGTCCCGCACTTCCTTCACCCGTTTGTACAGCTGCGCCTCCGTGGCGCCCTCGTCGCCCCAGGCCGCCCGGATCAGGTCGGCCTTGGACATCTCGTGGTTCGCATGCAGCAACAGCGCTGCCAGCAGCGTCAGTGTGTAGCCACTCGGAAGCGGGAGGTATGGGCGATCGCGCCCGATCCTCAACTCGCCCAACAGCCCGTACATGCTTCCCCCCGCTACGCCGGTGTGAGGCGCCCCCGAGGCACCGTACGAGATTAATAGCAGCGATGTGACACGAATGGCCTAGTCGATGGATCTCCGGAAGGGAAACGGAAGCGCTCCGGTAGTTCCTTGTGACTCAATGCCAGCCAGGACGACGGCGAGGGGCGTAGCGGTGGGGTGGTGGTACGTATGACCAAGCTGGTCGCCCGGCCAGGCCTTGTGCTCGTGATACTGGCCGGACTCTTCGTCCGCACCGCCCGCTGGCGGCCGGCCCTACCCGCTTCGGTACTCGCCCGCCGGCGCCACGGAAGTCTCGATGTCATGGCCGACAGCGAGCGTCGGGCACTACGGCCGATCGGCATGAGCGCCTACGAGGCGGCCGCCCGGACCGACGTGCTGCTGCTCGACCTCGCCGTTCCCGACTTGCGGATCTTTCAAGGGCTGCGGGCCGGGGACCACGGCGAACCACCGATCGGGCACGCCGTCAACGCCGGGCGGCAGGTCGTCCTCATAGACTCGGTGGCGTGGCCTTCCGGGCGGTACAGCGCGTCGAACCATGGGCTGGTCCACTGCGATGGCACGTACATCGGACAATCGGTGACGCCACTGCTGGACGCGGTCAGCCACTGGCGCCGCCGGCTCCCCCGCGGGCACCAGGTCAGCGCACTCGTCGTCGTACATGCGATCGACCTCGCCGGACCGCTTTCGCTGCCGGCGCCAGCGCCGGACTTGGGCTGGGCCTGTGCCGCCGACGCGCTACGGAACGTGAAGGCACGGCTGGGCCGGCGCCAGCGACGAGTCGGTGGGCAAGCGGTAGCCGCGCTGGCGGCCGCGGTCGGGGAGACGTGGTGAGCCACTGGGCGCTGGCCCCGGCCTTCGCCGCTTCGGCTGTCCGGGCGGCGGAGCTGGGTACGAAACGATCGGCACGATCCGGCCGCGCTTCGCCGTCGGCATCGCTCACTCCCGCGCGCCGCTGCCGTTGTGCTCTGCATCGCGGCTCAGGACGGTGTGCTCGTCGAGCTGGCAGGCGGCAGTTTTCGCCGTCCTGCAACCGCCGCCGGCGCAGCGGATCAGCGGCGGCGGGGGCCAGGTTGAGCTACCTGCGTGCACTGGACTGGTACTGGGAGTTCGCCGCGCTGGCCGTGCCGTCGCTGGCCGCCGTACTGTCCGGTGCGTTTGCCGTTCCGCTGCGGCAGCGCTGCCCGCCGTAGTGGTCGCACTGCTGCTCGGCCGGCTCTGGGTCGCACTGCTGCAGGCTCAAGCCACACGACGCTGAGCGGTGCGGCGGAAGCGCACTCGGAGCTCGGAGCCGAGACCCACTATCGTGGAGGTTGTCGCAACAATGCTCCCGTTCCGTGTTGGGTCGAGCGCGGTAGTTGGCAGCCGAGGCGGGTCATGGTGGTGACGGGTCGTCTGACGGACGTGGTTGTCCTGACGGCGTTGCTCGAAGAGCATGCGGCGGTCCTGGCCGCGGTCCGCGGGGCTGGGGCGGCGTTCCTGGACGGCGGCCAGGAGCCTACGCGCGTCAACATCGACGGGGTAAGTGTGACCATCTTGCCGCCCGTCGGTATGGGCAACGCACCGGCGGCGGCCGAGGTCGGACGGGCAGTCCAGGCTTGGCAGCCGGTATACGTCGTGCTGGTCGGCATCACCGGAGGCCTGCGCCCCCACGTGCAACTCGGTGACGTCCTTGTCGCCGATCAGGTCGTGGGATACGAACAGGCCCGGATCGGCCCGCAGGGTCCGGAATGGCGCTACGAGGTTTACCGTCCCTCCCACCGGCTCATCGACACCGCTCGCGTCGTGGCGGGCAGCGACTGGGCAGACTCAATACGAACCGCACGGCCAATCGACCACCGAGGTACCCGTCTGCCAGCCGTGCATTTCGGCCCCGTGCTGAGCGGTGAGAAGGTCGTTGCCGACAGCCGCGACCTCGCTGCCCACATCAAGGTGTGGCCGAAGGCCCGGGGCGTGGAGATGGAAGGCTTCGGCACCGCCGTCGCAACTCACCACGGCGATACCAGATTCATCCTGGTCAAGGGCGTGAGCGACCTAGCTGATCCGACCAAGGACGACCGATGGCACCCCTACGCCGCCGAGGCCGCCGCCCGCTTCGCCCTTGAGCTCATTCGCCGCACCGACCTGCCCATGAGGCCAACCAGCACCGACGGTCTCGGGCACCTGGTCCCCGACGACTCCCGTGCCATCGATCGGGACGGCCGGCTCGCGCCAACGCTGGACGATCTCGCCTGGGAAATAGTGAAGCTGCGCAGGGCCGAGGAGGAGTCGCGGGCGATCCATGACCCGTGGCGGCTACCGGTCCGCTGGAACTTTGTCCGCGGGGACGACCCGGCCTTGACCAACGTCCACTGGGCCGGTCCCGACGGGCCAAGGCGCGTCGGGCGATCCCCGGCGCCGACAGCCGGCCTCGCGGAGATCGCCGATCTCTTCGCTGTCCAACTGTCGGCGCACCGGCTTGTGGTGCTCGCCGCGCCAGGTGCAGGAAAGAGCATGTTCCCCCTCAGGCTGGTCGGTGACCTACTCGAGTCGCGCCAGTCGGGCGACCCCGTTCCGGTGCTGCTCCCTGTTGGCGACTGGCAGCCCGGCGGCGAGCGGAGCTTGGCCGAGTGGATCGCCGACCGACTGACGCAGGACTATCCCGACCTCGGGAGGAAGATCCGCTCGGCCACCGGGATTGAGGAAACCGTCGCCGCCAGGCTGGTCAAGTCGGGCCGGATCCTTCCGGTCCTCGACGGTCTCGATGAGAGTCCTGACGGCCTTCGCGCTGCGGCCATCACTGCGCTCAATGAGCAACGCCCCCAATGGCCGGTGGTCGTCACTGCCCGCGGTGCCGAATACCGCGAGGCAGTGTGCAAGGCTGGGCGCGGACTGTCCAATGCCGAGGTCATCGAGCTCGAGCCGCTGCGCCCGAACGATGTCGACCGCTATCTCCCAGCGGCGACCGGCGGCCCGCCGGAGCGCTGGGTCGAGGTCCAGGAACACCTCCACGACCAGCCCGACGGCCCAATCGCCCATGCCCTCCGGACGCCGCTCATGGTTTGGCTGGCTCGCACGCTCTACGCCGCTGACCGGGATCCATCGGAACTGTGCGACGTGAGCCGCTTCCCGGAATCGACAGATGTCGAGGATCATCTCCTCGACCACATCGTCCCGGCGCTCTATCCGCCGTACCCTCTGCCGAAATCCCGTGGAGTACCGCACTGGGATCCTTACCGGGTCCGCAAGTGGTTCTTCCTCTTGGCTCGCCACCTCAACACTCGACGGACGAATGATCTGGAGTGGTGGGAACTCCGTCACGTCATTCCCCGGTTCGGTCGAGTGCAGTGGCGGTTGCATTGTCTCTTGATTAGCTGCGTGATCGCCGCAGTAACACCCGCTCCGTACCCGGGCCTGGCAGGTGTCGCAGTCAGTATCCTGAGCGCATTGCTATTCGGTGCGCTGCTCCAGCTGCCACCCGTGAGTTGGGCCACCGACTACGACGAGAAGGGCTGGGGAAGGGCACCCCTGCTCATCACCCGGCGGCTCCTGCACCGACCGCGGGACAACAATGTGGACGAGGGTCACGTCAGCAAGTGGGACAACCTCGTGTCAGGTGTCACGCAATTTATACCCGCGACGGTTCTCCTCGGTGTTGCCGGGATGCTTGCGGCTGAGTTAGCCGACCGCCCTGCACTGCTCGTACCGGCGTACGGCCAACTGGTGCTCCTCGCTCTCCACCTGCAATTGACCTGCGCCATCTGTTGTCTCATCCTTGCCTACGTAGTGTGGCTCGACGGCGAGCCCGACATTTCCAACGAGGAGTTAATGCGCGGCGAGGTCAGCCGCGCAACCAGCCCAGTATCGGTTTATCGGACCGATCGGAATACTGCCGTCGTCCTCGGGGTCGTCGTAATGGTTGTAGGCGGGATAGCGAGTTTTGCTCCCGGTGAGCCGGACGCGCTTCGAGCGGAGGCAGTACTTGTGGTCGCAGTAAGCTTCTGGCCGATGGTGCTGGCCTGCGCATCACTCCGGTTCCGGCTTGTCTGCGGTTTCCTGGCCTGGCGGGGCCTCCTGCCCTGGCGAATAATGACATTTCTCGAGGACGCCTGCCGGCGAGGCGTCTTGCGCAAGGTAGGGCCCGTCTACCAATTTCGCCACGCTCGTCTACAAGCTCGCCTGAGCCGGCCAGAGAGCGTCTCTCAGGCTTCGTCTGCAGGTTTCCCCGGCACTGAGCGGCGACTCGACGAGGAAGCGTCCTCTGCGTAATCGATGGCGTCGCGGCGGGGGTGAGCAGTTTCGTGAGGTCGCGCGGGCAGCCCGCCGTCGGCGGCTGCCCGGCTGGCGAGCCGGCCGACTTGGACGAGCCCCAGGCAGGCCGACAGCGCGGCACACAGCAGGCCACCAGCAGGACTACTGCTGCGCTCCGGCGCGACGCGCCCGGCCTTCTTCGGCGTGGGGACAGGCACGGGGTTCCTCTCGGACGGAGACGGCGGGTGTGATCAGGTGGGCGACTCCGGCCTCGGCCCGAGGTGAGCCGCGCCGGCGGACCCCCGTCTGGCTCGTCGCCCGCCGGCGCGGGGCTTGCAGGCAGGCCGCGTGTGGCCGAAGCTGGAATGACGGGCTGGGAAGCAGGTCGGCCCGGTGCGGAGCCACTGGACGCGGCGACCTGGAGTGTTCACGTCGGCTCCTCATGTCGATGTGGAACGGCGGGACGCCGACGGGTCGGGTGTGACCCGCCGACGCCCGGTGAAGGCAGTCGTCCCCGTCGTGCTCAAGGGTCTGGCAGCCTTCTACCGGTTCTCTTCCGCCGGCTACCTGCAGGCGTGGATGGAGTTGTCCCAGTTGGTGCCGTTGGGGCAGACCGGACCTCCGTCTGCGGTGGCGAGGTGGAGCGGGCCGAAGAGGAGGGTGACGACGACTGCCGCGATGAGGCCGGCGAGGCGGGCGCGCATGGCATGTCCTTTCGGAAGGAGGAATCGAGGAGTGAGCGCCGACGTCCTCCACCGCTCGGCCGAACGGTGGAGTGGAGGTTGGCCGACCTCCACGCGGCGCCCTGCGCGCGACTTGGTGTTCGACAGGCCGGCGACCGCTGGGGTCGCCGACGGAAGGCGGTGGCGTGGACTGGCCGTACGTGCCGGTCCAGCGGCCCATGTCTTACTGTCAAAAAGACATTAAGACCGGCCTGCCGTTCCTGTCAAGAAGACAACAAGGTAGGGTCGGCGGCGTGGCCAAGCGCGATCACCTGAAGCTGGAGCTCGCGGTCGACATCGCGATCCTCACCGTGCGCGAGAACCGGCTGCACGTGCTCGTCGTTCTACGAAAGAACGAGCCCTACAAGGGCCAAAAAGCGCTCCCCGGCGGGTTCGTCCGAGCCGGCGAGGACCTGTCGAAGACCGCGGTACGAGAGCTGAAAGAGGAAACCAGCCTCGATGGGGAAGTCCTCTATCTGGAGCAGCTGGCCGCGTACGGCGCGCCGGATCGCGACCCGCGCGGGCGGGTGGTCAGCGTCGCGTACCTGGCGCTGGCGCCCGACCTGCCGATCCCCGAGGCCGGATCGGATGCCCAGCAGGCGTTCTGGACGCCGGTCGACGACGTGCGCGGCTCACTCGCCTTCGACCACGATCAAATCCTTGACGACGCGGTGGAGCGGGCCCGGTCGCGGCTGGAGTTCACCACGCTGGCCACCGAGTTCTGTGCCCCCGTGTTCACTATCGGCGACCTGCGCTCGGTCTACGAGGTCGTCTGGGGCGTGCAGCTCGACCCGCGCAACTTCAACCGGAAGGTCGCGAACACCGAGGGTTTCGTCCGGCCGACGGGGACCAAGCGGGTGCCGGGAACTGGCCGGCCCGCAGCGCTGTACGAGCGCGGGCCCGCGCAAAGACTCGACCCGCCGCTGATGCGCGGCAGTTGAGCGGTCTCACCCCGACCGCCGCAGGATCCGCTCCTGCACCGGCACGCCGCTGGCGACGTACAGCTCATCCACCCCGTGCCAGGCCTCGTCGGCCTGGACAGTGTCGCCGCCCTCGGCGTACGCGGCGCCGAGTGCGGCGAGCGCGCGCACCTGCAGGTACGCGGCGCCGCAGGTGGCGAATAGCGCCACCGCGTCGGCGAGCGCCTCCCGCTCCAGGTCTGGGCGGCCGGCGCCGTGGTGTAGCGAGGCGAGGGACAGCGCGACCCGGCCCGCGAGGACGGCGTCGGCGCCGCGGGCGAGGTCCGCGGCGGCGTCGAAGTGCTGTCGCGCGGGGCCGTAGTCGTGCCGTCGGGTCGCGATGTCCCCCATCCCGTGCAGCGCGTACGCACGGCCGACGCCGCCCTCGAACGCGGCCAGTACGTCACCGAATGCTTCGGCCGCAGCGGCGAGGTCGCCGGCGGCTAGTTGGGCCTGGCCGACCCAGTACCGGCTCTGTGCGAGCAGACGGAGGTCATCGAGCGCCCGCGCGACGCGGGCGGCCTTCTCCAGTTCGGTGAGCGCCGTGCCGTGGGCACCGAGGTCGAGGTGGGTCTGGCCGATGAACCGCAGGGTCTGGTACCGGCCTACCGGATCCCCGCTCGCCTCGTAGTGGCCGAGTGCCTCGGCGAACAGCGCCAGCGGCCGGCGCAGATGGCCGCCACGGCGCAGCGCATTGCCAAGCGTCCGCAGCGCGATGGCTTGGCCATGGCCGCTCCCGGCGGCCACGAGAAGGTCCACTGCCCGCTCCAGCTCATCCGGGCCGGAAATGCTGTGGCCGCGGTGTCCGGCGACGAGCGCCGGCTGGCCGAGGCAGGCCAGCAGGATGCCCTCACCGAGCTGGTCCCCCACGACCTGGCAGGCCCCCAGCGCCTGCGTATGGGTCACGTACCAGTCGTCGAAGTAGCCGCGGATCGTGTAGAACTCGTGCGTCGAGACAGCCAGGTCCCAAGCCACGTCTGCGAGGCCGAGCGCGGCGCAGTGCTCGACCGCGGCCCGGATGCTCGCCCGCTCTCGCTCGAACCAGCCCAGCGGGCCTGCGGCAATCTCTGCCAGCAGCGCCGGCGGCGCCGGCCAGTCCGGCACGTCGCTGTGCACAACTTCGTAGGGCCCGCCGTATAGGGCGGCATGGGCGTGGCGGGTCAGCGTGAGCAGCGCCCGGTATGCCCGCGCGGGCAGCTCAGCCGTGGCGTCGGCCAGTTCGGTCCTGGCCCGGCGGCCTGCGAAGTCGCGGGTCAGGTCGTGCAGCCAGTACCTCGGCTGCCCGCCCACCGACTCGACGAGAAAGTACGCCGCCAACTCGGACAGCTCGGCGTCGCCGTCCGCTCCGGTGCCGGCCAGCAGGGCGGCGGCGGTCCAGGGCAGGAAGTCGGGCAGCCGCAGCATCCCGAGCCCAAGCAACAGCCGCCGCGCGTTCTCGCCCAGCCGTCCGCCGGCGGTCCCGATCGCGCGATCCACACTCAGGCTGCCGTACGTGAACCCCTCCGCGCCCTGCCGGGCGAGCCGGTCGGCGAGATCGGCGGTCGACCGAGGATGATCACGGACCCGCTGCGCGCCGGCGATTCGGATGGCGAGCGGCAACCCGCCGGACAGGTGGACTACCCGATCGACCGCATCGCGGTCGCCCGGAGGCAGAGCGATGCCGGCGTCGCTCACTACCTTCAGGAAGAGCTCGGCTGCCTCCGGATCGTCGAGCGGCTCCAGCGGCGCGACATGGTGCGCGCCGCCGAGCTCGGGCAGCCGCCGCCGGGCAGTGACCACCACCGCGCACCCTGGGTTGCCCGGCACCAGGTCGCGGACCTGTTCCTCGTCGACCGCGTCGTCAAGCACGACAAGCACCCGTCGGTCCGCCAGCAGGGTTCGGTACGCGGTGAGTCGCTCCGACTTCATCTTCGGGATCCGCGGCACGCCGAACGCGCGCAGGAACTCGGCCGCCACCTCGGCGCTGTCGGCCGGCGCGCCGGCGGTGGACCGCAGCTGAGCCCAGAGCTGGCCGTCCGAGTAGTGGCCGGTTGCGTCCTGGGCCACCCGCACGGCCAGCGCCGTCTTCCCACTGCCCGCCGGGCCAGAGATCACGATGATCCGCGCCGACCGGTCCGGTTCGCGCCCGAGCAGCCAGCCGGTTTCACGGAGGAGGTCGGCGCGACCGACGAGATCGGCGGCGGCCGGCAACTGCCGAGGCGTGGTGACTTCGACGAACACCGTTCCGATCGCCACCTCGATCGCGGCCTCGTCACGTTGGGAAATCGCGTACGCCAGGGCTCGCATGTGGCGTCCCGGGTTGCCCCACTCCTGAGCGAGCGCCTGCTCGTACCGCTCATACGCCCCCACCGCGCCGGCGGCGTCTCCGCGCCGATAGCACGTGATCATGAGTCGCCGGCACAACGGCTCGTCGGACGGGTAGTCCGCGGCCAGCCCGCTCAGGTCATCGAGGACACGGTCGAACCCACCACGCGCGAACTCCAGATCGACGAGCCGGAGGGCGGCGCGCTTGCGTCGCCTCTCCAGTTCGGTCTCCTGGTGAAACACATCTGCGGGCACGTTCGACACCGGCCGTGCTCCGCGCCAGAGGCCCAGCGCCTGTCGGAGCAGTTCGATCTCGGCGCCGGCGCCCGATTGTTTACGGGCCTCGTCGGCTTGTCTTACCAGGTCGAGGAAGCGCAGGGAGTCCAGGTCCTTGACCTGGACATGCAGTTTGTATCCCCGGAGCGAATGCGTCTTGAGGTCGCCCTGCCGGCCTACTTTCGCGAGCAACGCACGCACCGTGCCCACGTGCTTGTGGAGTTGGGCCTCGGCGACATCGCGCCCCCAGACCGCCCGGATCAGGGTTTCCTTCGACATCAGCTGGTTCGGGTTCATCAGCAGCACGGCCAGCAGGACCAGCGCGCGCCCCCCTGGCAGCGGCTGAAAGTCGGACTCGCGCCCGACCCGTAGCTCACCGAGCACCTCATACAACACCGGTCCTCCCTCCGCACCCAGGTGAGGCGCATCACGGTACGACGTGTGACACATCGATGCGACAGGAGGGTCACAGACGGGCGCGCCGGTAGAAGTTCGGTAGTTTGTCATGGCCAAAATGGCTGCACGTAATTCCTGACGACTGGGAGTAGCGGTGGTGGTGTGTGAACGATTTCATCAGCATTCCTTTGTTGCCGAGTCAGCGCCGGTATGGATCATTCCGCGTCGTCGGTGGAGGCTTCGGCCGACCATCCCCGCCCCGCTGTTAGCTCGTCGTTTCTACGGCAGCCTCGATGTGATCAGCGATAGCGCACGGCATGGGCTGCGGCCGATCGGCGCCTCTGCTCTCGAGGTAGCCGCGCGGACCGACACGCTGCTTACCGAGCTTGTTGCGCTGCCGAGCGTGCGCATCTTCCAGGGCGTGCATCCGGCCAACTCCCATGGGCCGCGCATTCCGCACGCGGTGAACTCAGGTCGCCAGCTGATCCTCATCGAGTCGGTGGCATGGCCGCCGGGCAGGTACAGCTCAGCGGAGTCTGGCCACATCCTTTGCGACGGTGCGGATATCGGGCAGTCGGTAACCCAGTTGAGGGCCGCCGTCCAGCACTGGAAGCGGGTGGTGCCGCGGACCCATCGGGTTACCGGCCTGGTCGTCGTCCATCCGACCTGCGGCGGTCCGGTGTCGCTGCCAGCGCCGACCACGGAGCTTGCCTGGACGCGCGCCGCGGACGCGGTGCGGAACGTCCACGACAAGCTGCCGCGAGGCCGGCAGAAGGTCAGCCGCTGCGCCGTCGCGGCATTGGCCGCGGCCACGATGCAGGTCGGTTGAGGCGGGTGCAACCGCTGCGTCTCCTTGTGCGGGCTGGCCGCCGGCAGCGCGACCAGGGCCGTCCGCGTGGCGGTGCCCGGTGAGCTGGTCCCTTCCCGCCGCAGCGCGCGCCGCCGCGCAGGTACGGGCGGCAGAGCTCGGCCCGCAGGCCGTGGCGACGATCCGTCCGCGCGCTGTCGTCGGGCTGATCCGGTGCCGCGCGCCGTTGCCGCTGCTGCTGTACGTCGCGGCGCGGGACGGGCTGGTGGTCGCGCAGGACGGCGGTGGGTTCGCCGTCCTGCAGCCGCCGCTGGTCGAAGGCCCGGGCCGCTCCGGCGGTTACG
>Ga0307499_10000472_pt1 | contig 14217 bp, 12 predicted proteins | sample 13_S_MG_FD_201363 | JGI IMG/M metagenome (GOLD analysis project Ga0307499, IMG submission 201363) | Soil microbial communities from Populus trichocarpa stands in riparian zone in the Pacific Northwest, United States - 13_S | ecosystem: Environmental > Terrestrial > Soil > Riparian zone > Trees... | reverse complement strand
CCGATCGCCGCCACCCCGGCCAGCGAGCCGCCGGCGGCGGCCAGCGCGCCGGCCACCTTCTCCACCACCAGGGTCGCCCCGGTGCCCCGGCGGCCGGCCGTGTACAGGCTGTCGGTGACCGCGACGTCGTCGTCGACCAGCACCGACTCGACCCTCGCCCCGTCCTCGCCGGCCAGCTCGGCGGCGAGTTGGAAGTTCAGCACGTCGCCGGTGTAGTTCTTCACCACGTGCAGCACCCCGGCGCCGCCGTCCACGGCCGCGGTGGCGGCGAGCACCTGGTCGGGCACCGGCGAGGTGAAGACCTCGCCCGGGCAGGCCGCGTCCAGCATGCCGGCGCCGACGAAGCCGGCGTGCAGCGGCTCGTGCCCGGACCCGCCGCCGGACACCAGCCCGACCTTGCCCTGCTCCGGCGCGTCCGAACGGACCACGATCCGCCGCTCGACGTCTACCCGCAGCCCGGGGTGGGCGATCGCGAACCCGCGCAACGCGTCCCGGACCACGTCCGCCGGGTCGTTGATCAGCTTCTTCATCCCTGCTCCGTTCGCCCGGGGCCCGTGCCGTGACCCTCTCAGCCGGACGATCACCCGCCCAGACCCGGGTCCGTCTCGGGACAATCCAGGATATTCAATGGCGAAGCCAGCCCCGGCCGGTGCGGATGTCAAGCCCTGGCCCGAGGTGTTGCCCATCGTTCGCCGAGTAGCCAACGCAGCGAGTGAGGCGTGTCTCTGTTCGTGACCACTTTGGCCACGTACCTTTTCCTTGGCGGTCCCGACCACCGGACCGCCCGGGGAGGCCCAGGCGTGCTGGACGACAGCGGCGAGGGGGCCGGCACCAGCCCCCGCGGGTCGTGCGCAATGGCGCGCACGCCGTCCAGCGCGGGGGCGCGCGAGGCCGGCTCCGGACCTTCGAGGTACCGGGCATGGTGCGTTGCCCGTGGGGAGGGCCTGTGGCCAACCGCCGCAAGACCGAATCCCGCCGGACGTACGTCCTCGACACGAGCGTGCTGCTCTCCGACCCGGCCGCGCTGGTCCGGTTCGGCGAGCATCAGGTCGTGCTGCCGCTGATCGTCATCAGCGAGCTCGAGGGCAAGCGGCAACACCCGGAGCTTGGCTGGTTCGCCCGCCAGGCGCTCCGGATGCTCGACGACCTGCGTGCCAAGCATGGTCGGCTGGACGACCCCGTACCGATCGGCGACGAGGGCGGCACGCTGCACGTCGAGCTGAACCACAGTGACCCGGCGGTCCTCCCACCCGGCTTCCGCTCCGATTCGAACGACGCCCGCATCCTCGCGGTCGCCCGCAACCTCGCCGCCGACGGTCGGGACGTCGTTCTCGTCAGCAAGGACATGCCGCTGCGGGTGAAGGCCGCCGCGGTGGGTCTGGCCGCCGACGAGTACCGCGCCCAGCTCGCCGTCGACGCCGGCTGGACCGGGATGGTCGAACTGGAGCTGACCACCGCGGACATCGACCAGCTGTACGCCGAGGAGCGGATCGAGTTGGCGCCGGCGGCCGAGCTGCCCTGCCACACCGGCCTGGTGCTGCACTCGCCGCGCGGCTCGGCGCTCGGCCGGGTGACCGCGGACAAGCAGGTCAAGCTGGTCCGCGGCGATCGGGAGGCATTCGGTCTGCACGGGCGGTCGGCCGAGCAGCGGGTCGCGCTGGACCTGCTGCTCGACCCGGAGGTCGGCATCGTCTCGCTCGGCGGCCGGGCCGGCACCGGGAAGTCGGCGCTGGCGCTGTGTGCCGGGCTGGAGAACGTGCTGGAGCGGCGGCTGTTCAAGCGGGTCGTGGTGTTCCGCCCGCTGTACGCGGTCGGCGGCCAGGACCTCGGCTACCTGCCCGGCAGCGAGGGCGAGAAGATGGCGCCCTGGGCCCAGGCGGTCTTCGACACGCTCGGCGCGCTCGTCTCCAAGGAGGTGCTGGACGAGATCCTGGACCGCAACCTGCTGGACGTGCTGCCGCTGACCCACGTCCGGGGCCGGTCGCTGCACGACTCGTTCGTGATCGTGGACGAGGCGCAGTCGCTGGAGCGCGGGGTGCTGCTGACCGTGCTCTCCCGGCTGGGCACCGGCTCCCGGGTGGTGCTCACCCACGACGTGGCGCAGCGGGACAACCTGCGGGTCGGCCGGCACGACGGCGTCGCGGCGGTGATCGAGGCGCTCAAGGGCCACCCGCTGTTCGCCCACGTCACGCTGACCCGGTCGGAGCGCTCGCCGATCGCCGCCCTGGTCACCGAGATGCTGGAGGACCTCCCGCTCTGATCCCCGGCCGGGCCCGCCGCGGGCCCGGCCACCCGGGCCGCGCCGCTGCGGCCCATTCGGCTGGAACCCTGGGGCCCGCGCTCGGCGCGGGCCCCAGGTCTGTCCGGCCCCTCTTGGGCCGAGGCCGGTCCGGGGCTCCCGGCGGGCCGAGGTCGGCCCGGGGCTCCGGGCCCCGGGCCGAGGTCGGCTCGGGGCTCCGGCCGGCCTTGTCCGGCCACTCCGGCGGGCTGAGGTCGGCCCGGGCTCCCGGCAGGCCGAGGCCGGCCGGAGGCTCCGGGCGGCCCGGGCCGCCCGGGTTAGTCCGGGGGCAGTGGCACCTGGGCCGGCAGGAACGTGCCCCTGGTGACCAGCAGGCCGCGGCCCTTGGGGGCCGGGCCGACCGCCGAACGCGGCGGCTTGATCCCGAGCAGGTCGCCCTCCAGCGGGTGCTCGGCGTTGATCAGCAGGCCGGACTTGGTCTTGCGGGCCTCGACGATGAAGCCGCGGTAACCGTTGATCATCTCGCCGGTGGTACCGCCCACGACCAGCGCCCGCTGCCCGTCCCGGCCCTCGCGCAGCACCGTCTCGAACGCCCCGGCGCAGGGCGAATCGGTCAGCAGCTCGGCGTCGTCCACCATCACCACGGCCGGGCCGAGCGCCTCGTCCAGCAGCGCCAGCACGTCCTGCTCGGTGGTGGCCACGCCGGACAGCACCCCGAGCACCCCGGGCCGGCCGGCCAGCCGGCGCAGCGGCGACTGCCGCGGGGTGACCACGACCAGCTCGCAGCCGCCGTCCAGCAGGCCGGCGGCCATCGTCAGCAGCGTGGTGCTGCGCCCGGACCGGGGTGGCCCGCCGACCACGAACCCGGGGCCGTCATCGTCCAGGTCGACGCCGAGCGGGATCAGCTCGTCGCCGCCGACGCCGACCAGCGCCCACAGCGGCGAGGCCGGCCGTGGTTCGTCGGTCAGTGCCAGCGCCTCCCGGAAGGTGATCCGGGCCGGCAGCACGTCCACCCGCTGCGGCCGGTGCCGGCGCGGCACCACCGAGTCCCGTTCCCGGGCCGCCCGGGCGAGCTGGGCCAGCGCCGCGACCTGGGCCGGGCCGGACGGGTCCGGGTCGAGCAGGGCGAAGTGCGCCTCGATCATCGAGTCGTTCCGGAACGCCCGCCCGGGTGGCATCGAGTCGGGCATCTTGCGGGTGGACAGGCCGCCCAGGCCGTAGTCGTTCCGGTCGCCCATCCGCATCACGAGCTTGTCCTCGATCGCGGTCGGCAGCCGGCCGAGCAGGGTGGACCGGTCGCCGGCCACCACCGCGCGCAGCCCCACGCCGGGGCCCTCGCGCAGGATCCGCAGCACGCTCTGGGTCAGCCGGCCGGCGTCCAGCTCGTCGAAGGTGGCCATGAAGCCTTCCCACCGGTCGAGCAGCAGCAGCAGGTACGGCAGCCGCTCCTCCGGCGCGACCCCGGCCCGCTGCTCGGCCAGCGAGCCGTAGCCGTACTGCGCGAGCACCACCTGCCGCCGGGAGATCTCGTTCACCAGCACGGTCAGCAGCCGGTCGACCCGGTCGACCTGGTCGCGGGTGACCACCGCACCGCAGTGCGGCAGGTCGGCCAGCGGCAGCATCGCGGCGTTGCCGCAGTCCAGCACGTACATGTGCACGTCCCGGCAGCTGGTGTGCTGGGCGATGCTGCCGGCCAGCGTGCGCAGCGCGGTGGACCGGCCGCTGCGCGGCGCGCCGGCCACGATCAGGTGGCTGCCGTGCTCCAGGTCGAGCACCAGCGGCACCTGCAACTGGGCGTCCGGCAGGTCTTCGATGCCGAACGGGACCGGGCTGACCCGGCCGGTGTCGCCCGCCGCCGGCCCGGCCAGCGCCGGCAGCTCGGCCAGCGCGATCTCGTTCGGCAGCGCGGGCAGCCACGGGCTGCGATAGGTCGGGATGCCGGCCTGGTGCGCGGCCTGCTGGATCGAGCCGACCAGCACCTGCAGGTCGGTCTCCATGTTCGAGTCGTCCTCGACCGAGACCGGTCGTTCGATCGGCGCGCCGAGCTGCTCCCAGCCGATCGGGACGGCGATCGCCGGTGGCGGCCCGGCGACCGCGCCCGGCCGCCGGCCGCCGACCCGGCCGGCCTGGAACGCGGTCAGCGCGGAGAAGCCGGTACGGGCGTAGCCGCGGCCGGGGTTGGACTTGTTGATCCGGGCCGCGTCCTTCGCGTCGATCACGTCGGTGGACTCGGCGTCGTCGGTGACCCGCAGCGCGATCCGCAGGTTGGTGTTGGCCCGGATCACCGGCGACACCACGCCGGACGGCCGCTGCGTGGCCAGGATCAGGTGCACGCCCAGGGACCGGCCCCGCATCGCGATGCCGACCAGCCCGGTGACGAACTCGGGCAGCTCCTCCACCAGCGAGGCGAACTCGTCGATGATCAGGATGGTGCGCGGCATCGGGTCGGGTGGCTGGCCGTCGGCGGATTGGAAACCGGGCGCGTCGATGGTGTCCCAGTAGTCCTCTACGTCCTTGGCGCCGACCCCGCCGAGCAGGTGCTCGCGCCGTTTCAGCTCGGCGTTCAGCGACTGCAGGGCCCGCTCGGTGAGGTGGCCGTCCAGGTCGGTGACCATGCCGACGGTGTGCGGCAGCCGCGCGCAGTCCTTGAACGCGGCGCCGCCCTTGTAGTCGATCAGCACGAACGTCATCGCGTCCGGCCGGTTCGCCACCGCGAGCGCGGCGATGATCGACTGCAGCAGCTCGGACTTGCCGGCGCCGGTGGTGCCGGCGACCAGTGCGTGCGGCCCGTCCTTCTTCATGTCGACGCCGTACCGGCCCTCGGCGGACGCCCCGATCGCCGCGTAGGTGGACCGGCCGTGCCCCTGCGACCAGCCGGCCAGCAGCCGGTTCGGCTCCGGCGGCTCCAGCTCCAGCACGTCCAGCAGCCGCAGCGAGTGCGGCAGCGAGCTGTCGCCCTCGTCCCGGCTGACGTCCCGGATGGCGGTCATCGCCCGGGCCACCCGGTCGGCCCAGCCGGTGCTGACCGAGTCGGCCAGCACGTCTTCCACGGTCACCCCGTACGCCCGCCGGACCGTCATCCGGGGCAGGTCGGCCGGCTTGTAGGAGGCGACCACGCCGCACTCCTCGGGCAGCAGCCGCTCCTCGGCGTCCAGGCAGATCGCGTAGACACCGACGGCCGGCCCGTCCTGCAGGATCTGTGGCATGCCCGGAATCGAGCGCAGCGCGCGGGCGCCGTCCAGCACCACGAGGGTGACCGAGACCCGGGAGAGGTCCATCTTCCGGCCGTGCTCCAGCGCGGACTGCCGCTGACCGACCATCCCGGCCAGCTCGCTGATCCGGCGCGCGGTGGCCTCAGCCGAGGTGCTGGTGAGCGAGACGCACTCCCGACCGTCCGGCCGGGTGTGCGGCAGCCACCTGGTCCAGCCCCAGTCGGCCTCGCCGCGGTCGTCGCTGAGCACCACGATCGACAGGTCACGCGGGCTGTGCAGGGTGGCCGCCTGGGCCACCAGCCAGCGCGCGGTCGCGTGCACCTCGCGGTGCGGCCCGGCCACGCCGAGCACGCCGCCGGTCTCCGGCAGTTCGACGGTGACCGGAACGTCGTCCAGCATCGGCGGTTCCGGGTTGTCCTCCAGCGAGCCGCCGGTGACCTCGATGGACGAGCGCAGCCTGGCCGTGCCCAGCCGCAGCAGCAACCGGTCCGGATCCCAGCTGCGCCGCTCCCACAGCCGCCGGCGCGGGCCGAGGGCGGTGACCAGCACGGTCGCCGGGTCGGGCGCGTCGAACCGGCGCAGCCGGCGCTCCAGGCTGGCTGCCTGGGCCAGCCGCTTGGTGGCCTCGGCCAGCGCGACCTTGTAGTCGATCAGTTGCTGCTTCTGCGACTTCTTGCCCTGCCGCCGCTCGCTGATCACGTTCGTGACCATCAGGATCGGGCTGAGCAGGGTGAACATCAGGAACGTGATCTGCTTGGTGACCGCGTACATGAGGAAACCGAAGGCCAGCGGGGCCAGCGTGGCCAGGATCGGGATCGGCCGCTTGCCACCGTCCTTCGGCTCGATCGGCATGTCGACCCGGGTGGCCTTGGCGGCCGGTTGTAGGCCAGCCCGCCGTCGGTGGTCGCCACCAGCGCCGCGTCCGGCGCCTCGGCCGGCCAGGCCATCAGCCGGGTGTTCCCGATCGCGACCACCTGGCCGGGCTTCACCAGCCGCTCGGCGGTGATCTTCTTGCCCTCCAGCCTGGCCGGCCTGGCCTCGTCGAACGGCGTCCAGCGCAACTCGTTGGGGGTGACCAGCAGCCGGGCCTGGCGGGCCGAGACGGTCGGGTCTTCGACGTACGCGTCCGCGTCGTGCGCGCTGCCCAGCACGTACTCACCCAGCGGCAGCCGGTGTACCCGGCCCGAATCCGGCCCGCTGACCACCCGGATCTCGACCACCCCGCCGACGTCCGGGTCGTGGATGCCGAGGCCGACCGGCCCGCCGAGGCCGACCACCACGCCCTCACGCAGCGGGCTGACGCCGACCGGGAGATCCGGCCGGACCGGCCGGCCGGCCACCCACAGCCCGCCGGGCGCCCCGGGGCTGCCGGGCGGGCCGACCATCCGGCCGGCCAACTGCATCGCCTCCACGCCCAGTGAGCTGCGCAAAGCCCGTTCGGCGTCGGCCACCGTGCTCTCCGGCTCCAACACCAGCACGATGTCCTGCCAGCGCCCGCTGCGGGCGTCGACGGCGGTCAACTGGATGTCCATCGCGAACCCTCTCCCTCCGGCCCCGCAAGCGTAGTTCGATGCTGCGACGATTTCGGCCGGTACGGGTTCGCACCTGGCTCAGGCGACGTACCGGGGCGTTTGCGGCGTTCGGAGTAAATCGGCATGCGCAGTATGCCCTTAGACTTCTTCTCGACGGCAGTCGCATCGCTGTGTACTGCCGCGCCGCACATCCACCCTCGGCCCCCCGCGACGAAGAGATGTGACATGACGCAGACGACGGAGACCGGCCCCTCGTGGACCCGGGGTGGCCGCTCGGGTCAGCCGGGCCAGCCCGGCGGCCCGCCAGGCGGGCCGCAGGAGCGGCTGCCGGTGCCCACCCGGCAGCGCCGGCCGGCGCTCGCCGCGCTCGCCCTGGTGCTTGTCCTCGGCGGCGCCGCGCTGAGCGCTTTCCTAGTCCTCAACAGCGGCGAGAAGCAGAGCGTGCTGGCGCTGTCGAAGGACGTCCCGTTCGGTCACGTCTTCGTCGTGAGCGACTTCCACGAGGATCAGATCTCGTTCGCCATCTCCGATACGCGACCGGTCAGGTTCAACGAGTTGTCGCAGATCGTCGGCCGGCACTACCGGGCCACCGTGCCGATCCGGAAGGGCACGATCCTGACCACCGGGATGATCAGCACCCAGATCCAGGTGCCCGGCAACGACTTTGCCGAGCTCGGCGCCACCGTCGGCGAGGGGATGTTCCCGCTCGGCCTGCAGGCCGGCGACAAGGTCAAGGTCCTCTACACGCCCCCCTCGGACAAGGGGGTGCCGGCCGGCGGGGTCAAGAACGGCGTGCCGCTGCCGCAGGGGCAGACGCTGGTCGACGTCGCGTACATCACCTCGGTGCAGTCGTCCAGCTCCAGCCAGGGCTCGATCGTGGTCAACATGGTGATCAAGAATGACGATCTCACCACCACGACCGCGGAGGGGCTGCCGATGGTGGCCCAGGCGAACGCGCTCAAGTCGATCACGCTCGTGCTGCTACCCGAGTCGACCGCGTACCAGACCGGAAGCGAGCAGTAAGAGTGGCCCTGATCGCAGTCGCGGCGGACAAGGGTTCGCCGGGCGTCACCACCGCGGCGCTCACGCTCGCCGCGGTCTGGCCCCGGCGCGCCCTGCTCGCCGAGCTGGATCCGTCCGGTGGTGACATCGCGCTGCGGCTGCGCGGCGCCCGCGGCGTCCCGCTGTCCCCGGAGACCGGGCTGATCAGCCTGGCCGTCGGGGTGCGCCGGGGAACCGCGCCGCAGCAGGTGTTCGAGCATGTGCAGCGGCTGGACGGCGGCCTGGAGGTCGTCCTCGGGCTGAGCTCGGGGGAGCAGGCGGCCGGCCTGACCGGGCTCTGGTCGCCGGTTTCGATGCTGCTCGACCGGGTGCCCGGGGTGGATGTGATCGGCGACTGCGGCCGGCTCTACCACGGCAGCCCGGGCAACGACGTGCTGGTGCACGCCAGCGCGATCGTGCTGGTCACCCGGCCGAGCATCGACTGCGTGGCGCACCTGCGGGCGCGTGCCGCCACGGTCCTGCAGGACGTCAACAGCCGGGCCCAGTCGGTGCCGCCGGTGTTCGCTGTCGTGGTCACCGGCGCGCGTGACGACAAGTCCCCGCAGGAGATCCAGATGGTGCTGCGGCAGGCCCGGTTGCCGGTCACGGTGATCGGCCGGATCGCGCACGACCCGCGCGGCGCCGGCATGCTGGCCGGCGAATGGGTGGGCCGGCTGGACAAATCCCTGCTGATCCGATCCGCTCGCGACGTTGCGGCGAAGATTGCACAGGCGACCGCATCGCGGGTCGGGGTCTGAGGGCAGGGAGCGGCATGGATCACGCGCTGGTACGGCGGTTACGTACCGACGTCGCCGAGAAGATCGCCACCCAGCGGCGCGACGACGCGGTGCTCGGCCTGGCCATGAGCGGCGAGGACGAGCGGCAGTACGCCCGCTCGCTGATCGCCCGGGCCCTGGCCGAGCACGCCCGGGTGGAGCTGGAGTACGGCCGGATCCCGCCCAGCCCGGACGACGAGGAAGAGCTCGCCGCCGCGGTGCACGCCGCGCTCTACGGGGTCGGCCGGCTGCAGCCGCTGCTGGACGACCCGCTGGTGGAGAACATCGACATCAACGGTTGCGACCGGGTCTTTGTGGGGTATGCGGACGGTCGTGAGCTGTTGCTGGAGCCGGTCGCCGAGACCGACGACGAACTGGTCGAGCTGGTGCAGACGCTGGCCGCCTACTCGGGGCTGAGCAGCCGGCCGTTCGACACCGCCAACCCCCAGCTCGACCTGCGGCTGCCGGACGGTTCCCGGATGTCGGCGGTGATGGAGGTCTGCAAGCGCCCGGTGGTGTCGATCCGGCGCGCCCGGCTGCCCAAGGTCTTCCTCACCGACCTGGTCGGCAACGGCACCCTGGACGAGGGCCTGGCGGCGTTCCTGTCGGCCGCGGTGGCGGCCCGGAAGAACATCATGATCGCCGGCTCCACCAACGCCGGGAAGACCACGCTGCTGCGCGCGCTGGCCAACGAGATCCCGCCGCACGAGCGGTTGATCACCGTGGAGCGCGCGCTGGAGCTGGGCCTGGACGAGTTTCCCGAACTGCACCCGAACGTGGTGGCGTTCGAGGAGCGGCTGCCGAACTCCGAGGGCGGTGGCCGGATCTCGATGGGTGAACTGGTTCGCCGTTCGCTCCGTATGAACCCCAGCCGGGTAATCGTCGGCGAGGTGCTCGGAGATGAGATCGTGACCATGCTGAACGCGATGAGCCAGGGCAACGACGGCTCGCTGTCCACCATCCACGCGAACAACTCGGCCGAGGTGTTCAACCGCATCGCGACCTACGCGCTGCAGGCGGAGGAGCACCTGCCGATCGAGGCCAGCCACATGCTGATCGCCGGTGCGATCAACTTCGTGGTGTTCGTGCAGCGCCGGAACAACTACCGGATGGGCGGCGGGTTGACCCGGTTCGTGAACAGCGTGCGCGAGGTGAACGGCGTGGACGGCCGGGTGGTGTCCAGCGAGATCTGGGCGCCGGGCCGGGACGGCCGCGCGGTGCCGGCGGCCCCGATCCAGGCGCTGGCCGACCTGGAAGCCGTCGGCTACGAGCCGTCGGACTACGGGAGGTGGGCCGGATGATCAGCACGACGATGCTGGCCGCCCTGCTGGCCGGCGGGCTGGTCGGCGGCGCGCTACTGCTGCTGATCGCCTCGATCATCGGCTGGGCTCCGCCGGACGAGGGCTCGCCCCGGCTGGCCGACCGGATCGACCTGCAGTCGCTGGGCCGCCGGCTGCTGATTGCGCTGGCCGCCGCCCTGGTCACCCTGCTGATCACCCGCTGGCCGGTGGCGGCGATCGCCGGCGGGCTGCTCGGCTTCTTCGCCCGGTCGCTGTTCGGCGGCGCGGCGCACTCCCGGGCGGAGATCGCCAAGCTGGAAGGGCTGGCCTCGTGGACCGAGTCGCTGCGCGACACCATCGCCGGCGCGGTCGGGCTGGAGCAGGCCATCCCGGCCACCTACAACGCCGCCGGCGCCGCGCTGAAGCGCCCGATCGGGCTGCTGGTCGACCGGCTGCGCACCCGCGAGCCGCTACCGGACGCGCTGATGAAGTTCGCCGACGACCTGGCGGACACCAGCGCCGACCTGATCGTCGCCGCCCTGGTGCTGAACGCCCGGCTGCGCGGCCCCGGCCTGCGTGACGTGCTCACCTCGCTGTCGGTCGCGGCCCGCGAGGAGTTGGACGTGCGGGGCCGGATCGAGGCCGGTCGCAAGTCGATCCGGCGCAGCGTGCAGATCATCGTCGGGCTGACGATGGGCGTGGTGCTCGGGTTGACCCTGTTGAACCGGCGCTACGTCGCGCCGTACTCGACCCCGGCCGGCCAGATTGCGCTGGCCGTGGTTTTCGGTATCTTCGCCGCCGGCTTCCTCTGGCTGCGCCGGCTGGCCCAGTTCGAGGTGCCGGAACGGTTCCTCACCAGCAAGTCGACCATGACCGCCGCCGAGCGGGCGGAGTTGCCGGCATGAACGCACGGAACGAGACCGCATGAGCACCACGACTTTGGTCGTCTACGGGATGCTGTCCGGCGGGTTCGTCGGGCTGGGTCTGCTGGTGATGATCTTCGCGCTGCGGCCGGCCAAGCCGAGCATCGCCGGCACGCTGGCCCAGTTGGACGCCTCCCGGGCGCCGGCACCCATCTCGGCCGCGTTCGTCCGGGAGGGCCTGGGCGGCTGGCGGGGCTCGCTCGGCACCTCGCTGACCCAGTCGCTGGCCGTCCGCGGGGTCGCGCTCACCACCACCCGGTCCGACCTGGCCGTGATGGGCCGGTCGATGGAGGGCTTCCTGGCCAGCACCGTTCTGCTGGCCGTCTGCGGCCTGGTGTTCGGCCCGGTCGCGGTTGCCCTGCTGTACGTGATCGGGCTGCGCGCGGGCTTCGCACTGCCGATCGCGCTCAGTATCATCTGCGCGGTCTTCGCCGCCGCGCTGCCGACGCTGGAGTTGCGGTCGCAGGCGATCAAGCGGCGGCGCGACTTCCGGCACGCGGTCGGCGCTTTCCTCGACCTGGTCGCGATGAACCTGGCCGGTGGTCGCGGCGTGCCGGAGGCGCTGGCGATGGCGTCCCAGATCGGCGGCGGCTGGCCGTTCGCCCGGCTGCGCGACACGCTCGCGTTCGCCCGGCTGCAGGGCCTCACCCCGTGGGCGGCGCTCGGCCGGCTGGGTGACGAACTGGACATCGAGGAGCTGCGGGATCTGTCCGCGGCACTGACCCTGGTGGCTGACGACGGCGCCAAGATCCGGGCGTCGCTGTCGGCCCGGTCGGCCACCCTGCGCCGCCGTGAGCTGGCCGAAGCCGAGGGGAAGGCAGGGGAGCGGTCGCAGTCGATGCTTGTCGCACAGCTGTTGATCTGCTTCGGATTCCTGCTCTTCCTGACTTATCCTGCCGTCTACAACATCTTCAACGTGAGCTAGTGAGAACCGGGCACAATCCGCATCCATATCTGTCAGTCACGGGACCCAACCGAGAGGGAACCACGATGCTGAAGCACCTGCGGGACAACCCCCTGATCGCCTTTACCTTCGCCTTTGTGCGTACCCGGGTGGAGCCGCTGCGGGAGCGGACCGAGCGGGGGGCGTCCGCGATCGAGTGGGCGGTCATCGCCGCGATCTGCGTGCTGGCCGCGTTGGCGATCGGTGGCGCCGTCATGGCGGTCATCAACGCCAACAAGGGCCAGATCTCCACCGGATCCAACCTGCCGAAGTAGTTCGGTGATCAGCCGCCGCCTCGGGGAAGACCGGGAGCGGGGGGTCAGTGCGGTCGAGTTCGCCATGCTCATGCCGGTGTTCCTGCCGCTGATCTTCCTGCTGGTCCAGGCCGGGCTCTACTACCACGCGGTCAACGTCACCCACGCGGTCGCCCAGACGACCGCGCGGGTGATCCGCACCTACCCCGGCGGGGTGGGGCAGGCGCCGGTGACCCGGGTGCCGACCCGTGGCGAGTTGGAACCGCGGGCCAGGGAGGTTGCGGTGGCGACCTGGGAGACGCTGGACGCGAACAAGACGTCCTCGCAACCAAGCGCAACGGTCGATGTGGACCCCGGGTCGAATCAGTTGACCGTCACGATCGAGTCGAGGTGCGTGAATCTGCTGCCCGGCATCCTGCCGGACCTGCCACTCACCGCACAGGCGAGTGGGCCGATCGAGATCTTCAAACCACAGAACACGAACTGACGATGGCGCGCGCGAGGAACTCCAGTCGCCGGGCGGTGCCCGGCGGCCGGCGGCTGCCCGGCGGCCGGCGGCCGCGCGGTGACCGTGGGTCGATGGCGCTTGAGCTGTCCATCCTGGCGCCGGCCATCGTCGCGTTGCTGTGGATGATGATCTCGGCCGGCCGGGTGGTCGACTCGGCCAGCAAGGTGGAAGGCGCTGCCCGGGACGGTGCCCGGGCCGCGTCGATCAACCATGCCGGCCAGCCGGTGGCCGCGGCGCGGGACGCGGTGGACAACTCGCTGGGCGACAACGGCATCACCTGTGTCGGCGGGCCGACGGTGGCGCTGACCTCCGAGCACGGCGAGCAGCCGCAGCCCGGCGACACCGTGGAGGTGACGGTGAGCTGCAAGGTCGCGCTGCTGCTCGGCAGCGCGGACGCGACCGTGACCAGGACCGGGGTATCGGTGCTGGACCAATTCCGAGGGACGACATGATCAGGCGCAGTCGCCGGGCCGAGCCGACCATTGCCGAGCAACGGGCGGCCGAGCGCCGGGCCGCACTGCGCCGCCGGCGCCGGGACCGCGGCTCGATCGGCGCGTTCGTCGCGATCCTGGCGCCACCGATCATCGGCCTGATCGGCCTGGTCTACGACGGCGGGCTGGCGCTGGAGGGCCGGCAGCGCGCGCTGGACCTGGCCGAGCAGGCCGCCCGTGCCGCCGGCAACCACTGCGACCTCGCCGTGCTGCGGGAGCGCAGCGAATGCGTGATCAGCGACGCGGCTGGCGCTCGTGCGATCGCCGACAAGTACATGGCGAACGGGGTGACCCTGGACGACTTCTACACCACTGACTGTGCTCCGGCAGCCACCGACTGTCATACGGTAGCGGTGCGCACCCGGGTGAAGGTCGACACGCTGTTCCTGGGCCTGTTCGGGCTCAACCAGTTCGACATCGTGCTCCCCGAGCGGCGCGCGACGGCCGTGACCGGACTGGCGTAAACCGGACCAAATGCGCGAAGATTGAACCGTGGCCGGGGGCGGTCACGAAGCTGTAGTGAGCCGTCGATGCGGGATACCCGGTCAGTTGTCGGTAACCCGGACGGGTCACTACGTGCGGACGAGAGGGCACCGTGAGTAGACCGATGACGGGCGCGCCGCTGAAGAACGTGCGGCGGGTCAAGCGACGCGGAGACACGTTGCGCGGTCTGCTGGCCGGCCTGCTGATGTTCGGGATCACCGCCGGTGTCCCGGTCGCGCTGGTCCTGGTGGTCGGCAACCCGATCCCGATCGCGCCGGACTCGCTGCAGGACCAGGTCCCGGTCGAGTTCGTGCTCAAGATCGTCGTGTGCATCGTCTGGCTGGCCTGGGCGCAGCTGGTCACCTGCATGATCTCGGAGTTCATCGCCGGCGTGCGGGGCAGCGGGCTGCCCTGGCGGGTGCCGTTCGCGGCCGGCGCCCAGCAGGACTTCGCCCGCCGGCTGGTGACCGCGGTGCTGCTGCTGGCCACCGCCGGGCAGGGTCTGCACAGCGCGCCGGCGCCGAATTCGGCGTCC
>Ga0307499_10000470_pt1 | contig 14228 bp, 7 predicted proteins | sample 13_S_MG_FD_201363 | JGI IMG/M metagenome (GOLD analysis project Ga0307499, IMG submission 201363) | Soil microbial communities from Populus trichocarpa stands in riparian zone in the Pacific Northwest, United States - 13_S | ecosystem: Environmental > Terrestrial > Soil > Riparian zone > Trees... | reverse complement strand
GTCGTCTCCTGCACGACCCGGCTGCAGGGCCATCCCGACGCCTGGACCTCGGGCTCGCCCGCGGCCTGGCTCGCCGCCCTGATCGACGCCGACCCCGGCGCCCTCGAGCTCGGCGGCGACACCTCCCTCGCGCGCGCCGTCCTCGACGGCCTGCACCGCGCCCTGTTCGCCTTCGACGCCGAGAGCGCCCGGCCGCCGGGCCAGCCAGCGGAACCGACCTGACGTCAGCGACTGTCGGAGCTCAGCGCAGGCGTATTCCCTGCTTGAACCCGCCGACGCGCTGGCCGGCCTGCGTCAGGCGCACCCCCACTCGGTAGCGTCCCCGTGGCAGGCCGCCACGCAGGTTGACCAGACGCAGGTTGACCGTCGCACCTGGGAGGATCGTCGCCGGTGAGATGACCCCGCTCAGCGTCCGTCCCCCGCCGCTGATCCGCACCCGGCCACTGATCGGGTCGATCGTGTTGCCCGCGTTCTTCACCGCCAGGAAAAGCGCGCCATGCCCGGTGCTGCCATGCTGGACGACCCGCCCCGCGCGAGCGCTGTAGCGGCGCGCAGAGGCGGGCGGGTAGAGGCGCAGGCTGGTGACCAGGCGGTAGGCGACCTTGATCCCGTTGCCGCCCGGGCGCTTCGGCGCCCCGGTTACTTCGACCGCACCGTAGAGCGAGCCGAGCGCGGGCCGGCTCGCCAGGGAGAGCTGAACCGTCCGGCTCGCGCCGGCTCGCAGATTGAAGGCGCCGCGGTTGGGGCGCAGCTTGCCGAGCACGCTGCGGCGGTTCGGCGCCACCGAGCCGCTGGAGGCCTGCAGCCAGGGCCGCAGGGCAAGCCGCACCGTCATCGAGCGACTGGTGGTGTTTTCGATCTTCACCGCGCCGACCGAGCCAGGCTGCGCCACGTGTTCGAGGATTCCCGGGGTGATCGAGAGGCCGCCGCGGGCCTCGAGCAGGGGGGGCAAGAGGAGGCCGAAGACGGCCAAGCAGGTCGCGACGATCGCCAGTCGGGTGCTGAGGTGTTTCATTCGAGTTCTCTCCTTCGGAGTCGAGTTCGCGCGGTTCGCTCACGGCCCCCCCGCCGTGAGCGTCACCAGCAGGAGCTTTCGGTAGTGGCCCAGCGGGGTGCCGCGGGGGGCGGACTGGCGCAGGCGTATCCTCACCGCCGCGTCGATGACCGGTTCGCGCCACACGCGCAGCGCCAGCGGCACCTGTGGGTCGAGCGGGCGATAGAGGCTGTCGGTGCCCGCGGCGAGAAGCGCCGCGGGAAGGATCCCCCCGCCGCTGACCAGGTGCCCGCGCCGCGGGGCCTCGGTCGCTTCGCCGTCGGCGACGCTGAGGCTGACGGGCGTGTCGGTGGCGGTCACCTCGGCGGAGATGGTCGCGGCGTAGACATCGCGGCCGGCGCGGGTGAACGGGGTCGGGTCGCCGAGGGACAGCTCGATCGTGCTCGGTACCGTTCCACCCGGAACGGGTGACTGGGCGGGAGCGAGAGCGGCAAGCGCGAGGCAGGCGGCGAGGATGGCGCAGGCCAAGGCGAGCAGGCCCGCGCTGCTGCGTGCGGCGCTCACCTGGGCCCCCATGGGGGCCGGCGGGTGCGCGGCGGGACCGCAAGGCGAAGCTTCGCCTTGGCCAGTTCCCTGCGCGGTCCGTAGTAGCGGAAGAGGACCGTGCGGCCGGAGCGGAAGCCGAGCTTGATCTTCAGCCTGCCCTTCTTTCCGACCTTGGTCTTGCGCAGGCGCACGAACTTCACCGGGCCGTGGTGGCGCTTGAAGCTGAGATGCCAGACGCGGTAGTAGACCGCGACGGGGGTGCCCTTGGCAGCCGGGACGCGCTTGCCTGAGGGGGCGCGACAGGTGAGCTTTCCCTTGAAGGGGTAACGGCGCCCGTAGCGCAGAACGGGCACGTGGCGGGGGCGGGTGTGCCAGAGGGGCTTGCGGGCAAGGTGCATCCTGAGGCGCGGAGCACGACAGCGGCTCAGGCGCCGCGAGATCCCCTTCACCTTGCCTTTGCCTTTGCCTTTTTCAGCCCCTTTGCCTTTTTCGGCGCCTTTGCCTTTTTCGGCGCCTTTGTCTTTGCCATTGCCGGGGTGTTCTTCTTCGCCCTTGTTGGCGATGCCGATCGTCACGGTCGCAATCGTGCCGGTTGGACGCGGGGCGTTGTCGACTGGGATTTCCCGGTCGATGAGCGTCGCCGTATTGGCGGCGGCGTCGGTGACCCGCACCACGATGCGATGGGTGCCGTCGGAGCCGGAGTGGGTGTCGAGTGAGATCGGCGTCGCGAAGACCGAAGCCGGGCAATCGCCGACCGGCGGTTCAGGCCCACCGGGCAGGGGATGTTCGGGGCAGGCGCCCGTGCCGAGGCGCACGAAGGTGGTGATGCCGTCCAGCGAAGCTTCGGCGTTGGCGAGTCCCCAGCCGACGTCGGAAGCACTGAGCTGGAGTTTCAAGGTGCCCGAGGCAGGGCTACGCAAGCCGGCGACTACGCCGCTCGGCGCAGTCATGTCGGGTTCCTGCGCGGCGTACGCGGGAGTGTGGAAAAGCAATGCCGCCGCCGCGACCAGGATGGTCGCGGCGGCGGTGGTGTTTCGGGTGCTTCTCACAGCCCCTTGGACTACGGCAGGGTCTGTTTGAGGGTCAGGGTGATGGTCTTGGCGTAGGTGCCGGTGTGCAGCGGATCGTGTTTGCCGATCGGCTGTTTGAAATCCACTTTCACAGTGTCGGCGCTGACCGGGACGGCCCAGTTCAGCAGGGTGTAGGGGCCTGCGGCCACCGTGCCGAAGCCGGTGCTCACGCCACCGAGCGATTCGGTGTCGGTCCCTTGCACCTGCAGTGCCTGCGCCAGCGAGTAGGACCCGTTGACCAGGTGGCCGACCGCTACAGCGCCTTCGTCGGCCGCGCTCAATGCGCTTTCCTGGCCGGTGCTGGTAGCGATCACGGTGCAGCTGTTTTCGTATTCGTGTTCGACGCCCGGAAGGAAAATGCCCAGGAACACTTCTTCACAGGCCGATTCCAGCGACGTCGTCTGTTCCACTTCACCGTAGACTAGGCTCGGTATGCTTGCTTCGCCGTTACCGCCCGGTTTCGGGACCACGGCGGTCTGGGCCGAGGTCGCCGAGGCTTCGCCGAGTCCGTTTTTGGCGGTTTCTTCAAAGCGCAGCGTGTGTTCGGCGTCTTCTTCGGTCACTACGTATTCGGTGCCTTCGGCACCCGAAATCGCGACGCAGCTCGCGCCCAATTCGTCGCAGCGAAGCCATTTGTAGCTGAACGTTTCCGGTTTGCCTTCCCACGTACCCGGGTTGCCTTTCAGCGTTTTGCCGATTTTGGCCGTGCCGCTGATCGTCGGTGGGGTGATGTTTTTCGGCGGGGTGGGTTCTTCGCCGAATTTGACTTCGATCTTGATCGAGCCGCTCGGCCCGAATACGGCAGCGATGCATTCACCTGCCCCGGGGTTTTCTTGTTCGCAGCCGGTCGGAATGCCTTCGAGGACTTTCCAGCCTTCAAATAGGGAACCCAGGTCGGCTTCGTGGCCCACCCTGAGGCTCTCGCCCACTCCCGCAACGGTTTCCTGGGCCATGGTTTGGCATTTGCCCGAACCCACCGGTATCGCGGTGTCAAATTCGTGCCCATTCCAGTGGCAATTGACGAGCGGTTCACCGCCTTCCACGTGTCCGTTGGATACACCTTCGTTGCCTTTGACCCAGCCCGAGCCGCTGCCCGAGCCGACGATTTCGGCAGGGATTGCGGCCGCGAACGCCGAGGTTGCGGAAACAAGGAGGAGTGCCGTGGCTATTGCCACCAGCAGGCCAACGCGCAGGCGGCCTCCCGAACCTTTTGACTTTGTAATGCGTTTCACTTCAATCTCCCTTTAGTAATGCCCGGGTAACCCGACCGGGCTAAATGGACAGGCCACCGGACAATCCGCCCGGTGGCCTTGTGACTGGTGCGTTGAGTAGAAGCTCAGGAGTCAGCGGATGACGATCCGCGTGCCTCCTTCCTGACCTGCGACCCGCAGGATGTAGCGGCCCGAGGGGGCGTTGTTGAGGACACGCTGCAGGCCCCGTACGCTCGTCTCACCGTGACTTACGGCGTGGCCGTCCTGCATCAGGCGCCAGCGCAGGCGATTGCTCTTGGAAGCGCTCTTGCTCTGCGTCTGCACGACGCACTTGATCTTGTTGTCGCCCTTGACCTTGCAGGTCACCTTGACCTTGCCAGCAGGACCCTGCGGCCCTTGTAGACCCTGCGGACCTTGCGGTCCCTGTGGGCCGGTGCCGCCTTTCGGCCCCTGGGAACCGGCTGCTCCGGTGGCGCCGGCGGGGCCCTGTGGGCCTTGCAGTCCCTGGACACCCTGCGGGCCGACGGCTCCGTCTTCGCCGGCTTCGCCCTGGTCCCCCTTTTCGCCTTCTTCACCTTCTTCGCCGTTGCAGACAAAGGAAGTGGTGCCGGCATATTCGATCTTCACCCCGCCTTCGGGACAGTTGGCGCCCGCGGGCTCGGTGGTGATCACAGGGACGGCGATGAAGATCGCCGTCACCTGCGAACCGCCGGAGGCGACTTCGACTTCGCATTCGGTGGCGCTCGTCTGCACGCAGCCGAGCCAGCCGGCGAAGACCGAGCCCGGCGCGGCCGGGGCCTCTTTCAGCGTCACCAGTTCGCCCACTTCGTATTCGGCCGAACAGGTCGAGCCGCAGTTGATCGCCGAGTCGGGCACGAGGCTCGTGACGGTGCCGCTACCACTGCCGTTCTTGACGATGCTGAGCGAGGCTTCGTTGCCTTCCACGAATTCGACTTCGACCGTCGTCACGGCGTTAACCGTCACTTCGCATTCGTTGCCAACGGCGTTGTCGCAGCCGGTCCAACCTTCGACCTTCCAGCCGCTTTCGGGCGTTGCGATCAGGGTCACCGTGTCGCCCTCGTCGACCGGGCCGGAGCAGGTGCCGGCGGCTTCTTCGCAGCCGACGATCGGGCCGCCGTTGACTTCGCCTTGGCCGCTCGGTTCGACGGTCAGCGTGTGCTGAATCGCGGTGAAGATGGCCTTGGCCGATTTGTCGGCGCTCATCGTAACTTCGCATTCGTCGCCGACGACGCTGTCGCATTCGCCGGTCCATTCGACGAATTCGGCGTGTTCGTCTTCCGCCGCGGTCAAGGTGACGGTTTGGCCTTCTTCGATCACAGCCGAGCATTCCGAGCCGCCGGATCCGCAGTTGATGCCCGAGCCGGTGACGTTGCCGGGTCCTTCGGCTTCAACAGTGAGTTCTTTGGTCGGAATCGGTTCGAATTCGGCTTCCACTTCTTTGGCGGCGCTCATCGTGACTTCGCAGTCGCCGCCCGGTTCGGCGTCACAACCCGTCCAGCCGGTGAACGTGGAGCTGGCGTCTTCGCTCGCTTCCAGCGTTACACCTTCGTTTTCGGGAAATTCGACCGTCTCTTCGGTGCAGCCCGGAGCGCAGCTGATGCCCGCCGGGGTGCTGGTCACGGTCCCATCGCCCGTGCCTTTCTTTTTGAGCGTGAGGGGAACTTCGGGGGAGCCGCCAGTGAAGGTGGCTTCGATCTTGATCGAACCGCTCGGCCCAAAGACGGCGGCGATGCATTCACCTGCCCCGGGGTTTTCTTGTTCGCAGCCGGTCGCGATGCCTTCGAGGACTTTCCAGCCTTCAAATAGGGAACCCAGGTCGGCTTCGTGGCCCACCCTGAGGCTCTCACCCACCCCTGCAATGGTTTCCTGAGCTTTGGTTTTGCATTCGTGTAGGCCGACAACGCCACTTTCCGTTAGGGAGGTGCCGACATCGACTTCGTGCCCGTTCCAGTGGCATTTGACGAGCGGTTCACCGCCTTCCAAGTGTCCGTTGGAGACACCTTCGTTGCCTTTGACCCAGCCTGAGCCTTCGCCCGAGAAGACGATTTCGCCAGGTATGGGACCAGCAAATGCCGAGGCTGCGGGAACGAGGAGGAATGCCGTGACAAGAGCGGCAAGCAGGTACAGACGTGGGCCGCTGCCGGGCCCCCTGCCGAGACGATGTCGCATCGATGCTTCCTTTCGCTTTTGGGCGGCGGACCGGGCCGGATCGATCGATCCGGACTCCGGCCCACCGCGATTAGGAGTTCTCGGGGTCACCGTCGGCCCCCACGCTTGTGGTGGCCCTTGCGGTGCCCCCCGCCGCACCCCGGCGCCCGCATGGCCGGCTTGTCAAGCTCGCGCTTGCCGTTCTGACCGGTGGCGTTGACCCGGGCGCGATTCCGCTTCGGTTTGAAGCAGAGGTTGCGCGAGTTGACGAAGAGTCCCTTCTGGCCGCCCTGCATGTCGACGATCGCCTCGGAGACCGGGGCATCGGGGACGTTGCCGACGTTCGCCCTCAGGCGGCCGTGAGCGGAATCGATGCGCACCGCTACCTCGATGTCGACCAGGCCGTGCAGGGCGAACACGGCGTCGGGCAGGTTGTGGTTCGAGGAGCGCAGGTAGACGGGGCCCGAGAGCGGCTCGTCCAGGAGCGGCGTCGAGACCTTGATGTGGCCGTAGATCGAGCCCTGGGGGCACTCGGCGCCGAAGCCCGGGCCGGCGGCGAACTGCACGCGGGTGCAGATCGTGCGGAAGTGGCCCTGTTCGATGAACTCGCTGTCGGGGAAGGTGAGGGTGAGATGGGAGAGGTTGGCGTCGCCGTGCTTCCTTGGCACATAGGCGGCGTGCAGGGCGGGGAAGCGGCCACGCTTCGTACCCCCCCTGAGCTTCAGCTGAAGCTTCGGCTTGAAGCCGAGGGAGGCGCAGCCGGCGGCCTGGAAGCGCGAGGAGAGCTCGACCGGATGCTCGCCGAGCGGTTCCAGGGCGGTGCCGTCGCCCCAGATCGTCGAGGAGGCCGCAAACGGCTCGCAGCTGGTCGGGTTGAGGGTGAATTCAGGGCGGTCGGCGTAGACGCGCAGGTCCCTCAGCTCCAGCGGGATGCCCTTGAGGATGTGGGGGATCGGATCTGAGGCCGAGCCATCCACTTCGCCGACGTGGGTGACCGGGTTGAGGCGCAGCGCCTCCCTGACCACGACCACTCCGGCGTCGAAGGGGCCCGCCACGGCGGGGGTGATCGAGACGGCGGAGATCGGGTCGCCGTGGTAGGGGCCGGCGAGGTAGAGCTTGCCGGGGACGTAGGTGAGCTGGTTGCCGACGCCGGCTCCGGCGACGCTGCGGCCGATCTGGCTGGCTGCCGGACAGGAGGGAGCGCCAAGCTCTTCCCGACCGCCGTGCGGGCCCTGGCGGGATTGAGCATGCGCGATCGCCTGATCGGAGCAGTAGGGGATGCCGGCCAGCTTGGGGACGACGCCGGGAGGCAGGACGAAGGAGAGTTTGCCCATGTCCTGTTCGCCGTCGCCCCTGGTGAGGTGCAAGATGAACGGGCTGTAGGTGCCGGCCTGGTTGTTCAGGGTCCCCGCTTCGAAGCCCGGGTGGAAAGGAGCGGGGGCGCCGGGGCAGGCGCCGCCGTCGACGCCGTGGTCGACCGTGAAGGTGGCCTGTTTTTCGATGACTTCCCCGGGGGCGGGGTTGTCGGGGTCCTGCGCTGACCATGGGGTGAATTTGGCGACGGTCGCGAACGTCCCGCAGCCCGGCGGGGTGATCAGGGGGGCGCGACCGCCTTCGCGGAAGTGGAATTTGAAGGAGGAGAAGGGCAGCTGGGGGACGTTCTCGGCAATCGAGACGAGCTGGCCGGTCACCGGGTCGGGGCGGACTTCGATCGGCTGCTTGACGAGAACGCCGCGATCGGGGATCTTGGCCACGAGGTAGAGGCCGAGCAGGCTTTCGGTCTTGTTCTGGTAGGGGGTGGCCTGGAAGACGGCGCCTTGCGCTTCTTCGGCGAGCAGGGGCGTCTTGATCTGCACCGAGCCGATCTTCGAAGCTTCCGGACAGCCTTCGCCCGGGGCGGAGTCATAGCGCTCGCGTTCGTAGTCGGCTTCAGAGCAAACGGCGAGGCCTTCGGCCGCGGAGGGGTTGACCGTCAGCCCCTTGGGGAAGATCACTTCGGCGCGCTTGAACTGGCTTTCGGAGATCGCCCCTTCCGCTCCTTCCACCCCGTGGGGGGGGGTTTCCAAGCCGAAGTTCGGCATGTCGATGCGAATGTCGAGGCCCGAGGGGTTGGAGGCGAGCTTGGAGGTGAGGGCGTCGGTGATCGACGGAGCGAACGGGACGTGGTTGCAGGCGCGGAGCGCTTCGGCTTCCTCGCTCGCACGGCTGACGACGCTGCCGAGCGGAACGTTCCAGGGTTCGAAGGCGGTCTCATAGAGAAGCGGGAAGGCGCAGGAGACCGGCATGCGGAAGAAGGGGATTTCGTGGCGTTTTTCCGGCGTCGGCGGTTCGCATTTGCCGGGGAGTTCCTCGACGCCTTTGCGGTGGTAAACACACTTCCAGCCGCGGGAGGCGTCATGGGTTTCGGCGCCCGGATTCCCCCACAGAGTCGTGGTGGAGGAGAGGAACTGGACGATCTGGGAGATATTGCGCACTTCGGCGGTGCCCCGATAGGAGTCCTCGGGGTCGACAGAGGTGTCGATCACAACCGGATCGCCGGCGACCATGAGGCCGAAGCGAGCCGGCTCGCCGCGCCCCGGAGGGAGGTTGAAGACAGGCACGGCGATGCGCGCAAGGCCGACAACCTTGTTTTCTATGACGGTCACCGAGGAGGCGCCGATCGCCGTTTCGGGAGGGCACTTGTTGGTCAGCGGTGGGGTCTGGAAGAGGAAGTCCGCCATGTTGCAGGTCGGGACCGCGGTGACGTTGGGGACGAAGCCAGCGGGCAGCGTGAAGCGCAGATTGCGCGGCAGGGCGGGCTGGACGACCCGTGCCTCGCGGCGACTGGGGCCTTCCTCGGGGCCGGAGTTGGCGACGATCGTCGTCGTCAGCTGGAAGGGATGGGAGCCGGCGGCCGTGGCTTCTTTCCCCCCTTCTTCTTCGGCCTGCATCGAGAAGTATTCGAACCCGAAGGGGATCGGGGCATCGCTGATGTTGAGCGTCTGGACCCCTTCCGGGTCCCCTTCTGGGATGGCGCCGGCGTTAGAGCCGGAGACGGAGACCTCTCCGGCTTCGGATCCCGCACCTTCGTGGAGAGCGATGAGGACTTCGACTTCGATCGCTTCGTAGGGGGGAAGTTCGCCGGTTTCTTTTTCTCCTTCGCCTGCTTCGAAGGTGCAAGTGAGTTCAGAGGTGTCGGGAAGCACGCAGTCGACCGGACCGACTTCGCCCGTGCCCCCGGCGATCGCCCGCACTTCGTAGGCTTCGGCCCCTTCGGGCAGGGAGTCGTGGATCGTGAGCGGGACTTCACTGGCGTCGGCGGGCGCGTTGCCGAGGTTGGTGAGGGTGATCGTGAGGACGCCTGAGCCTTCGCTCACTACCTTGGACGAGGCGCTGCCGAGGGGGCCGCCGAGATTGCCCGGCGTAACCTGCACCGGCCGCGCGACCCAGCGTTTAGGGGTCGTCGTGATGATGAAGGGCTGGCCACCTACCGGGCCGCCTTTCACTTCCACCCCGGAACCATATTCAGGGTCTTTTTCGAGGATTTCCTGGAATTCGACCGCGGTTTCGGCGGCAGGGAAACCGCTGATAATCAGACAGAGAATGTCGGCGCTCACCGACTTTTGGCCCGTCCCAAGACAGCCGATGACTTCGCCGCCGACTTCCACCTTGGCGGCGAGGAATTCTTCTGCCCCTTCTTTGCCCTTTTCGGTCACCACTTCCTGGATCTCGCTCTGGTCGGGCGCAGGCTGGAGATTGGTCGGGCGCGAGCCGGTGAGCAACTGCCACCAAGGGCTCGCTGCTTGGGCGGGGGCGGCATTCAACGCCGCGGGGACGAGAAGCCCGAGAAGGGCGGCGAGGATCGGCACGGTGCGTCTCATCAGTGGGCCCTCCCGTCGCGGTGCTTTTGGTGGTGTCGGCGGTGGTGCGGGGAGCGCTTGACACAGCGGGCGTTGCCCTTGCGAGTCGCCTTGCGCTTGCCTTTCGGGCAGTGGCGGGTCCCTTTGGATGCTTTGCGCACATTGCCGGGGCCCTGGAAAGCCGCCGAGGCCGGCGTCTGGGTCTCGGGCGGGACGGCGGGTGGCTGACAGGCTTCGCCGAGGCATTCGGCGGTCGGTTCCAGACGCGCCGGTTCACCGTTTTCGCGGGCGTCGTAGACGTCCACCTCGCCGTCGACGTCGGTGACCGAGAGGCGGTCGGAGGTGTAGAAGAAGACGTCCGAGCCGTCTTCGCTCGCGTCGATGAAGGCGGCGGGATTCGCGGCGTGCCCGGAGGAGAGCAGAGATACGCATCCGCCGGGCGCAACGGCGGTGCCGGCGCCGCCCGAGGCGGCCGTGCAGCTCCCGGTCCCGGTCGGCTCGTACTCGTAGACGTCGCCCGTGCCGTTGGAGTCGGCGGCGACCAGCGAGTCGCCGGCGTTGAAGAAGACGCGGCCGTCGTCATACACGTAGCGGGGGCGGTAGATGGAGGCGCCCCCGTTGGAGAGCGTGGTCACGTCGGGCACCACCGCCGCCACCGGCTTGCCGACCCACAGGAACTGCGGATCGAGTTCGTCGGTCGCAGAGAACTGCACCGGCACGAGCGCATGCGGGCGGGCGCCGGAGGGGTTGCAGGAGACGCAGGTCAACGCTTCGGCAGTAGCGTCGTAGCGGAAGACCTCCTGAGCGGGTTCGTCGCTCGATACGTCGCGGTTGTCATAGCCGCTCAGGGGAAGCTGGGACATGAAGGCCAGATAGCGGCCTGAAGGCGAGGTCCCGGCGCTCAACGACCAAGCGGCGGCGGTTTTGCTCCCCCGGGACAAGCCCCAATCGGTGCTGTCTTCCAGGGACAGCGTTGCGACGAAGCGGATCCCCTCACCCTCGTGCCAGGTATAGAGGTTGGGCTGCCCGGGCATTGCGCTTTCGCCCTTGGAGCTGGGAACTTCATCGAGCACGCCGCGGGCGACGAAGTAGGCGCGAGAGCCGTCCTCCCCCATCCCCGCGAGGACGCCCAGCACTTCGGCGCTTTCACCGAAGTGCGCGACCCCGGCGGTGAGGTCGGTGAGATCGCACTTGAGCCCGCTGCCTTCGACCACCACCTGGCAGCGATACAGGTCGGCGCCTTCTTCGTTCGCGTCTTCGGTCAGGTTCTGGGTGTCGGTGAAGAAGGCGATCGTGCCCTGTGAGTTCGCACCTTGGAAGGTTGGCTTGATTGCGCCGGTGCCGAAGCCACCGGGCTGGATTTCGTCGAGACGGAGGGTTTCATCGCGCGTCGTGTCGCGGAGGTACAGACCGCCCGAGGTCCAGAAGACCCGCGAGCCATCCTCGGAGATTGCGCCGACGGTCGAGCCTACGTCCGAGCCCAACGTGGCCTCAACCGCGTCCGCTTCACCCGGCTTGACGCTGATCGGCTCGAGACTTCCCGCCGACCACTCGTAGAGGCTGTCGACCGCCGCCCCTATGGCGAGAGGCACCTTGGAGCCGAGCACGACGTGGCGCATGTCGGAGCTGGCGTCCTTCACGACTACATTGCCGTTGGCGATTTCCTGGGCCTGAGCTTTCGGGCCCAGCCTGCCGAATTCGGTGCCGGGCGGCACCTCGGCGGCGGTGACCAGCGGGGTGTAGGCGGGGGGCTCGGCGTTTTCGCGCACATACGGGGTGCGTTCGGTCGTTGCGGGAGAGAGCGGCGTCCCGTCGCGCGGCTGCAACAGCGCCTGGCCCAGGTTCGTGCTGAACAGTTTGTATTCGAACCCTTCCCCCAGCTCCAAGGGGAGGACTTCGGTGTGCGGGGGCGTGAGGTCGCGGGTGCTCCAGCGCCCGCCCGCCCCGCGCCGCGAGAGCTGCGAGGATTTTTCGATCAGGCGGCTGCCTTCGGGGTTCGCTTCCAACGAGCCGTAGGTGAGGTAGGCGAGCCCGTTGCCGTCCGCGGCGGCCTGCACCTGGCCGCCCTCCAGGCCGTTGGGGGCGACGATCCGCCCGCCGTGCTTCTCGGGCGGGGAGACCATCTCCCAAGCGCGGTCATCAGGGAGGGCGAAGCCTATGCCTGCGGGCTGGGTGGTGAAGGAGCGGTCATCACCTAAGGTGGTGTAGGGGACTCCGTCGCGTTTGTCTTCGGCGACGAAGCGGTAGTGGTAGATGGTGGAGGCTTCGAGGCCGCCCAGGGCGACGGCGACCGGGATCTCGCCGAAGCTCGCCGGCAGCGTGCCGCCGCTCACATGGATTCCGTGGGCCGCTTCGCCCTGGGCGTAGGAAGAGGTGTCGTATTCGAGCGACCAGGTGGCCGCGGTGCCAAGCGGGTCGAGGCGGGCGTTGAGGGTGACGTCGTGGGCGGAGAGATCGCTCGCCCACTCGGCTTCGATGCCGACCGCGGTGGGGGTGGTGAAGGTCGTGTCTTCACCTTGGACTTCGCATTCTTCGCTGGTTTCGGCACAGCCGGGATTGCCGTGGTCGGTGGCGACGAGGCGGAAGTGGTAGGTGGTGTTCGGGGTCAGGCCTTCGAGCTGCGCTTCGACCGCTTCGGGATCGAAGCCTTCCCCGACCAGCGTTTCGGCCGGCGTGCTCTGGCCGTAGCTTTCGCTCGTCCCGTATTCGAAGCGATATTCCGTTTCATGTCCCTCGGGGTTCAGTTCGGCCGCCAGGGTGACCGTGGTCGGCAGCAGGTCTTCGACATGCTGGTCTTCTGGCAGTGGGCCTGGTTGGGGGAGGTCGAAGCGCTGCACTGCGACGTTTGCCTTGACGGCGCTGGATTCATCGGCAAAGGCACCCGTCGAGCTTGCGCTGTAGAGCGACTGGCTACGTACTTGGTTGCCCTCGTCGACGGCGAGCGCGTTTCCTTCAGGCCCGCCGATCACCTGGCCGGCACCGAAGCTGCTGGTCAGATTGGCGGAGGAGTCGTACCTGAGGAAGTGATAGGGAGAGCCCCTGTCGCCGACGTACAGGTTGCCGACGGAGTCGGTGGCGAGCGCTTCGGGCAGGTCGCCCGCTTCGTCGTCGAGCGTTTCGATCAGGGCGCCGGTGGGATCGAGCTTCTCGATCGAGCCGGGATTGCCCTGGGTCTGGGTTGAGACCGTGACCGCCGGGCTGCCACCCGAAGCGCTCATCTGCGGGACATCGCGGCCACCGAGGTCGTGGATGAAGGTGACCACGGCGGGTAGATCTCCTTCATCACCTTTAAAATCTGGAGTCCTCGCCACGCTGACGTTCCCCGGGCCGACCGTCGGCAGTGCTTCCAGGGCGGACTGGATGTTGCGGCAGTCAGGTTCTCCGCTCGGACAGCCGGCCTGGTTGGCCGGCGCATTGCCCGGGATCGCCGCGGTCACCTGGCCTTCGAAGCTGAGCGTGTATTCGCCTTTGGTCGAAGAAGGTATTGCTTCTACATTCTGTTCCTCGTTGTGACCTTGTGGGCCGAGCAGATAGAAATTGCCGGTTTTGGGGTCGATTGCCAGAGCCGAATGGCGGGCCCCGACCGGCAGCGACACGTCTTCGAGGAAGCTGCCGTCGGGGTCGAAGCGCTCCAACCGCCCTTCGTCGCCGACCCAGAGCTTGCCTGCGGAGTCGAACGCCATCGGCAGCACGGGGTGGTATACGCCCGCGCTGAACTCACCCGGGCCGGTGCCGCTTTCGCCCCTGTCGCACGTATCGCCACTGGCGGCGGCGCAGAAGTCTTTTTCGGCCTGCGTCGCCCCGGCTTCCGCTTTCTTGGTCTTGTTGACGTTGCGACCGACCATATAGATGAGCTGGCTGGAGGCGGTGAACTTGGCGATGTCGTATTGCTCGCCGACGTAGATGTCGTGGCTTGGCTTTTCGACGGCGACAGACTCGGGGGCGAAGTGCCCTAATTCCCCTTTGAAGCAGCGCACGGTCGGCGGTTCGGCGGCGGGGCCGCAGACCTGCAATTCTTCGCTCACGCCGTCGGCGACCCCGTAGCCCCAGGCAAGTTGGAAGTTGCCGCCGGCGTCGAATTTTTGGACGCGAACGTTGTTTCTGTCGGCGACGTAGAGGTCGCCGGCTTCCTGATCGACGGCGACGCCGCGGGGGAAGTTGACCTTTCCGCCGCCCTGGCCCCACCCCGCAATCGTTTCGGCGGCTTCGGCCGGCCAAACGGCGATTGACGCGAACACGAGAGTCGCCGCAGCGCCCAAAGTCGCCCTCCATCTGCCGACCTCAAGAGTCGCTTTCATCTCCCTGTTCTCCTCCTGCCCGATTCGGCCACTCAGAACGGCGGTTCCCTCATCCGCCCAACCATTTGGATACCTTGACAGATCCCTTTCGAAAACGCAAG
>Ga0307499_10000467_pt1 | contig 14278 bp, 13 predicted proteins | sample 13_S_MG_FD_201363 | JGI IMG/M metagenome (GOLD analysis project Ga0307499, IMG submission 201363) | Soil microbial communities from Populus trichocarpa stands in riparian zone in the Pacific Northwest, United States - 13_S | ecosystem: Environmental > Terrestrial > Soil > Riparian zone > Trees... | reverse complement strand
GCCGGACGCCGGCCGGCTACGTGCGGCCGGCACCATTGGCGCCACCACCACCATGTCCAGCGACGTGATCGACCTGGTTGGCGTGCTGGCCGCCGCGCGGGCACTCAGTTCCGAGACGAGCCTGGACCGGCTGCGTGACCGGGTGGCGGAGATCCTGCGCGCGATCACCGGCGCAACCGACATCCAGGTCGCGCTGTGGGACGCCGAGGCCGACGGCTGGATGCTCGACGGCGACCAGCCGATCGCGACGGCCGACGCGGCCGCGGTGCCGCTGTCCGCGTTCCGCTACGCCGAACGCACCCGCGAACCGCTGGTCGTCGTCGACGCCACCCGCGACGACCGCTTCGCCACCGACCCCTACCTGGCCGGGCTGACCAGCTGCTCCCTGCTCGCGGTGCCGATCCTCTCGCAGGGCCAGCCACGCGCGATGCTGATGATGGAGAACCGGCTGGCCGCCGGCGCGTTCACCGCCGACCGGCTCGACGCGGTCCTGCTCATCGCCGGGCAACTGGCCGTCTGCGTGGACAACGCGCTGCTGTACGCGTCGCTGGAGCGCAAGGTGGCCGAGCGTACCCGGGAACTGGCCGCCGCCCGCGACCGGCTGGAGCTGCTCAGCCTCACCGACCAGCTCACCGGGCTGCCCAACCGGCGCCGGTTGAACGAAGGGCTGAACTCCGCGTGGGACCACGCCCGGCGCACCGGCAGCCCGCTCGGTGTCGCGATGGTCGACATCGATCAGTTCAAGCTCTACAACGACCACTACGGCCACCTGGGCGGGGACTCCTGCCTGAACCTGGTGGCCAAGGCGATGGCCGGCTGCGTGCGCCCGTACGACCTGGTCGCCCGATACGGCGGCGAGGAGTTCTGCATCGTGCTGCCGGACACCGACACCGGCACCGCGGCCAGCGTCGCCGAGCGCGTCCGGGCCGCGGTGTTCGCGCTTGCCGAGCCGCACACCAACGCCAGCCACGGCGCGGTGAGCGTGAGCATCGGCGTGGCGGCCGTGCTGCCCACTGTGGACAGTCGACCGGATCAGCTGATCGAGGCGGCCGACGCGGCCCTGTACGAGGCCAAGCGGGGCGGGCGCAACCGGGTGGCCTCCGCCTGAGCCCGGATCCGTCGACCGGATCTCCGCGGTGGCGGGTCAGCTGGATTGATCTTGCCGGTGGGAATGCGATGGCTGCTGGCCGGAGAGTGCGGCGGTCGCTCGATCCCCGGCGCCGCGCACACAGGCGATCCATCGATCAGCCTGCTCGACCGTGCAGGGAACCGGGAACCCGCGCACGGTGAGGACCACGGCGACGTTCCGGTCGCCGGCGAAGACCGGGACGCTGACGGTCCCGAGGTTGGTCTTGAGCTCGTCGGAGATGTCGACAGGTTCGTGCGCGAGCTGCAGGATGCGGGTGCGCAGGTCATCGCGGTCCACGGCACCCGGGTCAGCTGCCAGGCGGTCCAGCGTCGATGTGAAGGCGTTGAGGGATTCCGAGCGCGCGGCCGCGGAGTAGCCCCGATCGCGGACCGCGGCGATCCGGGCGCGCTCGTCATCGCGAGCCGCGCCATCAGGCACATGCGCGAGCCACTTCTCGAGCACCTGTTCGTCCATCCAGGCCACGAACGCCACCCCGAGCGGTGGCATGAAGGCGAGCCGTTGCCCGACCAGCGTCCCCAGACCTCCGGCCTGAGGGCCACCTGCGGTGGCCGTGGTGACCAGCTCGCCGTCCTGCATGGTCACGGCGTTGCAGCGCGCTCCCGGGATGTCCGCGGCGATGCGTTCCATCTCCGGACGGACCAGGTCGACGTGGCGAAGCTGCTCGGTGAGCGCACCGTGCGGGTTTCCGGCCGCCAGTGACAGTGGCGCGAACCGCCCGTAGCCGCCCTTGAAGAACAGCAGCGGGAGGGACGGGTCCTCGATGTCCAGTGCACGGACGCGTCCCAGGACGATGTAGTGGTCCCCCGCCTCGTGCACGAAGTCGATGTCGCAGTCGATCCACGCGACCGCTCCGGTGATCACCGGGGAGCCTGAGTCGGCCAGCCGGAAGTCGACGCCGCTGAACTTGTCCTCGATCCTGGCCGCGAACCGACGGCACAGGTGCTCCTGTTCGGCGCTCAGGATGTTGACGCAGAAGGACCCCGAGCTCTCGATGCGCCGCCAGGTGTTCGACCGCTTGTCGGGGAAGAACGCGATGAGCGGCGGGTCGAGCGACACGGAGTTGAAGGAGCCGACGACCATGCCGACGCCGGCGCCCGAGGGTTCCGTCGCGGTGACGACGCAGACGCCGGTGGGGTACTGCCCGAGGACCTGCCGGAACCATCGCGGGTCGGCGGGGTCGCGGGGCTGGCCCTCGACACTCACACCTGACCTCGTTCGGCCCGCGCTGGAGCTGCTGCGGCGACAGGTCGACCCGGTTCCGCGCCGACGGTCCCCAGCACGGTCAGGCCGCCGTCGACCACCATGTGATGCCCGGTGACCCAGCCGGCCTCGTCGGACAGCAGGAACGCCACCACGCCGCCGATGTCCCACGGGATGCCAAGACGTTTGAGCGGATAGGGGGCGGCCATCTCCTCCTCGCGGCCCTCGTACATCTTGGCTGCGAACCGCGTCTTCACGATCGCGGGCGCGACGGCGTTGACCCGGACGGTGGGGCCCAACTCGATGGCGAGCTGCGCGGTGAGATACGCCAGCATCGTCTTGCTCAGACCGTACGGGCCCTTGCCGGGTTTGTGGCCGAGCGCGCCGATCGAGGAGATGTTGACCACCGCGCCACCGTGGGTCCGCATCCACGCGTCGTAGGCCCGCACGGCCCACTCGAGGGCCGCGAAGGCGTTGACGTCGAGCATCTTCTGGAGGGCGTCGAGGTCGATCTCCATCAGCGGACCTCTGGCGGTGTTGATGCCCGCGTTGTTGACGAGGAGGTCGAGCGACCCGAAGACCTCGATGGCCCGGTCGACGGTATGTGCCTGGTGCGAGGCGTCGTCCGCCTCGCCGGCGACCGCATCGGCGTGGTCGGCGCCACCCAGGTGGTCAACCGCCTCGTCCAGGGCGTCCTGCCGGCGCCCGGTGACGACGACCCTGGCGCCGTCGTCCACCAGGCGTCGCGCGATGGCAAGCCCGATCCCGCGGCTGCCCCCGGTGACGATCGCGGTCTTGCCTGCGAACCTGAGGCTCATGGCCTTGCTCTCCTGGTGTGGATCGATGTCGAGCGCATGGCTGCTCCGCTCGGTGCCTAGAGCGGCCGGCGGGGTGGGGTGGCCCGCATGGTCACCCACTGGGTCTCGGTGAACGCTTCAGCGTTCGCGCGGACCCCACCCAACCGACCGAAGCCGGACGAGCCGACACCACCGAAGGGGGCGTTGGGGTCGTCGTTGACCGTCTGGTCGTTGATGTGCACGAGGCCGACAGGTACGCGGGACGCGATGTCGAGCGCGGCCACCATGTCGTCGGTGATGATGCCCAGGCTGAGTCCGAACCCGGTGTCGGACGCCAGCCGGACGACCTCGTCGATCGATGAGAACGGGCGGACGCAGGCGACGGGTCCGAATACCTCGTCGGCGTATGCCGGTGTCTCGTCGGTGCAGTCGGCCAGAACGGTCGGCCGGTAACGCAGGCCGTCGTGGGTGCCGCCGGCGACCAGGCGTGCGCCACCGGCGATGCTGCGCTCGACCAGGTCGTGGACGCGGGTGAGTTGCTTCTCGTCGATGAGCGGACCGAGTGCGACGTCCTCGCGGAAGCCGTCCCCGACGGAGAGGCCGTCCGCGGTCTTCGCCAGCACCGCGACGTAGTCCTCGTACAGGTCCTCGTGCACCAGGTGTCGGCCGATGCCCATGCAGACCTGGCCGGAGTTGGTGAAGCTCCCGAAGGCTCCACACGAGGCGGCCGCCTCCACATTCGCGTCTCGGAGGACGACGAGGGCGTTGTTGCCGCCGAGTTCGAGGTGCGCCCGGGTGAAGGACTGAGCGGCCCGGGCGCCGACGGCTCGGCCGGCCGGGGTAGAACCGGTGAAGGACACCACCCGCACCCGCGGTTCGTCGATCATTGCGCTGCCGACGTCGATCCCGCCGGGCAACATGTGGAAGAGGCCGGCAGGGACACCGGCCTCCGCCAGGATCCGAGCGAGAACCACGCCGCCGCACACGCTTGTGCGCAGGTCAGGCTTCAGGACGACGGCGTTGCCCAGCGCGAGCGCCGGAGCGACCGACCGCATGGACAGGACCAGCGGGACGTTGAACGGCGAGATCACCGCCACCACCCCGACCGGCAGCCGCCGGTCGAGACTGACGCGGGGCTGCGGCGAGTGCAGCAGCTCGCCGTAGGGAGCCGTGGCCAGCGCCGCCGCCTCCCGACACTCCTCGGCGCACACGTGCACCTCCAGCCGGCCGCGGCCACGGGTGCCTCCGGACTCGCGCGCCACCCACTCCACGATCTCGTCAGCGTGCTCCTGGAAGAGGTCTGCGGCACGTCTCAGTACGGCCGCGCGGTCGAACGCTCCGCGCGCCGCCCACTCCCGCTGGGCGGCGACGGCGAGCGCGACCGCCCGGGACACGTCCTGCGGGTCGGCCACGCCGACCGAGCCCAGCACGGCTCCGGTCGCGGGCTCGCGCACCTCGGCCCGCCCGCCCCCGCCCGCCCGCCAGGTCCCCGTGAAGATGTTGTCCGACCACGACGAAGCATCGAGAAGGCCCATCGGATCCACCGTTCTGCTCGACGACACGCCTGCCGGATCCCGCTTCCGGGACGAGCGGATGCCACGTGATGGTCAACCTATAACACCTGATTGACCGCACTCAAAAAGTAGTTGTACTTTTTGGAAGCGTCAACAGCGGTGTCGGCCCAGGCGGTCCGGCGGGGCCCGGGCCGAGTTCGGACCCACCCGCCGCGTCCTCACAGGAGCAACGGTTGAAGATCGACATCCACGGGCACGTCACCGCGCCGGACTCGCTGTACGCCTGGAAGGCGGGCCTCGTCTCGCACCGGGGAGCCCATGGCCGGGGCAGTGCCGGTGTCACCGACGAGACCCTGCACGAGGCGCTCCATGCGCCCAACAAGACGTTCGGCGGCCTGTCCCACCTGCAGCACCTCGACGGTGCCGGGGTGGACGTCCAGCTCATCTCACCGCGGCCGTACCAGATGATGCATAGCGAGCAGGCGATGCTGGTCGAGTGGTACGTCGAGGAGACGAACGACATCATCGCTGCGACCTGCCGGATCGAGCCCGACCGCTTCCGCGGCCTGGCGGGCATGCCACAGAGCATGGCCACGGACGTCGCACGCTGGGCCCAGGAACTGCGCCGGTGCGTGACCGAGCACGGCTTCGTCGGAGCGCTGCTCAATCCCGATCCCTGTGAGGGAGCCGCCCAGCCGCCGGCGCTGAGCGACCGCTTCTGGTACCCCATGTGGGAGGCCCTGTGCGAGCTCGACGTACCTGCCCTGATCCACTCCGCCGGCTGCCGGCCGCCTGCCCGTGAGTCCTACTCGCTGCACTTCATCCAGGAGGAGACGCTCGCGGTCGCCGCGCTCGTGTCGGCCAGGGTCTTCGACGACTTCCCGGACCTGAAGATCGTCGTCTCGCACGGTGGCGGCGCCATCCCTTACCAGCGCGGACGCTTCGAGCCGCAGGCGATCCGGCAGGGCACCACGTACCGCGAGATGCTGCGCAAGCTCTACTACGACACCTGCCTCTACACCCAGGACTCCATCGAGCTGCTGCTGAGGTCGGTGGGTGTCGACCGATGCATGTTCGGCTCGGAGAAGCCCGGCGTCGGCTCCACAAAGGACCCCGCGACCGGACGGTGGGTCGACGACATCCACCTGCTCATCGAGGACATCGAGTGGCTGGACGACGCACAGCGTGACCAGCTGTTCGAGACGACAGCCCGCGATCTGTTCCGGATCTAGCCACAGGTACGGCTCACTGCCGGAGAAGAGGACCTCGGATGGCACGCATCGAGCTCGGCATCGGCACCTCACACGCGCCCCAGCTCGGAACCCCGCCGGACCAGTGGGGGCAGCGGGCGCGAGTCGACCGCGCCAACCAGGCGCTCGTCTTCCGGGGCGAGGAGTACACCTTCGGCGAGCTCAACGAGCTGCGCGGCGCAGGCTTCGCCGCCGAGTGCGAGCCGGCGCTCTGGGCCGAGCGGCACGCCGCGAGCCGCCTGGCCATCGACGAGCTCGGAAAGTACGTCAAGCAGGCTGGCCTGGACGCCCTCGTGATCGTCAGCAGTGACCACAAGGAGACCTTCAGCGATGAGCTGCTCCCGCAGTTCGCCGTCTACTGGGGCGACTCCGTGCAGCATGTCCCGCTGACGCAGGCGCACCTCGCCGCCATGCCGCCCGGGCTCGCGATCGCCGAGGTCGGCAACTACCCCGACGAGGCGACCACCCGTGGGTGCCACAGCGAGCTGGCCGTACACCTCATCAAGGAGTCGAGCCGGGCCGGCTTCGACGCCGCCGCCTCGCGCGAGCTCCCGGCCGGTGAGTACGACGACCACGGCATCCCGCACGGCTGGGGCTTCGTCATCCAGCAGGTCCTCGGTGGCACCGACGTGCCGGCCGTGGTCCCCGTGTTCGTCAACACCTTCTACCAGCCGAACCCGCCCGGCGCGAAGCGCTGCTACGACTTCGGCCGTGCCCTCGGCGCGGCGATCCGCACGTTTCCCGCCGACCTGAAGGTGGGCGTCGTCGCCTCCGGTGGCTTGACCCACTTCGTCATCGACGAGGAGCTCGACCGGGGATTCCTGCGAGCGCTGGAGACCAGGGACGCCGGGTTCATGACCGGGATCCCCGACCAGGTGCTGCGCTCCGGTACGTCCGAGTACCGCAACTGGATCGTCGTCGCCGGTGCCCTGTCGGAGACCTCGCTGTCGGCGGAGGTCGTGGACTACCAGCCGTGCTACCGCTCGGAGGCCGGCACGGGCTGCGGCATGGCCTTCGTCACCTGGGGCGAGGGCGCCACCGAGAGCGCCCCGCAAGGAGCATGACGTTGTCCGATACCACCGTTTCCCGGCCGCCGCTGCTGAGCCCGCTGGAGCCCGACGAGTGGCCTGACGACGTACCCGTTCTGATCGTCGGCGGCGGGCCGGTGGGTCTCTCCGCCGCGGTGCTCCTCGCGCAGCGCGGCATCGAGGTGCTGCTCGTCGAACGACGCTCGTTCGAGTCGCGCTTCCCGCGGGCGCACCTGCTCAACGTGCGCACGATGGAGGTCTTCCACGAGATGGGCGTCGCCGACGACATCTACGCGATGGCGCCGCAGGACGACCGGTGGCGCAAGGTCGTCTGGTACACCTCCGTAGCCGGACCGGCACCGCTGCACGATCTCAAGCTGGGCGAGGTCCCGGCCTGGGGTGGCGGGCATGATGCCGAGCGGTACGAGCAGGCAAGCCCCCGTCGATTCACCAATCTGCCGCAGATGCGGCTCGACCCCCTCCTGGCCCGGCACGCCGCCGTGTGCTGTCCGGGACGGATCCGGGCCTATCAGGAGCTGACCGGTATCGAAGAGCACGTCGGGGGCGGCATCACCGCGACGATCGCGGACCGGGAGACCGGCGCGGTGCGGAGAGTCCGAGCCCGGTATCTGATCGCGGCCGACGGTGGGCGGGTCAGCGCCGATCTCCTCGGCGTGGAACGCGACGGACCCAAGGCGATCCAGGACGTGGTCAGCCACCACATCAGCACGGACCTCTCCATGTGGTCCGAGCCCGACGCCCTCCTTGCCCACCTCATCCAGCCGTGGGGCGAGGGCAGGCCGGTCGGCGTGCTGCAGGCCCTGGGCCCCGGTCGCTATGGCCGGGAGTCGAAAGAGTGGCTGGTCGCCGTCAACCGTCGCCCGGACGAGCCGCCGTTCCCGGACGAGGAGACGGCCCTCGCGCGTGCCCGCGAGATGCTCGGCGTGCCACCGGACCACCCCATCACCTTGCGCTCCGTCAGCCACTGGCAGTTCGAAGGTGTGGTGGCGCGTCGGTTCCGGGTGGGATCCGCGTTCCTCGCCGGCGATGCGGCCCACCGACACCCACCCACGGGGGGCCTCGGTCTCAACGCCGGCGTCCAGGACGCCCACAACCTCGCCTGGAAGCTCGCCGCAGTCCTCAACGGACAGGCAGCTGACTCCCTTTTGGACACCTACGAGGCCGAGCGGCGGCCGGTCACGGCCCACTACACCGCGCACTCGCTGGAGAACGCCGGTCGTCACGCTCCCATCGGTAGCGCGCTGGGACTGGCGCCGGGCCACTCCGAGGAGGAGGGCTGGCAGGAGATCGGCGTCTTCCTGAGCGACTCCCCGGCAGGGGAGAAGCGGCGGGCATTGGTGGCGGAAGCCGTCGCCGAGAATGCCAACGACTACAGCCAGTTGAACGTGGAGGCGGGGTTCCACTACCCGGTCGGTGCGCTGATCCCGGACGGGACCCCGCCGCCGTCCGACTCGCCCGTGGACTTCCACCCGACCACGCGTCCCGGCCACCACCTGCCGCACGTGTGGCTCAGCGATCGGGTGGGCGTCGCGCCGCTGTCCACTCTGGACTTGGTGTCGAGGCAGGGGTTCACCTTGTTCGTCGGCCCGTCACATGCTGCCGACTGGAAGCAGGCAGCCGCCCGGGCCGGCGCCGGGTCGCAGTTCCCGATCACCGTGGTCGTCGTGGCGGCCGCGGAGACCGAATGGGCAGCCGTGCGCGAGGTCGACGAGAGCGGAGCCCTGCTGGTACGCCCCGACAGCAAGGTCGCGTGGCGCGCTGCGACGGCTCCCCCGGCTCCGGGAGACGCTTTGGCCGCGGCGGTGGCGACGCTCCTTCGCGGGGTGACCGCGGCTGGAGACGAGGACCCCGCCGAGCCGTACCTGGAGCGGATCCGTGCGGCCGCCACGAGGTTGGGCCGATGACCGGCTCGGCTCCGGCAGACGTGCTGGACCGGCTCGCGGTGCTCGACAGCTGCGCACTCTCGGATGCCCTGGACACGTTGGGACTGGCAGGTGCTACCACCGGTCTGCGGGCGCTGTGGGCGAGCGGGTCTCCCGTGGTCGGCCGGGCTCGTACGGTCACGGCCGGTCCGCGCCAGGAGAACCGACCCGGCCAGCACATAGCGGCGGCGGCGATCGAGGCGGCCGCCGACAGGGACGTGCTCGTCATCGCGAACGGCGGCCGCGTGGACGTCTCCTGCTTCGGCGGGATCCTGACCCTCGCCGCCTCCCGTCGGGGCATCCGCGGGGTCGTCATTGACGGGGCCTGTCGCGACATCGCCGAGAGCGAGGAGCTCGGCTTCCCGGTTTTCGGTCGCGCTGTCGTCCCGGTCAGCGCCCGTGGCCGGATCGTGCAGCTGGCCATGGAGGAGCCCGTGACCTTCGCCGGTGTCACCGTGAACCCCGGGGATCTCGTGCTGGCCGACCGCAACGGGGTCGTCTTCGTTCCCGCGGCCGCGGCCGAACGTGTGCTCGACCTCGCCGAGCGGATCGTGGCGCGCGAGACGGCCATGGCCGAAGCGGTGAACGCGGGCCAGTCCGTCACCGAGGTGATGCACGACAGCCGGTTCCCGACCAGCAAAGAGGCCACCACGTGACCGGGTCGCACCCGCTCGCGGCGTACTCCACGGCGACGATCTCGGACGCGCTCGACCGGCTGGGCCGGCCGGGCTCGATGCTCGGCATCGCGCCGCTGTTCGACGGGGCTCGGCTGTGTGGTCGTGCGTTCACGGTCCGGTACGTGACCGCGACTTCTCCACCGGGCACGGTGGGCGACTACCTCGATGACGTGGCTCGCGGACAGGTCGTGGTCCTCGACAACGGTGGACGCGTCGACTGCACGGTCTGGGGCGACATCCTCACGGCCATGGCCGAGAACCGAGCGGTCGCGGGCACGGTGATCGATGGGGTCTGTCGCGACGTGCAGCGGGCGTTGAGGCTCGGCTACCCGATCTACAGCCGGGGCAGGTTCATGCGGACCGGCAAGGATCGGGTGCAGGTGTCCGACGTCGGAACCCCGGTCTCCGTGGGTGGAGTCAGCGTCCGGCCAGGCGATCTCCTCGTCGGCGACGCGGACGGTGTGCTGTCCGTGCCCCGGGACGTCGAGGACGAGGTGACCGCGATCTGTGCGGAGATCTCCGAACGGGAGGAGGCGATCGTGTCCGACATCCTGACCGGCACCAGCCTCGGTGCGGCGCGCAACCGGCACGGCTATCACCTGCTCCAGCGCCGTGGGTCGGCGCCATGAGCACGTCTGTTCCAGCGGTCGACGACGCGCTTGCAGTGGAGTTGCTCGCGCTGGGCTCCGCGACGCTCTATGAAGCGTCGGGCCTGGACTGCTTCCTGCCCGCCGATCTTCGGCCGGCATGGCCCGGAGCGAATGTGGTCGGAACAGCCCTGCCCGTGCGTACCGCCGAGGGTGACAACCTGCCGCTGCACCTTGCCCTCGAGGTGGCCGAACCGGGCGAGGTCCTCGTCGTCGACGCCGCCGGCGCGCCGCACGGGTACTGGGGCGAGGTGCTTGCCGTCGCCGCACAGCAGCGCGGGGTTCGCGGGTTGGTCATCGACGGGGGAGTGCGTGACACCGAACGCCTCGAGGTGCTGAGGTTTCCGGTGTTCAGCAGTTCGATCGCCGTGCGCGGGACGGTCAAGGACGATCCGGGCAGCGTCGGAGCACCACTGACCCTGGGATCAGCCCCCGTCACCCGGGGAGACATTGTCGTGGGCGACCGGGACGGCATCGTGGTGCTCCCGATCCGGCATTGTCCCGCGATCCTGGCTGCGGCCCGACAACGTCAGCAGAAGGAGGAAGCATTCCTGGCGCGGATCCGCGCTGGCGAGCTGACCCTGGACATCTACGGCTTCTCGAGGAGAGGAAACCTGGGTCAGTGATCGACAGTGACGCCGCGTCCGACCGGAGCGCCGATGACACTCTCGTAGTACTCCAGCGACCCGGGCAACAGCAGATCGTGGGCCTCGTTGAAGAGCGTTCGGGCCCGCTCGCCCAGCCAGGCCGGCGGCTGTAGCTCTGCCGGCAGACCCGGATCGCGATACGGGAAGTGTCGGTACGCGTGCACCAGGTTGATCCGCGCTTCCAGCGCCTCGGCGCCGTCCAGCCGGCCGGTGCGATATCGGGGGAGCTTGAGGCGTAGCCCGCGGATGAAGGTGTCGTACTCCTTGTTCAGCTCCGCCAGGTCCCAGCAGCGCTCCGCGATCGAGCGGTCTGCCGCCACATCGGTCGCCCGCATCGTGACCAGCTCGAGTCGTGCGTTCGGCAGTGCCGCGCCGACGTCAGCCACCCTGTCCAGGGACGGGTGTGGGGACACCCACGTCGCCGGCGCGAGCGATCCGTATCCGAGCCAGGTCAGGTCACGCCGCAGCTTTTCCCGCGTCGCGCGATCACTCTCCGGGACGGTATAGATGACCATGGACCACTCACCGGACCATGGGCCCGGCTTGGGTCTGAAGATCCGCTGCCTGCCCTCGTCGAGCAGGTGCAAGGTCTTGCGGGTCATCGAGTAGTAGGCCTCGCGCCCCTCCCGGCGTACGGCAAGCCAACCTTCCTCGCGCATTCGAGCGGCGGTGACCCGCATGGTCGGTGGGGAGATGCCCAGCGTTTCGCCCAGGGCGACCAGTGCCTTGAGCTTGATCTCGTCGCCGCCGACGCGGGCGAAGTCGCCCAGAAGGTCGAAGATGTAAGCGCGCGCCATGGGTTGAGACACGCCTCATCCTAAGGGCCGGTCCGGTCGGGCTGCACAGCGTCGTCGCCGACACTCCGTGAGACCAAATCGTACAACATACTTGTGCCGGCATGCAGAAGAGTCTTGAATTTTGGAACCGTCGGTCATAGTGTCGCCTTCGACAGGGATGATCCAGAGGTTCGGGATCGACGAACCTTCGCCAACACCACGGCGGGGTCATGGCTCCCGTTGCAGGGCGACACTCGGCTCGCCCCCCAGAAGGGACCGTACCGGTGACTGCGAACCTCCCTTGCCCCGCTGAGAGACCGGTGCCCGCGAGGTCCGATCGTGCGCGGAGCGGTGGCCGTATCCCGGTCGTGATCGCGTGATGGCGGCAGGTGCTCTCGCCGGACGAGTGGCACTCGTCACCGGTGGTGGGTCGGGGATCGGCCGCGCGACGGCCGAGCTGTTCGCCGAGCAGGGTGCGGCGGTGGTCGTCGCAGACCTGGACAGCAGCGGCGAGCAGACCGTTGCGACGATCATGGAGGCGGGCGGGGTCGCGATGTTCGTCCGCACCGATGTCTCGGTCGAGGCCGACGTCGTGGCGGCCGTGCAGGCGGCCGAGGCAGCGTACGGGCCGGTTGATGCTGCCTTCAACAATGCCGGGGTCGGTGCCCCGAGGGCTCCGTTCGAAGGCCAGGAAGCCGCTGACTGGGACACCTTGATGTCGGTCAACCTGCGCGGAGTGTGGCTGTGCATGAAGCACGAGCTGGCGACGATGGTGCCGCTGGGACGCGGGACGATCGTCAACACGGCGTCGGTGGCGGGAGTGATCGGCACCGCGGGCCTGGCGGCGTACACCGCCGCGAAGCATGGCGTCGTCGGACTCACCCGGACCGCCGCGGTCGAGCACGGCTGCAACGGCATCCGCGTCAACGCGCTCGCACCGGGACTCACCAACACCGCCTTGGTGAAGGACCTGATCGAGGACCCGGATGTCGACCTGGACGAACTGCTGTCGGTCACCCCCCTTGGTCGCATCGCGGAGCCTCGCGAGATGGCCGAGGCCGCGTTGTGGCTGACGTCGCCGGCATCGAGCTACGTCACGGGGCACGTTCTCGTGGCCGACGGAGGATTCACCGCACAGTGATCGTTGCCTGCCTCGGGAGTTCCGTCCTGGCCAACCGCCGTGACGGGGCCGTCGCGGGTGTGTCCAGCGCCCCCACCACAAGGAGCTCGATGTAGCCATGCTGTCCGACTGGGGTCGTCCGACCGTTGGCATCTTTCAGACCGCGTTCGTCGTCAAAGATCTCGATGTGGCGATCGAGCAGTTCACCAAGCGCTTCAATGTCGGTCCATGGGCGGTCTTCCGCGACGCCGAGCCGGTGGGCACTCTCTACCGGGGTGAGCCGGCACAGGCGATCCTGCATCTGGCGTTCGGGCTCGCCGGCCACATGACGTACGAGCTGGTTCAGCTGGCTGACGACGCTCCGTCCGTGTACCGCGACGTTGTCGACGACCGTGGTTACGGCTTCCACCACTTCGGCTACGGCACCACCACCTTGGACGAGGACGTGTCCGCCATGATCGCCGAGGGGTATGCGGCGGTCACCAACCTGGACACTCCTGAGCTCCGCCTTGCCATGTTCGACACCCGCGACGTGCTGCCCGGCATGACCGAGCTGATCGAGGTGAAGTAGCCGCGGACGAGCGGTGTCCTGGCCGAGCGCACTCGCTGAGGTGTCCGTCCCGGTCAGAGCCACGGGCCGAGGCGGGGAGCCTCGGCGGTGCGGCCGGTGAGCCATCCGGCCAGTGCGGGCCCCTCGCCGGCCGCCGCCCGCTTGCCGATCACGTCGACCAGGAGCGCGGCGGTCAGCTCGGCCGGGAGGTCGGCGAAGCCCACACCCGCGTCGAGGTCGACGGCGTGCACCGCGACCTCGCGGGCGCGCATCCAGGGGATCTCCGTGGCGGCCACGGTGCGTCCCTGTGCGGTGATCACCGTCGCCTGCCAGGCGTCGGGTGTCAGGGCGTCGAGCGCCGCGGCCAGCCCGGCGGCGGAGTCACGCACGAGGCGGCGCAACTCGGCGGCGGGGCGCGCGGCGCCGGCCCCGATCTCGGCGGTGCGCTGGTCGGGTGAGGCGTACATGCGTTGCTCGGTCCCGGTCGCCGCCCAGCTCGCCAACCGCCCCAGGGCGCACGCGTTGAAGTGCACATGCGCGACCACGTGACGCCGGGTCCAACCCGGCAACGTCGTCGGGGCGTCGAGGTCGTGGTCGGTGAGCCGGTCCAGGGCATCCAGGAAGACGGCGGTAGCCGTGCCCATCCACTCTCGCGCGGCTCCCGGGAACATGTTCATGCCGGCTCCTCGCTGGCGCTCGGATCCGTCGTGGGACACGAGCGCACTGTGCTGCCTGATTCGCTCGCAAGCTCGCTCATGACGACCTGGCCGTGTTCGTCAGCCGGCCGATGCCGCCGATCTCGGTCACCAGTAGCGCGCCGTCGGTCAGGTACCGCGGGGGCTTGCGGGCGTGCCCGACTCCGCCGGGGGTCCCGGTGGCGATGATGTCGCCGGGGCGCAGGGTGAGGATCGTGGAGGCGTAGCGGACCAGCGCGACCGGGTCGAAGACGAGGTCGGACGTGTCCGCCGTCTGCACGATC
>Ga0307499_10000466_pt1 | contig 14319 bp, 13 predicted proteins | sample 13_S_MG_FD_201363 | JGI IMG/M metagenome (GOLD analysis project Ga0307499, IMG submission 201363) | Soil microbial communities from Populus trichocarpa stands in riparian zone in the Pacific Northwest, United States - 13_S | ecosystem: Environmental > Terrestrial > Soil > Riparian zone > Trees... | reverse complement strand
TGGATTGGGCCACCGAGACTTTCCGCCAGCTCGATCCGGGCATCACGCTGGAATGGCAGGCCCTCGACGGCGATCGAATCGCGGCGGACCAGGTGGTGCTCAAGATGTCCGGCGCCGCTCGCCCCATCCTGAGCGGCGAACGCACCGCGCTCAATTTCCTGCAGACGCTCTCGGCCACGGCCACCGCCGCGCATCGTTACGTGGAAGCCGTGGCGGGAACGGGCTGCCACATCCTCGACACGCGCAAGACCATTCCGGGCCTGAGGCTCGCGCAGAAATATGCCACGCGCTGTGGCGGCGCCCAGAACCATCGCCTCGGGCTGCACGACATGGTGTTGATAAAGGAAAACCACATCATCGCGGCGGGTTCGATCGCCACCGCGATTTCCACCGCGCGGCGAACTTCGCCCGGCATACCGGTCGAAGTCGAGGTGGAGTCGCTTGCGGAATTCGACCAGGCGCTGGCGGCCGGCGCCGACATCATCATGCTCGATGAGCTCTCGCTCGATGAGATGCGCAATGCCGTGGCGCGCAATCGCGAGCGCGGCTCGAAGGCCAGGCTCGAAGCCTCGGGCAGCGTGACCCTGTCCACCGTGCGTGACATCGCGCTCACCGGGGTGGATTTCATCTCCATCGGCGGCATCACCAAGCACGTGCAGGCCGTGGATCTTTCCATGCGCTTCGAGTTTGCCGCGTGAGGCGCGCCGGCATCCTGCTCACCGTCCTGCTCACCGGCTGCGCGGGACGCGACGGGAGCACGCTGCCCGGCACGCTGGAGCGCGACCGCATCGAGCTGGTCGCCGACACCAACGAGTTCATCGTCACGCTCCCCTTCACCGAGGGTTCGACCGTGAAGGCCGGCGAAGTCATCGTGGTCCAGGATCGCGCGATTTCCTCGGCAACGCTGGACTCGGCGCGCGCCCAACTGGCCGAAGCCGAGGCCCGGGTCGAAGAGCTCAAGAATGGGCCGCGCAGTACCACCATCCGCGCCTCCGTCGCACGTCGCGACGCCGCCCGGGCGCAGCGCGATGACGCCGTGCGCGAGCGCGACCGTTTGTTGGGCCTGGTGGCTCGCAGCCTGGTGAGCAAATCCGAGGCCGACCGCCAGGTCGCCCTCGCGGCCACCGCCGAAGCCAATCTTCGCGAAGCCGAGGCCGATCTGCATGAATTGCAGGAAGGAACCCGCTCCGAACAACTGGCACAGGCTCGCCAGGCGGCCGACAGCGCACGCGCCAATCTCGCGAGTATGCAAACCACGGCTGCGCGCCTGGAAGTGCGCGCACCGGTCGACTCCATCGTCGACGCACTGCCCTACCACGTCGGCGAGAAGCCCCCGCAGGGCGCCACGATCGCGGTGTTGCTCACCAACAAGGCGCCCTACGCGCGCATCCACGTGCCCGAGCCCATGCGCGCCCGCGTGAAAACCGGCACCGGCGCAACCATCCGCATCGACGGCGTGCAGCGCGAGTTCCGCGGCCAGGTGCGCTTCATTTCCAGCGAAGCCGAGTTCACGCCTTACTACGCGCTCACGACCGCGGACCGCTCCAAGCTGAGTTTTCGCGCCGAAGTGGCCTTCGACGACGCCGCGGCTTCTTCGCTGCCCTCGGGACTGCCCCTGGACGTTTCGCTGGAGCTCGGCGCGCCGTGAGCGCCAATGCCCGCACGGCCGGGACGGCAATCTCCGCGCGCCAGCTCACGCGCAAGTTCGGCGACAAGATTGCCGTGGATCACGTGGATCTCGAAATCCCGTCCGGCCGCATCTACGGATTCCTCGGCCCCAATGGATCCGGAAAATCCACCACCCTGCGCATGCTCTGCGGCATGTTGCTGCCCACTGAAGGACACGCGGAGGTGTTCGGGCTCTCGGTAGTTAGCGAGGCGGAGACCATCCGGCGCCGCCTCGGATACATGCCGCAGAAATTCTCCCTGTGGGAGGACCTGACCGCCGACGAGAACCTGCAGTTCATGGCGGACTTGTATGGCTTGAAGGGCAACGTCGCCAGCCGCATCGCCGAGCAGCGCGCCACCTACAACCTCGAGCCGCTGCGCAAGCAGCGTGCGGGCACGATGAGCGGCGGGCAGAAACAGCGCCTGGCGCTCGCTGCCGCAACGCTGCACGCGCCGGAACTGCTGCTGCTCGATGAGCCGACCAGCGCGGTGGATCCGCAGAGCCGGCGCGATTTCTGGGAGCGGCTGTTCGCGCTCGCGGATGCCGGCGCCACCATCCTCGTGTCCACGCATTACATGGACGAAGCCGAACGCTGCCATGGCCTGGCGATCCTGGCCGAAGGGCGGCTGGTCGCCGAAGGCTCGCCGCGCACCCTGATGGACGGCGTCGACGCCGATGTCTTCGAGATCGAAGGCGCCGATGGCAGCGCCGCTCCGGAAATCGTGCGCGAGTTTCCCTGGGTGCACGGCGTCACCCAGCTCGGCCTGCGCCTGCGCGTGCTGGTGGATCGTGGCGCTGCCGACGCCGAAGGCAAGCTGCGCGCGGCGCTGCGTCAGCGTGGCATCGAGGGTAACGTCGCGCGCAGCCAGCCCAGCCTCGAGGATGTGTTCGTGGTCGCGACGCGGCGTGAAAAACGTGTTCACTGACGGCCTGGGCGGCTCGTTGCGCCGGCTGCGCGCAGTCGCCCTCAAAGAAGTGCGCCAGCTGGGCCGCGACCGCGTGACCTTCGGCATGATCGTCGGCGTCCCGCTGATGCAGATCCTGCTGTTCGGGTACGCCATCAACTTCGACGTGCGCTATCTCGCGACCGTGGTGCAGGACGAGGCCAACACTTCGATGTCGCGCGAATTCATCGCGCAGCTCACGGCCACGCAGGTGGTGGACGTGATCTACACCACCGATTCCTCGGCTGAGGTGGACCGGCTGATGCGTGAAGGCCGCGTGAGCCTGGCCGTGGTGATCCCGAACGATTTCGAGCGCCGGCTGCAATCGGACACGCGCGCCGTGGTGCAGATCCTCGCCGACGGTTCACAGCCCAATCTCTCGGGCGTCGCCAACGGCATCGCCATCATGCCGCTGCTGACGCGCCACGGCGCCGGCCCCTACGCCGGCGGCAAGCGCATGGAACCGCGGCGCATCGAAGTACGCACGCTGTACAACCCGGAAAAGCGCACCGCCGTGCAGATCGTGCCGGCGCTCATTGGCGTGATCCTGTCCATGACCATGGTCTTGTTCACCTCCGGTGCCATCGTGCGCGAGCGCGAGCGCGGCAACCTCGAGCTGCTGATCGCGACGCCGCTCGGGGGCCTGGAGCTCATGGTGGGCAAACTACTGCCCTACGTGGGCATCGGACTCATCCAGACCACTATCATCCTGATCGTGGGCCTGGCGTTGTTCAATGTCCCGGTAGTGGGAAGCCTCGTCGATCTGTATGCGGCGGCGCTGCTGTTCATCGCATCGACACTGGGATTGGGATTGTTCGTGTCCACGCTGGCGCAGACCCAGTTCCAGGCCTTCCAGCTCGCCTTCGTGACCATGCTGCCCTCCATCCTGCTCTCGGGCTTCATGTTCCCGTTCGAAGGCATGCCGAAGGTGGTGCAATGGATCGCCGAGGTGCTGCCGCTGACGCATTTCAATGTGATCATCCGCGGCGTGATGCTGCGGGGGGCCGAGCTGCCCGAGCTCTGGCCGCAGATCGGCAAGCTCACGCTGTTCCTGGTCGTCATGCTGCTCATCGCCGTGGCACGCTTCAAGAAACGCCTGGATTGAAATGAAGTCCTGGATGGCCCTCACACTGGTTACGAGCGTGTTGGCGGTACCAACCCACGCCCAGTTCAAGTGGCCCGAAGGCAAGACCGCCGCCATCGTGCTGACCTACGACGACGCGCTGACCTCACAACTCGACGTCGCGGTTCCCCAGCTCGATGCCGAACGCTTCAAGGGCACTTTCTTCCTGGACGGCGACATCACGGATGCCGGGAAGCGCCGCTGGCGGGCGGTGCAACGTGCCGGCCACGAGCTCGGCAACCATTCATATTTTCATCCCTGCCCGCGCGCGCTGATGCCCGAGCGCACGCAGTACTACACCGAGAACTACGACGTGCCGCGGATCCTCGGTGAGATCAAGGCAATGAACGACGTTCTGAACGGTATCGATGGCTCCCGGGCCCGTACCTACAGTGTGCCTTGCAGCCAGATGCTGGTCGGTGGCGTCGACTACACCGGCGTGCTGCGTGACTCCGGCCTCGTCAAATATGCGCGCACGGGCGGCGATCCGTACAAATCCGTGGTGGGCGATCCCAAGAGCCTCGATCCCTTCCAGGTACCGAGCTGGGGCCCGCTGGATCACCCGGATGGCCCACACCTGGTCGCCTTTGTCATTCGCGTTCAGGATGCGCGCGGACTCGGCGTCCTGCAGTTCCACGGTGTCGGGGGCGACTACCTCGAAGTGTCGGAGCGGGCGCATCGTGAGCTCATGGTGTACCTCGCCCGACACCCGGAGATCTGGGTCGACACCTTCCAGAACGTCATGGATTACGTGGTCGCGCACAGTCGTTAGACTTGCTGCCGTTCTCCTGGGGGAAGAAGGCATGGACAGCAAAGATCAGGCATTACGCGCACAGCGATTTCAGGCCCTGCACTCCAGCGGATCGTTCGTCATCGCCAATGCCTGGGACGGTGGCTCGGCCCGCATCCTTGGCGGGCTGGGCTTTCCCGCGCTCGCCACCTCGAGCGGCGCGGCCGCCGGGGTGTTAGGCCGGCTGGATCACGGCATCAGCCTCGAAGAATCTCTCGCAAACGCCAGGCTCATCTGCGAATCCACCGATCTGCCGGTATCCGCGGATCTCGAGAAGGGCTTCGGCGATGCCCCGGCCGACACCGCGCGTGCCATTGTCCGCGCCGCGGAGGCGGGACTGGTGGGCGGTTCGATCGAAGACGCCACCGGCCGGCGCGACGCGCCCATTTTCGATCTCGCGCTCGCCGCGGAACGCATGGCCGCAGCCGTCGAGGCGGCGCGCGCACTGCCCTTTCCATTCACATTGACCGCGCGCGCCGAGAACTTCCTCAACGGACGCAACGATCTCGACGACACCATCCGGCGGCTGCAGGCCTACGAACGCGCCGGCGCCGACGTGCTGTTCGCGCCCGCCCTTCCGGACCTGGCGGCCGTGCGCACCGTGTGCTCATCGCTGAAGAAGCCGGTGAACTTCATGGTCGGAATCCCCGGCAAGTCCTTCTCCGTGGCCGAGCTCACTTCGGCCGGCGTGCGCCGCATCAGCCTCGCCACCTCGTTGTATCGCGCCGCCATGACGGGCCTGATCGCGGCCGCGCGCGAGATCCGCGACTCCGGCACCTTTGGCTACCTGCAGCATGGGGTTTCGAGCGCCGAGTTCGCTAACTACCTGAAAGGGACAAAGTGAGGCGCTGGACTCGCCGCTCGTTGTTGCAGGCAGGCCTCGCGGCATCGGGGCTGGCCACCGGCTCGATGCCGGTATTCGCCGCTGAACTTGCGCCGGATTCTCTCGAAGCGATGGCGCGTGCCAAGGGAATGCATTTCGGCACAGCGTTGGGGATGCGCGGCCTGGGCGATGTGAACTATCTCGATCTCATTCGCGCCCAGTGCGGGATGCTGGTTCCGGAGAACGAGCTCAAGATGCCCTCGCTGCAACCCAAGCACGGCGTTTGGGATTTCGCGCGCGCTGATCACCTGCTCGACTTCGCCGAGAAGAACGGCCTGAAGGCTCGGGGCCACTGCCTGCTGTGGCATCACCCGCGTTGGCTGCCGCGCTGGCTGGAAGGTGATGACTTCGGAAGCAACCAGCATGTCCGCGCCGAAGCGCTGTTGCGCGAACACATCGAAATCGCCTGCAAGCAATACGACAGGCGCATCGTTTCCTGGGATGTGGTCAACGAAGCGGTCGACAACATCACCGGGAAAATGCGCGAGACTGTCCTGTCGAAGGCGATGGGCTCGCCCGACCAGGTGCTGGAATTCGCATTCCGCACAGCGCGCAGCGTTCTTCCGGACACCGAGCTCGTCTACAACGACTACATGGGCTGGGAGTCGGACAACGCGCCTCATCGCAACGGCGTACTGCGCCTGCTCGAGCGCTTCCGCAAGAATGGCGTGCCGGTCAACGCGCTGGGCATCCAGGCGCATATCGGCGCCGGCAACCAGGACAGCAACAACAATCGGGCTTTCGACGCGCGCGACGAACGGGCCTGGCGCAAGTTCCTCGAAGAAGTCACCGGCATGGGCTACTCGCTGCTGATCACTGAATTCGACGTCCACGACGCACCGTTGCCGGCGGACATCATCGCCCGCGACCGCGCCGTCGCCGCGCTCGGGCGCGCATTCCTCGACCTCACCCTGTCGTTCACCCAGGTGAACGCGCTGTTGTGCTGGGGCCTTGCGGACAACTACACCTGGCTGCAACGTCGCAACCCGCGCGCCGATGGCCTGCCAAAGCGTCCCACTCCGTACGACACGGAGTTCCAGCCCAAGCCACTGCGCGAGGCCATCGCCGCCGCGATTCGCGCCGCTCCGCCGCGCAAACCGTCGGCAATCGCAGGTATTCCGGCATGAGGCTCGTGAGTTGCGAAGCGCGACGTCACTCGGACGCGATTCTCGCCATCCTCAACGAGGCGATCGCGAACTCCACGGCGCTGTACGACTACCGGCCGCGCACCTCCGAAAACATGGCCCACTGGTTCGAAGGCAAGGTCCGGGGCCGCTACCCTGTCGTCGGAGTGGAAAACGACGCGGGCGAATTGCTGGGCTTCGCCAGCTACGGGCCCTTTCGCGCCTGGCCGGCATACAAGTACACGGTCGAACATTCGGTGTACGTGGACGCGAAGTTTCGCGGCCAGGGAGTGGGTCGCAAGCTGCTCGCGGCGACAATCCAGGCGGCCGAAGAGCAGGACTATCACGTGATGGTCGGCGGCATCGACGCATCGAACGCCGTGAGCATCAAGCTGCACGAGAGCCTGGGATTCACCTCCTGCGGCATCGTGCGGCACGCGGGATTCAAATTCGGGCGCTGGCTGGACCTGGCGTTTTATCAGCTCATACTGCGCACGCCGGCAGCACCCGTGGACGGTTGACCATAGTTTTCCTGGAGGGGGTCAATTGAGATCGATCGTGTTGTCAGCGGCGCTGGCGGCGATGCCAGTGCACGCCGCCGACGTTACCTACGAGTGGTTTGAATATGCCGGGCGCGACGCGACGTACTCCGCGCCCCTGCCCGCCGGACACTTTCACAATCCCATCCTCGCCGGGTACTACCCGGACCCCAGCGTCGCGCGCGCCGGCGACAAGTACTACCTCGTCAATTCCACGTTCGCGCACTGGCCCGGCATTCCCATCCACGAGAGCACGGATCTCGTGCACTGGACCCTGATCGGGCACGCGCTCAATGACCCCACGAAAGTCAATTACGACGGCCTCGGCATATCGCGCGGCGTATTTGCGCCGTCCATCCACTTTCACGAGGACACCTGGTACGTCATCAACACGCTGGTGGATGCCGGCGGAAATTTCTTCGTCACCGCGAAAGATCCGCGCGGGCCGTGGTCGGATCCACACTGGCTGAATGAGATCGACGGCATCGACCCGTCGTTTTTCTTCGACGCGGGCGGCAAGGCGTACATCGTCAACAACGGGCCGCCGCAAGACCCGCCGCTGTATGAAGGCCATCGCGCCATCTGGATCCAGGAGTTCGATGGCGCGGCTAACAAACTTGTCGGCCCGCGCAAGGTCATCGTCAACGGTGGCGCCGACATCTCGAAGAAACCCATCTGGATCGAAGGCCCGCACCTGTACCGCATCAAGGACTGGTACTACCTCATGTGCGCCGAAGGCGGCACGGAACGCGGTCACTCTGAAGTCATCTTCCGCGCAAAGTCACCCTGGGGGCCGTTCGAACCGTACAAGGGCAATCCCATCCTCACCCAGCGGGATCTTCCCGAGGATCGGGCCAACCCGGTGACCAATACCGGCCACGCGGACCTGGTGCAAATGCAGGACGGGAGCTGGTGGGCGGTGTTCCTCGGCTCGCGTCCGTACGACGGCTTCCGTTACAACACCGGGCGCGAGACCTTCCTGCTGCCGGTGAGCTGGAAGGACGGTTGGCCGGTCATTCTCGAGCAGGGCAAACCTGTGCCGTACACGCTGAAGGGTCCCAGGTCCATGAAGAAGGATGCCGGGTCGTCCGACTCGTTGGCCGGCAACTTCACGCAGCGCGACGAGTTCGACATGGCCGAACCCGGGCATGAATGGCTGCAGGTCCACGTTCCCAAAGAGAAGTGGTACCACCTCATGGACGGCACGCTGGTGATCCATCCGTTGCCGGTGAAGCTCAGTGAAAAGCGCAATGCCTCGTTCTATGCGCGCCGGCAGGCGCACATTCGCTTCGCCGCGAGCACGGAGCTGGCCCCGCCCAGGGCGCCAGGCACGGCCGCGGGCCTTGCCGCCTATCAAAGCGAGAGCCACTGGTATTTCTTCGGTGCGCGCCAGGCCGAAGGAAAGCTGCAGCTCTTCCTGGAACGCCAGGCTGGAGGGGCAGTGCAAACGGTGAAAACCCTCGCGATCAACGCGCCTGAAAAGCTGCGCCTGCTGATCAACGGCAATGCCGGACGTTATTCATTCTTCTATGACGCCGGCGACGGATGGTTTGTATTGCACGACAATGACGACGCCACGATCCTGAGCACGGAAGTGGCCGGCGGATTCGTCGGCACGGTGTTAGGTCCCTACGCACGACAGGAATGAACATGGTCATGAGTTCACGGAATGCCCTCGCGTCCCTGGTCGCTTTGACGGCGCTCGCCGCCCAGGCACAGACCCCGGCTGTGAATCCCCAAGTCGAAAATGTGGCCGACAAACAGGACTGGATCGTCATGTTCAACGGCAAGGATCTGAAAGGCTGGACGCCCAAGATCGCCAAGCACGATCTTGGCGACAACTTCGGCAATACGTTTCGTGTCGAGGAGGGGCTGCTCGAGGTCCGTTACGACAAGTACAAATCCTTCGATGGACAGTTCGGCCACCTGTTCTGGAAGGAGCCCTACTCTTACTACCGCCTGCTGGTTGAATACCGCTTTGTCGGCCAGCAGGCAGCCGGCAATCCCGGCGCCTGGGCGCTGCGCAACTCGGGCGCCATGCTGCATTCCCCCGATCCGCGCACCATGCCGCGCGATCAGAATTTCCCGATTTCCATCGAAGCTCAGTTACTGGGCGGCAACAGCGACGGCAAGCCGCGACCGACGGGAAACATGTGCTCACCCGGCACGGAAATCGTCTACCAGGGCAAGTTGTATCCCAATCATTGCCTGAACTCCTCCTCGCCCACTTTCGACGGCGAGCAATGGGTGCGCGCGGAGTTCGAAGTCCATGGCTCGGGCAGGATTACGCACTTCGTGAACGGGCAGCAGGTGCTCGAATACGAAATGCCGCAGTTCGGCGGCGGAGTGGTCGACAACTTCAACACCACCACCAAGCTCGACGGCCAGCTCATCGAAGGCGGCTACATCTCGTTGCAGAGCGAGTCGCACCCCATCGACTTTCGCAAGGTGGAGCTGCTGAACCTCGCCGGCTGCATGGACAAGGCGGCGACTAACTACAAGAGCTACCTGGTCAAACACGTGCCCGGACACTGCAAGTTCGCCGAGGGCGCCAAGGCGGCGATGCGCAAGCCCGGCGAATATCCCTTCATGGCCGATTCCCTGCCGCAGGAGGGAGTTCCGAAAGGCCGCCTCGAAGGCCCATTCGAGTTCCACAGCCAGGTCCTCGCCGGCACCGTGCGCCAGTACTGGGTCTACGTGCCGGCGCAGTACAACCCCAAAAAGCCCGCCAACGTGCTGGTGTTCCAGGACGGCCAGCGCGCGACGAATCCGGAAGGATCGCTGCGCGTACCCCAGGCCATGGAAAACCTCATCGCCAGGGGCCAGATGCCGGTGACCATCGGCATCTTCATCACGCCCGGCAACCTGAGCGGGACGTACCCCGCCGATCTCGGGATGCGCAATCCGAACAATCGACGCCAGGAATACGACGCGCTGAACGACCGGTATGCGCGTTTCCTGATCGAGGAGATGCTTCCGGAGGTGGGCAAGAAGTACAACCTCACGGATGACCCGGAAAAGCGCGCCATCGGCGGCACTTCGAGCGGCGCCATCTGCGCCTTCACCGTGGCCTGGAATCGGCCGGACATGTTCCGGCGCGTCATCAGCCTGATCGGCAGCTACACCTCGATCGGCTACATCCCGGCCGAAATCGACCATCCCTTGCTGCTGGGCGGTGATATGTACCCCACGCTCATCCGCAAGAATCCGATCAAGCCGATCCGTATCTATCTGCAGGACGGCGCCTCCGACCTGTCGAACGAGCACGGCAACTGGTTCCTCGCGAATCAGCAGATGCTCTCGGCGTTCGAATACGCCAACGCACAGGCCGACAAGGAAGGCACGCTCGGGACGCGCTACGAAGTCATGCACAACTGGGGTGATGGCGCGCATTCCGACCAGCACGGCGGCGCCCTCATGCCCGAGATCCTGCGCTGGATCTGGACCAATGATTAGTGGGAATTAATGGGGACATTCCTGATTTGCTAGCAAAAGGGGACGCGCCTCGATTCATGACCCATGCCTGACAACTCACCAACAAGCGGCTCCGCCCGCCTCCAGACCTTCACCCACCAGTCGCCGATTGGCCACTGGAGCGTAAGCGTCTGGAGGACGGACCCACGCCTCGCTGAGCTCGTCGCCAGCATGTGGTTCGGCGAAGGCAAGGTAGCCTATCAACGCGATCGCATCCTGCCCTCGGGGCAGAGCCAGTTGCTGATCAACCTCGGGCCGCCGCAGTACCGCATCGAGCCAGGTCCGCCCGAAGTGCGCGTGCCCTTCGTGGACGTGTGGTACTCGGGCCTGCACCAGGGGCCCATCGACACCGAAGCGCCGCACGGCAATGCCTTGTTAGGCGTCGCATTCACCGCGCGTGGAACTTTCCCATGGCTGGGCGAGCACATGGATTCCCTCTCCGATCGCATCATCGCGCTGGCCGATGCGCTGGGGGACGGCGCGCTGCGCTTGCGCGAGCGGCTGCTCAACACGCCGTCGCTCGAAGCGCGCTTCAAGTGCGTGGAGCGTTGGCTGATCGCGCGCCTGAAGCCGCGCACCATCGTGCATCCCGCGGTGCGCTGGGCGGTGGATCGCATCGCGGCCACGGGCGGACGCATGCCCATCGAAGACCTCGCCACCCAGACCGGCTTCACGCGCAAGCACCTCGGCAACCTGTTTCAGCGGCAAGTGGGCCTGAGTCCCAAGGCGCTGGCGCGCGTGCATCGATTCCGCGGCGCGCTCGCATTGCTCAACCGCGGCGACGGCCAGGTCCCGTGGGCGGAGCTGGCGGAAATCTGCGGCTATTACGACCAGTCGCACCTCATCAACGAATTCCGCCGCTTCACCGGCTTCTCTCCCGTCGAGCTCGCGCGCCGCGACCGACCCGACTCCGGCAGCGTGGTACTCAGGTAACACATGACTGTGCGAGGCGGCCGAGTCCTGCTCACAGTCCTCCTGGTCGCCAGTGTTCCAGTGATCGGGACGAGTGCCGAACCTTCAAAGTGCACGGCGCGAAATTCCGAGAAGACAACCGTGCCTGAAATCGCCGCGCATCCCGACCAATTTCAACATCGATGTGTCGCCATCCAGGGAGTGATGCAGAGGTCCTTCATCTACGAGAGCGTGGACGGCGTTTACCTGCAGCCGCCCGATATCCTGAATCCCGCCTCGTCGGGCTTTCGGCTCGGCCTCGACAACATCCAGCGTCATCTTGACGAGGCGTATCGCCACGTATCGATCCTTGGACGCGTTCAGGACTGCGAAGAAGTTCATGCCTGGGCGGAGTCAATGGCGGAAGAAGGTCAAATCGTGATGGTGGGCGGCTACTGCCACTCCATGAATGGACCGTACGTCTGGGTCCAGGATCTTCGGTTTCGCAGTGGTGCGCCGTTTTTTCGGCAGACGGGCTACCGCAACCGCCCCGACTACGGTGATCTGCAGCCCACGCCCGTGGACTGGCCACATCGCGCGCTCGTAGAGACGCATGTGAACAAGTTCATCCAGGCGCTGCGCTCGAGCGACCGCGAAGAGCTGGCCAATATCCATTACCGGAATTTCGGTGCCGATCGGGAGGACGGCGAAACCGCGTTGCTGCGCTTCCTGCTCAGCGATCGCAATTCGCCATTTGCCTCGATCAGGACCGCGCGTGGTCTGCCTCAACAAATCATTCTGATCTACAAACCCTACCTGGTGTCGGACGAGGATGAAGACGCCGACCCCGCCGATGCGGCGGATTACAGCGCGACGGTTTGTTTCTGCCGTGAGAAGGACTGCACGGGTCGTTGGCCCATCGCCTCATTTGATGCCGACAACCTGCCCACCAGGCCTTATGCGTGCACCGAATTTGGCTCCTACATCGTCGACGGACGCCCGCTACCGCTTTTCAGTACCCAGTCAGGCAAAGAGGGGCTCGAGGAACCACGCGCGCGGTAGTTGCGCCCATACCTCCCGGCAATTCCTTTTTTTCCAAGACGCCGGCCAACATGCGGCGCAAAATTCGCCGCAACAACAAAGGGAGGCGTCATGCCTGAGATCAATTGGTTAGCAGTGGTCGTCGCGGCGTTGGGAAGTTTTGTTCTCGGCGGGCTGTGGTATTCACCCGTTCTCTTCGGCAGGGCCTGGCAGCGCGAGACCGGCCTCACCGACCAGCAACTCAAGCAGGGCAACATGGTGAAGATCCTGGGCCTGTCGTTCGTTCTCGCCCTTCTGGCTGCCTGGAATTTCGCCAATTTCCTGGGCCCCCGCCCTTCGCTGGTATTCGGCACCGCGGTGGGAGCATCCGCGGGCCTGCTCTGGGTTGCGAGCAGCTTCGGCATCAACTATCTGTTCGAGCGCAAGAGTCTCAAGCTGTTCCTGATCAACGGCGGTTATCACACCCTGCAATTCACCATCATCGGCCTGGTGCTCGCGCTGCTTCCTTGCAAGGAATGCGCGCAGCTGCCGTGTCCCTGACATGAAGGTCGAGCGCAAGGCTGATCACGCGGTCAGCGAAACCTCCTGCAAGAGTGCTACCGGCAAAACCATTGCCGAGTGGTTCAAAGGGCTCGACAGCCATGGCGGCGTCGCCCTCGGACGCCGTTCTTTGAGCAAGTGGATCGAGCACGACCATGAGGTCGAGATCTGGTGGGCCACCACCATCGTCAATGAATACGAGATCGCCCGCGGCGATCTCGCCAAGGACGGCAAACCCAAGGGCTATTCCATCTGCCCGACCAAGAGCATCAAGGCCAGCCCGAAGAAATGTTTCGCGGCGTTCGCCACTGCCAAGGCGTTGAACGAATGGTTCGGCCCCAGGCACGACGTCGACCTGCGCGACGGCGGCCATTGGCGTAATGCCGACGGCAATCGTGCCACGATCAAGAAAGTGAATCCCGGCAAGAACATCCGTCTCATCGCCGAGGATGAGGGACTCACGCTGCCGACGCCCGTGGAAATCAAGTTAACTCCGAATGGGGCGAACTGCACCGTGATGATCAGCATCGACCGGCTGCAGACTCGCGCCGAGGCGGACGGTTATCGACTCGCCTGGGGCGAAGCACTCACCCGGCTCAAGACGGTGCTCGAAGCGGGCTGAAGTCTAGGGTGCGCGCTTCGGCTCCGGCCGCGATCCCCTGTTGGCGCGTACCAGTAGATAGCGCGTGAGCCGCGGCAGATGCCGCGCCAGGAACACGATGACCTTGGCGTGAAACGTGACGATGACTTCGCGCTTGCCGCCCAGGATGCCGCGCACCATGACGCGCGCGGCGTCTTCGGTCTTCATGCGCAGCCAGGGTGGAATCGGATCTTTCGCGTGTGGATGGAATCCGCCGCGATTGTCCACGCGCCGGATATCCGAATCCACGAAGCCGGGTGAGATCAGTGAGCACGCCACCCCCGTGCCTTTCAGATCCCCGTGCAGCGCCTCCGCCAGCGCTCGCACCGCGAACTTGCTGATGGCGTAGGCCGAGCCGCCGGGAGCCGAAATGTGGCTCGCCACACTGCCCATGATGACGAAGCGCCCGCGGGTCTGTTTCAGGCTGTCCAGAGTTTCGTGAAACGTACGCAGCACACCGAACAGATTGGTATCGAGTTGCCGTCGATAATCAGCGAGCTGCAGGTCCTGCGCCTTGCCCACCACGCCGAAACCGGCATTCGCAACGACGATGGCAGGCACGATGTTCTGCGCCGCGAGTTCGGCCACCACGCGCGCAATGTCGCCATCGACGGTCACGTCACCTTTGTGCGCGCTCGCCCGGCCACCGGCTGCGCGCAGC
>Ga0307499_10000465_pt1 | contig 14327 bp, 14 predicted proteins | sample 13_S_MG_FD_201363 | JGI IMG/M metagenome (GOLD analysis project Ga0307499, IMG submission 201363) | Soil microbial communities from Populus trichocarpa stands in riparian zone in the Pacific Northwest, United States - 13_S | ecosystem: Environmental > Terrestrial > Soil > Riparian zone > Trees... | reverse complement strand
GATGGCGGCGGAAACCTGCCGGCTGACGGAGTGGGGGCCGAGAACGCTGGAGTCGATGTGCAGAAGTTTCATGGTTGATGTCACCCTTTGGTATAGGTTTGTAACTGGCGCTATATGAGTGACCGTGGCAAAACCCCGCAAGAACGCACATTTTTCATACCCGAGCACATCCATGAGACCCGAGCACAAGAAAGTGCCTGCCATGCCTCCCGGCCCGCATGCCGAGGGCAGTTGCCGCGCGGTGGCTTCCGTGCTGGCCCGCGTCGGCGACAAATGGAGCGTGTTGGTGATCATGATGCTGATCGACGGGCCGGTGCGCTTCAACGAGCTCAAGCGCAAGATCGGCGGCATCTCGCAGCGGATGCTGACGCTCACCCTGCGCGGGTTGGAGCGCGACGGGCTGGTGACGCGCACGATCTTTCCGACCATTCCGCCGCGGGTCGACTATGAATTGACCGATCTCGGCCGCGGGCTGGCCCAGCCGGTAAAGGCGCTGGGCCAATGGGCGTTCGATCACCTGCCGGCGATCGAGGGTGCGCGGACGAGCTTCGACGCGCGCACTGAGAAAAATTAGAGCAGCGACACCAGTCCGCCGCCATGGCGCTCCAGCCGTCCGGCCAGTTCGAGTTCGAGCAGCACCGTGCGCACGAGGGTGGGCGAGAGACCCGACATCCGGATCAGATCGTCGAGGCTGACCGGGCTGGGTCCGAGCAGTGAAATGATGCGGCCGCGTACGCTCGGATCGATCTCGAAGTCGAGTGGGTCGTCATCGCCTTCACGCACCTCGAGCACGATCGGCCGCTCCAGGATCGGTTGAATGGCGCTGATGACGTCGCTGGCGTCGGTGACCAGCGCCGCGCCCTGCTTGATCAGATCGTTGGTGCCGGCGGCGCGCGGATCGAGCGGCGAGCCCGGCACCGCAAATACCTCGCGGCCCTGTTCGGCCGCCATCCGCGCCGTGATCAGCGAGCCTGAGCGGTGCGCGGCCTCGATCACGACGACGCCGAGCGACGCGCCCGAGATCAGGCGGTTGCGGCGGGGAAAATCGTGGGCGCGTGGCACATGGCCGAGCGGCATTTCGGAAATCGCGCCGCCTTGATCGAGCAGGGCGGCGAGCAGGTCTGCATGTTCGGGCGGATAGATCCGGTCGTGGCCGCCGGCCAGCACCGCGACGGTGCCGCTTGCTATCGTCGCGCGATGCGCGGCCTGATCGATACCGCGCGCCAGGCCTGAGATGACGACGAAGCCGGCGTCGCCGAGATCGCGCGCCAGTTGGCCGGCGAATTTCAGTCCGGCGCCCGAGGCGTTGCGCGAGCCGACGATCGCGATCATCGGCCGTGTCAGCACGTCAGGTGCCCCGCGTACGCCGAGCAAGGGCGGCGCATCCTCGAGTGTCGCCAGCCGCGGCGGATAGGTAGCTTCGCCGGGCGCGACCAGCGAGACGCCGATCTTTTGGCTTGCGGCGATCTCAGCTCGCGCTTCGTCCGCGCTGCAGATGCGTCCCGAACGGGAAGCTCCGCCGCGCCGCGCCAGATCGGGCAGCCGTTCCAGCGCCGCGCGCGCATCGCCGAAGTGGCCAATAAGCGAGTTGAAGGTTCGCGGCCCGACATTGTCGCTGCGGATCAACCGCAAGCGGTCGATCCGGTCGGTGTCGGTGATATCAGGCGTGAGTTGTGTCCGGTCATGCATGCGGCGGCAGCATTGCCCAACCTGAGATTGTGATCAACCTGTTTGATTGTGATGGGCGTTACGCTTGCCCGATGCCAAGGCGCTTCGTAACCTGTGTTCTCATCACAGGAATGCCTTCATGATCTCGCTTGCCGACCTCCAGCGCCGCATCGATGCCGGCGATCTTTCCGCAGACACTGCGATCGCGCAGTCGCTCGACGCAACCCGTACGCATGAAAAGTCCATCGGCGCTTTCGTCTGCCATGATCCAAACGCCCGTGCGCAAAGCGCCGGGCCGCTGCGCGGCATTGCGGTCGGCATCAAGGACATCATGGATACGGCGGATTTTCCGACCGAAATGGGCTCGCCGATCTACCGGGGGCATCGCTCGCGCGGTGACGCGGCCGTGGTGATGCTATTGAAGCAGGCAGGCGCAACCATCGTGGGCAAGACCACGACCACGGCTTTCGCCTCGTCGGATCCGACGCCGACACTCAATCCGCATAATCATGGCCATACACCCGGCGGATCGTCGTCAGGATCGGCGGCAGCGGTTGGGGCCGGCATGATCCCGCTCGCGCTGGGGACGCAGACCGGCGGCTCGGTGATCCGCCCGGCCTCGTTCTGCGGCGCGGCTGCGATCAAGCCGTCGTACCGTTTGCTGCCGACGGTCGGCGTCAAATGCTATTCGTGGACACTCGATACCGTCGGCCTGTTCGCCGCCGGCGTCGACGACGTGGCGCGCGGGCTTGCCGCGATGACGGGCCGGCCCGAATTGCTGCTGCCGTCCGAGATTCCAACGCCACGCATCGGTGTCGTGATACAAGATTTTGCCGATGCGCCGGAAGCGGCAGGCGCGGAGGCGCTGCGGGTGGCGACCAAGGCTGCGGAGCGTGCCGGCGCCTCGGTGCGAGCGTTGGCGTTGCCTGAGATCGTTGCGGAGGCGTGGCGCGTGCACCCGGTGATCCAGGAATTCGAGGCGCATCAGGCGCTCGCTTGGGAATACCGAGAGAATTACGACGCGATGGCGCCGAACCTCCGCGGACGCCTCGACGAAAGCAAGGGAGGAACACCGGCCGAATATGACGCGGCCATGGATGTTGCGGGACGCGCACGGCATGCGCTCGCGAAAATATTCGACGATGTCGATGTGATTCTGACCTTGTCGGCCCCGGGCGCCGCGCCGAAGGGATTGGGTTCGACCGGCGACGCCCGCTATAACCGTCTCTGGACGCTGATGGGCGTGCCCTGCGTCAACGTTCCCACGCTGGTCGCGGAAGGCAATCTGCCGGTCGGCGTCACCGTGATCGCGCGATATGGCGCCGATGCTCAGGCATTGGCGGCGGCGCGGTTTGTCGAGCAAGCGCTCAAGCGGTGATGAGCTGTAGCCCGGATGAGCGCAGCGACATCCGGGACGGTGTTAGACTTTTCCCGGATATCGCTGCGCTCATCCGGGCTACGAGGGCGGAGATGCTTTACGCCCCGATCCGCCCTTCGGTGCCGGACTGCAGGCGCTTGATGTTCTCGGTGTGCTTCCAGAACAGGAGCAGCGTCAGCACGACGAACAGCGAGGCCAGCGCCGGGTGGCCGAACCACCACAGGAACAGCGGCGTCACGAACGCTGCGACCAAAGCCGAGAGCGACGAGTAGCGCGTGGTGACGGCTGTCGCCAGCCAGATCAGGCAGAACATCAAAGCCGCTGGCCAGAACAGCCCGATCAGCACGCCGATATAGGTGGCAACGCCCTTGCCGCCGTTGAACTTGAGCCAGACCGGGAAGAGGTGGCCGAGGAAGGCGCCGAGCGCGGCCAGCATTGCCGCATTGGCGCCGCCGTAATAGCCGGCGATGATGACCGCGATCGTGCCCTTGAGCATGTCGCCGATCAGCGTTGCCGCGGCGAGACCCTTGCGGCCGGTGCGCAGCACGTTGGTGGCGCCGATATTGCCGGAACCGATCGAGCGCAGATCCTGCGTGCCGGCAAGCTTGGTCAGCACCATGCCGAACGGGATCGAGCCGAACAGATAGCCGAGCAGGAAGGCGACGATGAGGAATGCGTCAGACATTGCGGTAGCTCCCACCGCCTGTGTCGGGCGACTCAGACGTGTTCATAGACGGTTCTTCCGCCCACGATAGTACGTACGACGCGTCCCGAGAAGCGGGCTTCGTCGAACGGCGTGTTCTTGCATTGCGATTTGAGGTCGGCGGGATCGAGCACCCAGGGCGTATCGGGATCGATCACGACGAGGTCGGCCGGGGAACCCGCGCGCAGCGTGCCGCCGGGAAGGCCGAGCAGTTCCGCAGGCCGGGTCGACATCGCCCGGATCAGCGTCTTGAAGTCCATCTCGCCATTATGAATCAGCCGCAGCGCGGCCGGCAGCATGGTCTGCAGCCCGACCGCGCCGGCAGCGGCCTCGGCGAACGGCAGGCGCTTGACCTCGACGTCCTGCGGGTTGTGGTCGGACATCACGACGTCGATCAGGCCGGAGGCGACGGCCGCGACCAGCGCGAGGCGGTCCTCCTCGGTGCGCAGCGGCGGCGACAGTTTCAGGAAGGTGCGGTAGGGACCGATGTCGTTTTCGTTCAGCGTGACGTGGTTGATCGACACCGAGGCACTGACGTAGAGGCCGGCGTCGCGGGCGCGCTTGAGGATTTCCAGCGACTCCAGCGAGGACAGCGAGGCGGCGTGATAGCGCCCGCCGGTCAGCGCCACGAGGCGCATGTCGCGCTCCAGCATGACCGCTTCGGCGGCGTTGGGAATGCCGACCAGGCCGAGCCTTGCTGCGAATTCACCCTCGTTCATCACGCCTTCGCCGACCAGGTCCGGATCTTCGGTGTGGTGCACGATCAGCGCGTCGAAATCGCGGGCATAGGTCAGCGCCCGGCGCATCACCTGGGCGTTGGTGACGCTTCGGTCGCCATCCGTGAAGGCTACCGCGCCGGCGGCCTTCAGCAGGCCGATCTCGGTCATTTCCTCGCCGCGCATGCCTTTGGTCAGCGCGGCCATCGGATGGATGTTGACGATCGCGGTATCGCGGGCGCGGCGCAGCACGAAGTCCACCGTCGCCGAATTGTCGATCACGGGCGACGTATCCGGCTGGCAGATGATGGTGGTGATGCCGCCGGCGGCGGCCGCCTGGCTGGCGGAGGCAAAGGTTTCGCGGTGGCTGGCGCCGGGCTCGCCGACAAAGGCGCGCATATCGATCAGCCCGGGGGCGACGATCTTGCCGGCGCAATTGATGATGTCGGTGCCTTCGGGCACGCCGGCGGCGCCGATGCCGCGCTTGGAGTCGCGGATCGTGCCGTCGGCAATCAGCACGTCGCCGGGGCCGTCGAAATCCCGGGAGGGATCGACGACGCGGGCATTCGCAAGCAGGATCGGGCGGCGGTCGGTCAGCATGATCTCACGCGTTCGGCAGGTTGCGGGCGAGCGCTTCGAGCACCGCCATCCGCACCGCCACTCCCATTTCCACCTGTTCGCGGATCAGCGATTGCGCGCCGTCGGCCACGATCGAGTCGATTTCGACGCCGCGGTTCATCGGCCCCGGGTGCATCACCAGCGCGTCAGGCTTGGCATAGGCAAGCTTTTTCTGGTCGAGACCGAAATAATGGAAGTACTCCTGACTCGACGGCACAAAGGAGCCGTTCATCCGCTCGCGCTGCAACCGCAGCATCATCACGATGTCGGCGCCATTGAGGCCCTCGCGCATGTCGCGCGCGACCTCGACGCCCATCCGCTCGATGCCGCGCGGCAGCAGCGTGGAGGGGGCCACCACGCGGACGCGGGCGCCCATGGTGTTGAGCAGCAGGATATTGGAGCGCGCCACGCGCGAATGCATCACGTCGCCGCAGATTGCGATCACGAGGCCTTCCAGCCGGCCTTTGTTGCGGCGGATGGTCAGCGCGTCCAGCAGCGCCTGGGTCGGATGCTCGTGGGCGCCGTCACCGGCATTGATCACGGAACCGTCAACCTTGCGCGCCAGAAGTTCCACCGCGCCGGAGGCGTGGTGCCGCACCACCAGGATGTCCGGGTGCATGGCGTTGAGCGTGACGGCCGTGTCCATCAGCGTCTCGCCCTTGCGGATCGAAGACGATGACACCGACATGTTCATGACGTCGGCGCCGAGCCGTTTCCCCGCCAGTTCGAACGAGGATTGGGTACGGGTCGAGGCCTCGAAAAACAGGTTCACCTGGGTGCGACCGCGCAAGGAGGTGCGCTTTTTGTCCACCTGGCGATTGAGCTCGACATACTCCTCGGAAAGGTCGAGCAGGCCGGTAATGTCGGCAGCGGAAAGCCCCTCGATTCCCAGCAGATGCCGGTGACCGAGGACGAAAGTCGATTTAGATGCAGGGGTCATTAAAGCCAGAGCTATAGGCAGAGATGCCGGGTAGGGCAAGCGTCAAATCCCGTGTCCGGACTTATCCACTAGCGCTTCGGCGACAGGGTAAACGGCAGGATTGTAGGCCCTGGCGGGGGATTCAGGTAGGATGGCGCACGGTGCATCAGGCTGGGCAAAACGTGCGGCATTTCATTCAATCCGTCCGGATCGCGTCGTGGGCGCTGCTGGCGGCGATCGCGTGCCTGCCGGCCACGCCGGCCCTCGCCGAGAAGCGCATGGCGCTTGCCATCGGCAATGACCTCTATCCCAATCTGCCCGCCGACCGGCAGCTCAAGAAGGCCGCCAACGACGCCACCACGATCGCGGAAACATTGAGGTCGCTCGGTTTCGAGGTCATCGTCGGCACCAATCTCGGCCGCCAGGCGATGATCGACAAGCTCGCCGAGTTCACCGCACAGCTGCAGCCGGGCGACACCGCGGCACTGTTCTTTGCCGGCCACGGCGTGGCGATTGCGGGCGTCAATTACCTGATCCCGAGCGATGTCCCGGCCGTCACCGAAGGCGCCGAAGCGCGCGTGCGCGGCGCGTCGCTGGCCGAGCCCGATCTGATCGCGGAATTGCAGGCGCGCTCGGTTCGCGTCGCGCTTCTGGTGATCGATGCCTGCCGCGACAATCCGTTCCCGCGCGCCGCCGGCCGCTCGATCGGCAACACGCGCGGGCTCGCCGACGCCAAACCGGCGCGCGGTATCTTCACGCTGTATTCCGCCGGCATTGGCCAGACTGCGCTGGATCGGCTCGGCGGCAACGACACCGCCCACAATTCGGTGTTCACCCGGATATTCGCCGAGCAGCTCAAGCGGCCGGAACTGCATCTCGGCGATCTCGCCGTCGAGGTGCGCGAACGCGTCGCCGAACTGGCGCTGAAAGCCACCGACGAACGCGGCCAGCCGGCACCGCATGAGCAGACGCCAGCTTACTACGATCAAACCCTTGGCGGCCGCATCTATCTGGCAGGACTATCGACCGCCAGCCGGCCCCCCGAGCTTGCCGCCATGTCGGTGCCGCCGCCGGCAGCTCCAGCGGTTGCCGAGCGGGCTGCAGTGCGACCGCAGCGTCCCTCCGCGCCCGGCGAAAGCTGCGCGCGCAGCGGCTTCGAGACCTATTGCGCGAGTTCGGTATTGGAGCCGCAGTTCGGCAGTTCCTATGGCGTGAGCAATCTGTTTGACGACACGACCGGGACGGCCTGGGTCGAGGGGCAGCAGGGCAATGGTGTCGGCGAATGGATCACGGTTGAGTTCGAGATGCTGCGACGAGTCAGGTCCTTTGTCGTGCAGAACGGCTACCAGAAGAGCAGCGACATTTTTCAGAAGAACAACCGCGTTCGTCAGCTTCGCGTGCTGTTCTCGGGCGGCGAGACCCACACGTTCATTCTGGAGGACAAAATCTCTTCGCAGTTTCTCTCGCTAAGGAGGCCGATTCAGGCTTATTGGCTGAAATTTGTCATCGACGATGTCTGGGCGGGCAACAAGTATACCGACACCGCGATCACGAAGCTCCTGGTCAATTCGGACACGCCGCAATGATTCCTGTCCATGCGCGCGTCGCCGGCACCGTACTGGCGCTTATTGGCATGTTCATCGCTTCATGCACTGCGCACGCGCAAAAATTACCGGCCGGTTTCGTCTATCTCCGCGATATCGATCCGACCATCATCCAGGACATGCGCTACGCCGGCTCGAACAATTTCGTCGGCCGGCCGCTGAAGGGCTATGACTCGGCCGAATGCGTGGTGAAGCGCGAGGTAGGCGCGCTGCTGAAGGGCGTTCAGGAAGAACTTGCGTTGCAGAACCTGTCGCTGAAGATGTTCGACTGCTACCGGCCGACGCGCGCGGTTGCCGACATGGTGGCGTGGTCGCGCGACGGCAAGGAGACGGTGGCCGGAAAGCGCTACAATCCGGCGTTCAGCAAGGCCGACCTGTTTCGTCTCGGCTACATCGCGACCCATTCGGGCCATTCTACCGGCGCCGCGCTCGATCTCTCTTTGGTTGATCTGAAGGCCGACAATTCGGCCACCTTCGATCCCGCCAGGGACTATGCAGACTGCACCGCCAACGCAAGCCTTCGCGCGCCGGACGGCAGCGTCGACATGGGCACCGGCTACGACTGTGCCGACGTCAAGTCGCACACGGCGGCGAAATCCATTACCGCAGCCCAGCGCCGCTGGCGGGAGAAGCTGGTTCTGGTGATGGCACGGCGAGGATTTGTAAACTATTCGAAAGAGTGGTGGCACTTTTCGCTGCCGGGAGCAGGCCGGCAGGCCTATGATTTCCCGATCGTATCGCGGAAGTGATTCACGGTTCCAGGACCCGCCATGAGCCAGTCAAAATTTTTGACCCACGAGGTCTTCAACCCGTCGGCGCCGCTGGCCCATGACGACATCAGCGGCCTGTTGGGGCGCGCGTTGCCGTGAATACTTATTATCCGTCATGGCCGGGCTTGGCCCGGCCATCCACGTCTTTGTCTCTGTGCGTAGACGTGGATGCCCGGGACAAGCCCGGGCATGACGACAACGAGAAAGCCATCTGATGGATTCCCTTACGCCCGCAAGTGCTGTTGCAGTTCCGCCCGCGATTCCCGACCGGCCACCGCGCGTCTGGAAATTCTGGGGCACGACGCTGTGGGGCCTGTTCATCTTCGCCGCGATGTTCCTCGGCCAGGTCGCGGTCATCGCCTACTTTGTGCTGCGGCAGGGCATGTCGTTCGATATCGCCGAAGCGATCCGTGTCGTCGGCAGCGGTTTGACCATCTCGCTCTCGGTCATCCTGGGATTACCGGCCGTGCTGCTGGCGACGTGGGTGGCGATCCGTCCAACGCGGATACCTTTTGCCGACTATCTGGCGCTGCGCTGGATTTCATGGCGCCATTTCTTCGTCGGCGTCGCGGCGCTGGTCATCCTTGTCGGCGGCTGGGACCTGCTGTCGCGGGCGCTCGGACGCGAGGTGACGTCGGGCTTCATGGGCGACGTGCTGAAATCCGCACAGGCCGACGGCGCGCTGTGGCTGCTGGTGATCGCTTTCTGCGTCGCCGCGCCGATGTGGGAAGAGATATTTTCGCGCGGCTTCCTCTATCGCGGCTGGTCGGAATCGAAGCTCGGCGTCGCCGGCGCCATCTTCCTGTCCTCGCTGGCCTGGACTTCGCTGCATCTGCAGTACGACTGGTTCTTCTTCGGCGAGGTGTTTTCGATCGGCCTGTTGCTGGGCTATCTGCGTTACCGCACCAACTCGACCTGGCTGACCATCGTCCTGCACGGCATCAACAATCTGGCCGCGACGATCCAGACTATCTGGCTGGCAGGTAGCGGCTAAGGCTGTCTCCCGTCATTGCGAGGAGCGTAGCGACGAAGCAATCCATGCCTCCGCACGTGGCGCCATGGATTGCTTCGCGCCGACCCGTTGGCTCGCAATGACGACTCAGGCCACCAGCGCAATCGCGATCGGCATCGTCACCGCTGCCAGAATAGTCTGCAGCGTGATGATCTGCGCCAATAGCGGCGCGTCGCCGCCCATCTGGCGGGCCAATACGTAGGCGCTCGATGCCGTGGGGACTGCCGAACAAATCGTCACGACGGCGAGGTTGGAACCGGTGATCCCAAATTGCAATGCCAGTGCGACGGCGATGACCGGCATCAGCACCAGCTTGAGGAATACCGTCACGCTGGCGGCGAGGCTGGGCCTGAACAAGCCTTCAAGATGCAGGCCGGCGCCGGTCACCAGCAGGCCAATAGCGAGCGAGGAACGGCCGAGCGCGTCCGCCACCTCGTGCCAGAGCCTGGGCAGCGGAATGTGGGCAACGTTGAGCGCGAGCCCGATCGCGCAGGCCCAGATCAGCGGATTGCTCGCCACCGTCACGATGATCGAAGCCGACGAGCGCTTTTCCGGCGAGGCGTAGTGGGCCAGCACCGCGACGCTGAACACGTTGACCATCGGGACGATGGCGATCATTGCGACCGATGCGATCGCCAGTCCGAGATTGCCGAACATGCTGCCGGAGACAGAGAGCGCGACATAGGTCTGCCAGCGGGTCGCGCCCTGGAACATCGAGGTAAAGGCAGGACCGTCAACGGCAGCGCGGGCGAGCAGGGGGCGCAGCGCAAGACAGACCATTGATACCGCGAGCGCCGACAACAGCAGCGCGCCTCCGACGCCGCCAACCGGCACGGTGCTGAGATCGGCCTTGACCAGCGTCTGCACCAAAAAGACCGGGAGCAGCACGTAATAGGTCAGCCGTTCCAGCCCAATCCACTGCGTCTCGGGCCGTATCAGGGTCCGCTTCAGGACGAAGCCGAGCACGATCAGCAGAAACACCGGCAGCAGCGCCGCGATGACGACGGCCATTGCTCAGCGATCCCCGCGCAGCTTCGTCAGCCGGTCCAGCGCACCCTGCAGGATGAAGATCGCGGCATGCTCGTCGATCACCTCGGCGCGGCGGGCGCGGGAGACGTCCATGCCGATCAGCTCGCGCTCGACGGCCGCCGTCGACAGCCGCTCGTCCCACAGCGCGATGGCAAGGCCGGTGAGGTTGGAAAAATTGCGGGCAAAGGCGCGGGTCGATTGCGCGCGCGGCCCCTCGCTGCCATCCATGTTGATGGGCAGGCCGAGCACGAAGCCGACCGCGTTGCGTTCGCCCGATATCGCCAGCAGCCGCGCCGCGTCGGCCTTGAACGCCTTGCGGTGGAGCGTTTCGACGCCGGTCGCCAGCCGGCGGTCGGGATCGGAGACGGCGACGCCGATGGTCTTGGTGCCGAGGTCGAGGCCGATCAGGGCGCCGCGCTCGGGCCAGTGCGTGACGGCGTCGATCAGGGGGAGGATGGGGGCGGGCATGGTCCCGCATAACACCGGCGCGGCGCAGGCGCAAAGCCGATCACGGCGTGGCGTCCATGCGGGAACGCCACGCCATCCGTCGTTATTGTCTTACCGGATCGCGATCGGGTTGATCATGCTTTGCACGCCGCCTCTAAACCGCGGCTGGCCGAGCACGAACAGGAACTCATAGGCCTTGTCGGCGGCAAGACCCGACGTGTCCATGTTTTCCAGGATGTAGGTGCCGTTCATCGCCAGCAAGATCTGATGCACCTCGAAGATGTTCTTGGATTCGAACGGAACGGTTTCGAGTCCCCAGGTATCGGCGCCGACGGCGACCACGCCTTTGCCGGTGAGATACTTGGCACCTTCGACTCCCAAGCCCGGCTCGCCGGCACCATAGCGCTTGTCATCCTTGCCGATCAGGCTGAGCCAGCCGGTGTGGAAGATCACGACGTCACCCTGGCGGATTTCGACGCCCTGTTTCTTGGCGACTTCCTCGATCTCCTTGGTGTTGAAGGCGGTGCCCTCCTTGACGACGTCGGTGCCGTAATGCGCGGCCATGTCGAGCAGCACACCCCGTGTCACCATCGGCGGGACTTTTTCAATACCGAGCTTCTTCAGCCCGGTGGGATCGGCGAAATCGAGCAGCTTGTTACCATTATAGTAGACGTGCTCGATACCGAGATGGCCGAGGCCGTCTAACTGACTACCGACGCCGACCCAGCCTTCGATGATGTCGTCGTTGTAGGTCGTCTTGTTGGGTCCAAGGCCGGGAATGCCGGCCTGGCCGGGCTGAACCACCGTGATCTTGAAGGCGCGCGGCGGATAGGCGGGGGTCTTGGAGTCGACGGGAATGCCGAGCGCGTAGGTCTTGCCGGTCTTGACCAAACCCGCAGCCTTCACAACGAGTTCGGGTGTCATGTAGTTGGCAGAGCCGATTTCGTCGTTCGGTCCCCATTTCGATTTCGTCCAGTCTTGAGCGCTTGCTGTTCCGACCGTACCCAACAAGGCAACAGAACAGCTCAATACGAACGCAAGGCGCATCGTAGTCCCTCCCAGATTGACGTTATGGTTTTTGGCAGCTAGCGCCTCATACTAACGTAGTAGTTTGCGGCGGCCAGAAAATTTTGAGTTCGATGCTTGTGTTGCGATCGAACGCCGCAGTGCGGAAAATGCGCTGCGCAAATTCCATTATTACAAAAATATGGCAGAGACGTTTCGCATGGCGGAACGAGCACGGGATGACGATGGATACGCTTAGCCTGTTCGGTCTGTTCGCAGTGACCGCGATGCTGGTGGCCTACGCGCTGGAGGAGCGCAGCCATTGGTTCATCCTCGCCTTTGCCGGCGCTTGTGCGCTCGGGTCGGCTTACGGATTTCTGCAGGGCGCCTGGCCGTTCGGGCTGGTCGAGGCGATCTGGGCCGGCGTCGCGTTGCGGCGCTGGTATATCAGGCGGCGATAACCTCGCCGTTGCTGCCGAGGCACGACGCAAACCCCTGCAGCGCACTGTATTGATGGGCGGTGCGGCGGGTGATGAAGAGCGTCTCGACCCTGGACTGCGCGGGCGTGAGCGTGTGGATGCTCACCGTGTCGTTCCGCCCGACCACGGCGCGCGGCAATAGCGTCACGCCCATGTCGGCGGCGACGCAACCGATCATGCCATCGAGCGTGCCGAGTTCGAACCGCGCCGAAGACGGCCAGCCGAACTCCGAGAAGATCTGCTCGAGGCGCTGGCGGTAGGTGCAGCCGGTCCGGAACACCAGTGCGGTCGGCCCGGACTCCGGGGTGCCCGCACGCAAGGCGGCGAGGCCCGTCCATCGCCGCGCCGTGACCAGCACCAGCTCTTCCCGGAAGGCGACCGTCGCATCGAGTTCGGCATGCTCGATCGGACCTGCGACGAATGCGCCGTCGAACGTACCGTTGAGCACGCCCGCCACCAGCTCGGCAGTGGTCGAGGTCCGCAAGCTCAATCGCACCTGCGGGAAGCGGCGATGGAATTCGGCAAGCAGCGACGGCAGGCGCACCGCGGCCGTCGTTTCCATCGATCCGATCGCGAGCGGTCCCTTCGGTTCGCCGTCGTCGCGGGCGGCCAGCAGCGCCTCGCGCGACAGCGCCGCCATCCGCTGCGCATAGGGCAGCAGCCGGCGGCCGGCGCCGGTCAGTGTCATGCCGCGGCTGTGCCGTTCGAACAGCGCGGTGCCGATCTCGGTTTCCAATGCCTTGACGCGCTGCGTGACATTGGACTGCACAGTGTTGAGTTCGTCGGCGGCGCGGGTAATGCCGCCCAGCCGGGCAACCGTTGAAAAGGTCAGGAGATCGCTCAACTCCATGGCGTTTACCGTTTCATTTTAGAGATGTCTGCATTCTCTAGTATTCATTTTTAGAGAATGATAGTCCGGACTAAGGTGGCTGTCCAGATTTCAGGGAATGGACATGCCAATCTCCACGCCGTTGACCGCCCGTTTGGGCATCCAGCATCCGATCCTCTCGGCGCCGATGGACGTCATCGCAGGGGCGCGTCTCGCCGCCGCCGTCAGCGCTGCCGGCGGGTTTGGCATCCTTGGCGGCGGCTACGGTGACGAAGCATGGCTCAAGCAGGAGACAGCCAAGCTTGGGGACGTATCCGATCCCTTCGGGATCGGCTTCATCACCTGGAGTCTTGCGAAGCAGCCGGCGCTGCTGGATATCGCGCTTGAAGCGCGGCCGCGCGCGATCATGCTTTCGTTCGGCGATCCCAGGCCGTTCTCGGCGCGGATCGCATCGTCCGGCGCGCTGCTGATCTGTCAGGTGCAGACCGAAGACATGGCGCGGCAGGCGCTCGATGCCGGCGCTGACATCCTGATCGCGCAGGGCACCGAGGCCGGCGGCCATGGCGCATCGCGTACCACCCTCGACATCGTGACGGCGATCGTCGATCTCGCGGCCGGCCGGGTGCCGGTCGCTGCCGCCGGCGGCATCGGCGATGGCCGCGGGCTCGCCGCGATGCTGATGCTGGGCGCTTCCGGCGTGCTGCTCGGCACGCGCTTCTATGCCAGTCAGGAATGCGACGGCCCGGAGGAAGCGAAACGGCGCATCTGCGCCGCGACCAGCGGCAACAGCGTCCGTAGCATCATCTTCGATCTCTCGCGCAACAACGTATGGCCGGCGCCGTTTACCGGCCGCTGCCTGGTCAACGATCATGCACGGCGCTGGATGGGGCGCGAGGTCGAGCTCATGCAAAACGTCCAGGCGGTCGCGGCCGAATATGCAGCGGCGAGGGCCGCGGGCAATTTCGATATCGCCGCCGTCATCGCAGGCGAAGCCGTCGGGATGATCCACGATGTCCCGCCGGCGGCCGAGATCGTTGACAGGATCGTCACCGAGGCGGACCAGATATTGAACGGGCGGCGCAACTCCTTCGCCGCGGTTTCTTTCCCTTCTCCCCTTGTGGGAGAAGGTGGCGCGGATGCAATCCGCGCC
>Ga0307499_10000464_pt1 | contig 14331 bp, 13 predicted proteins | sample 13_S_MG_FD_201363 | JGI IMG/M metagenome (GOLD analysis project Ga0307499, IMG submission 201363) | Soil microbial communities from Populus trichocarpa stands in riparian zone in the Pacific Northwest, United States - 13_S | ecosystem: Environmental > Terrestrial > Soil > Riparian zone > Trees... | reverse complement strand
CCAGCCGGCGATCTGCACCGCGTACGCGGACAGGAACACCACGTCAATGGGGCTCGGGGACTGCTCGCCCGGCAGCAGGGTCACTGCCAGCAGGCCGCCGACCACCAGCGCCTGCCCGGCGACGATCAGCCACACCGAGCCCGCGTGCGCGGGCCGGTGCCGGCGCACACCCCAGACCATGGCGACCACAGCCGAGGACACCACCAGGTCGTTGTAGACCCAGAACCCGGTCCCGATCGGCACCAGGAGGAACCCGGCGACCGCGACCGTGTACACCGACAGGAACCACCACTGCGCCGTGTCCCGGCGCAAGGCCCATCGACGCCGGCGGGTGGCCGGCTCGATCGTCATGGCTCGTTCCACGAGGTCGACGGCACCAGTTGAGGACAGCAGACCCAGGTACGGATCCGGGTGCAGCGCGGGAGCCGGACAAGTGCGGTCGCCACCCGCACGACGCCGGACGATCATCAGGAACTCGCACTGGCGCCGGGCCGATGCGGTGTCCGGCAGCGCCGGGTAGGTCGGGTCGACGGACCTCGGCCACGGCGAAGCCGCGCCAGGGCTTGACCCGAGAATGGTCCCGCCGGCTTTCTGTTATCCGCTCCGGCCGCGCGAGGTCGTTCGAATCTGCGGCAATTCCGCAGCGGGGCGCGCATAGCGTGCGGCAGCGTTGACTGGCGTACCGGAACGAGCCGGTCACCTGTCAGTTGACGGCTGAGAGACCATTGGGCCGCCGATGTGAGCGATAACGTCGCCGGCCAGCCTGAATTCTTTGCGACCAGATGTCAATGCCTCAATCACCTGCTGCCACACCGCGGCGATCGGCCGGACACCGCTCGGCGGGGCGACCCCGGCAGGCCGTTGTCGATAACATGAAGTGTCGGCAGAAGTTCGTCGACCGCGACCACGGATGATGTCGCGAAAAGTGTTATGTGCCGTCCCCGCGGCCAGTCGCGCGAGGCCCGGAAGGCCCACTGCGGCAGCATTCCGAAGCACTCCCACCCGGTTCCTGAGCGGTGTGGGACAGACCGGCGTCTACCTCTTGAATGTTGCGATTTCTTCTGGCAATCTCATGGTTACATACGCGTCTCGATACGGCGCCACTCGCCGTCTCTCGGCACCCCGTCCACGACTATGCGGCCTAATTCAACATTCGATGTTAACGCTCACATCGATCGACCGCCACTCGTGGCGTCCCGGGACTGATGCGCCCGAGCCGCCGGTGCCTTGGCGCCCCCGGCCGCCTTTGGCCGCCACCGGAACCTGAGACCCGAAGGAACCGACATGGTCGTGTCAGACCTCGTCCGGCGCAGTCGGAGACGAACGCCCGCTGTGATCCAGGCGTTGGTGATCTCCCTGGTCGCCGTCAGCGCCATGGCGACGTGGGGCGTCTCGGTGGCCGCCGCGGCCGCGCAGCAGGTCGTGGGCGCCGGCTCCGGCCGGTGTCTGGACGTCCCGAACTCCAGCACCAGCAACGGCGTCCAGGTGCAGTTGTGGGACTGCTCCGGTGCCGCCAACCAGTCCTGGACGTACACCGCGACGAAGCAGTTGATGGTGCTCGGCAGCAAGTGCCTGGACGCCAGCGGACAGGGCAGCACCAACGGCACCGCCGCGGTGATCTGGGACTGCAACGGCCAGGCCAACCAGCAGTGGAACGTCAACCCCAACGGCTCGGTCACCGGCGTCCAGTCCGGACTCTGCCTGGACGCCTCGGGCCGGGGTACGGCCAACGGTACGAAGATCATCATCTGGGCCTGCAACGGCCAGAACAACCAGCAGTGGAACCTGCCGGCCCCGCCGGCGGGCGGCACGCGGCCATGTGACATCTATGCCGCGGGCGGCACGCCGTGCGTCGCGGCGCACAGCACCACCCGAGCGCTGTTCGGCTCCTACAACGGCCCCCTCTACCAGGTGCGCCGAGCCTCGGACAACGCCACGACCGACATCCGACCGCTGGCGGCCGGCGGCACCGCCAACGCCGCCACCCAGGACTCGTTCTGCGCGAGTACGGCGTGCGTGATCACCGTCGTCTACGACCAGTCCGGGCGCGGCAATCACGTGGCCTACCAGGGGCCCGGCGGAGCCGGTGGCTCCGACGTCCCGGCGTCGGCGACCAGCGAAACGCTCACCGTCGGCGGAGCCAAGGCGTACTCGCTGTTCATCAACGCGCGCAACAGCTACTGGCGCGACGGGCACCTGACCGGCGTCCCGACCGGCAGCGCACCCGAGGGCATGTACATGGTGACCAGCGGCACCCATGTCAACGGTGGCTGCTGCTTCGACTACGGCAACAGCGAGACGACGAGGCGGGCTGACGGTCCCGGCGCCATGGACGCGATCAACTTCAGCACCCAGTGCTGGTTCGGCGGCTGTGTCGGCACCGGGCCCTGGGTCCAGGCGGATCTGGAATTCGGCCTGTTCTCCGGCGGAAGCACGACCTGGAACACCAACCAGCGGGCGTTCACCAGCAAGTTCGTCACCGCGACGCTCAAGAACAACGGGACGTCCCGGCTCGCCTTCAAGGGCAGCAACGCGCAATCCGGCGGCCTGACCACGCTGTGGGACGGCTCGCTGCCCAACGGCTACAACCCGATGCGCAAGCAGGGCGCCATCATCCTCGGCAGCGGCGGCGACTGCTGCAACGGCAACACCAACATCAGCATCGGCACCTTCTACGAGGGAGCCATCGTCGCCGGCTTCCCCACCGACGCGACGGAGAACGCCGTCCAAGCCAACGTCATCTCCGCCGGCTACCGCTGAACCGCCAACCTCTAGGGGGACGTCCGCACGGCTCCGGCAACCGGAAAGGAGTGCACCGCACACGGCAGTTCCCGCGGCGCCGATCCGGAAAGGCAATCGCATGAGGAACCACCCGAGCGCGCCGCGGCCGCGGCGCGGACTCCCACCGCGACTGCGGATGATCCTGTCGCTCGTGACCACCACCCTGATCGCCGCCGGCGCGGCCGTCGTGTTCGCCGGCCCCGCCGACGCGGGCACCACGCTGGGTACCGCGGCGGCGGAGAAGGGCCGCTACTTCGGTGCGGCCGTGCCCGCTTTCAAGCTCAACGACGCCAACTACGTCGGCATCCTCGATCGGGAGTTCTCCTCGATCACGCCGGAGAACGAGATGAAATGGGACGCCACCGAGCCGTCCCAGGGCCGGTTCACCTTCACCGCCGGCGACCAGATCGTGGCCCACGCCCAGGCGCACGGGCAGCGGATGCGCGGGCACACCCTGACCTGGCACGCACAGCAGCCGGGCTGGGCACAGGGCATGTCCGGCAGCGCGCTGCGCAACGCCATGCTCAACCACATCACCCAGGTCGCCACCCACTACCGGGGCAAGATCTACGCCTGGGACGTGGTGAACGAGGCGTTCGCCGACGGCGGCAGCGGCGGTCGCCGGGACTCGAACCTGCAGCGGACCGGCAATGACTGGATCGAGGCGGCGTTCCGGGCCGCCCGGGCCGCCGACCCCGGCGCGAAGCTGTGCTACAACGACTACAACACCGACGGCATCAACGCTAAGAGCACCGGCATCTTCCAGATGGTGGCCGACTTCAAGGCCCGCGGTGTGCCGATCGACTGCGTCGGGTTCCAGTCGCACCTCGGCGGCTCAGTGTCCGGCGACTACCGGGCCAACCTGCAGCGCTTCGCCGATCTCGGCGTCGACGTGCAGATCACCGAGCTCGACGTCGGCTCCGGCGGCAACCAGGCCAACGTGTACGCCACCGTGACCAACGCCTGCCTGGCCGTATCCCGCTGCACCGGCATCACCACGTGGGGCGTCCGCGACAGCGACTCGTGGCGCGCCCCAGACCCCGTGCTGCTGTTCGACGGCGGCGGCGCCAAGAAGGCCGCCTACACCAGCACCCTCAACGCCCTCAACGCCGGCACCACCACCCCGCCGCCCGGACCGGTCGACACGAGCGCCTGGTACGTGCTGGTCAACCGCAACAGCGGCGAGGTGCTGGACGTGTTCGGCGCCTCGACGGCCGACGGTGCCCGGGTCGCGCAGTGGACCCGCAACAACGGCAACAACCAGCAGTGGCAGTTCGTGGACTCCGGCGGCGGCTTCTTCCGGCTGCGGTCCCGCAACTCCGGCAAGGTGCTGGACGTGTCGGGCTTCTCCACCGCCGACTCCGCCCCCGTCGTGCAGTGGAGTGACCTGAACGGGACCAACCAGCAGTGGCGGCTGGCCGACTCCGGCGGCGGCTTCGTCCGGCTGCTCAACCGCAACAGTGGCAAGGCCCTGGCCGTACAGGGCGCGGCCACCAGCGACGGCGCGAACATCGTCCAGTCCACCGACACCGGCGCCAACAACCAGCAATGGCAACTCGTCCGGATCGGTTAGCCAGCACATCGTCGCTCACGTTCGAGTAGGGCCCACGGACATGTCTGCCGTCAAGATCTCTCGCCGCCAGTTGCTCGCCGCGGCTGGAGTCACGGGGGCGGCCGCGGCTACCGGCGCGCTGCGCGCCGGTAGCCGTCTGGGCCACGGCCGGGCCGAGCAGCTACCCGGCGAGCTGTGGGCTGCCGAGTACACCTGAGGCCCGGTAGCTGAGGCATTGCTGCCGGCCCCGGGCGGTCTGGCCGCTACCCTGTCGCTGCATGCCGCAATGGTGTTGCGGCCCGGGACGGGGGTCGGTGGGTGGGCGAGACGGTGGCGCGGATGGGCGTCGAGGTGCAGGCGCTGCCGGACGCCGACGCGGCCGAGCTGGCGGAGCTGGCCGCGGCCCTGCGGGACGAGTTGCTGGCCACCGACGTGGAACGGGTGGACCTGGGCCGGGCCGGGGTGCCGCCGGCCGGTGCCAAGGCGCTGGACGTGATCGCGGCCGGCAAGCTGGTGGTCGAGTTCGTCCGGTCGGCGCAGCGGGTGCGGGCGGTGGTCGCGGCGGTCAGCCGCTGGGTCGCCGGCGCGCAGGCGCGCAGCGTGAAGATCGAGATCGACGGTGACGTGCTCGAGGTGACCGGGGTGACCGCCGCCGACCAGCGCGCGCTGATGGACATCTGGATCGCCCGGCACGCCACCCCGGCCGAGCCCGCCTAGCCCGGGGGTCGACGTGCCGCCCGGGGGCCGGTACGGCCTGGTCATCGCCAGCAGCGAGTACGCCGACCCGGCGCTGGCTCGGCTCGGCGCGCCCGTCCACGACGCGCGGGCGCTGGCCGAGGTGCTCGGCGACCCGGCGGTGGGCGGCTTCGCCGTGCAGACGCTGGTGGACCGGCCGCACTACGAGGTGCAGCGGGCGGTGGCCCGGTTCTTCAAGGACCGCCGCCGGGACGACCTGCTGCTGCTCTACTTCTCCGGGCACGGCCTGAAGGACGACGCCGGCCGGCTGTTCCTGGCCACCCCGGACACCGAGGCGCAGCTGCCGGACGCCACCGCGGTACCGGCCGCGTTCGTCCGGGACGCCATGGACCGGGCCCGGTCCCGGTGCAACGTGCTGGTGCTGGACTGCTGCTACAGCGGCGCGTTCGCCCATGGCGCCAAGGGCGACGACGCGCTGCACACCCGGGACGGCTTCGCCGCGTCCGGCAGCGTGGTGCTGACCGCCTCGGACGCGGTGGAGTATTCGTTCGAGGAGCCCGGCAGTGCTCCGGGCGGGGTAGCTGGCGGGGCGGCCACCGGCGCCGGCTCGGTGTTCACCCGGATCCTGGTGGACGGCCTGGCCAGCGGCGCCGCCGACCGGGACGGCGACGGCGACGTGTCGCTGGACGAGCTCTACGACTACGTGCACGACCGGATGCTGGTGGAGCGGCCGGACCAGCGTCCCGGCAAGTGGGCCTGGGACGTGCGCGGCCGCATCCTGGTCGCCCGCAACCCGGGCTGGACGTTGCCGAACCGGCTGCGCGAGGCCATCGGCAGCCCGCTGCCGGGGTTCCGGCTGGCCGCCATCGAGGAACTCGGCCAGTTGCTGCGTACCGGCAATGCCACCGTCGCCGCCGTCGTCCGCGACACCCTGGCCCAACTGGCCGACGACGACTCCCGCAAGGTCAGCCAGGCCGCTACCGCCCTGCTCGACGCTCAGGCCGAGCCGGCTGAACCCAGCCAGGCTGAGCCAATCGAACCTGGCCAGGCTGAGCCGGTGGGACCGATCCCAGCCGTGCCGGCAGAGCCAGTCCAGGCTGAGCCGGTGGGACCTGGCCGAGCTGAGCCGGTGGAACCGATCCCGGCCGTGCCTGCGGAGCCAGTCCAGGCCGAGCCGGCGGGCGCGGCGCCGAGGGCGAGACGGGCGGCGAAGGCGGCCACCGCGGCGGCGCGGGCGGAGCACCGCGCGGTGCTGTCGGCCGGGATCGAGCGGTTCGCCAAGCTGGACGGCACGCTGTACGGCGAGCAGACCACGCTGTTGCTGGAGAAGGTCACCGGCGCCGGCCAGATGATCGGCATGTGCCGCTGCCGGCACCGGAACGACGGCATCCGGCACACGATCCTGGTGCTCAACACCGACTACCTGATCTGGGCCCGGGAGACGTTCTTCTCCAAGACCACGGGCGCCCTGATCCCCTGGCACACGGTCGACCGGGTGACCGACTTCGCCGAGTACGGCATCGACATTCGGCAGCAGGACGGCACCAGGGTGGTGTTCGACTCCTTCGCCGGCAAGGGGCTGCCACTGCGCGACGAGCCGGTCAAGTTCGACGTGAAGTCGGTCCGGGCCTTGATCCGCCAGCTGGTCCAGGCGGCCGGCGACGGGTGACGACCGGGGTCACCGTTCCTGCACGACCGAGAGAATGTTGCCGTCCGGGTCGGTGAACCAGGCGACCAGCTCGGCCCGGTCGATGCCCTTCCCGTCGGTCTTCGGGTAGTCGTACCGCTCGAACCGGACGCCGCGCTCGACCAGCCGGTCGACCGCCTCGTCGATGTCGGCCACCAGGAAGTTGAGCACGGTGAACGTGGCCGGCGTGTGGTCGGGCTTCGGGTAGAGCTGGTAGCCGCGGCCGCCGCCGACGTGCAGGCGCAACTGGCCCAGCCGGGCGTCCGAGACCCGCAGCCCGAGCGTCCCGCCGTAGAACTCCTTGGCCCGGCGGACGTCGGTGACCGCGAAGCTGCCGAACACCTCGACCTGATCCAGCATGCGCAGTCCCTTCCCGCCGGCCGCGGCGGCCAACCCTGACACCGTTCCCGACTCCACACCAGCACCCCCGGACTGCCCGGGTCGAGCCGCCCGGGTTACGCCGGCAGCGGGTCGGGCCCAATCGTCAGCTGGCGTCCCGGGTCTCGAAGTAGCGCCGCGGGTTGTCCACCAGCATCTGCCGGATCTGCTCCGTGGTGACCCTGGCGGCCCGCAGCGCCGGCAGCACGTCGCGGTGGATGTGCAGGTAGTGCCAGTTCGGTAGCGCGGCCATCAGCCCCGGGTCGACCCAGTCGATGTAGCAGGAGGCGTCGTGGGAGAGCACCAGCCGGTCGGCGTACCCGCGCCGGCACAGCTCCACCACGATGCCGACCCGGTCGGCGAACGGCACCTCCAGCTCGATGCCGAACCGGTCCATACCGAGGTAGAAGCCGGCCTCGGCCAGCTCGGAGAGGTGGTCGGCGTCGGTGGAGTCACCGCTGTGCGCGAGCACCACCCGGCGCGGGTCGACACCCTCGTCATCGAGGATCCGCTGGACGTCCAGCCCGCGCTTCGTCCCGGGATGGGTGTGCACGGTGATCGGTACGCCGGTGCGGCGGTGCGCGGCGGCCACCGCGCGCATGATCCGCTCGCCGTCGGTGGTCAGCCCCGGGGCGTCCACCGCGCACTTGAGGAAGGCGGCGCGCACGCCGGTGCCGGCGATGCCCTCCTCGATGTCGCGGACGAACATCTCCACCATCGGCTCGGGCAGCGTCTCGGCCACCGCCGGGCCGCGGAACCGGAAGTAGAACGGGGCGTCGCCGTACGTGTAGACGCCGGTGGCCACCACGATGTTGAGGTCGACCTGCTCGTTGATCCGTTGGATGCGCGGGAGGTAGCGGCCGAGCCCGACCACGGTCGGGTCCACAATCGTGCTCACCCCGGCCTCCTTGACCGCGGTCAGCCGGCGTACGGCCTCGGCGACCATGGTCTCCTCGTCCCACTCCCCGGGATAGTTCTGCTGGATTTCCGGGGTGAGCACGAAGATGTGCTCGTGCATCAGGGTCGAGCCGAGCTCGGTGGAGTCCACCGGGCCACGCACCGTCGCCACCTCAGTCATCGCCGCACCCCAGTCCTCGTCGACCCGACCACGCAGTGTCCACTCGGGACAGCCAGCTAGCTTGCGCCGGCCGCCAGCGCGGTCGCCAGCAGCGAGGTGACTGTCTGGATCATCACTCCGGCGGCCTCGTCCGCGTCCAGGCCGAGCTGGTCCCGGGCCATCTGCCAGGCGTTGAAGGTGGTCGCCACCAGCACCGCGTTGCGCAGCCGCTCCCGGCCCGGGCCGGCCGCGTCCAGTTCGGACCGGAACAGCGCGGAGATCTCGTCCCGGACGTGTCCAATCTGGACGGACCGGTTCCGCTGCAACTGCGGCGAGTACGGCTGGGCCAGGTGCGCCGCCCGGGCGTACGGCGCGATCAGCTCGAGCATCCGGACGCGCTGCCGGCAGAACGCCGCCACCCGCTCGCACAGCGGCAGGTCCGCCGGCACCGGCTGGTAGGCGGCCCGCTGCAGCTCCAGCAGGTGCGCGTAGCTGGCCGCGTACAGGCCCTCCAGGTCGCCGAAGTTGGACCAGAGCGCGCGCAGTGACACCCCGGCCCGCTCGGCGATCTGCCGGCCGCTGACCTTCAGGTGCCCCTCGGCGAGCAGCGCGTGCAGCGCCTCGACCACGGCCTGCCGGGTCCGCTCGGCCCGCAGCGACCGGCCGTCCACCCGGGCCGGCTGTTCGGCCGCCGGCTCGGATCCGACCGGCTCGCTGCCGGCCGTGGCCGGATCCGCCGGCGCGGTGCACCCGCCCGGCCCGTCGGCTGCTGCCACCACGCCACCCCGGCTGCTGCTGGTCACCGGCAGAGTCTCTGCGTGACGGACGGTCGTAGGCAAGCCGCAGCGTGACTCAACTGCACCCTGGATGCGGATTCCTGCGCCCCGGGGCCGGGCCGTTGGTGCGGTCGGCCCGTCGTCGTAGCTTCCAGTGACGAGTATCGGCCAACCAGGTGGTGCCTAATAGGGCAAACGGGTGGCCAATTCACCCCACACTGGTCACCATATGCCGATGACTTGGACCGTCCCCGATGTGGACCGCGTCAACGAGCCATTCGCCGGCGACGAGCGCGCGATGCTGCAGGGCTTCCTCAACTACGGGCGCAACACGCTGCTGCTCAAGTGCTGCGGGCTGACCGGCGCCGCGCTGGTGCAGCGCTCGATCGACCCGTCCACGCTCTCGCTGCTCGGCCTGGTCCGGCACGTGACCGAGGTGGAGCGCAACTGGTTCCGGCGCCGGTTCGGCGGTGAGGACGTCGCCGGCCCGTACCGCCGGGACGACCGGCCGGACGCCGCCTTCTCCGACGTCGTGGCCGGCCGGGCCGAGCAGGACATCGCCGGCCTGGTCGCCGAGTGGCACGCCGCCGACCGGGCCGTCGCGTGCCTGCCGCTGGAGCACACCTTCGTCAGCGAGCGGTGGGGGGAGATGACGCTGCGCTGGGCGTACCTGCACATGATCAGCGAGTACGACCGGCACAACGGGCACGCCGATCTGCTCCGCCAGCGGATCGACGGCGTGACCGGCACCTGACGCGACTGGCACCTGACGCGACTGGCACCTGACGCGACTGGCACCTGACGCGACTGGTGCCCAACGGGGCTGCTCGTGCCTCGACGGGGCGGCTGGCACCTGGCCAGGCGGCTGCACCTGACGAAGCGGGCCGGGGCGGCCGCTTGGTGCTAGCTCTTGCAGCCGGAGTCGCCGGTGGGCTCGCCGTACTTGACCGAGGTCAGGACTATCCGGGTGTCCTTGTCCGGCCGCTGCCCGGCCCGGACCGACTGCTTGATCACCACCCAGTTCCGGTCGACGATCTGCGCCCGGCCCTTGCCGGTGCCGTCGGCGGAGCCGAGGTTGAAGAAGCCGGCGGACTGCAAGGCGTCCTGCGCGGACTGCAGGTCTTCACAGACCACGCTCGGCACGGTTCCCTCGGTCACCGGGCCACCGCTGGCCGGGTCGGTCGGCTTGGTCACCTTGAGCGTGATCGCGGTCGAGCGATCGGTACGCGTTCCGGCGGCCGGGGTCTGCGATTTGACGATCCAGTTGTTCGGATCGAGGACAGCCCGGTCGGCCGAACTGGCGTCGACCGGCTTCAGCTTGGAAAATCCGGCGTCGCGCAGCGTCCGTTCGGCGTCATCGAGCCGTTTACCGGTGACCGCCGGCACGGTGGCCGGCCCGGTCGCGGTGGCCGACCCCGGCCGGCCGATCGTGCCGTCGCAGCCGCTCAGCACTACCGCGGCGGCGGCGACAACCAGCAGAATTCGCAATCTCGACAAGGCGTCCTCTTTTCCCGCGCATTTATCTACAAATACATACCCCGGGTGGGCGGGTCAACGACTGGCCGGACGGGCGGATAATTCGCGCGCGCCGGGCGGCGCCGGCTGGCATGCTGGCCGGCGTGATCAACCGGCTGAACCCAGACGGCATGCACGCCACCCCAGGCTACGCGCACGTCACCACGACCGAGCGGCGCCGGCAGGTCTACCTCGCCGGCCAGGTGCCGCTGGCCGGCGACGGCAGCCTGGTCGGCGCCGGCGACCTGATCGCGCAGGTCGGGCAGGTGGTCCGGAACATCGGCAGCGCGCTGGCCGCGGTCGGCGCCACCCCGGAGGACGTGGTCCGGACCGTGATCTACGTGGTCTCCGGCGAGCGGGACGATCTCGCCACCGTCTGGACCGCGCTGCGGTCGTCCCCGTTCGCCCCCGCGCTCAGCACCGCCAGCACGCTGCTGGGCGTGTCCCAACTCGGCTTCGCCGGCCAGCTGGTCGAGATCGACGTCACCGCCGCGCTCGGCTGACAACCCGCCGACTCGCTACCGGTGCCGGAGCGGGCGTCGCCGCTGGCGTGCCTCCGGCCGGTTCCGGGTTGCCGGGTGGGTCAGGGCCGGGGGCGCAGCCAGATGTCCAGGGCGCCGGAGCGCACCAGGTGGTAGCCGTACCGGTCGGCGAAGGTGTCCAGGCCGGCGCCGATGCCGCGCCGGGTGAAGCCGCGGTCCAGCACGATCGCGTCCGGCCGGGCGGTCAGGTCGGCGCGACCGGACGCCAGGTTCGGGAACCGCCGGCCGGGCAGCTGGAACTGGCCCGCGCCGTAGTCGCCGACCAGCCAGACCGTGCCGCCGGGCGGGACCAGCCCGGGCAGCGCCGCGTACCCGGTGGGCCGCAGTGTGGCCAGCGCGGTGATCGACCGGCCGGCCGCGGCCGCCGGCGGAACCGCGAGCACCGCCGCCACAGCGACCACCACGGCCCGGCGCACGGCGTCCCGGCGGGCTCCCACCGGGCGCGTCCCGGCCCCGCCGCCGCCAACCCCGCCGAGCCCAATCCCGCTGACCCCAACCCCGCCGAGCCCAATCCCGCCAGCCCCAATCCCGCTGGCCCCAATCCCGGTGGCTCGGCGGGCTCCGGGCCAGCCGGGATCAGGCGGGCGGGTCCCTCGGCGGGCGGCGCCGGCCAGCCAGCGCACGCCGGCGGTGCCGCCGACCACCGCCGCGACGATCAGCACCGGCCGCCAGAGCAGCAGGTAGTGCGGCAGCGCGAGGCCGGTCAGCGGGGTCAGCGCGACCACCGGCAGCAACCCGGCCGCGGCCAGGTAGGCGGTCAGCCCGGACCGGGCCAGCAGCCCGAGCAGCACGGCCAGCACCGCTACCACTGACAGCGCGGTGCCCCAGGACGCGCGCTGCCAGGCCAGGTCGATCCACCACGGGCCGTGCAGCCGCGGCCGACCGGACACCACGATCAGGTGGCCGCTGTGGCCGTGCCGGCGTTCCTTCGCGTAGCCGCGGCGGAACGTGTCCAGCGCGCCCGGCCAGCCCATCGGGGCGTATGTCGCCACCACCGCGACCGCCGCGGCGGCGAGCCAGGCGCCGACGTGCGCGGCCAGCCGGCCGAGCCGGGCCGGCAGCGTCCCGGGCCGGCCGGCGACCGCCAGGCAGCCGGCCACCGCCGGCACCACGATGATCAGCGCCGCGGCCAGCTTGGCCGTACAGGCCAGCAGCGACAGCAGTCCGCACGCCGCGGCCGCGGGCAGCCGGCCGGACCGCAGCCACCACCAGCCGACCGCGAGCGCCGCCAGCGCCAGCCCGGCGGCGACCGGATCGAGCATCGCGGTGCGGGTCAGCGTGGCCGTGTCCGGCGCCCGGTCCAGCGCCTCCGGGAAGGTGGTCAGGACCGGAACGGTCCAGACCAGCAGCGCGGCGATCGGGCCGGCGCCGCGCGGGCCGACCCGGGCCAGCCAGGCCCACGCCACCAGCCCGGTGGCCAGCAGCATCAGCGCGGCCGGCAGCCGGGCCGCGGTCACGGTCGGCCCGAACAGCCACTCGGCGGCACCGATGAGGTACTTCGCCAGCGGCGGGTGTTCCGGGTTGGGGCCGAAGTCGCCGCGCCAGTAGGCCCGCCCGGCGGCCGCGTAGGTGGGCTCGTCCAGCCCCCAGGATGGCGTCGAGAGCCGGAACAGCGACAGCCAGCCGCCCAGCCCGAGCAGTGCCAGCCGGCCCGACCAGCGCAGGGCGAGACCGGAGCCGGCGCGGTCGACCAGGGCCGGTCGACCGACCCGGGGGGCAGCCGGCCGCGGCTCGGCAACCTCTGTTCCGGACAGCAGCGATAAAGCCGTAGCCATGGGTTCTGCCCCTTGGGGAATACCTGCCGGGCAGCCGAATCCGGGCAGCCCGGACCGGCCGCGCGCAGCGGCAGGACAATTGACGGTTGGCGGAAATAGCGCCCGAGCCCGAACGGCTTCCGGAGGCCGGCCCGAATCCCGAGTCGGCGCGGCAAATGCGCGTCCGCATTCGCTGTGCCTGTTCTTCTAGAGACGCGATATGAGCCGGCCAGGTTGGAGTGCGGCCGCAAAAAAGTTACAACTGATTTGCCGGCGGGGTGTGTCGACGGTGTGACACATGGTGAGGCTGGCACCGGCGCGCGGGTGGCGCGCCGGTGCCAGCCTCGGGATGAAGCGGTGCAGCCGGTGGGCGGTCAGCAGCCGATCCGGGCCCGGCCCAGGGCGATGTCGTCGAACCAGAGGGTGTCGTCGCCGGTCGAGTAGCTCTCCCAGCCGAGCCGGAAGTCGGTCAGCGCCGGGTGCCAGGCCCGGCCCAGCCACTGCGCGTCGACGTCCTGGGTGGGCACCCCGTCGTCGCGCAGGCCGGCCACCTCGGTGCCGTTGACCCAGGTGCGGAGCTGCCCGGCCGGCCCGTCCACGCTGAACTCGACACAGGTCCAGGCGCCGGTCGGCAGCGGGATGCTCTGCGCCACCCCGGCCGGGCTCTGCGCCGGCAGGGTCGCGTCGTCGGATTCGCGGTTCCACTGCATGGCCCGGTTCTGGCCGCCCATCCGCAGGTCCTTGCTGCCGTCGTTGCTGTCCCGCATCGCCAGCACCGTGACGTGCCCGTCCGGCAGCAGCGTGCTGTGCCGTACGAAGAACCGCCCGAACACGACGCTGCCCACGGTCGCGATGTCGGTGCGGCCGACGAAGGCGTGGTTGCAGAAGCCGGCCTTGCCGTTCACCCGGAACGAGCGGGTGCCGCTGTGCGCGACCGTGCTGTCCACGCTGGCGGTCCCGGTCCCGGCGCAGTCGCGCATGCTGACCGCCCAGGCGCCGCTGGGCGCCGTACCGGTCTGGCCCTCCACGTCATCGCAGATCAGCGCGGTGGTGCAGCCGGCCGGCGGCGGGCCGGGCGGGGTGCTCGGTGGCGTGCTGGGCGGGCTGGACGGCGGTGGGCCGGATGGCGGTGGGCCGGCCGGGCCGGTGCAGCCGGTGCCGTTCAGCGCGAAGTTCACCGGCACCGGGTTGCTGCCCGAGTAGGTGGCCTGGAAGCCGAACTGGACCGACCCGCCGGCCGCGACCGTCCCGTTCCAGGACAGGTTGCTGGCGCTCACGACCGGCTGCCCGGTCGGCTGGGTGACGGCGCTGTTCCAGGCCGAGGTGACCCGCTGGTTGCCGGCGAAGGTCCAGGTCAGCGTCCAGGCGGTGACCGGGGTGCCGGTGCTGACGGTCAGGTTGGCGGTGAAGCCGGTGTCCCACTGGTTGAGCTGGTAGCCGACCGAGCAGCCGGTCGCGGCGGTCGCGGCCGGGGTGGCCAGCGCCGGCACCAGGGCCGCGCCGCCGGCGGCGGCCAGCGCCAGCGGTGCGGCGAGCCAGCGCCGGCGGGACAGGGCAGGGCGTGTCATTGCGCTCCTCACTGAGAACGGTGCG
>Ga0307499_10000462_pt1 | contig 14361 bp, 8 predicted proteins | sample 13_S_MG_FD_201363 | JGI IMG/M metagenome (GOLD analysis project Ga0307499, IMG submission 201363) | Soil microbial communities from Populus trichocarpa stands in riparian zone in the Pacific Northwest, United States - 13_S | ecosystem: Environmental > Terrestrial > Soil > Riparian zone > Trees... | reverse complement strand
CCGGGCGGCCGGGACCTGCTGGGCGCGGACGGGTCCGGGCACGACATCCTGTCCCGGCTGCTGTACGCCATCCGGCCCACCCTCGAAGGCGCGGTCCTGGCGGTGCTGGTGGCCGCCGCGATCGGCGTCACGGCCGGCCTGATCTCCGGCTACTACGGCAGGTGGTTCGCCGGCGCCGCATCCTGGGTGGCCAGCCTGCTGATGGCGCTGCCCGGCATCGTGGTGCTGCTGGCCGCCCGCGCGGTGATCGGCCCGTCCCTGTTCGGCGCGATGACGATCTTCGGGATCCTGATCGCGCCGGCGTTCTACCGGGTGGTGCACGCGGCCGTGTCCGGCGTGCGGCAGGAGCTGTACGTCGACGCGGCCCGGGTGTCCGGGCTCAGCGATGCCCGGATCATCTCCCGCCACATCCTGACCGTGGTGCGCGCGCCGGCGATCATCCTCGCCGCGAACCTGGCCGGGATCGCCATCGCCATCGAGGCCGGCCTGGACTTCCTGGGCCTGGGCGACCTGTCCCGACCCACCTGGGGCGGCATGCTCAACGACGCGTTCACCAACATCTACTCCGCCCCGCTGCAGCTGCTGTGGCCGAGCCTCGCGATCGGCCTGACCTGCATGGCGCTGGCGCTGCTGGGCAACGCGCTGCGGGACGAGCTGGAGCGCAGCGGCACCCCGAAGCGGCGGCGGCGGGCGAAGCGGGCGCCGGCGACGGTGTCGGTGCAGCGGGAACCGGTCATCACCCACGACGAGATCGCCGGGTCCGCAGGCGAGGAGCTGCTGCTGGTCCGGGAGCTGGCGGTCGGCTACGACCAGCCCAACGGTTCGGTGCAGACCGTCGTGGAGGACGTGTCGCTGACCGTGCGCCGCGGTGAGGTGCACGGCCTGATCGGCGAGTCGGGCTCCGGCAAGACGCAGACCGCGTTCGCGATCATGCGGCTGCTGCCGCCGGGCGGCCGGATCGTGGCCGGTGACATCAACTTCGCCGGCGTCGACCTGGCGCGCGGCTCCGAGAAGGAGATGACCCGGCTGCGCGGCGCCCGGATCGCCTACGTCCCGCAGGAGCCGATGTCCAACCTGGACCCGTCGTTCACCATCGGTCACCAGCTCACCGAGCCGATCCGGGTCTCGCTCGGCGTCGGCCGGGCCGAGGCCAGGGCCCGGGCGCTGCAGCTGCTCGAACGGGTCGGCATCCCGGACCCGCCGCGCACCTTCGCCGCCTACCCGCACCAGATCTCCGGCGGCATGGCCCAGCGCGTCCTCATCGCCGGGGCGGTGTCCTGCAACCCGGACCTGCTCATCGCCGACGAACCCACCACCGCGCTGGACGTCACCGTGCAGGCCGAGGTGCTGGACCTGCTGCGCGACCTGCAGGCCGAGTTCCAGATGGGGGTCCTGCTCGTCACGCACAACTTCGGCGTGGTGGCCGACCTGTGCGACCGGGTCTCGGTCATGCGCGCCGGCCGCATCGTCGAGACCGGCCCGGTCCGGTCCGTCTTCGCCGACCCGCGGCACCCGTACACCAAGTCCCTGTTCGACGCGATCCCCGAGGACAGCCAGCCCCGCGGACCCCTCCTGACCAAGGAAACCCCATGACCGGCCGCCTGCTCGAGGTCGACAAACTGATCGTCGAATACCCGGCCGGAGGCTTCGGCAGGAAGCAGCCGTTCCGGGCGCTCAACGGCGTCTCGCTGGACATCCGGCCCGGTGAGACGGTCGGCCTGGTCGGCGAGTCCGGCTCCGGCAAGACGACGCTGGGCCGGGCCGTGCTCGGCCTCGCCCCGGTCACCGGCGGCGCCATCCGCTACAACGGCCGCGACATCAGCCAGCTGTCCCGGTCGAAGCGGCGGGAGCTGTCCAGCGAGATCCAGGTCGTCTTCCAGGACCCGTACACCTCGCTGAACCCGGCACTGACCATCGAGCAGATCCTCACCGAGCCGCTGACCATCCGGAAGGTCGCCAAGGCGGAGGCGACCAGCCGGGTCCGCGAACTGCTCGACCAGGTGCGGCTGCCCGCCGATGCCGGCAGCCGGCTGCCGCGGGAGTTCAGCGGCGGCCAGCGGCAGCGCATCGCCATCGCCCGCGCCCTCGCGCTCGACCCGCGGCTCATCGTCTGCGACGAGCCGGTCTCCGCCCTCGACCTGTCCACCCAGGCCCGGGTGCTGGCCCTGTTCAAGGAGATCCAGGAGCGCACCGGCGTCGCGTACCTGTTCGTGTCGCACGACCTCGCCGTGGTCCGCCTCCTGTCGCACCGCGTCGCGGTCATGCACCGCGGCGAGATCGTCGAGTGGGGCGACGGCGACCAGGTCACCGCCCGCCCGCAGCACCCCTACACCCGGACGCTGTTCCTCGCCGCCCCGGTGCCCGACCCGGTCGCCCAGGCCGAGCGGCGCGCCGAACGCCAGCGGCTCAAGGCCGCCCTGACCACGAACTGAGGAAGCCTAGTGACCGTACTTGCCGGTGACGCCACGATCGCCGAAGCGCTCGCCGCCCTCACGCTGGAGGAGAAGGTCCGGCTGCTGACCGGCCGCGACTTCTGGACCACCTGGCCCATCGAGCGGATCGGGCTGCGCCGCATCCTCGTCTCCGACGGCCCGTCCGGCGTCCGCGGCGAGGTGTGGGACGAGCGCGACCCGTCCCTCAACCTGCCGTCCGGCACCGCGCTGGCCTCGTCCTGGGACCCGGATATCGCCCGCCGCTACGGCGCCGCGGCCGCGGTGGAGGCCCGCCGCAAGAACGTCGACGTGGTGCTCGGCCCCACCATCAACCTGCACCGGTCCCCCCTCGGTGGCCGGCACTTCGAGGCGTTCAGCGAGGACCCGGTGCTCACCGCCGACCTCGCCGCCGCCTACGTGACCGGCGTGCAGGACAACGGCGTCGGCGCCACACCGAAGCACTACATCGCCAACGACTCCGAGACCGACCGGTTCACCGTCGACGTCCGGGTCGGCGACCGCGCGCTGCGCGAGCTGTACCTGCTCGCGTTCGAGAAGGCGGTCACCGAGGCGCACGCCTGGCTGGTGATGAGCTCCTACAACTCGATCAACGGCGCCACCGCGACCGAGCACGAGCTGCTGGAGGTCCCGCTGAACGGCGAGTGGGGCTTCGACGGCGTCGTGCTCAGCGACTGGACCGCCGTCCGGTCGCTGGACAGCGCGACGGCCGCGCAGGACCTCGTCATGCCCGGCCCGCAGGGCCCGTGGGGCGACGCGTTGGTCCGCACCGTCCGCTCCGGGAAGATCGACGAGTCGGTCATCGACCGCAAGGTGGCCCGGATCCTCACCCTCGCGCGGCGGGTGGGCGCGCTCGACGGTTTCCCGGCCGCCCGCCCGGTCTGGGTCGAGGACGGCATCGCGTTCGCCCGGCACGCCGCCGCCGAGGGCACCGTCCTGCTGGCGAACCGCGGCGAGCTGCCCTGGGACGCCGCGGCGCTGCGCTCGGTCGCGGTGATCGGCGACAACGCGGCCAACGCCCGCACCCAGGGTGGCGGCAGCGCCACCGTGCTGCCCGAGCGCACCGTCTCCCCGCTGGCCGGGCTGCGGGCCGCGCTGCCCCTGGTGGACGTGACCTACTCCCGCGGTGCCGTCGTGCAGGACGGCGTGGTCGAGCTGCCGCTGGCGCAGCTGACCAACCCGGTCACCGGCGGGCCCGGCCTGCGCGCCCGGTTCCTGGCCGCCGACGGCACCGAGCTGTTCGCCGAGGACCGCCGGTCCAGCGCGCTGGTCTGGTTCGGCGGGGACGCCCCGATCGGCCGCTCGGCCACCGTGGAGCTGGCGACGCGGTTCACCCCGGCCGAGTCGGGCCCGGTCCGCCTCGGCTTCGCCGCCGTCGGCCACGGCACGGTGTACCTCGACGGTGAGCTCATCGTCGACGCGGACCTCCGGTCCGAGCACACCGACCTGGGCGCCGCCCTGATGGCCCCGCCCACCGCCGCCGCCGAGGTGAACCTGACCGCGGGCACGCCGGTCGAGCTCCGCTTCGAGTACGACCTGCGCGACCGCGGCGGCCCGCTGGCCGAGCTGCTGTGGCTGCGCTTCGGCACCGAGCCGGCGGCCGTGGACGGGGACGCGCTGATCGCCGCCGCCGCGGCGGCGGCCGCCGTCGCCGACGTGGCGCTGGTCGTGGTCGGCACCAACTCGGTGGTCGAGTCCGAGGGCTACGACCGCACGTCGCTGGCGCTGCCGGGCCGGCAGGACGACCTGGTCCGCGCCGTCGCCGCGGCGAACCCGCGCACCGTGGTGCTGGTGAACTCCGGCGCGCCGGTCCTGCTGCCGTGGCGGGACAGCGTCGCCGCGCTGCTCGTCGGGTACTTCGGCGGGCAGGAGATGGGCAACGCCGTCGCGGACGTGCTGCTCGGCCTCGCCGAGCCGGGCGGCCGGCTGCCCACCACCTGGCCGGCGGCCGAGGCGGACGTGCCGGTGCTGTGCACGGCGCCGGTCGACGGCCGGCTGGAGTACGCCGAGGGCATCCACATCGGCTACCGGGCCTGGCTCCGGCAGGACACCGCCCCGGCGTACTGGTTCGGCAGCGGGCAGGGCTACACGGACATCGCCCTGACCGGCGTGCAGGCGCCGCCCGCGGTGCCGGCCGGCGACCCGATCCCGGTCACCGTCGAGGTGGCCAACCGCGGCGCCCGGCCCGGCAAGCAGGTCGTGCAGGTGTACGCCGAACGCGCCGACTCCGCGGTGGACCGGCCGGTGCGGTGGCTGGTCGGCTACGCACCGGTCCGGGTGCCCGCCGGCGGGACCGCCACGGTGCCGGTGAGCGTGCCCAGCCGGCTGCTCGCCTACTGGGCGGACGGCTGGCGGTACGAGCCGGGCCGGTACCGGCTGCGGGTGGGCACGTCGGCCGTCGAACTGCCGCTGGCGGCCACGGTGGAGCTGACCTGATGACGCCGAACCCGCTGGTCCCGGGCTTCAACCCGGACCCGAGCATCGTGCTCGCCGACGGCCTGTACTACCTGGTCACCTCGACCTTCGAGTACCTGCCCGGAATCCCCGTCTACCGCAGCGGCGACCTGGTCAGCTGGCAGCACATCGGCAACGTGGCCACCCGGCCGGAGCAGGTGGGCGTCGACGACGTGCCGACCGGCGGCGGCGTGTGGGCGCCGACCATCCGGTACCACGACGGGGTCTTCTACGTCATCGTCACCGTCGCGATGAGCCCGCGCGGGTGCGTCGTGTTCACCGCGACCGACCCGGCCGGCCGGTGGAGCGACGGGACCACGATCGAGGGCGTCGGCGGCATCGATCCCGACCTCGCCTGGGACGAGGACGGGACCGCGTACGTCACGTTCTCCGGGCTGTACCTGGGTGCGCCCGGGGCCGTCGAGCCCGGGGACGTTCAGCACCGGGGCATCCAGCAGGTCCGGGTCGACCTCGCGGCCGGCAAGGCGCTGGAGGAGCCGCGCTCGCTGTGGTCCGGCACCGGGCTGAAGTTCCCCGAGGCGCCGCACCTGTACCGGCGCGGTGACCACTGGTACCTCATGATCGCCGAGGGTGGCACGGAGCGCGGGCACGGCGTCAGCATCGCCCGCGGCCCGTCCCCGGAGGGACCGTTCGAACCGCACCCGGCCAACCCGGTGCTCAGCGCCCGGAGCACGTCGCGGCCGATCCAGAACACCGGGCACGCCGACCTGGTGCAGACCCCGGACGGCGGCTCGGCGCTGGTGCTGCTGGGCATGCGCCCGCTCGGCATGACCCAGGCGTTCTCGCCCCTGGGACGGGAGACGTTCAGCACGCCGGTGTCCTGGGTGGACGGTTGGCCGCGGCCCGAGCCGGTGCGGCTCGCCCCACGCGACGGGGCGCAGGAGGAGACCTTCGACTTCACCGACCCGGCCGCGCTGGCGGACCCCGGCTGGCTGGCGGTCCGCACCACCCCGGCGGCGGTCGGCGCGGTCACCGGCGGCCGGCTCGTGCTCCAGGGCCGGATGGGGCTGGACGACCCGCACCCGCAGTTCGTCGGCCGCCGCCAGCGGCACCTGTCCGCCACCGTGTCGACCACCGTGGACGCCTCGAGCGGGGCGGGCGGCCTCGCGGCCCGCTACGACGAGGCCCACTGGTTCTCGGTCGAGGCGCGCGGCACGACCGTCACCGCGCGGGCGCACCTCGCCGGGCTCACCCAGACCTGGGACGCGACCGTGCCGGCGGGTGACGTGGAACTGCGCATCGAGCTGGCGCCGGCGGCGCCCGGCTTCACCCCGGCCGCGATGGGCGGCGACCGCGTCCGGCTGCTGGCCGGCGGCACGCTGCTGGCCGAACTCGACGGCCGCTACTGGACCGCGGAGACCTGCGCGTCCTTCACCGGCCGGGTGATCGGGCTGTACGCGGCCGAGGGCACGGTCCGCTTCGCCGGCTTCCGGTACCGGGGCAGCGAGCGCTGATGGACCGGATCCGGTTCGGCGCCGCCTACTACGCCGAGTACCAGCGCGAGCCCGACATCGAGGCCGACTTCGACCTGATGGCGGAGGCCGGTTTCTCGGTGATCCGGGTCGGCGAGTCGGTCTGGTCGACCTGGGAGCCCGAGGACGGCCGGTTCGAGCTGGACTGGCTGGAACCGGTCCTGGACGCCGCCTCCCGGCGCGGCATCGGGGTCATCCTGGGCACGCCCACCTATGCCGTGCCGATGTGGCTGGCCCGGCGGTACCCGGAGATCGCCGCCGCGGACGTCTCGGGGCACCGGGTCGGCTGGGGCGCCCGGCAGGAGGTCGACTTCGCGCACGCCGCGTACCGGTTCCACGCCGAGCGGGTGATCCGCGCGGTGATCGGCCGGTACGCCGACCACCCGGCGGTCATCGGCTACCAGGTGGACAACGAACCGGGCCCGCGGCTGCTCTACAACACCGACGTCGTCGAGAGGTTCGTGGACTGGCTGCGCCACCGCTACGGCACCGTCGAGCGGCTGAACGAGGAGTGGGGCCTCGCCTACTGGTCGCACCGGCTGGCGCGGTGGAGCGAGCTGTGGCGCCCGGAGGGGAACTTCCAGCCGCAGTACGACCTGGCCTGGCGGCGTTTCCAGGCGGAGCAGGTCAGCGAGTTCATCGGCTGGCAGGCGGGCGTGGTCCGGGAGATCACCGGCGGCCGCGGCTTCGTCACCACCTGCATCTCCTACGACCAGCCCGGCGTCGAGGACGTCGAGCTGAGCCGGCCGCTCGACGTGGCGTCCGGCAACGCCTACTACGAGATGCAGGGCTCGCTGCGGCACCCCAGCGACCTGGCCCGCTCGACCGGCCCGATGGGCTGGGTGGTGCGCGGGCCGTGGGCCGTCACCCAGCTCGCGGACCTCATGTACTCCTCCAAGCAGGCGCCGTTCCTGGTCACCGAGACCAACGCCGGCCCGATCGGCTTCGCCGCCATGAACGAGTCCGGGTACGACGGCCAGTGGCGCCAGGTGGCCTGGCTGCTGGTGGCCCGCGGGGCGCGCCTGGTCCAGTACTGGCACTGGAACACGCTGCCCTACGGCGCCGAGACGTACTGGGGCGGCGTACTGCCGCACAGCGGCATCCCGGGCCGCGCCTACCGCGAGATCGCGCGCATCGGGTTGGAACTGCGCGACGCCGGCGACGCCTTCACCGCAGCCGAACCGGACTACGACGTCGCGGTCCTGTACGACTCCGACAGCAAGTTCGCCCTCTCGACGCAGGGCCCGCTGCGGGGTGAGCCGTTCGGCGACCCGGACTCCTACCGGCACATCGTGGCCGCGTTCTGCCGCGGCAGCTTCGACGCGAAGCGGCAGCAGCGGATCGTCCGGCCGCAGCAGCTGCTGCCGTCGCGGGGCGGCCAGCTCACCCCGGCCGGGGCGGCGGCCCGGTACCCGGTGCTGGTCGCCGCCGCCTTTTACGCCGCGGCCGACGAGGACCTGGGGTTCCTGATCGACTACGCGCACGCCGGCGGTCACCTCGTCGCCGGCCCGCGGACCGGCTACGGGGACGTCGAGGGGCGGGCGCGCACCGAGCGGGCACCGGCCCGGATCGCCGACGCGGCCGGCGTCTGGTACGACGAGACGGCCTCGCTGCCCGAGCCGGTGCCGGCGGACGGCGCCCTGCGGGGAGCGGCCACCGGGTACGCCGAGGGGCTGGTCAGCACCGGCGCGGAGGTCCTCTCCTCCTACCGGCACCCGCACCTCGGCCGCTGGGCCGCGGTGACCACGAACCGGCACGGTGCCGGCCGGATCACCGTGGTCGGCACCGTCCCGGACCAGGAGCTCGCCGCCGGCCTGGTGCGGTGGCTGGTTCCCGAGCCGGTGGGCGGCTGGACGACCGGGCCGACGGTCACCGTGTCGACCTGCACCGTGCCGACCGGTGCCGGCGCGGCCGGCTCCCGGCTGCACGTCCTGCACAACTGGAGCTGGGACGAGGCCACCGCCACCGCCGCCGCGAAGGTGGCCGACCTGCTCACCGGCGAGAGCCACCGGCCCGGCAAGCCGATCCCGCTGGGCCCGTGGGACGTCCGGCTGCTGCGCAGCGCCGGACCCGATGACTGACCGGGACGTTGCCCCGTCGACCGCCGGCGCTGACGCCGCCGCCGGGGGCCCGGGCGAGGCGGTGCCGACGGTCACCGCGGTCCGCTTCGAGCATCACCGCACCGCGGTCGGCATCGGGGAGCGCGCGCCGCGGCTGTCCTGGCGGGTGGCGGGTGCGCCGGCGGGATGGCGCCAGGCCGGCTACGAGGTCCGGGTCGCTCGCCCGGCCCCGGGCCGTATCGATGTCGACGGCGCGGCCGCGGGCCGCCTCGATGTCGATGGCGCGGCCTCGAGCCGAGTCGACGTCGACGGCGCGGCCTCGGGCCGCCTCGATGTCGATGGCGCGGTCTCGAGCCGAGTCGGCGGCGACCGCGCGGGCTCGGGCCGTATCGACGGCGTGGCTTCGGGCCGAGTCGATGTCGACGGCGCGGGCTCGGGCCGTATCGACGGTGACGCCGAGGCGTCGGGCCGTATCGACTCGCCGGACTCGGTGTTGGTGCCGTGGCCGGCGGCGCCGCTGGCCTCGCGCGAGCGGCGCACCGTGCAGGTGCGGGTCTGGGGCGCCGGCGGGCAGCCGTCGGCGTGGAGCGAGCCGGCGGTGGTGGAGGCCGGGCTGCTCGACCCGTCCGACTGGCAGGCCCGGCTGATCGAACCCGACTCCGAACCCGACCCCCGCCCGGACCGGGACTCCAGCCCGGGCCCGGGCCCGGTGCCGATGCTGCGCCGCGGCTTCGTGCTGGACGCCGGCATCGTCGCCGCGCGCCTGTACATCACCGCCCGCGGGATCTACCAGGCGGAGATCAACGGGCAGCGGGTCGGCGCGGACGCGTTCGCGCCCGGCTGGACGAGCTACCAGCACCGGCTGCGCTACCAGACCTACGACGTCACCGCGCTGCTGGCGCCCGGGGAGAACGCGGTCGGGGCGATGGTCGCCGACGGCTGGTACCGCGGCCGGCTCACCTTCGAGCCCGGCAAGCGGAACGTCTACGGCGACCGCTGCGGCCTGCTGGCGCAACTGGAGGTCACGCTGGCCGACGGCCGGACGGTCGTGGTCGGCACCGACGCCGGCTGGCGGTCGTGCACCGGCCCGGTCCGCTCCGCCGACCTCTACGACGGCGAGCACCACGACGCCACGGCGGAGCAGCCGGGCTGGTCGGCCCCGGCGTTCGACGACGGCGGGTGGGCCGGCTGCCGCGTCGCCGACCTCGACCTGACCACGCTGGTCGCGCCGGACGGTCCGGCGGTCCGGGCCACCCAGGAGCTGGCCGTGTGCGAGGTGCTCAGCTCGCCGTCCGGGGCGCGGCTGCTCGACTTCGGCCAGAACCTCGTCGGCCGGCTGCGGATCCGGGTCAGCGGCCCGCGCGGCGCCGTGGTGCGGCTGCGGCACGCGGAGGTGCTGGAGCACGGCGAGCTCGGGGTCCGGCCGCTGCGCACCGCCGCCGCCACCGACAGCTACACCCTGCGCGGCGACCCGGCCGGGGAGGAGTGGGAGCCGCGGTTCACCTTCCACGGCTTCCGCTACGCCGAGGTCACCGGCTGGCCCGGCGAGTTCCACGCCGGGGACGTGACCGCGGTGGTCTACCACTCCGACCTGGAGCGCACCGGCTGGTTCGAGTGCTCCGACGACCTGCTGACCCGGCTGCACGAGAACGTGGTGTGGGGCATGCGGGGCAACGTCCTGGACCTGCCCACCGACTGCCCGCAGCGCGACGAGCGCCTGGGCTGGACCGGTGACATCCAGGTGTTCGCGGCGACCGCGAGCTACCTCTACGACTGCGCCGGCTTCCTGTCGTCCTGGCTGAAGGACCTGACCGCCGACCAGCTGCCGGACGGGACGGTGCCGCTGTTCGTGCCCAGGGTGGACCTGCCCGGGCCGTTGCGCGAGAACGCCGCCCAGGCCGGCTGGGGCGACGCGGCCGTGCTCGTGCCCTGGGCGCTCTACCAGCGCTTCGGGGACGCCGACGTGCTGCGCCGCCAGTACCCCGGCATGCGCGCCTGGGTGGACGGCCGGACCGCGGTGCTCGGCCCCGGCTCGCTGTTCCACACGCCGGCGTTCCAGCTCGGTGACTGGCTCGACCCCGCCGCCCCGCCGGACAACCCCGCGGCGGCCACCACCGATCCCGTCCTGGTCGCCACGGCGTACCGGGTGCGGGTCGCCCGGGTGCTGTCGGAGATCGCCTCGGTGCTCGGCGCGGACGCGGACGCGGCCCGGTACGCCGAGCTGGCCGAGGGCGTCCTCGACGCGTTCCACCAGGAGTACGTGAGCCCCAACGGGCGGCTGGCCAGCGACTCGCAGACCGCCTACGCGCTGGCGCTGGAGTTCGCGCTGCTGCCCGCGGAGCGCCAGCGCCGGCGGGCCGCCGAGCGGCTGGTGCAGGTGGTCCGCCGGCAGCGGCACCGCATCGCCACCGGCTTCCTCGGCACCCCGCTGATCTGCGACGCCCTCACCACCGCCGGCGCCCTGGACGACGCCTACCAGCTGCTGCTGCAGACCGAGTGCCCGTCCTGGCTGTACCCGGTCACGATGGGCGCGACCACGGTCTGGGAACGCTGGGACAGCATGCTCCCGGACGGCAGCATCAACCCGGGCGAGATGACCTCGTTCAACCACTACGCGCTCGGCGCGGTGGCCGACTGGATGCACCGCGTGCTCGGCGGGCTGGCCCCCGGCGCGCCCGGATACCGCACGGTGCTGGTGGCGCCCCGGCCGGGCGGCGGCATCACCTGGGCCAGGACGGCGCACCGCACCCCCTACGGGCTGGCCGAGGTCTCCTGGCGGCGGGCGAACGGGCGGCTCACGCTGGACGTGCTCGTGCCCACCGGCACGACGGCCCTGGTCACGCTGCCCGGGGCGGCGCCGGCACCGGCCGGCCCCGGCCGGCACCGGTTCGACTGCGCCTACCGCGACCCGGACGAGGACCCCACCTGGGTCCCCCCGTGGCCACCCCCGGCCGACCAGGAGGCACCATGACGACCCCGACCCGCTGCCGCGCCGGCCGGTCGCAGCCGGAATGAGCCGATGGAGCGACCGGGCCCCGGCCCGTCGCCGACCGACGGCGCACGTCTCGTCCGTACGTCAGCTACGTCCGGTGACGTAGCGGCGGAATGCGCTCGCCGTCGGACGCCACGGCTGCTCCTGGCGCCCGACAATGGGTGCGTGCAGACCCACGACCTCCGAGACCCGGTGGCGGGGAGTCGTGTCCCGCGCCGGGTGGCCGCACTGGCCGGTGTCGTGGCTCCCGGGCGGGTGCCCGGTCGGTCCGCTCCGTTCGATGCCGACCATGCCGGCGTCCCGGCCGATCCGGCTGCGTGATGCGCATGTCGCAGGAAAGCCTTGCGACACCGCCGCCGGCTGCGGCCGCGTGGTCCCGGCCTGGCCGGTTTCCGGGGTGGGCCCCGGACGCGCTCGCCGGGGTGGTGGTGACCGCGCTGCTGCTCGCGATCTCAGCGCACGTTCCCGCCGAGCCGGGCGTACGACGGCTGGACGTATTCGGCTATTTCCTGCTGGTCGCCGCGGGGGTGTCGATGGCGGCGTGCCGCCGCTGGCCGCGGACGGTGACCGCGGTGGCGACGGCCGTGCTGTGCCTGTTCATCGTGCGGCACTATCCGAACGGGCCGGTGTGGGCGATCGGGTGGGTGGCGCTGGGCGCGTTGAGTTGGCGGGCCAGCCGCCGCACCGCCGCGCTCGGCGTGGTGGGCATGCTGGCCGCGTTGAGCGTGGCGGCCGTGGTCGGGGGAAGCGGCGGGCTGCTGTTGCCGCTGGTGTTCCTCGGCTGGTCGGCGGCCGCGGTGCTGCTGGGTGAGGCGCTGCGCAACCGGCGCAGCCTGCTGCTCGGTCTGCAGGAACGGGCCCGGTTCCTGGAACGCAGCCGCGAGGAGGAGGCGGGGCGGCGGGTCGCGGAGGAGCGGCTGCGGATCGCGCGGGACCTGCACGACGGGGTGGCGCACGCGATGGCCACCATCAACGTGCAGGCGGCCGCGGCGGCGCATGTGCTGGATCGGCGCCCCGACGCGGCGCGGGCGGCGTTGGCCGCGATCGCGCGGGCCAGCGGCGAAGTGCTCGACGAGCTGACCGCGATGCTGACCCTGCTGCGTCAGGACGGCCAGCCGGCCGAGCGGGCTCCCACTCCCGGGCTGGCCGACATCGCGCGGTTGGCGGCCTCCAGCGGTGTGGCCGGGCTGAGCGTCGAGGTCAGCGTCGCCGACCCGGCCCCGGTGGTGCCTGCTGTCATCGGGACCGCGGCCTACCGGGTCGTGCAGGAGTCGCTGACCAACGTGCTGCGGCACTCCCGCGCGACCACCGTGCGGGTTCGGCTGACGCCCGGCCCGGAGGCGGGGCTGGTGGTCAGCGTCGTCGACCCGGGGCCGGCGGAACTCGACGGGGCGACCGGGAGTGGCGTGGGCCTGCGGGGCATGCGCGAGCGGGTCGCCACGACCGGCGGCCGGTTGCACGCCGGACCGACCCTGACCGGCGGGTTCGAGGTCCGCGCCGAATGGAACGGGCGGGCGTGATCCGGGTCCTGCTGGCCGACGACCAGCCGCTGGTCCGGGCCGGGTTCGCGATGATCCTCGACGCCGAGGACGACATCGCCGTGGTCGGTCAGGCCGACGACGGAGCCACCGCGCTCACGCTGATCGCGGCGACCCGACCCGACGTGGTGTTGATGGATGTCCGGATGCCCGGCATGGACGGTCTGGCCGCCACCCGCGCGATCGTCGCCGACGAGGCGTTCATGGCGGTGCGGATCATCATCCTGACCACGTTCGAACTGGACGAGTACGTGTTCGCGGCGTTGCACGCCGGGGCCAGCGGGTTCCTGGTCAAGCACACCCAGCCCACCGAGCTCATCCGGGCGGTGCGTGCGGTCGACCGCGGCGACGCGCTGCTCTCACCGAGCGTGACCAGGCGGCTGATCGCGGAGTTCACCGCACGGCCCACCCGCCCGGCGCTGACCCCACCGGCGATGAGCGTGCTCACCGACCGCGAGCGGGAGGTGGTCGCCCTCGTCGCGCAGGGCCTGACCAACGACGAGATCGCGGCCGAACTCGTGCTCAGCCCCGCCACCGCGCGCACCCACGTCAGCCGGGCGATGGTGAAACTCCAGGCCCGCGACCGCGCCCAGTTGGTCGTCTTCGCCTACCAGAGCGGTCTGGTCCGACCGAACGCCTGACGGGCGTATCCGCGCGTACGGCACTGGACGTAGCCGCAAGTTACGCAGCAGCACCGACGACAGTCCCGCTCCGGGCCGCGAGGGTTGATCGCGACGGTGGACCACCACTTCGGTCCGCCCGGAGCAAGGGAGCGAGCATGGCAGCGCTGCCGCCAGCAGCCATCGAGGTCGCCGGGCTGAGCAAGTCCTACGGCACCCACATCGCGGTCGACGACGTGTCCTTCGCGGTGCGGCCCGGATCGGTCACCGGGTTCCTGGGCCCGAACGGCGCGGGCAAGTCGACCACGCTGCGGATGCTGGTGGGCCTGACCCGGCCCAGCGACGGCCGATCCACCGTCCTCGGTGTCCCATACCAGCAGCTGCCGAACCCGGGCCGCCGCGTCGGGGTGCTGCTGGACGCCTCCGCGCAGCACACCGGCCGCACCGGCCGCGAGGTGCTCACCCTCGGCGCGATGCTGATGGGCCTGCCCACCACCCGGGTGGACGAGATGGTCGAGCTCGTCGGGCTCACCCCGGCCGAAGCGGGCCGCCGCACCGGCACCTACTCGCTCGGGATGCGGCAGCGGCTGGGCATCGCGCACGCACTGCTCGGCCGGCCCCAGGTGCTGATCCTGGACGAGCCGGCCAACGGCCTGGACCCGGCCGGCATCCACTGGATGCGGGGCCTGCTGCGCGAGTTCGCCGACGCGGGCGGTGCGGTGCTGCTGTCGTCGCACCTGCTGCGCGAGATCGA
>Ga0307499_10000458_pt1 | contig 14446 bp, 9 predicted proteins | sample 13_S_MG_FD_201363 | JGI IMG/M metagenome (GOLD analysis project Ga0307499, IMG submission 201363) | Soil microbial communities from Populus trichocarpa stands in riparian zone in the Pacific Northwest, United States - 13_S | ecosystem: Environmental > Terrestrial > Soil > Riparian zone > Trees... | reverse complement strand
GAGTATGAGGAGCCCACGACCGGTCATGTCGGCGACAGCCAGCGGCCCTGCCAGCACGGAGTTCGACCGGCTGATGGCCCGGTTCGCGGCCGGACTGCGGTTGGTCGGCGCGGTCGCCGGCAGCGCGGGCGCGTTGCTCGGGCTGGCCGCGCCGGCCGAGCCGGCAGCGGTGGGGATCGCGGTCGCCGTCCAGCTCGGCTGGGCCGCCTGCTACGCGACCCGCACGCTGCGGGACGGCTGGACCAGGTGGCTGGTCGCCGTGGACATTGCCATCGCCGTCGCGCTGTGCCTCAGCTACCGCTGGTTGGTGCCCGGCACGGTGCTGCCGGGCTGGTCGACCTGGCTGACCGTGGTCGCCAGCTCCGCGGTGGTCGTCAGCCAGGTCAGCCGCTGGCCGGGGCTGGGCTTCGCCGGGACGGTGGCGGTGCCGGTCGCCTACGAGGCCGGCTCGCTGCTGGCCGGGCGGCCCGTGTCCGGCCTGCCCGGGCTGCTGGCGGTGCAGGGGCTGGGCGTCGGGCTGCTGATGTGGACGTTGCGCCGGCACGCCCGGGCCACCGACGCGGCGATCGCGCGGCAGGAGGCGCTGCACCGGGACGCGGCGGTCCGGGCCGGCCGGCGGGCCGAGGAGCGTGAGCACTGCCGGCTGCTGCACGACAGCGTCTCGGCCACCCTCACCGTGGTGGCCGCCGGCGGGGTGACCGGCTCCGCGACCCTGCGCACCCAGGCCTGGCGCGACCTCGCCGTCGTCGAGCAGATCCAGATACCGGCCGGCGACGCCGCCATGGCCGGTGCGCCGGGCCGGACCGGACGCCCAGGCCCAGCCGACGAGCCCGGGCCAGCCGGGCTGGCCGAGACCGGGCTGGCCGAGACCGGGCTGGCCGACGCCGGGCTGGGCGAGGATGGGCCAGCCGGGCTGGACAGCGCGGCCCGGGCCGGTGTCCGCGGCGACGATCCACCGCCCGGGCGCGCTGACCTCCGCGGCTGGCTCGCGCCGGTCGTGTCGGCGCAGCCGGCGCTGGCCGTCGAGATGACGATCGCGCCGGTCCGGGTGCCGGCCGCCGTCGGGACGGCGCTGGCCGGTGCGGTGGCCGAGGCGCTGCGGAACGTCGCCCGGCATGCCGGCGCGGACCGGGTCAGCCTGCGTGCCTGGCCCACCGGCGGCGGGGTGCGGGTCGAGCTGGCCGACGACGGCCGTGGCTTCGACCCGGCGCTGGTGCCGGCGCAGCGTCGCGGACTGCGCGAGTCGGTGGTGGCCCGGCTGGCGCGGGTCGGCGGTTCCGCGGCGATCACCTCCCAGCCGGGCGCCGGAACCCGGATCGTGCTGGACGCGCCGACCGACCCGCCGGGCCCGTCCACCGCCGGCCCGGACGCCCCGCAGGCCCCGCCGGCCCAGCCCGCTGGCGGGGAGCCGGCCGGCCCGGACGGCGTCGGCGACCTGGTCGCGACCCGGTACCAGCGTGCGTTCGAGCTGGTGGTGCTGACGACGCTGACGATCCGGCACCTGGCCCATGCGCTGGTCCCGATCATCAGCCACCGGTCGGCCTACCGGTCGTTCGGTGCGGAACTGGTGGCGTGGGCGCTGATGGCGGCGGTCGGCGTGGTCGCCGCGCGCCGGATGCTGCGCCGCCAGACCGGGGCGGTCACGTCCTGGCTGCTGGCCGGCACGGCGCTCGCGGCCAGCGCTGTGGCCACGGCGGCGGTCGGCACCGGGCAGGAGTTCACGGTGGCGCACTGGGCCATCAGCGCGACCGGCTGGTTCGGCGTGCTGGTGCTGCTGCGCCGGCCGATCGCCGAGCTCGTCGCCCTGATCGTGCTGAACGCGGGCCTGACCCTGGCCGTGCTGGTCCGCGACGGGGCCGCGGACCGGGACGGCCTGGCCCGGTTCCTGATGGTGGCGTTCATCTGGTCGGCGCTGCAGCTGGGGCTCGCGCTGGTGATCCGGGCGCTGGACGGGACGGCCCGGCGCGCGGCGGCCGCCGCTGAGCGGCAGGCAGCGGTCCACCGCCGGGTGGAGGTGGCCGAGGCGCTGCACCGCAGCCGGCTGGACCGCTACCAGACGGTGTGCCGGTCGGTGGTTCCGCTGCTGCTCGGCCTGGCCAGCGGCGAGCTCGACCCGGCCGAGCGCCGCACCCAGCGCCGCTGCGCGGTCGAAGGCAGCCGGCTGCGCCGCCTGTTCGCCGAGACCGACGACGTGCCGGACCCGCTGCTGCACGAGCTGCGCGCCTGCGCGGACATCGCCTACAGCCGGGGCGTTCTGGTCGACCTGCAGGTGATCGGCCAGCTGCCGGAGCTGACCCGGTCGGTCCGCCGGGCGCTGACCGAGGCACCGTTGCACGCCCTGGCCGGAGCCCAGCGCGAGGCCCGGGTCACCGTCTTCGGCCGGTCCGACGAGGTCGCGATCAGTGTCCTGGCCGACGCCCTGGCCGGCGAGCCGGCCGAGCCGCCGCTGCAGTTGGACCGCGCCCGCAGCGTGACCATGCGGGAGTCGGTCGTCGCCGGAACCGGCGAGCAGCGCCGCTGGATCGAGGCCCGCTGGCGCGCCGCCCCCGACCGGCAGCCGGCCAGCCAGCAAGGCGCCGAGCAGCAGGACGCCGGCCAACAACCAGCGGTCGCCGGTTCGCGGCCGGGCGGTGGTTAGCCCGCGCCGCCGCGGGACGCCCAGCTGGTGCCCGGCCGGCCGGCTCGGCCCCGGCGCGGTCCGTCAGGGAATGCGCAGGGTGACCAGCCAGGCCGGGTGGTCGGTGTAGCGCATCGCGATCTGCCGGCTGGCGACGACGCCGAAGTCGTTGGTTGCCAGCACGTGCTGGACGTCGGCGCCGGCGCGTAGCCAGCCGGGCGGGACGCAGCGCTGCACGTCGGGGGTGCCGGGGTGGGCCAGGTTCAGGTCGCCGGCCAGCACGGTGGGTCCGCGGCCGCCCATCGCGGCCCACGCGCCGGGGATGGCGGTATTCATCAGGTAGCGGCACTGGGTTATCGCGACGTTGCTGGAGTGCGCGGTCAGGTGCGTGGTGCAGGCGTAGAAGCGGCCGACGACGAGCAGGCACGCCCAGCTGCGTTGCTCGTCGATGCGGGGGTCGACCTGCATCGGGAAGCGTCCGCCGCGGACGTTGGTGGCCGCGGCCGAGGCCGGCGTGTGACCGACGATCGCGTTGCCGAACTCGTCGCCGTTGCGGCAGCGGTAGGGCCCGCCGCGGTCGGTGTACGCCGGCTGGAACGCCCAGTAGGGCCGGTCGCCGGGGGACGCCTTGCGCATGGCCGGGACGAGCAGATCGAGGTCACGCCGGCAGATCTCGTTCAGCGTGACCACGTCCGGCCGGGTCGAGGCGATGATCCCGGCCGCCTCCGGAACGGACGCCCCGGCCGCGTAGCAGTTGAGCGCGAACCCGCTGTCGCAGAGGTTGAGCTGCAGCACCGACAGCGACAACGCCTCCGCCGGGACGAGCCGGGTGGCGGTGCCGGGCGCCGGTGCGGGGGTGACCTCGCCGGCCGGAACCGGCGTCGCATCAGCCGCCGGCGGCGGCATCCCGCGCACGAACACGACCACCGCGGCCACGCCGACCGCCACCAGCACCGCGGCGGCAACGGTCAGCACCCGTCCAGCCGGCCCGGCCCTCACCCCGGACCCGCGCGGCACCCTCGGCGGCTGGTCGGTCACCGCTCGACGCACGACTCCGCAAGCACCACGGCCGCAGCCTAATACCCGGCCGGCCGGCTGACGGCCTGCGCCGCTGCCCGGGTCAGCGGGCGGCGGCCTGGGTGGCCAGGGTGCCGAGTTCGGCGCGGATGCCGGCGGCGGTGATGTCCTCGGCGGTATCGGTACCGAGCGCGGCCAGGATGTCCAGGGCGTGCTGCCAGTGCCGGCGGGCCCGGTCGGCGCGGCCGAGGGCCCGGTAGCTGCGGGCCAGACCGTCGTGCACCCGGGCCTGGTCGGCACTCTGGTCGAGCGCGCGGGCCAGGGTCAGCGCCTCCTGCAGCGAGCTGACCGCCTGCGCCGGGCGGCCGGTGGCCAGGTACGCGCGGCCGAGCCCGAGGTGCCCCTCCAGCTGGTAGTTGCGGTCGCTGGTCTCCCGGGCCGCCTCCAGCAGCTGCCGGTAGCAGTCGACCGCGAAGCCGTACCCGCCCTGGGCGAGATGGACGTCGCCGAGGCCGGTCCGGGCCAGCAGCTCGCTGTGCCGGTCACCGATCTCCCGGGCGATCCGCAACGCCTGGGTATGGCATTCGGCCGCGCGGACGTAGGAGTCGGTCAGCCGGTGCGCCCAGCCGAGCCCGATCAGCGCGTTGACCTCGCCGACCCGGTAGCCGATCTCCCGGGCCGTCCGCAGCGCCCGGTCGTAGCACTCGGCGGCCTGGCCGTACCGGCCCTGCAGCCGGTGCACCCAGCCGAGCCCGTTCAGCGACGTCACCTCGCCGAGCCGGTGGCCGATGTCGCGGGCGGTCTGCGCGGCCCCGGTGTGGCACTCGACGGCCTGGCTGTACCGGCCCTGCAGGTAGTGCAGCCAGCCGAGGCCGCTCAGCGCGTGCAGCTCGCCGAGCCGGTAGCCGATCTCCCGGGCCAGCCGCAGCGCCTCGGTGTGGCAGTCGGTGCCCGGGCCGTAGGGGCCGCGCATCCGGTGCACCCGGCCGAGGCCGTTGAGCGCGTCGATCTCGCTGGCCCGGTCCTGCGCGGACCGGGCGGCCGTCAGTGCCTGGGTGCAGAACTCGACCGCCTCGTCGTAGCGGTCCTGCAGGTGGCTGATGTCGCCGAGGTCGTTCAACGCGACGATCTCGGCCTGCCGGTCGGCGGTGGCCCGGGCGGCCGCCAGCGCCTGCTGGTGCAGCGCCTCGGCCGGGACGTACTGGCCGCGGTTGTGCAGGTGCTGGTGCAGTGCCTGCGACTGGGCGGTGACGTGCCGGGGCCGGTCCGGGCCGGCGTGCTGCGCGGTCGCCAGCAGGTTGTCCAGTTCGAGGTCCAGCCAGGCCCGGGCCGCGGCCTCGTCCGGCAGCGGTGGCATGGCCGGCCCGGGCGGCGTGGCCGGCGCGGGCAGGCCCGGGCGGCGGTCGGCCAGGTAGGCGTACGCGCGCCGGGACGCGGCGGCCGTGGTGTGCGCGTAGTGGTCGTACAGCCGGTCCAGCGCCGCCTGCCGCTCGGGCTCGGGACCGGCCTGCGCGGTGCTGGCGGCGTAGACCCGGATCAGGTCGTGCAGGCGGTACCGGCCGGCGGCGGGCTGGTCGAGCAGGTTGACCCGGAGCAGCCCGGTCAGCAGCCGCTCGGCGGTCTCGGCGGTGGTGTCCAGCAGCGCCGCGACCGCGTGCGGCTCGTACACCGCGCCCGGGTGCAGCCCCAGCGCACCGAACGCCCGCTGCTGGTCGGCCGGTAGCTGCTGGTAGGACAGGGTGAACGCGGCGGCGACGCTGCGCTCGCCGTCGGCCAGCTCGGCCAGCCGGTCCTGGGTCACCCGCAGCCGGGCCAGCAGCTCGGCCCCGGTCCAGGCTCGGCTGGCGCGCAGCCGGGCGGCAGCGATCCGGACCGCGAGCGGCAGCTGCCCGCACAGCCGCACGATCTCGGCGATCGTGGGCTGGTCGCCGGCGTCGGTGTCCGGGCCGGCCACCGCGCGGAACAGCCGCACCGCCTCGTCCACCGCGAGCGTGGTCAGGGTGAGGTGGTCCGCGTCGTCCAGGCCGGCCAGCCGCCGGCGGCTGGTGACCAGCACCTGGCAGGTCGGCGTGCCGGGCAGCAGCGGCCGCACCTGCGCCTCGTCCCGGGCGTTGTCCAGGATGATCAACACCCGGCGCCGGGCCAGCACGCTGCGGTACAGGGCGGCGCGGGCGTCGGTCCCGGCCGGGATCTGCGCGCCGGGCACGCCCAGCCCGAGCAGCAGTGCCTCCAGCGCCGCGGCCGGCTCGACCGGTGCCCGGCCGCTGAACCCGTGCAGGTCCAGGAACAGCGCCCCGTCCGGGTACCGGCCGGCCTCGGTCAGCCGGTGGCCGGCCAGGACCGCCACCGCCGTCTTGCCGATTCCGGCCATGCCGTCCACGGCGGACACGACCAGGGTCGGCCGGTCACCGGCCGGCTCGACCAGCCAGGCCAGCTGGTCGTCCCGCCCGGTGAAGAAGCGGGGCGCGGCGGGCAGCTGGTTCGGCGCCTCGTACCCGGCCAGCGCACCGGCCGCGGCGACCCGGCCGGGCTGCCCGGCACCGGCCAGCAGGCGCGGGTCCTGCGCCAGCACCTGCTGGTGCACCCGCACCAGGCCCGGCGACGGCTCCAGCCCGGACTCGTCCACCAGCGCCTGCCGGGCCCGCCGGAACGTGTTCAACGCGTCCGCCTGCCGGCCGGCCCGGTACAGCGCGGTCATCAGCTGGCCCCACAGCCGCTCGTGCCCCGGGTACCGCGTGATCAGCTGCTCCAGCTCGCCCACCAGCCCGTCGCCGGAGCCCAGCGCGAGGTCCGCGTCCACCCGGTCCACCACCGCGGCCAGCCGCAGCTGCTCCAGCCGCCGCCCTTCCGCGCTCAGCGCGGCGATCTCGGTGAACTCGCCGTACGCTGCCCCGCGCCACAGCGCGGCGGCCGCCTCCAGCCGCGCGGCCGCGACCCGCGGGTGCCCGTCCTGCACCGCCCGCCGCCCCTCGGCGGCCAGCCGTTCGAACCGGAACGCGTCCACCGCGTCCGGCTCCACCTGCAGCAGGTAGCCCGGCGCGCAGGTCACGACCAGGTCGGCCACCGCCGGGCCGGCGGCGGCCCGCATGGTCCGGCGCAGTAGTGACACATAGGTCCGCACGGTCCGCTCGGCATCCGGTGGCGGGTCCTGGTCCCAGAGCGCCCCGGTCAGCGCGCCGACGCTGACCACCCGGCCGACGTCGGCGACCAGCAGCGCGACCAGGGCCCGCAGCCGCGGGCCACCGACCTCCAGCACCCGCTGACCGGCGGTGACCTCCAGCGGGCCGAGCACCGCGAACCGCACCCCGGGCCCGCCGTCGACAGGCCCGCCGTCGACCGCCCCGACACCCTCGGCGTCAAGGCTCCGCACGGCGATCTCTCCCGGCATTCCTGAGAGCCTCACGGAGACGCCACCGGTCAGTCAAATGCCACCTCGCCCGTGGCCGCGGGCCGCGCGACCTCCGGGTGGGTGCGGCCGGCCGCCGGGCTACCGGGCGGCCAGGACGGCCAGGACGGCCAGGCTGGCGGTGCCGGCGAGGACGCAGTAGATCGCGAACGGGGTGAGCGTGCGGGTGCTGAACCAGCGGGTCAGCCAGCGCACCGAGGCGTAGGCGGCGAGCCCGGAGGCGAGGCTGCCGGCGAGTACCTGGCCGCGGATGCCGGCACCGAGCGGGCCGGCGAGGTCGGGCAGCTTGAGCACGCCGGCGGCGAGAATGACCGGGGTGGCGAGCAGGAACGAGAACCGGGCGGCGTCCTCGTGGCTGAGCCCACGGACCAGGCCGGCGACCATGGCGGCGCCGGACCGGCTGATCCCGGGCAGCAGCGCGAGCGCCTGCGCCGAGCCGACGACCAGCGCCGTCCGGACCCCGACCCCGGCCAGCCGCCGGTCCGCCGCGACCGCCGCGACCGCCGCGACCGCACCGTCCACTCCGGACCCCGCACCGTCCACTCCGGGCCGCTCACGCTCCACTCCGGACAGTGCGGGGTCCATTCCGGACACTGCCGGCCCGGGCCGGCCGCCGGCTGGGCCGGCGGTGGCCGCGGCGGGCGGGCGGGTCCGGGCCCGGCGCAGCCGCTCGCCGGCGAGCAGCAGCAGCCCGTTGCCGACGAGGAACGCCGCGGCGGGCACCGGCTTGCCGAGCACGGTGCGGAACACGTGTTCCAGGGCCAGGCCGGTGCCGCCGACCGGGATCGTGGCCAGCACGATCAGCCAACCCAGCCGCTGGTCGGCGGTCGCGACCGACCGGTCGCGCACCGACGTGCCGAGGCCGCGCAGGATCCGTACCCAGTCGGCCCGGAAGAACAGCAGCAGCGCGAGCGCGGTCGCGACGTGCAGGCCGACGACGAAGGCCAGGTATGGCGACTCGGCCGCGGACACGCTCAGGTCCCGCGCCCACCGGCCGCCCAGCAGCGCCGGCAACAGGACACTGTGCCCCAGGCTGGACACCGGGAACAGCTCGGTCACCCCCTGCACCAGCCCGACGACCAGCGCCTCCGGATACGTCAGTGACACGGTTCCCCCTGCTGCCGCGCGGGTACCGCACCCGCCGACAGCGACGGTACGAACCGCCGGGTTAGCGGCCGGCAAAGCGGCCGCGCCGGCCCGGACCGCCTCCGTACGCTGCGGGTGTGGGCAGGTTGCTGGTGGTGGAGGACGACGAGACGATCGGGTCGCTGCTGGAGTCCGGGCTGACCGCGCACGGGCACACGGTGACCTGGGCCCGCGGCGGCCGGTCGGCGCTGCGGGCGGCGACGCTCGCCGAGTTCGACCTGGTGCTGCTCGACCTCGGGCTGCCCGACCTGGACGGCGTCGAGATCTGCCGGCAGCTGCGGGTCCGGCAGCCCGGCTGCGTGCTGGTGATGCTGACCGCCCGCAACGAGGAGATGGACGTCGTGGTCGGCCTGGAGGCGGGCGCCGACGACTACCTGACCAAGCCGTTCCGCTTCGCCGAGCTGCGCGCGCGGGTGCACGCGCACCTGCGGCGCGGCCCGACCCGGTCCGAACGGGACGAGCCGGTCCGCACGATCGGCGCGCTGACCGTGGACACCGCCGCCCGCCGCTGCCTGCTCGGCGGCCGGGACGTGCCGCTGCGGGCGAAGGAGTTCGACCTGCTCGCCCGGCTGGCCGCCGAGCCCGGCGCCGCGCTCAGCCGGGAGACCCTGATGTCGGACGTGTGGGACGAGCACTGGTCCGGCTCCACCAAGACCCTGGACGTGCACGTGGCCGCGCTCCGCCGCCGGCTGGACGAGGCCGCGGCCGGCCTGGACGCCGCCCCCGTCCGGATCACCACCCTGCGCGGCCACGGCTACCGGCTGGAGCGGGACCCATCCTGACCGGAGGCGGGGGTCATGCGGCGGAGGATCCAGCTGGTCGGCGTGCTCGCCGCGGCGCTCGCCATCGGCCTGTTCGGGGTACCGCTCGCGGTGGCCGTGGTGGTGCTGCTCCGCTCCGACGAACGCGGCGACCTCGAACGCGTCGCGGACGCCGCCGCCGTGCAGGTGGCGCCGGATCTGGTCAACGGGCGCGCCCCGGCGCGGCTGCCGGCCACCGAGCAGGACATCACCGTCGCCCTCTACAGCCTCGACGGCCGGCGGTTGCAGGGCCGCGGGCCGGAGCGTGCCGACGCCCCGGTCGAGCAGGCCGCGAGCGGCGCGGTCGGTGCCGCCAGCGGCCGCGACATCGTGGTCGCCGTGCCGGTGACCAGCGGCGAGCGGGTGGTCGCCGTGGTCCGGGCGGCGTCCCCGGCGTCCGGCGTCTACCTGCAGATCGGGGTGGCCTGGCTGGGCCTGACCGGGCTGGCCGCCGGCGCCGTGGCCGCCGGCGCGCTGTTCGCCCGGCACCAGTCCCGCCGGCTCGCCGAGCCGCTGGAACGGCTCGTGGACGCTGCCCAGCTGCTCGGCGAGGGCGACTTCACCGTCCAACCGGCGCCGGCCGGGATCGCCGAGATCGACGCCGCCGGCGCGGCGCTGACCCGCACCGCCGAACGGCTGGGCGAGCTGGTCGGCCGGGAGCGGGCGTTCTCCGCCGATGCCTCGCACCAGCTGCGCACCCCGCTGACCGGGCTCCGGCTCCGGCTGGAGACCGCCCTGGACGGCGGCGGTGGTGCCGACCTGCGGCCCGCGGTGGCCGCCGCGCTGGAGACCGCCGACCGGCTCGAACGCACCATCGACGAGCTGCTCGCGCTCGCCCGGGACGCACCCACCGCCCGCACCCCGGCCGACCTGCCCGCGCTGCTCGGCGAGCTGCAGAACCAGTGGCGCGGGCAGTTGGCCGGCGCCGGCCGGCCGCTGCGGGTGTCCATCGAACCCGGGCTACCCGGCACCCGCGCGTCCGCCGCCGCCACCCGGCACATCCTCGACGTGCTGGTCGCGAACGCGGCCCGGCACGGTGCCGGCGGCGTGACGATCACCGCCCGGCCCGCCGACACCGCGATCGCCGTCGACGTCGCGGACGAGGGCGCCGGCGTGGCCGTGCCCAGCGACGAGCTGTTCCGCCGCCGCGCGGCCCCGGCCGGCGGTCACGGCATCGGGCTCGCGCTGGCCCGGGCCCTCGCCGAAGCCGAGGGTGGCCGCCTCGTCCTGACCCGCCCCGGCCCCGGACCGGTCTTCACCCTCCTGCTGCCCGCCGGCCCGGCCCGCTGATCCGCCCCGGCCACCGTCCCCCGCCGGCGTGGCCGCGCCGGGGTTCAGATCACCCGGCGGTGCACCAGGATCGCCAGGACGCAGGCGCCGGGCAGCAGCGGGAGCCAGACGGTGAGCAACCGGTAGGTCAGCACGGTCGCGACCGCGACGGCGGCCGGGGCGCCGACGGCGACCAGCCCGGCGACCAGCGCGACGTCCAGCGCGCCGAAGCCGCCCGGGGACGGCATCGCCGCCGCGACCGAGGAGGCGACCAGGTAGGCCATCGACAGCGGGACCAGCGGCACGGTGCCGCCCAGCGAACGCAGCACCGCGTACAGGGTGAGGCAGTGCAGCACCGGAACGGCCAGCGAGCCGAGCCAGAGCTGGGCGGCGCGGGTCGGGCTGCGCAGTACCACGGCCAGCCCGGCGACATCCGCCAGCACGCGGGCCGTCAACCGCCGGGCGGTCCGGCCGCACCAGCCGGCGGCCCGCCGGGACACCCACACCGCCAGCGCGGCGAGCAGCAGCCCGGCGGCGGCGGCCGCCCAGGCGCCGTGCGGCCCGAGCCCACCGGGCCCGCCCGGGTGTCCGCCGCCGCGGCTGATCGCCGCCGCCAGCGGCCCCGGCGCCAGCAGGACGGCGGTGACCAGCAGCACCGTGTGCGTCACCAGGCCGGCCAGCAGGTTCAGCGCGACCGCGCTGACGGCGGCGCCGCGGCTGAGCCCGTGCCGGTGCAGGAAGCGCAGGTTCACCGCCACCCCACCGGACCCGGCCGGTAGCAGGTGGTTGGCGAAGGTCGCCGCGACCTGCACGGCGAACAGCCGCAGCACCGGCACCCGGGCCGGTATCGAGCCGAGCTGGCTGACCGTGCCGGCGGTCCAGAGCAGCACGGTGCCCGCGCCGGCCAGCGCCAGCCACCCGGCGTCGGCGCTGGCGAGGCTGTCCGTACCGGCGTCCAGCATCGCCCGCTGCCGGACCAGCAGCACCGCGACCACGGCGGCCAGCACGCCGGCCAGCCCGTTGCGGGCAACGCCCACCCAGGCCGGGCCCGGACCCGGGCCGGGATATGGCCCGGGGCCCGGGCCGGGATACGGGCCCGGGCTGGGATACGGGCCGGGGGCGGCGGCAGCCACGGCCACCGGGTCAGCGGTCGGCATCAGCACGGCGGCTCTCCCTCCGTCGTCGCGCGTGTACCGATCGTCGCCGGCCGTCCTGTCCGCGAGATGACGGCGGGGCCACGGTCAGACGGCCCGCAGCGGTCCCGATCCGGCCGGCGGCGCGGCGACCTCGACGCTAGCCGGGGCCGGGACAGCCATCAGGAAGCGCTCGACCAACGCTCGGCAAACCCGCCGCTCCGGCCGGGTGCCGCCGGGCCGGCCGGCCGGGCTCAGCCGGTGCCGAGGGTGGAGCCGGAGCCGACGGTCGGGTCGGTCGGGACGGGCGGGTCGTCGGCCGTCCGCAGCGGTGCCGGCCGGCCGCCGGCCGTCACCGACCCGGCCGTCACCGACCCGGCCAGCACCGAGCCGGTCCGGTCCGGGCCCGGGGCCGGCGGGTCCTGCAGGGGGATGAAGAAGGTGTTCGCCGCGGCGAGGATCAGGCCAGCGGTCAGCGAGCGGCAGTGGATCATCGTGGTTCCTCGGCGCAGAAGGTGAAGGGGATGGCCGCGCGACCGCCCTCACGGTCCCTCCACGCCCGCGCCGGGGCCGTGTTCCTGGATCAATCTGGACAGGGCCGGACGCCGCCGGACAGCCGGCCGGCCGGGCCGCGGCCTGGCCGGGACCCGGCCGGGGCACGGCCGACCAGGAAAGTGACAGGGTTGCCTGTGCGAGACTCGGTGCCGTGGCAGCGCCGGCGGACCGGGCCGCCCGGCTTGGCCGGCTGGCCACCTGGCCGGAGGTGCTGGCCGAGCTGGATCACTGGCGGGTGCTGGCCGCGCGTGGCAGCGGCAAGGCCCGGCTCTCGCTGCAGGATGTCGCCCGCGCGTCCGGCGTGCCGCGCAGCACGCTGGCGACCTACCTGTCCGGGGCGAGCGTGCTGCCGGCGGACGCGCTGGACGCGATCGTGCTCGCGCTGGGCGCCGGCCCCGCGGAGGCCCGGGCCTGGGCGGCGGCCTGGGAGCGCGCCGTCGAGGCAGCCGCCGGTCCGCCGCCGGCCGCGCCGGCCCCGCGGCCAGGGGCGGCCGGGGGCGGCGCGGTCCGGCAACTGCCGGCCAACGTGGCCGGGTTCACCGGCCGCCGGGCGTTCCTGAAGGAGCTGGACCGGCTGCTGGACAGCGACCGCTCGACGGTGGTGATCACCGCCATCGCCGGCACCGGCGGCGTCGGCAAGACCGCGCTGGCCGTGCACTGGGCACACCAGGTCGCCGACCGGTTCCCGGACGGCCAGCTGTACGTCAACCTGCGCGGGTACGACCCCGGCGAGCCGATGCCCGCGGCCGCCGCGCTCGACCTGTTCCTGCGCGCGCTCGGGGTGGCGCAGGTGCCGGTGGACTCCGACCAGCGGGCGGCCCGGTACCGCAGCGAGCTGGCCGGCCGGCGGCTGCTGATCGTGCTCGACAACGCCCGGTCGGCCGACCAGGTACGGCCGCTGCTACCCGGCTCGGCCGGCTGCGTGGTGCTGGTGACCAGCCGGGACAACCTGGCCGGCCTGGTCGCCCGGGACGGCGCCGAGCGGCTGGTGCTGGACCGGCTGGCCGACGCGGAGGCGCTGGACCTGCTCGACCGGCTGCTCGGGCCGGAGCTGGTGCTGGGCGAGCCGGCCGCCTGCGCGGAGCTGGTCCGGCTGTGCGCCGGGTTGCCGCTGGCGCTGCGGATCGCCGCCGAGCGGGTGCCGCAGCGCGGCCCGGCGGCGTTCACCGACCTGGTGGCCGAGCTGGCCGAGGAGGCCCACCGGCTGGACCTGCTCGACGCCGAGGGCGACCCGCTGGTGGACGTCCGCTCCGTCTTCTCCTGGTCCTACCGGGCGCTCGACCCGGCGCTGGCGGGTCTGTTCGGCCTGCTCGGGCTGGCTCCCGGGCCGGACATCGGGCCGCCGGCCGTGGCCGGTCTGGCCGGCGCCGCCGGCCCGGCGGCGGCCCGGCTGCTCGGCCGGCTGGTGGCGGCGCACCTGGTGGAGGAGCACCGGCCCGGCCGCTACCGGATGCACGACCTGGTCCGGCTGTACGCCGCCGAGCAGGCGGAGCGGGACCTGCCGGCCGCGGACCGGGCGGCGGCCCAACGCCGGCTGCTGGACTTCTACCTGCACACCGCCGTCACCGCCGCCGAGCTGCTGGACCCGAACCGGGCACCGATCGAGCTGAGCCCGCCGGCTGCCGGCAGCGCCCCGCTGCCGCTGGCCGGCCGGGCCGAGGCGCTGGCCTGGTACGAGGCCGAGTACGAGGCGCTCGCCGCCACCCTGCGCTGGGCGGTCGAGCAGGGCTGGGCCGACGCGGTCTGGCGGCTGGCCTGGGCACTGGACATCCCGAACTGGCGGTGGGGGCGGATGCAGGACGTGTTCACCGCCTGGCAGGCCGGCCTGGCCGCCGCCGAACAACTGGCCGACCCGGCCGCGCAGATCCTCGGCCACCGCCGGCTCGGCACCGCCTACGCCCACCTCGGCCGGTACGACGAGGCCACCGGGCACCTGCGCCGCGCGCTGGCGCTGGCGCAGCGGACCGGCGACCTGCTCGGCGCCGCGCACACCTACCACGTGCTCGGCCGGATCCACGAGCTGCGCGAGGAATGGGAGCAGGCGCTGGCCCAGGACGAGCAGGCGCTGCGGCTGTTCGAGCAGATCGACAACCCGGTGCGGCAGGCCATGGCGCGCAACGCGATCGGCTGGTTCAGCGCCAAGCTCGGCCGCTACGAGCAGGCCCGCGCGCACTGCGAGGCCGCGCTGGCGCTCTACCAGCGGCACCAGGACCGGGCCGGCGAGGCGTCCACTCTGGACAGCCTCGGCTACATCGCCCAGCACACCGGCCGGTACGCGGACGCGGTCGGGCACTTCGAGCGGTCCGCCGGGCTGTTGCTCGAGGTGGGCAACACCTACCAGGGCGCCGACATCCTCGAGCAGCTCGGCGCCGCGCACGCCGCGCTGGGCCAGCCGACCGCCGCACGGGCCGCCTGGCGCCGCGCGCTGGCGCTGTACCGGGACCAGGACCGGACCGTCGAGGCCGACCGCGTCCAGCGCCGGCTCGACGGGTCCGGCTGATCC
>Ga0307499_10000457_pt1 | contig 14448 bp, 7 predicted proteins | sample 13_S_MG_FD_201363 | JGI IMG/M metagenome (GOLD analysis project Ga0307499, IMG submission 201363) | Soil microbial communities from Populus trichocarpa stands in riparian zone in the Pacific Northwest, United States - 13_S | ecosystem: Environmental > Terrestrial > Soil > Riparian zone > Trees... | reverse complement strand
GGCCGCCGGGCTGACCAGCCGGTCAGCCGGGCCGGCTGGCCTACCGGGAGAACCGGTCGGGCGGGCAGCCGAAGTCGGGGCCGGCCGGCCAGCCGCCGGCCGGGGGCGGCACGCCGACGACATCGGCGGCCAGCCGGACCACGCCGACGAACAGCGCGTCCCGGGCCGCCTCGCCGTGGAAGCTGAGGTGCCCGTACGCCTCCAGCGAGACGAACCCGTGCAGCGCCGCCCAGGCGTGCAGCAGGCCCTGGAAGACCGCAGCCGACAGCTCCGGCTCCGCGGTCAGCTCGCCGTCGGCGATGTCGGCGGCCAGGCCCGGGTCAACCTCGGTCAGCCGCGGTGGGCGCAGCCGCCCGCCGAGCTTCGCCTCGTACGCGACGCTCTTGAGCGCTGTCATCGCCCGCCGCGCCGCCTCCGTGGTCGGCCCCTCCTCGGGCGCCGCGTAGCCCGGCACCGGCGGGCCGAGGACCAGCGCGAACCGGTGCGGCTCGCGGACAGCCCAGGTACGCAGGGCCTGGCAGATCGCCATCAGCCGGCCGCCCACGTCGTCGGTCGGCACCGCGTCCCGCGCCTGCTCCAGGGATTTGGCCAGGTCGGTGTAGGCGTCCGCGATCAGCGCGGTGAGCAGTTCGTCCCGGCCGTCGAAGTAGCGGTACAGGCCAGGCGCGGACATCTGCATGTCACGCGCGATGTCGGCGAACCGGACCTCGGTGGAGCCGCTGTCCCGCATCCGGGCCAGCGCCACGTCCTTGATCTCCCGGAGCGTTGCCTCGCGGGTGATCTCACGCCGGGTAGGCACCGGCACCACCTCCTTGTGGTTGGTCCAACTCGCTGACCTGCACTCTTATCTGTTTCTCATCGTCGCATCAGTGAAACCTCTTGACAAGACTACAGCTCATCGCGTTAGTTATGACTCGTCGCACAGTTACAGCTCATCACGATCTATCTTCCAGGGGGCACCAGTGTCCACGTCCACCCTCGACCGACCGGTAGCGGCGCAACCGCCGACCGCGCCGCGGGTCGGCGTACTCGGTCGGCTGGCCGGCTTCGCCCACCGTCGGCGCGGCACCGTCGTGCTGGTCTGGCTGGCGGCAGTGGTCGCCACGATCGGGTTGTCCGCCGCGTTCGCGGGCGAGTTCCGGGCCGACTACACCGCCCGCGGCTCCGACTCGCGCACCGCGCAGGACCTGCTCACCGCCCGGTTCCCGGCGCAGTCCGGGCAGACCGTGGACGTGGTGCTGCACAGCTCCGGTCCGCTCACCGCGCCGGCCACGAAGTCGGAGGTCAGCGCGCTGCTGGCGAAGATCGGCGGGGTGCCGCATGTGCGCGCCATCGCCGACCCGTACCAGGTGCCGGACGCGATCGCCGCGGACGGCCGCACCGGCCGGGCCACCGTCCAGCTCGACGTGACCATCCCGGACGACATGCCCATCGCCGATACCAAACAGATCATGTCGCTGGCCGAGGCGGCCAGCGCCCAGGGCCTGCAGGTCGAGCTCGGCGGCCAGGTGGTGCAGCAGGCCCAGCAGGGCAGCATCGGCTCGGAGGGCATCGGGCTCGCCGCGGCCGCGCTGATCCTGCTGATCGTGTTCGGTTCGGTGGTCGCCGCCGGCCTGCCGATCGTGGTCGCAGTGACCGGTGTCGCGATCAGCGGCGCGCTGGTCGGCCTGTTCGCCGCCCTGCTGGACGTGCCCAGCTGGTCGACCTCGCTCGCCGCGATGATGGGCATCGGCGTCGGCATCGACTACGTGCTGCTGATGGTCACCCGGTACCGCGAGTACCTGGGCCGCGGCCTGCCGGCCCGGTCCGCGGTGATGGCCACCGCCGACACCGCCGGCCGGTCCGTGCTGGTCGCCGGCAGCACCGTGATCATCAGCCTGCTCGGCCTGTTCGGGATGGGGCTGACCGCGATGCGTGGCGCCGCGGTCGTCACGATCGCCGCGGTCGCGGTCGTCGTCCTCGCCGCCACCACGCTGTTCCCGGCGCTGCTCGGGTACGTCGGCACCCGCATCGACCGGCTCCGGCTGCCCGGGCTGCGCCGGCACCCGGAGCGCGACGGTGCGCTGTCGGCCCGGTGGAGCCGCGGCGTGCAACGCCGGCCCTGGGTCGCGACGCTGGCTGGGTTCGGCATCCTGGCCGTGCTCACGCTGCCGGTGCTGACCATCAAGTTCGGCTTCCCGGACGCCGGCAACGACGGCGCGAGCACCACCAGCCGGCAGGCGTACCAGCTGCTCAGCGACGGCTTCGGGCCGGGCGCCAACGGGCCGCTGCTGCTGTCCGCCGAGCTGTCCGGGCCGGCCGACCAGACCGCGCTGACCGGGCTGGCCGACCGGCTGCGGCAGACCCCGGGCGTGGCCGCGGTGCTACCGCCCCGGCTGAACGAAGCCGCTGACACGGCCGTGCTGACCGTGCTGCCGACCACCAGCCCGCAGTCCACCGAGACCAAGAACCTGGTGCATACGCTGCGCGACACCGTGGTGCCGGCCGCGACCGCCGGCAGCGGGCTGCAGGTCTACATCGGTGGCGCCACCGCGGCGGCGATCGACAGCACCGCCGACACCGCGTCCCGGCTGCCGCTGCTGATCGTCGGCGTGGTCGGGCTCTCCTTCCTGCTGCTGCTCACCGTGTTCCGCAGCCTGGTGCTGGCGATCAAGGCGGCGGTGCTGAACCTGCTCTCGCTGGGCGCGGCGTACGGGGTGGTCGCCCTGGTGCTGCAGGGCGGCTGGGCCGGCCGGCTGGTCGGCATCGACACACCGACCCCGCTGCCCGCGTTCATCCCGGTGCTGATGTTCGCGGTGCTGTTCGGGCTCTCCATGGACTACGAGGTGTTCCTGCTCTCCCGGATCCGGGAGAACTGGCTGCGCTCGGCCGACAACGCCGGCAGCGTGACCGACGGTCTGGCCGCCACCGCCCGGGTGATCACCGCCGCGGCCGCCATCATGATCGCGGTGTTCGCCGCCTTCGTGCCCAGCCCGGACGTGATCCTGAAGGTGATCGGGGTCGGCATGGCCGCGGCGATCCTGATCGACGCGACCGTGGTGAGGCTGCTGCTGGTGCCGGCGCTGATGCACCTCTTCGGCCGGCTGAACTGGTGGCTGCCGGGCTGGCTGAGCCGGGTGCTGCCGCGGGTGAACATCGAGGGCGCCGATGACCACGGCGCCGGCGAACCGGTGGCGAGCACCCCGCCGCCGGCCCGCCCCGGCCGGCTCACCCCGGAGTTGGACCCGGTCGGCTAGCTGGAACCAGCCGCTCCCGCGGCGAGCCGGTGGGGGTGGGCGCGCGAGGCGCCCACCCCCACCGGCTCTTGCCGTTGCCGGCCGGCCGCTACCCCGCCGTCGGGTCGGTGTTCTCCCGCCGGCGGATGTGCTCGACGATCTCGTCGATCGCCTGCGGCAGCGGGATGCCGTTGTGTTGCGAGCCGTCCCGGTAGCGGAACGAGACCGAGCCGGCGGCCACGTCCTCGTCCCCGGCGATCAGCAGGTAGGGCACCTTCTGCCGGGCGGCGGTCCGGATCTTCTTCTGCATCCGGTCGTCCGAGTCGTCCACCTGCACCCGGACGCCGTGCGCCCGCAACCGGTCGGCGAGCACGGTCAGGTAGGGCACATGCGCGTCGGTGACCGGGATGCCGACCGCCTGCACCGGCGCCAGCCAGGCCGGGAAGGCGCCGGCGTAGTGCTCGGTGAGGATGCCGAAGAACCGCTCGACCGACCCGAACAGCGCCCGGTGGATCATGTACGGCTGCTGCCGGCTGCCATCGGCGGCCTGGTACTGCAGCTCGAACCGCATCGGCAGCTGCAGGTCGACCTGCAGCGTCGAGATCTGCCAGCGCCGGCCGATCGCGTCCCGGACGTGCACGTCGATCTTCGGCGCGTAGAAGGTGGCCTCCCCCGGCGCGACCACGTACGGGATGCCGGCCTTGACCAGCGCCGATTCCAGCGCGGCCTCGGCATGGTCCCACTGCTGCGAGGTGCCGATGAAGTCGTCCTTGCGGGTGGCCAGGTCGGCCTCGAAGTCGGTCAGCCCGAAGTCGCGCAACAGGTCCAGGACGAACTGCAGCAGCGAGGCCAGCTCGTCGGCGAGCTGCTCGGGCGTGCAGAAGATGTGCGAGTCGTCCTGGGTGAAGCCGCGGGCCCGGGTCAGCCCGCGCAGTACGCCGGACTTCTCGAACCGGTAGACCGTGCCGAGCTCGAACAGCCGCAGCGGCAGCTCCCGGTACGACCGGCCGCGGGACCGGAAGATCAGGATGTGGAACGGGCAGTTCATCGGCTTCGGGTAGTAGTCCGCGCCCTCCATCTGCATGGGCGGGTACATGTCGTCGCCGTACCACTGCAGGTGGCCGGAGATCTCGAACAGGGTCGACTTGGCCAGGTGCGGGGTGACCGCGAACTCGTACCCGCTCTGCTCGTGCCGCAGCCGGGCGTACTCCTCCAGCACCCGGCGGACGATCGCGCCCTTGGGGTGCCAGACCGCCAGCCCGCCGCCGATCTCGGCCGGGAACGAGAAGAGGTCGAGCTCGGCGCCGAGCCGGCGGTGGTCGCGCTTCTCCGCCTCGGCCACCCGGTGCAGGTGGCCGGCCAGCGCGTCCTTGGACTCCCAGGCGGTGCCGTAGATCCGCTGCAGCTGCGGGTTCCGCTCCGAGCCGCGCCAGTACGCCGCGGCCGGCCGGGTCAGCGTGAACGCCGGGATCCGCCGGGTGCTGGGCAGGTGCGGGCCCCGGCACAGGTCCGTCCAGACCCGGCTGCCGGCGGCGTCGATGTTGTCGTACATGGTGAGCTGGCCGGCACCGACCTCGGCCGCGGCACCGTCGGCGATCTCCGCCGCGGCGCCGCGCAGGTCGATCAGCTCCAGCTTGAACCGCTCGCCGGCGAGCTCGGCGCGGGCCTCGTCGTCGGTCACCGGCCGCCGGGCGAACCGCTGGTCGGCCTTGACGATTTCGCGCATCCGCCGCTCGATCGCGACCAGGTCGTCCTGCTGGAACGGCCGGTCGGGAAGGAAGTCGTAGTAGAAGCCGTCCTCGATCGGCGGACCGATGCCGAGCAGGGTGCCCGGGAACAGGCCCTGCACCGCCTGGGCCAGCACGTGCGCGGTGGAGTGCCGCAGCACGTCCCGGCCGGCCGGCGAGTCCAGCCCGACCGGCTCCACCTCGGTGTCCGCGGCCGGCGCCCAGGCCAGGTCGCGCAGCTCCCGGCCGGGCAGCGAACGCACCGCCACCGCACCGGTCGGGCCGTCCACCGGTATCCCCGCCGTCCGCAGCGCGGTCAGCGCGGTCGTGCCGGCCGGGACCGGGACGACGACGCGGGCAGCCGGCTGCACGGGCTGGGACATGGGACACCCCTTCAGCTGAGCTCGAATTGAATGGCCACAGGGTAGCCACCCGCGCGGGCGCGGAGCGCACCACTTTCCACCGGACGTGGCGTTGACGTAACTAAATTGACATCCTATGTTTCACGTGCGACACGATGTCCGCTCGGCGCACTCTTTGATCGATATATTCTGTTTCTGATCGCGAGAACGCCGATGAGCGGGCGGCAATCCGCAAGCGGCCACCGGGTGGGGCGATGCAGCCATCCCATGTATCGCCGAGCCCGCGCGGCCGACCGGCGCCGGGCCATGGACCGTAGCGCGGTCCGGCCCGGCCGTTCCGAGGAGCCCGCCGTGCCCCGACCACACCGCCCGATGGCCCGCCCGGCCGCTGTTCCCGGGCCGCCCGCCGACCGACCGGCCGGGCGCCGAAACGGCCCCGGCGGGCGCGCCCGCCGCCGGTCCACCGCGCTGGCCGGCGCCATGCTGGCGGTCCTCGGGTGCACCGCGGTCCCGATGCTGGCCGCACCGCCGGCGTTCGCCCTGGCCAACGGTCTGGCCCGGACGCCGCCGATGGGCTTCAACAACTGGAACACCACCGGCTGCGGCAGCGTGTTCAACGAGGCGATGATCCGCGGCATCGCCGACACGTTCGTCTCCTCCGGGCTGCGGGACGCCGGCTACAACTACGTCAACATCGACGACTGCTGGGCCCGGCCGACCCGGGACGCCGGCGGCAACCTGGTCGCCGACCCGGCCCGCTTCCCCAGCGGGATCAAGGCGCTGGCCGACTACGTGCACGCCCGCGGCCTGAAATTCGGCATCTACACCAGCGCCGGCACCAAGACCTGTAACAGCGCCGGCTTTCCGGGTGCACTCGGGCACGAGCAGCAGGACGCCAACCTGTTCGCGTCCTGGGGCGTGGATTACCTGAAGTACGACAACTGCAATAACCAGAATGTCCCGGCGCAGCAGCGGTACACCGCGATGCGGGACGCCCTGGCCGCGACCGGCCGGCCGATCGTCTATTCGATCGTGGAGTGGGGCCAGAACGCGCCGTGGAACTGGGCCCCGGCGGTCGGCAACTCCTGGCGCACCACCGGCGACATCAGCGACAACTGGACCAGCATGATCAATATCTCGCACGCCAACGCCGGCCACGCCGCCGTCGCCGGCCCGGGTGCCTGGAACGACCCGGACATGCTCGAGGTCGGCAACGGGCGCATGACCGACACCGAGTACCGCACCCACTTCAGCCTCTGGGCGGTGATGGCGGCGCCGCTGCTGATCGGCTCGGACATCCGGTCCGCATCCGCCGCCACCCTGACCATCCTCAAGAACACCGAGGTGATAGCCGTCGACCAGGACCCGCTCGGTCGGCAGGCCAGCGTGGTCAGCTCCGCCGGCGGGTCGGTCGTCTACAGCCGGCCACTGGCCAACGGCGACCGGGCGGTCGCGCTGGTGAACGAGACCGGCGCCACCGCGACGGTCAGCACCACCGCGGCGGCCGCCGGCATCGGCGGCGCCTCCTCCTACACGCTGCGCGACCTGTGGGCCGGGACCAGCCGCAGCACGACCGGTGCGATCAGCGCGTCGGTCCCGGCGCACGGCACCGTCCTCTACCGGGTCACCCCGGTCGGGCTGGCGCCGCCGCCGGCCGGCACCTCGCAGCTCAGTGACCTGCCCTGGCTCTCGGCCAGCAACGGCTGGGGCCCGGCCGAACGGGACACCAGCAACGGCGAGCAGGCCGCCGGCGACGGCCGCACCCTGACCGTGAACGGCAGCACCTTCGCCAAGGGCATCGGCGCCCACGCGGCCGGCGAGATCGATGTGAACCTGGCCGGGCGGTGCTCGACCGTGGTCGCCGACGTCGGCCTGGACGATGAGAAGACCGCCACCGGGACGGTCGTCTTCCAGCTCTGGCGGGACGGCACGAAGATCGCCGACAGCGGGCTGAAGACCACCGCGCAGGGGCCCACCCATCTCACCGGCGATCTGACCGGGGGCAGCACGTTGCGGCTGGTGGTGACCGACGCCGGCGACGGCATCAATTCCGACCACGCCGATTGGGGCAATCCCCGGATCACCTGCTCGGCCGGTGCCGCCCCGGCGGCCGGCGGAAGGTAACGAAGCCGGTCGGGTTATTGCCGGTATGCGCAAATCGTCGTCCCCGCGGTTTGCCCGCCCCTATCCTCCGTGCATGGCGTTGACCGACGAGGCGATCGCGCGGATCAAGAAGATGATCGTCTCCGGTGAACTCCGGCCCGGCGATCGGCTACCCAAGGAGGCCGACCTGGCCGAGCGGCTCGGGCTGTCGCGCAACTCGCTGCGCGAGGCGGTGAAGGCACTGTCCCTGGTCCGGGTGCTGGACGTGCGGCAGGGCGACGGCACCTACGTGACCAGCCTGCAGCCGGAGATCCTGCTGGACACGGTCGGCTTCGTGATCGACTTCCACCGCGACGACAGCGTGCTGCACCTGGTGGAGGTGCGCCGGATCCTGGAGCCGGCGGCCACCGCGCTGGCCGCGCTGGCGATGTCGGACGCGGAGATCGCCGAGCTGGGCACGCTGGTCGACCTGCTGCGCCCGAGCACATCGGCGCCGGAACCCGAGCTGGCCGAACTGGTCGCCGCCGATCTGGAGTTCCACCGCCGGATCGCGGCCGGCTCCGGGAACCCGGCGCTGGCCGCGCTGATCGAGAGCCTGTCCGCGCCGACCCTGCAGGCCCGGGTCTGGCGCGGACTGACCGCGGCCGACTTCGCCGGCCGCATCCACGACCAGCACCGGGCGATCCACCAGGCGCTGCGCAGCCGGCAGCCGGAGGTCGCCCGCTCCTGGGCCACGGTGCACGTCGCCGGCGTGGAGGACTGGCTCGGTCTGCCCTGACACCGTCCGAAGTGGACAGCCCCGGTCGGACAGCCCGGTCGGACAGTCCGACCGTCCGCTTCGGACGATCCCGGGGCGGCTCCGGACCGGGCGCGACCGCGGCGGGCCTGGCCGGGTGACCACCGCGGACGATCCGGCCCGCGCGGGGTCAGTTGCTGGTGACCAGGCCGACGAGTTGGCCGGTCGCGGTGGACAGGCGCTGGATGGCGGTCTGCGCCTCGGCCTTGTCCACCCCGTCGGACAGGCCGGTCGGCGCGCTCAGCACGTACACGGTGAACCGGTAGTGGTGGGTGCCGGACGGCGGGCAGGGGGCGGCCCAGGCGGCCGCGCCGGCCGAGTTGGTCGCCTGGTGCGCCCCGGCCGGCAGCGCGCCGGCGGACCGCAGGCTGCTGGTGCCGGCCGGCAGGTCGAGCACGACCCAGTGCACGAAGGTGCCGCCGGGCGCGTCCGGGTCGTCTACCACCAGCGCCAGCGGCCGGGTCGGGTCGGCGCCGGTCCAGGCCAGCGGCGGCGCGTCGCCGGCCCCGGCGCAGGTGTACCTGGTCGGGATCTCGGCACCGGCGGCGAACACCGAACTGGTCACCGTCAGCGCTGCCGGCGCGGCGGTGGTCGGCCCGGTCGACGCGCCCGGCGCCGATCCGGACCCGCCACCGCAGCCGGCCAGCAGTAGCCCGGCAATCGCGGCACGGCAGGCGATCCGTGCGGTCACCGCGACATGATCGCACCCCGGTGACCTCGACGGGCATCCCCCACCCCGGCGCGTGTCGCAGCCTTGCGTCGGGCCGCCGCGGAGGTGCGGCCCAACGCAAGCCGCCGCCGCCTTCCCACCGGGGACGGAGGGACGGTTGGGCGGCGACGGCCGGACCGGAATCCGCGGAGAAGTCGAGACCGCGCCGCTGGATCAGGCGATGCGGCCGCGCCGGGTTCCGGCGTTGGTGCGCTGGCGGACACATCGAACGACGCCCGTGGGGCCAGCCCTCAGACCCCCTGCAATCCGAGGGCAAGGCCACCGACCGAGGACACGGGGACCGCCAGGAGTCCCCCGTCTCCTCCAGCTCCCCGGCGCCACTGGCCGCCACGGGCGTCGTTCGAGATAAGACTCCCGTGCCGGTGCGGAAGCGGCTAGGCCAAGCGGCCCTGAGTTAGGCCGCGGACAGCACGGAGTTAAGCCCCGGACCCGCGGCTGATCCGGACCCAGCCGTCCGCTGGACCATCCGGCCGCGCACAGGGAGGCGCGATCGCTCGTCACAATAGCCCGCCAGGCCCATCCGGCGCCTCCCGCCGGGTGGCATTTTCCGGACAGCCGGGCATTCCGAGTACACCATAGCGTCCCCCGATCGGAGGTCACCCGTCGGGCCGCCGGCTGACGGTGTCGGGCGACCGGGTGGAATCAGGCCCGACCGGCCAGATCCGTCGTGCTGCCGCCGGTCGCCTGGCGGAGCCGGTTGACCAGGGCGGTCAGCCCGGCCCGGCCGTCGACGCCGGTCTTCGCCAGCAGGTTGGCCACGTGCGTCTCGACCGTTCGCGGGGAGAGGACGAGGCGGCGGGCGATGTCGGCGTTGGACATGCCCTGCGCCACCAGCCTGAGCACGTCCATCTCCCGGCTGGTAACGCCACAGCGGGACAGCTGGTCCGGCACCGGGGTGTCGCCGCGGCCCTGCCGGGGGACCGGCGCGCCGGCCCGGCGCAGCACGTCGCGGCAGCCCACGGCCAGTTTGTCGTCGCCGCGCCGGATGAACGCCGGCAGCGCCTCGCGGGCCCAGCCGACCGGGTCGCCCCAGCCGTCGGTGAGTGCGGCGTCAGCCAGCAGCAGCCGGATCCGGTGCCGCCACCACGGCCGCTCGGCCATCGACGCGTCCGCGGCGGCCAGGTACGCGTTGGCCCTGGCGGTCTCGCCGCGGCGACCGGCTTCGACCGCGTCGGCGTAGCCGAGCAGGGCCCGGTTCTCCCAGTTGACCACCGATGGGCGGGCCTCGTCCCGGGCGGCCGACCCGTCCCGGTCGTCCAGCGTGCGGACCAGCGCCCAGAGCCCGCGGATCGGCGCCGGGTTCGTGGTCGGACTGCGCCGGTAGTACGCCATCGCCTTGTCCAGGCAGCCGGCGAGCAGCCGCCGGTCATCGTCGATCAGCGCCACGTGCGCGTGCACCGCGCCCCAGATGCCGGCGTTGACGTCCAGGTCGTCCGGGGCCAGCTCCTCGGCGGCCCGGACGCAGCGCTGCATCTCGGCCCGGTCCCGCCGGTGCGCGTGCGCGGCCGCCTCGAAGAACAACGCGGTGGCCCGCAACTGGTCCATCCGCAGCCGCCGGGACAGCTCGGCGCAGCTCTGCGCGTGCCGCAGCGCGACGTCCGCGTCCTTGTGCAGCAGGGTCGCGGTGAGCTGCACCTCGAGCGTGGCGGCCAGGCCCAGCATGCCGGCCTGCTGGGCCAGCCCGAGCGCCTCCTCCAGGGCCCCGGTCGAGCCGTCCACCAGCAGGTCGACGGTGCCCAGCTCGTGCAGCGCGGAGACCCGCTCCACCGGCAGGTCGTGCTCGCGGGCCAGCTGCTCGGCGGCGCCGAACGCGGCCCGGGCCGCCTCCGCGTCGCTGACCCGGGCCACCCGGCCGAGCACCTGCAGCGCCTGGCAGGCCACCGCCCAGCGCCCCTGCTCGCGGGCCCTGGCCAGCGCCCGCTCAGCGGTCGCCTGGGCGTCGGCCGGGTCGCCGTCGGCCAACGCCAGCCGGGCGGCGAGCACCGTCGCCCGCGGGTCGTCCGGGTCCCCCACGCCGGCCAGCCAGGCCGCGGCCGCCTGCCACCGGCCGGCCGCCACCGCGACCTCGGCCAGGGTCAGCCGCACCGACGTCTCCCCCGCGGTCAGCAGCCGTTCGCCGAGCGCCAGCGCCCGGTCGGTCTCGCCGGCCGCGGCCAGCGCGCCCAGCAGCGCGATCTCGGTCTCCCGGCGCAGCTCGGGATGGTCGGCGGCGAGCGCGGCGGCCCGGGACAGCAGCGCGTCGGCGGACTGCAGCGCGCCCCGCCGCCGCGCGGCCGCGCCGGCGTAGCCGAACAGCCGGGCCGCCCGGGCGTCGTCGCCGCCGGCCACCCAGAGCCCGGCGGCCAGATCGCAGGCGTCCGGGTAGCGCCGCTCCACCACCATCGCGGCGGCCCGGGCCAGCGCCCGGTGCTCCGGCGGCAGCAGGTCACCCCGCACCGCGTCGCAGGTCAGCGCGTGCCGGAACCGGAAGGTGTCCGCGCCGTCCGACCGGCCCGGGCCGCCCGCGGTCCCGGTCCCGGCTGTAGGCCCAGCACCGGCGGGGACGCCGCCAGCGGCGGGGACGCCACCGCCAGCCGGGCCGCCACTGCCAGCCGGGAGGCCACTGCCAGCCGGGAAACCGCCGCCGGCCGGGACGCCACTGCCGGCCGGGAAACCGCTGCCGGCGGCGCCACCAGCCGGGAGACCGCTGCCAGCCGGGGGACCACCGGCAGCCGGGAGACCGCTGGCAGCCGGGAGACCGCTGGCAGCCGGGAGACTGCCGGGGGCGCCACCAGCGGGGAGACCGCTGCCGGCGGCGATCAGGCCGCTGGCCACCGCGGCCCGCAGCCCGGCCAGCACCGCCAGCTCGGACAGCCCGGTGATCTCCGGGATCAGCCGCCAGTCGAACCGCCGGCCGAGCACCGCGGCCGCGTCCACCACCCGGCGGGCGGCCGGATCCAGGTCGGCCAGCCGGCGCCGGACGGTCGCCGCGAACGTCCGCGGCACGTTCGTCGCCAGCGGCCCGGTCAGCTGCCCGTCTGGGGCGAGCGCGCCGACCGCGGCCAGCCCGGTCAGCAGCTCCTCGACCAGGAACGGCAGCCCGTCCGCATGTTCCAGCACGAAGCTGACCAGCTCCGTCGGCGGCCGCGACGCCAGGCAGGACTCGATCACGCTCTCGACGTCACCATCGTCCAGCCGGCGCAGCCCGATCTGGTCTGCCTGGGCGGATGCGGCCAGGTCCAGCAGCGCGGCCGGCGGGTCCACCTCGTCCCGCGCGGTGGCCAGCACCAGCAGCGGTGACGTGTCGGCGGCATGGGCCAGGTACCGCAGCACATCCAGGGTGTCCGGGTCGACCCAGTGCAGGTCCTCCAGCACCAGCATCGCGCCGCGCCGGCCGGCCAGCGCGGTCAGCAGCCGCAGCACCGCCTCGCCCAGCACCACGCCGCCGCGCGGGTCCGGCCGGCCCTCGATCCGGGCGTCCGGCAGCAGCGCCGCGAGCACCGGCAGGTACGGCCGCAGCCCTGGATCCGTCGGCATCGACCGGTCGCGCAGCGCGACGCTCAACGCCTCGACCAACGGCCGGTACGCCTCCCCCGCCGGCACCGACCGGCCGAAGAACACGGTCAGCCCGGCGTCCCGGGCCAGCGCCATGGTCTCCCGCACCAGCCGGGACTTGCCCACCCCGGCCTCACCGGTGATCAGCACCAGCCGGGCCGCCGCGGCCGCGTCCATACCGTCCACCAACTCGCCGAGGTGCCCGAGCTCGGCACGCCGGCCCACCAGCCGGGACGAGTTCGCCTGCCAGGGCATCGGCACCAGTTCCGCGGGTTGGTGCGCGCGCCGCCACCGGCGTCGCACACGGCGATAAACAGCGTGCATACAGTAGCGGGCACAGCCGAGGTGAACGGCGTATATCGCCTGGGCGTGACCAATGTGACGTGTTGTCGCCATCAGGTACGCGGTGTGCCCGGGCTGCCGGCGTCCGGGCGATGGGCACCGGCCGGACGGGTGGCAGGCCGGCCCGCGGACCGGTAGCAGAGTGTAACCAGGCGGCCGCGCCGGACCCCGCCACAGCATTGATGTCAAAGTGCGCTTCCTTTGGCCAAGCACGGTGAAGTAGCGTCTTTCTGCGCGGTCGGGGGCTCCCCCCGTGGCCCCCGGCCGCCACACTCGCTTCGCCGCGCGGCTCCCCGTGCCGGCATCGATGGGCCGTGGTGACCTCGTCACCACGGCCCAGCCCATTTTCCGGCCGGCCGGTGGCCGCGCCGGCTGCTGCCCAAGGCAGCGCAATGGGGTGCCGAAGGAAGATTTGGTGCCCGGTACCGCCAACCGGCTCAGGATCTATTGACGCCGACGGGCGCACCCCGAAAGGCTCCGCGCAGTTCCATCTGGATAGTCGAAAGGACACCCATGTCGTTACGTCTGCGCGGGCTGCTCGCGGTCACCGCCGCCTGCGCCGCCGCCCTGTCCGTCGCGCTGCCGGCCACCGCCGCGCCGCCGGCCAGCCCCCGGGTCACCCTGGACGCCGCGCCGGTCTGGACCCACGCGGCCACGCCGGCCGGCGCCACCCCGGCCGCGGCCACGGTCCGGCTGGCCGCGGTGCTGCCGCTGCGCGACCCGGCCGGCGCCGAACGGCTGGCGCTCGCCGTGTCCACCCCCGGCGACGCCCAGTACGGCCACTACCTCACCGCGGCGCAGTGGCGGGCCCGGTTCGCGCCGACCGACGCCACCGTGGCCACGGTGACCGGCTGGCTGCGGGCGCGCGGCTTCAGCGTCACCTCGGTGCCGGCCAATCACCGGTACGTCGCGTTCACCGGCTCGGCCGGCGCCGCCAACGCCGCGTTCGGCGCGGGGCTCACCAACTACGTGAAGGACGGGGCGCACGTGTCCGCGCCGAGCCGGGCGGTCACCGTGCCGGCCGAGCTCGCCACGTCCATCACCGGCATCACCGGGCTGGACACCTCGGCCCGGATGACCCCGACGCACTCCACCCAGGACGCCATCCCGGCCGCGGCCGGCCCACCGAACCCACTGCCGCACGCCGCCGGCCCACCGAACCCACTGCCGCACGCGGCCGGGCCGCCGGACCCGCGGCCGAAGGAAGAGCTGCCGCCGCCCGGCGCGGTGTTCCGCAACGCCCCGCCCTGCTCGGACTTCTACGGCCAGAAGCTCGTCCGCAACGTGCCCCAGCCGCTGGCCACCCCACTCACCTACGCGCCCTGCGGCTACGTCCCCGAGCAGCTGCGCAGCGCCTACGGGCTGACCGCCTCGCAGCGCCTCGGCCTGGACGGTCGCGGCGCCACCGTGGCGATCGTGGACGCCTACGCCTCGCCGACGATCTTCGGCGACGCGGCCACCTACGCCCAGCTGAACGATTCCCGGCACCCGCTGCGGGCCTCGCAGTTCCGCCAGCTGCTGCCGGCCACGTTCACCGACACCGAAGCGTGCGACGCCGCCGGCTGGTACGGCGAGGAGAGCCTGGACGTGGAGGCGGTGCACGGCACCGCGCCGGCCGCGTCGATCCTCTACGTCGGCG
>Ga0307499_10000454_pt1 | contig 14562 bp, 12 predicted proteins | sample 13_S_MG_FD_201363 | JGI IMG/M metagenome (GOLD analysis project Ga0307499, IMG submission 201363) | Soil microbial communities from Populus trichocarpa stands in riparian zone in the Pacific Northwest, United States - 13_S | ecosystem: Environmental > Terrestrial > Soil > Riparian zone > Trees... | reverse complement strand
CGCGGCGCGCCAAAACGCGCGGCGCCTCGATCGGCACCGGCAACAGCGCAGGATCGGCTTCGGGCGTGATGTGCACGGTGCCGCGGGCCGGGCGTCCGGTTTCATCCGGGCCCATCACGACCACGCCGGGATCGTCGAGCTTGAACGTGGCCGGCCGCCGATGCGGCGTTTTCTCGCTCATTGCAGTCGGTCTCCGATCAGGAACTGGAGGGCCCGGTCGAGGCGGATGTGGGGCAGCGCAGGCTCGCCGTCGGCGGTGCGTTCCAGCAGCGGTGGCCGGAAGCGCAGGAAGCGGAAGTCGGCCTGCTCTGAAGAGATACTGGAAAGGCCGCGAAAGCCGCCGTTGAACAGTTCCTCAGGATCGGCGGGCAGGTCGCCCGGAAAAGTCGCGACTTCGGTCTCGCCGTCAAAAGCCTCGCCATTGGCGGTCTCGCCTGGCGCGGGCGTGCCGATGATGGACGGCAACTTCTCCCGGCCACGCGCGACCTGCGCCTCGCGCGTGGCGCGCACCGCCGACAGCGCGACCACGTCGATGGCAGCTCCCGCATATTCAGCACGGTCGGCCGCCTTGGCGACCGCGCGCCGCAACACGGCTTCCAGCCGGTCATGGCTCTGGTGGTGCAGATGATCGGCCTTGGTGGCGGCGAACAGAATGCGATCGATCTTGGGCCGGAAAAGACTGCTCAGGATCGTGCTGCGGCCGATGCGGAAGCAATCGAGAATGCCGGTCAGCGCGGCTTCGAGATCGTGCAGCGCCTCGGGTCCGGCATTGAACGCCGCGAGCGCATCGACCAGCACGATCTGCCGGTCGAGGCGGGCAAAATGGTCGCGGAAGAACGGGCGCACCACGACGTCCTTGTAGGCTTCATAGCGGCGCCGCATCATCGCCCACAGCGAGCGGTCGGGCGCGCTGCCGTCGATCGCCACTTCCAGCGGTGCAAAGGTCAGCGCCGGTGTATCAGCCAGATTGCCCGGCATCAGGAAACGCCCGGGCGGCAGCAGGCTCATCGCAAAGCGTTCGTCACGGCAGGCGCGCAAATAATCCGTGAACAGTTTGGCGGCGGCAAGTGCTGCCTGTTCGTCCTCAGGGCTCTCGGGCTGAAGCGTCTTGAGATGCGCATGCCACGGCGCGGCCAGCTTTGCGCGCGGGCCCTCGCGCGACAGCGCAAGGCTCTCCGCCGACCATTGCTCAAAACTCTTGTTGAGCAGCGGCAGATCCAGCAGCCATTCGCCGGGGTAATCGACGATGTCGACAGTGAGCGTGCGGTCGGCGCCGTTCTGGCGCTGGTAGTCGATGACCAGGCGCAGTTCGCTGATATCGGTGGTCGAACTCGGCCAGCGCCGCTCCTCGATCAGGGTACGGACGTGGTTCTCATAGGCGAAGCGCGGCACCGCGTCGTCCGGCTGCGGCGCCAACCGCGCGCGGGCGATCCGGCCGGTGGCATACGGCTCGAAGATCGGAAACCTTCCGCCGCGGGTCAGGCCGTGGATCAGCGCTGATATGAACACGGTCTTGCCGGCGCGCGACAGGCCGGTGACGCCGAGCCGCACGGTGGGATTGAAGAAGCTGTCGCCGTAGTCGAGAAGCGCCCGCGCCGACAGGCGCGCTTCCTCGATAATGTCTGAAAAACTGGGGGCCATGCGGGCGTGGAAGGCTCGAAAGCAGCGTTGGTGGGCGATGTCAGGAAAGTGGCGATTGGCGCGCCAAAATCAAGCGTCCGTGATAGGGTGACCTACGGACTTCTACGGGGGATATGCGGTCACCGGCAGCACGAAATTGCCACGGCGGTGGCGTTGAATAGGTTCGTTCCCACGTCTCAATCGCTCCCTCACCAGATCAGGTGAATCTGCATGACGATCTTCAGACTGAAACAACTCGCCTCGACATCCTTCCACGCGGCGGCCGGCGCCATGCACTGGAACTACGACCGCGCCGAGCTGATCGCCGACGGTGTCGTGCATATCGTCGGCGTCTGCTTTGGACTCGTCGCCGCCACCGCGCTGATCGTATTGACCGCCGTCTACGCCACCGCCGTGGATATCGCCGCGGTGTCGATCTATGTCGCGGGCCTGCTGGCGATGCTGGTGCTGTCGGCGACCTATAATCTCTGGCCGGTCTCGCGCGCCAAATGGGTGCTGCGCCGCTTCGATCACTCGGCGATCTATCTGTTGATCGCGGCGACCTATACGCCGTTCATCATGCAACTGAAGGACAGCTATTTCGCCATCGCGGTTCTGATCGGGGTGTGGTGCCTGGCGATCGTCGGCATCGTGCTGAAGATCGCACTGCCGGGCCGGTACGACCGGCTGGCGACCGGACTTTACCTCGCCATGGGCTGGAGCGGCATGATGCTCTATGACGCCGTGGTGGAGAAGCTGCCGACACTGACGCTGGGTTTCACGCTCGCAGGCGGCGTATTGTATACCTCCGGCGTGATCTTCCATGCCTGGCAGCGGCTGCGCTTCCAGAACGCGATCTGGCATTGCTTCGTCTTGCTCGGCGCGGCCTGCCATTATACGGCTATACTCGACCTGATCGTTTTGACGTAAAAGGCTTATTGGTTTGAGCATGATCTCCGCGCAAACGCGTTCCGCGTTTATCGCGAGGGAAAACCGGTTCCCACTTTTCCGGATCATGCTCCAGGAGGGAGAGAGGCCATGCAGGTGACCGGCAAAGTCGTGGTTGTCACCGGTGGCGGCAACGGCATCGGCAAGGCGATGTGCGAGGCGTTCCATCGCGCAGGCGCAGCCAGGGTCGTCGTCGCCGATATCGATCCCGATGGCGCGCGAACCGTCGCCACGCCGATCGGCGGGGCCGCCTTCAAATGCGATGTCGGAAAGGAGAAGGATATCCTTCACGTCATCGAGGAGACCGAGCATCAGTTCGGCCCGATTGCGCTGTTCTGCTCCAACGCCGGCATCGGCGGTGGTTTCGATCCACTGTCGGTGAATGCCGGCGGAAGCTCCGACGAGCCGTGGCAGCGAAGCTGGGCCGTTCATGTCATGGCCCACGTTTATGCGGCGCGGCATTTGATACCGCGCATGAAGGCGCGCGGCGGCGGCTATTTCCTCAACACGATTTCCGCGGCCGGCCTTCTCTCGCAGGTCGGCAGCCCGGCCTATTCGACCACCAAGCATGCCGCGGTGGGCTTTGCCGAAAACCTCGCGATCTCGCACAAGGCCGACAACATCAAGGTTTCGATCCTGTGCCCGCAGGGCGTCGACACCAACATGCTGCGCTCGATCCCGAAAGGCCCGCAATCCGGCGACGGCGACCTGTCGCCGGAACAGGTGGCGCAGGACGTGCTGAAGGGACTGGAAGAGGAAACTTTTGTGATCCTGCCGCACCCGCAGGTGCTGGGCTACATGCGCAAGAAGACCGAGAATTACGACCGCTGGATATCGGGCATGGCGAAGATCCAGGCCAAGATGCGGGAGAGTTACGGGAAGTAGCGTCGCGGGAAGGGCGGCCTTTCGGCCGCCTTTCCCGATGACCTGCCTTACTGGCAGGGGTACATCCGGCCGTCATCCAGGCGGACCATGGTGCCGGGCTGGCAGACGAATCCGTTACGCGTCGCGTAGTCCTGACCACCGTAGTAGGCGTAAGGGCCGCCGCCTCCGTAGTACGGGGCCGTGGCTCCATAATAGCCGCCGGCCGCAACGCCGGCGCCCACCACACCGGCGCCGACTGCGGCGGCACCGATCGCGGCCCGCCGTCCCTGCCGGCGGGCAACGCCCGCGACGCTGACAGGGGTGAGCGGCCGACCGACCCGTGCCTGCGCACTCTCGACCGACAGCGAGACGCCGTTTTGTTCGGTCCAGTCAAAAGAGAGCATGGTCGCGCACGCGAAGACGGAGACCGCGATGGCAGTTTTTCCAGGCTTGCATGTTTCATGGTTTTCTCTCCGGGGGTGCCCCACACTCAATTGTCGTGCGTGCGTAAGCGGCCATGCCTTGCGTTAGATCAAGCAAATGCCGGCTGCGGTGGGTGAAACCGGCAGGCGATCAAGGCAGCCACGAACTGGCCGGCCTTTGAATCAAAAGAGGTTTCATGAGCTGGCGTGCCTGGCCATTCGGTAAAACGCCACCGGCGCCGGATGCTCCGCATGCGCTGCTGGCTGAGATCCAGAGCCAGGGCGAGCAATATCTCGACGAGGCCGATAACGGAAAATGGGTGTATCCGGCCAGCAAGCGGACCGCGGCCGATGCGGGCGGCGACAAGGACCAGATCTGCCACCATACGCGGCTGGAAGCCGTGCGTTACCTGCTCATGGTGCCGCGGGACGAATTCAGGCTGCTCGCCGAGCCTGACGCGCAACCGGCAATACTGGACGCGTATCTTCGCCAGTTGCCGCACGATGAAACGGTGATCGAATTCACCGGCAACACGATGAGCGATCTGGCGATCGCCGTCATCGCCGGGTTCAACTGGCTCAATCATTGCGCCGCCCTTGCCGGGGCCGACCGCAGCACATTTTCCGGGACGCTCAACCATTTCCGAAGGGTTGCGATGTCGGCGCAAAAATGGTGGGAGATGAAGGGCGCGAAAGAGCGTTACGTGCAACTGCTGCAGGCGCAGCAGGAGCCGCCGCTGTTCCTGTATCTGGTCTGGGCGGACTATGGGCGACTGGCAAACGAGATTGCCGCGGCGCGCAGAACAACGTAGCCCGGATATCGCTACGATCATCCGGACTACGAAGTTGCGATCTCTGCACGTCATTGCGTGCGACAAACGCGAAGCGTTTGCGCAAGGGAGCGAAGCGACGAAGCAATCCACAGTGCCGCAAGCGGAAGCATGGATTGCTTCGCTACGCTCGCAATGACGGGGATGGAGTCTTGCTTCACCCCTTCTGCGCATATAGCAGGGGCACGGCCGAATCCACCATCACCTCGATCAGGCTGGTGCCGTCATGCGACAGCCCGTGCGCGAGCGCACCCGCGAGTTCGGACGACTTTGTCACCCGCAGGGCATGGCAGCCCATGCCTTCGGCGAGCTTGACGAAGTCGATGCCGGGCAGTTCGAGCCCCGGCACGTTGCGCACCTGCATCACCTGGCTGAACGAACGCATCGCGCCGTAGCCGGCGTTGTTGATGACGATCACAGTGAGCGGCAGGTTGCGCCGGGCCGCGGTCCACAGCGCCTGGATCGAATACATCGCCGAGCCGTCGCCGATCAGGCAGACGGTGCGGACGCCGGGACGTCCGAGCGCCATGCCGACCGCGGCGGGCAGGCTGTAGCCGAGGCCGCCGCTCGACATGGTGTAAAAACTGTCCTGGCCGCGCATCGGCATGAATTTTTGCATCGCCGGGCGGTGCGACGGCGCTTCCTCCACCAGCGCCGCATTGGCGGGCATGGCTTCCGACAGCGAATGCAGCAGGAATTCGACCGGCAGCGGATCGGCGGCAGATGGCGCCGGCGGCAGTGTGCGGCCTGTCGGCATCGCGCGCTTTGATTCCGGAAGCAGGTCGAGCAGCATCGAAAGCGCCGGCTTCATGGTGGCGACGATGCTGGCGCCCGACGGTGTGACGGCGGCGGCATCGGGATCGTCGGTGATCTGGAAGATCGTGGTGGCGCCGTCGAAGATCGCGGCGTGGCCCTCGACATGGAAGGTGAACACCGGCGCGCCGATCACGACGACGAGATCATGATCGCGCAGCGCTTCCGATAGCTGCCCCGGCGAAGCGTGCAGAAAGCCTGCGAATTGCGGATGGCGTTCGGGAAATGAGCAGCGCGCCGAGAACGGGCTGACCCAGACCGCGGTCTTTGCCTTCTCAGCGACCTGCACCATCAGATCGACGGCCCCCGCGCGATCGACGCCGGGGCCGACGACGAGGGCAGGGCGCTTGCTCGCCGCGAGCGCGGCAACCAGGGCCTTCATCGCCTCCGGATCGGGGCCGAGTTCGCGGCTGACGCGGCGGGCTTCGACCGGCTGCGTCGAACGCGTCCAGTCGTCGATCGGGATCGAGACGAAGGTCGGCCCGCAGGGCGGCTGCATCGCGACGTAATAGGCGCGCGCGATCGCCGCCGGCACGTCTTCGGCGCGCGCCGGCTCGACGCTGTATTTGACATAGGGCCGCGGAAATTCGGAGGCGCGTTCGGCGTAGAGAAAGGCCTGCAGCGGCAGGATCGAGCGCGCCTGCTGGCCGGCGGTGATGACCAGCGGCGTCTGGTTGCGGTGGGCGGTGTAGATATTGCCGAGCGCATTGCCGACGCCGGCGCCGGAATGCAGGTTGACGAAGCCGGCGTTGCGGGTGGCCTGCGCGTAACCATCGGCCATGCCGACGACGGAGGCTTCCTGCAGGCCGAGCACGTAGTCGATGTCGTCGGGCCAGTCGCTGAGGAACGGCAGCTCGGTCGAGCCGGGATTGCCGAACACGCGCTTGATGCCGAACGCGCGCAAGAGGCCGAAGGTGGCTTCCTTGACGGTGAGCGCAGCGCTCGCGGTTTTGGCTGACTTGCGGGACGACATCGGGCGGCTCCCCTTTGAATTTTCTTGGCTTTGCCATGACTTCCAAGCGAGATGGCTTCGAGCGAAGGCGATCCACCTCTCGATGGATTGCCTCGTGAAGTCAAGCCAATGGCGCGCGGTGACGGCCCGGGGTCAGGCCATCTTCTCCCACAGCCGGGGAACCAATGCTCCCGCACGCTTCTCGATGGCCGCCGCCGCATCGAGCGCGAGGTCCTCGCGGTAGCGTCCTGCAATCAACTGCACGCCGATCGGCTGGCCTTCATGCACGGCTACAGGCACGACGGCGCCGGGCAGGCCGAGCACGTTGATTGCGGAAATGAAACGCAGGTCGTTCCAGAACAGTTCGCGCGTGCGCTCCGGGCTGATGGCGTCCTCGCGCGGGCCGGGTGTCGGCTTCACCGTCGTAGGCGCAAGCACGACCGGGAAATCCTCGAAGAACAACTGCCAGGCCCGGATATGGCCGTTGCGCGCCGCGGTGGCGCGCATCCAGCCCAGCAAATCGAGCGTGTTTGCCTTCGCCTTGATGCCGCTCCAGGCGGCATGGAAATCCGGCGACGTCACTTTCAGCATTGTGGCTTCCTGCAGCATCGCGGTTTCGTTGGCGATGATGTCGCACCAAGTCTGCCAGACACCGTTGATGTCGGGAACCTCGACTTCGCTGACGCGGTAGCCCGAACGCTCGAGATGGTCCGCGGCCTGCCGGAGCGCGTCACGCACCGAGGGGGCGACGTCCATGTCGTCGGGCAGCTTGGCCAGTGCGACCTTGATCGGGCGTTTTGGTTTGGGCCCGATCAGCGGCGCGGGCACCCACCAGGGATCGCGCGGATCGCGCTGGCTCATCACTTCCAGCGCGGCCCTGACGTCGGCGACGCTGCGCGCCAGCGGCCCTTGCGCCGACATCAGGTGCGCGAGCATCGGCCGCTCGGCTGCGGCGCTCTCATTATAAGCGGGGACGCGGCCCTGCGTCGGCTTGATGGTGACGACACCGTTGCAATGCGCCGGCCAGCGCAGCGAGCCGCCGATGTCGTTGCCGTGCGCGATCGTGCCGATGCCGGCCGCCACCGCGCTACCGGCGCCGCCCGACGAGCCGCCGCAGGTGATTTCAGGATCCCACGGGTTCAGCGTCAGCCCGTGCAGCGGGTTATCCGTGAAGCCGCGGAACGAGAACTCGGGCGTATTGGTCAGGCCGAGCACGATGGCGCCGGCCTTCTTGAGATTGCGCACGACCGGCGCGTCGGAGGGGGCGATGATGTTCATCTGCGCGGCCACCCCGTTGGGGTTTGGCCGCCCCTCATAGTCGACGTTTTCCTTGATCGTGATCGGCACGCCGTGCAGCGCGCCGAGCTCGGTTTGTCTCGTCAGGGCTTTGTCCGCGGCTTTGGCCGCCTTGAGTGCGTCCTCCGACAGGTCGACGACGACCGCGTTGAGCTTTGGATTGACGTCGCGCATGCGCGCGATATGCGCTTCGACAACCTCGACCGAGGAAATCGCACCGGAGCGGATGGCGGCTGCCGTCTGCAGCGCCGACCATTGCCAAACCGGACCCTTGGGCGGCCGCGCCTTGGCGGGTTTTGGTGAGACCGCTTTCTTTTGTGGTTTTGCGGCTGCGCGGACGGCGGACTTTTTCGCCGGTTTCTTTGCTGCCTTCGCGCCGCTCTTCCGCTTGTTGACGGTTTTCTTTGCCATTTCTCGCCCCGTTGCTGTGCCGGCAACGTTTAGAGACGCCGGGGCCGCGAGTCGAGACGGGCGGGAACTTTTGTGGAGTCCGGGGAGAATGCAAGGGGTCAGGTCGAATGCAGCGCGCCTGATCTTTAGTCAACGTCCTCAATCGCGCCTGAATTGTCGGATTGTTTCGCAAGCTTCATCGAGGCGCAATTCCTTGCGGCTTGGCCTTTGGGGAGACGTGCGTGGCCAAGAAAAAGGCAACCTTACCGAAATCGGCCACGGACGCGGCACCCCGGCCAAAGAAAGTAACGGCAACTGGCAGGACTCCGGATCGGGTTCAGCTCCGTCTGCCGGAAGGAATGCGAGACAAACTCGTCGAAGCGGCGAATGGGCGCTCGCTCAACGACGAGATCATTCAGCGGCTCGCGCAGTCACTGGAGCGCGACGAGATGCAGAAGCTATCCGACCGCCTCAAGGCACAGGGCGACCGCCTTGCGAAGTTCGAGGGAGAGATAGCGTCCATGGTCGAGCAGCTCAGGCTGCGCGACGATTAGTGCCCGTGCGGCGGCCGTGATGGTTGCAATTATCTTTCAGCCCTGATTATGCCGCGTTGCGCCCCTGCACGGTTCGGGCGTCGAGCAGCCCTGCCTCGATCAGCGCGTCCCTGATCCGCGCAATTTCCGCTTCCGATATCTTGACCAGCGGCGGACGCACCACGGCGCGCGGCAGCTTGCCGAGCAGCACCAGCGCTTCCTTCATGCGGTTGTGCATGTCGACAAAGGGATCGGCGTAGAACACGCGCGCCGTCGGATAGATCCGGTCGTTCAGCCGGCGGGCTTCCGCGAGATCGTTGGCCTTGACGGCGCGGAACAGCCTGGCCTGGAGATCGGCGATGACGCTGCCGCTGCCGGAGAGTAGCCCGTTGCAGCCGAGCACCAGCGAGCTGAGGAGCCACGCGCTGTTGGTGGACAGCACGTTGATGGGACGCGCGCGCCCCTGCAGGGCGCGAATCTGGGCCTCGTGGTGCGGCACTGTTTGGGTCCAGTCCTTGATTGCGCGGATGGTCGGCACTTCGTCGAACAGCCGCTCCAGCGTCGCCGACGGATAGCCCTGGCCTGTTGCGAGCGGATATTGAAACACGATGATCGGCAGATCGCTGGCATCGGCGATAGTCTTGAAATGGGCCAACGCCATCTCGGCCGACTGGCCCATGGTGAACGGTCCCGGCGGGAACACCAGCAGCGCCGATGCGCCGCCGGTCTGGGCCTGTCTGGCGATCCGCGCCGCCTCCAGGCTGCCGTCCGCCCAGACGCCGTGAATGATCGGCAATTTGCCGCCGACTTCCTCGCCGGCGATCTCCATGACGCGGCGCTGTTCGTCCGACGTGCACGAGGCGACTTCGGTCGAATGCGCGTTGACGGTGATGGCGGACAGTCCCTGCACTGCGGCGACATCGCGAAGATGCGCGCGGAAGCTCGGCTCGTCGATTGAGAAGTCGGTATGGAACGGCAGCAGTACCGCCGGAATGACGCCCTGGGGCACGAAGTCAGGATGGCGGCTCATGTCTCGTCTCCTCCGGTTCAAACGACGGGTACGCGCTTTGCCGCCACCGCGGCCGGCGAAATCACCTCGATATCGAGCGGCACCTGCCAGCGTTCGGTGAAGTTCACTTGCGGCGGCGCGTTGTTGGCGCGCGCACCCTTCAGCACAAAGCCTTCATAGGCATTATTCATCACTTCATTGCACTTCTGCACATAAACCGGAAAGCCGCCGATATAGGGCATGAACACGCGCGGCCGCCCGGCAATGTTGGTCCCGACATACCAGGAGCTGCAGGTCGAGCGCAGCGAAACCGTCGAGACGTCGTTGACGTGCTCCACCCAGGCGTCCTCGTCGACCTGCAGCGGCTCGATGCTGCGGGCGCCGGTCTCGCGCATGTGGCCGAGGCAATCGGCCAGCCAGTCGACGTGCTGCTCGATCGCCTGGATCATGCTCGCCAGCACCGACGGGCTGCCGGGGCCGGTGATCATGAAGAGATTCGGAAAGCCCACCGAGGCGAGGCCGAGATAGGCGCGCGGGCCGGCGCGCCATTTTTCGGCGAGCGTGCGGCCGCCGCGGCCGGTGATTTTGATCTTGTCGAACGAGCCGGTCATGGCGGCAAAGCCGGTCGCGGAAACGATGGCGTCGACCTTGTATTCGGTGCCGTCAACCACGATGCCGTCGTTGGTGAAACGCTCGATCGGCGTCTTCGACACGTCGACCAGCTTCACATGCGGCAGGTTATAGGTCTCGAAGTAATTAGTATCGACACAGAGCCGCTTGCAGCCGAATACGTTCTGCGGGCACAGCAGCTCCGCGGTCGCGGGATCATTGACGACGCTTCGGATCTTCTGCCGGGCGAATTCGGCGATGGTGTCGTTCGCCGACTTTTCGAACAGCAGGTCGCCGTAGGCGCCGAGAAAGGGGAGCCCGCCGCGCTGCCACGCCGCCTCATATTGCTCTTCGCGCTGCGCCGGGCTTGCCTGCAGCGCCGGCTGGAGATTGAACGGGAAATAGAACCCGGTCGGGCGCGCGCGCGCCTTGGCACGCAGTTCCGGGTAATGCGCCTTGGCTTCCTTCAGGTAATCTTCCGACAGCGCCTCGTTCCATGCCGGCACCGACCAGGTCGCGGTGCGTTGAAACACGGTGAGCTGCGAAGCCTGCGCGGCGATAATCGGTATTGACTGGATCGCGGACGAACCGGTGCCGATCACGCCGACGCGCAAGCCGGTAAAGTCGACGCCCTCGTGCGGCCATTCGCCGGTGTGATAGATCGGCCCGTGGAAGTCGTCGATGCCCGGGAAGGCCGGGCGGTTCGGCGCCGACAGACAGCCGACCGCCATGATGCAGAATTTCGCCGTGACCCGGTCGCCGCGATCCGTCTCGATCAGCCAGCTATCGGTGTCCTCGTTGAATGTCGCCGCGGTGACGCGGGTATCGAACACGATCTGGCTGCGCAGGTCGAAGCGATCGACGACGTGGTTGGCGTAAGCGAGGATTTCCGGCTGCGGCGAATATTTCTCCGACCAGTTCCACTCCTGGTCCAGTTCTTCCGAGAACGAGAAGGAATATTGCAGGCTTTCGACGTCGCATCGGGCGCCGGGATAGCGATTCCAGTACCACGTCCCGCCAACGCCGCCGCCGGCTTCGTACACCCGCGCGGTGAATCCGAGCCCCCGCAACCGGTGCAGCATGTAAAGGCCGGCGAAGCCCGCGCCGACCACGACCGCATCAAAAGCCCCCGTTTCGGGAGCGCGCGCTGCTGCACTCGCTTGAGCCATGCCTGTCCCTCTGTTTTCTTGTCGCGTTTCCGCTGACAAGATTAGGGCGGGCGCACGGAGGTCGGCAAGCGAGACTGTTGTCGCGTGACGAATGGCACCTATGCTGCGCGGGCGCCCGGTACTCAGTGGTTGGGGGGCATTGCGCTGCGAAAAGGTCGCCGACCAACTATTCCGTCATTGCGAGGAGCGAAGCGACGAAGCAATCCATGCTTCATGTGCGGAGGTATGGATTGCTTCGCTTCGCTCGCAATGACGGTAAAATCACCAGCTCGCCATGCCCTTCATGGTCGGCTGGCCCTCGGCGTTCGCGATCCACAGTTCCAGGCCGGCGCTGGTCTCGTTGGCGTTGATCGAAAACTCGGTGCCTTCGAACAAAGGCTGCACGCCACGATAGCTGAATTTTTTCGGCGCGATGCCGCCATGAAGTTTTGCGGCGAACTCGACGATCAGCGCGGCCTGCAAGGGTCCATGGAAGATCAGGCCCGGATAGCCCTCGACCTTGGTGACGTAGTCGCGGTCGTAATGGATGCGGTGGCCGTTGAAGGTCAGCGCCGAATAGCGGAACAGCAGCACGGGATCGCTGACATGGGTCTCGCGATGTTTTGCCACGGGCGGCGGCGGAGGCGCTTTGGCTGGTGTAACCGGGGCCGCGCCGCCCATGTCGCGATAGACGATGTCCTGGCGCTCGCGGATCGCAACCCCGCGCGGCGACGCGATCGTATGTTCCACGGAGACGAAGCACAGCGCGCCGGTCGAGCCGGTCTTCATCGTTACGTCCGAGATCCGCGAGGTGCGTGTCGATTCATCGCCGACCCGCAGGGGTTCGAGGAACTGAATCTCGCCGCCGGCCCACATCCGGCGCGGCAGCGGCACCGGCGGCAGGAAGCCGCCGCGGGTGGGATGGCCGTCGGGGCCGAGCATCGACATCGGAAACACCGGCTGCGCCAGGCACCAATGCGTGGTCCACGGCGCGGCGTCGCCGGTCTTGGGCTCGCCGATGTCCTGGAACAGCGTCGCGCGCAAAGCCTTCACCAGTTGCGCGGTGACGATGTCGGATGCTTCCGTGCTGCGGCCGATCCATTGGCGCAGATGGTCGAGGTCGAGCTTTTCAGCGGCTTGGGTCATGACTTCAGGCTTTTTTGCGGGCTGCGGGAAGTTCGACGTGCTCGCCGATCGCGGGTACGGGGCCATAATGCCTGTCCTCGCCGACGAAGATCGCAGCCGGCGCGGCATAGCTGATCTTGCCCTTCGGCGTATCGACCTCGATGCGGCGCAGATGCGGATGCACGGCGAGGTCGGCCATGGTGTTCACTTCGGCGAACGCGATGTCGGCTTCGTCGAGGCGTTTCAGCAACTCGACGCGCGTCATCGAGGCGAAACTGTCCGCCACCGTCTTGTCGGTGAGCGCGCGGTTACGCACGCGCTCGACCATGTTGGCAAAGCGCGGATCGTTGGGCAGGTCGGGCTGGCCGAGCACCTCGGCGCAGAGCTTCTTCCACTCGCGCTCGCTCTGGATCGAAATCAAGATGCCCTTGCCGTCCTTTGAATTGAACACGCCATAGGGCGCGATCGAGGGATGGGCCAGCGCCATTCGCTTCGGCGGGTTGCCGGCCTCCGAATTGATCAGCGGCACCGCCATCCAGTCGGCCATCACGTCAAACATCGAGATGCGGATGTCGGCGCCCTTGCCGGTGCGCCCGCGCGCGATCAGCGCCTCGAGGATGGACGCATGTGCGGTGGCGCCGGTCGCGATATCGACGACGGAGATGCCGACGCGGGACGGACCCTCGGGACCGCCGGTGATCGAGGCGAGGCCGCTCTCGGCCTGGATCAGGAGGTCGTAGGCCTTGCGCTCGGCATAGGGGCCCGTGTCGCCATAGCCGGAGATGGTGCAGCAGATCAGCGCCGGATAATCCTTTCGCAGCCGCTCCAGCGAGAAGCCGAGCTTGTCCATCGAGCCGGGCTTGAGGTTCTGCAGCAACACATCGGCGCTTGCGATCAGCTCTTCGAGCGCAGCGCGGCCTTCCTTGGTGGCGAGATCGATCACCACGGAATTCTTGCCGCGGTTGAGCCAGACGAAATAGCTGCTCTGGCCCTTGGCCGCCGCGTCATAACCGCGGGCGAAATCGCCCTCGGGGCGTTCGACCTTGACGACATGCGCACCGGCGTCCGCCAGCCGCGAGCTGCAGAATGGTGCGGCGACCGCCTGTTCGACGGAGACGACGATCAATCCCTCTAACGGCAACATTTTCTGTTCTCAGTAGGAGCGGGGCAGGCCGAGCACATGCTCGGCGACGAACGACAGGATCAGATTGGTCGAGATTGGTGCTACTTGATACAGCCGCGTTTCGCGGAACTTGCGCTCGACGTCGTATTCTTCCGCAAACCCGAAGCCGCCATGGGTTTGCACGCAAGCATTGGCCGCTTCCCAGGACGCATCCGCGGCCAGCATCTTGGCCATGTTGGCCTCGGCGCCGCAATCGAGCCCAGCCTCGTATTTGCGGGTGGCTTCCTTCACCATCAGTTCGGCCGCACGCATCTGTGCGTAGGCCTTGGCGATCGGGAACTGGATGCCCTGATTCATGCCGATCGGGCGGCCGAACACGGCGCGTTCCTTGGCGTAGGCGGTGGCCTTGGCGGTGAACCATTTGGCGTCGCCGATGCATTCGGCGGCGATCAGGATGCGCTCGGCGTTCATGCCGGAGAGGATGTAGCGAAAGCCCTTGCCCTCTTCGCCGATCAGGTTTTCGGCGGGCACCCGCATGTCGGTGAAGAACACTTCGGTCGTGGCGTGGTTCATCATGGTGCGGATCGGGCGGATCTCCAGACCCTTGCCCTTGGCCTCGCGCATGTCGACGATGAACACCGACAGACCATCCGTGCGCTTCTTGGCCTGTTCCTTCGGCGTCGTGCGTGCGAGCAGCACCATCAGGTCGGAATGTTCGGCGCGGCTGGTCCAGATCTTCTGGCCGTTGACGACGTAGTGGTCGCCGTCACGCTTGGCGACCGTCTTCAGCGAGGAGGTGTCGGTGCCGCTGGTCGGCTCGGTGACGCCGAACGCCTGCAGCCGCAATTTGCCGCTGGCGATCCCGGGCAGATACTTTGCC
>Ga0307499_10000453_pt1 | contig 14572 bp, 12 predicted proteins | sample 13_S_MG_FD_201363 | JGI IMG/M metagenome (GOLD analysis project Ga0307499, IMG submission 201363) | Soil microbial communities from Populus trichocarpa stands in riparian zone in the Pacific Northwest, United States - 13_S | ecosystem: Environmental > Terrestrial > Soil > Riparian zone > Trees... | reverse complement strand
GATGAACGCGTCGAGGGTCGAATCGCCCTCCTCCTTGGTCATCTCACCGAACGGCAGCATGAGCATGAAGTAGTTGACGAGGCCGCGGCGGGCCTGCTCGACGTAGTAGTCGGTGACCGTCTCGACCGTGCCGCAGACGACGAGCCCCACCTCGACCGGGTCCTGGATCAGCTGCGCCTTGGCCACCGGGTTGTCCATCACGTCGGGGACGGCCGTCTGCAGGTGCGGTGGGATCCGGCCGTGGGCCCGCATCAGCTGCTCGGCGTAGGCCGCCCAGACCTCCCGGCCGCGCCGTTCGGCCGCCTCGACCGTGTCGGCGATGAAGACGCCCTGGCACTGGGCGATCCTCGGCTCGGTGACGTGCGGGTGGTCGTAGTCGGGCGAGTTGCGGCTGGCTTCCCACAGCTCGTCGTAGCGGGATCGGACCTCCGGCGTCATCGTGTAGGGGTAGACGAAGTTGTTGCCGCCGCGCCCCGCGGTCTCGACGTTGCCCGCGGTCCACATCGGCGGGTAGGGCTTCTGAGACAGTTCGAAAGGCAGCTTCAACTCAAGGAAGTCGTAGTACTTCGAGCCCTCGCTGGACATGATCCCGGTCTCCCAGGCGCGAAGGAGCATCGTCTGCATCTCGCGTGCGCGGTCCGACGCCTCGTCCGGATCGTGCCCGAACTGGAGGTGCTCGAACGGCGTGATCCCCTTGCCGATGCCGAGCTCGAGCCGGCCGTGCGAGAGCACGTCGACCATCGCCAGGTCCTCGAAGAGCCGCACCGGGTTGTGCAGGGGTAGGCAGATGACGGTCGGGATGAGCTTCATCGTCGTCGTCTCCCGGGCCACCGCGGCCAGGAAGACCGACGCCGACGGCGCCGCGGACAGCGTGTGGCCGTGGTGTTCGGCAAGGTGGAAGGCGTGGAAGCCGCCCACCTCGGCACGCTTCAGGCTGGCGATCCGCTCCTCGTAGACCTCGACGACGGGCTTGCCATTCTTGGCCTCGACGTGGTCGAAGATCCCGAACTCGACACGCACTAGGGTTGCTCCTTCTGCTTTTCAGCCGTTTTTCCGGTACGAAGCGGGCCAGATGCCCTGCTTGCCGGGCGCCAGGATTCCGTTCGGGTCGACCGCGTCCTTGATCCGCTCCACGAACCGGCGGTAGGCGTGGTCACCGAAGCTGTAGGTGTCCTGAACCAGGTCCATGTTGTCGAGGTGGGCGCGGTACTCCCCGTAGCCGGCCGTTGCCGCGTCCTGGATCAGGACCTGGCAGGCCTCGTACGCCTGGCGCGAGGCCTGCTCGTCCCCGGCGTCGAAGATGCAGCCGAACACGTGGATGAAGCTACGAGCGTTGATCATGATCGGAGAGGCCAGATAGTCCAGGCCGAACTTCGTCTCGATGCCCGTTCTCAGCATCGTGTGCAGGTCGTAAGCGGCCTTGCCCTCGAGCGGGGACACCATGCCGGTGCCGGCGTGAGCGCCCTTCGCAACCTTGCCGTACCACCCGAGAACTTCGAGGAACGCGAGGTTCGGGGCCCCGCCGAGCACGCGGTCGCCAGGATGTTCCAGCGCGGGGATCTCGTCGGGCGAGTACTGGTTGACGTCGACCCGTGCTCCGTCGATCTTCCCGAACGCGGCGGTGATCTTCTCGATCTTGTAGTCGCTGATCTTCTTGTCGTCCCACAGCGCGCCGTGCAGGGTCCATCGTCCGATGCCGAGATCACCCGCCATCTGGTCGATGACATGGTCCGGGGTCGGACCGTCACCGGTGAACCATCGCGTGCGCTGACCCTGCATGCAGGCCATCTCGACCGTGTTGTACATGACGGGCACGCCCTCGATCGTGCGGTCCAGTCGCAGCGCACGCATGGTGTCCACGACCTGGATGAGGTCGCTCTCTTTGGCGAAGTTCGCCCAGAACGGGGCGTAGGTCTCGGGGTAGGGCATCAGCCAGATACCCATCTTCACCACGACGCCGAAGTTCGACTGCATGAACAACGGGTCGAGGGTCGGGCCGAAGCCGCGCTTGTAGAGGTGCCAGGCCTTGCTGTTGGGCATCGCACCCATGCCGGTGCGCAACACCTCACCGTTGGCCAGAACGACCTCCATCCCGCAGGGCGCCATGAAATCGGCGCCGTAGGGCAGGTAGGTCGTGCCGTGCTCGAGCGAGTTGCCGATGACGCTGCCCCAGCCGAGGTCGGTGATGGAGGCCATCAGGCGGTGCCCACCGGCACTCAGCGCCTCAGCCAGTTGATTCCAGGTGACGCCAGGCTCGACGACGGCGTAAGCCAGGTCAGGATTGATCTCGTGGATCCGGTTCATCCGGCGCAGGTTGACCACGATCGAGCCCTTGACCCGGGGGGAGCCTCCGCCGAGGCCGTTGTTGCGGCCGGTGGACGTCGCCCAGATCGGCACCCGGTGCTCGTTGGCGATCCGGAGCACGGCCTGGATCGCCTCGACACCGTCAGGTTGCACCACGGCGGACGACTCGTACTGGTCCCAGTTCTCGGGCCAGAAGGGGTCCCGGAACTCCACGGCGGCGTCGCCGGTGTGGACCCACTCCGCCCCGATCTCCCGGCGCATGGCGTCGAGCGCACGCTCGACCTGCGCCAGCGGAACTCCCTCCGGGACGACGGTGACCGTCATCTGACTCCCCTCTCACGCGCGGCGCCTGCCGCCCCACCAGGACAGTGCAGCGCACGCCCGGTGGCGTGAGGCTCGCTCCATCGGCTCGGTTCCGGAATCGGTGTGATGACGCTAACATCCATATCTACCGTTGTCACGACGGTCGTTTGAGATTTGTTTCGTCAGTCGAGCCCGAGGGCGCGGCCCGGAGTCAGGTCAGCTGCGAGGAGCGCGCATGTACGTGGAAATCGACCCCACCCAGGGCAGGGCCGAGGTTCGGGAGGCCGATGACGTAGAGCATTTCAGCGTTCGGACGACCGGCGCCGCCGACCATGAATCGCTCTCGCGGAGTCTGGGCCAGCTCGGTCGGATCGACGACACCGGGCACGCCTGGATCGACATCCAGGCACTGCGCGATGCCACCGGACGCTCCGACGACGCGGAGTGGTCCTCCGGTTTCGACGCGATGATCGCCTACGCCACCTCGAAGGGCTGGGTCGACCAGGCGGGCGCCGCCGTTCGCGCCCACGTCGAGCCCGTCGACGCCGGCGGCTGACCGCCCATCGCACGCCCGGGTGGGCCCGGGGCGACCTTCCCCCCAAAAGCCACGTAGAACAAATTACGACCGCCCATCGGCTTTATGTTGCGTGTCTAGTCGGTCATGTTCTACGGTGACTCAGGTCACGTCCACGGTGGCGTCGGCCGTCCGGACGGTGCGGGAGTCCCTTCGGAGGCAGCACCAGAGGCGCGGGGGCTCGTCGGACCAGACGGCCGCACACCACCAACTCTCTCGACGAAGCAGGAGTAGGGCATGAACACCATCCGCAGGCGTCGAGTGACCAGATCGACAGCTCTGATCAGTACGCTCGTCCTGGCCTCCGCGCTGGCCGCGTGCTCGTCCGATGCCAAGGGCGACGTCACGACGGCCAACCCGGGCGGAGGCGCTTCGTATGTGAAGCAGTCGCAGGCGTTGCTCGACATGGCCGCCAAACAGGCGATCACCGGACCGGCACAGGGCATCGTTCCGGCCGCGGACCTGAAGCCGTGGACACCGGAGGACATGCCGGTACCGGTGGCAGCCGGCAAGAAGTCGGTGAAGGTGGCGGTGGTGACCGCCTTTCCGGCCGGCTTCCCGGTCTACGCGGCCGCCCTGCTGAAGGCCATCGGTGCCGAGCTCGGCTGGCAGGTCCAGACCTTTGCCGCCGCCACGCCGGACCCCGCCGGCGCCTCAGCCGCGATGAACCAGGCGATCCTGACCAAGCCGGACGTGATCATCGCCCCGGCTGTGCCGTCCGTCTTCATCGCCCAGGGTCTCGCCCAAGCGAAGGCCAAGGGCATCAAGACGATCGACCTGCACGGCGACTCCGTGACCGGTCCAGGCTTCGACGCCTACGTCCCGGCCTCCGAGGGTGTGCAGAAGGCCCTTCTCGGAGCCTGGGCGGTGGCCAAGTCCGACGGCAAGGCGAACGCCGTCGTGGCCGGCTCGCCACCGTTCGCGGACGCGAACGCGGCCGCGGCCATCGACTACATCAAGGCCTGCACCGGGTGCAAGGTCAAGGGCGTCGAGTTCAGCCCCGACGTCTTCTCGGACCCCACCAAGACGCCGGCAAGCCTCGCGTCCGCCATCTCCTCCGCTGATGTCGACTACGTGATCTTCCCGAACGGCTCCACACCCCTGCAGGGAGCTCTCAACGGGATCAAGGCCTCACGAAGCAAGAACGCACAGCTCCTGGTCAACAGCCCCGGACCGCCGACCGTTCAGTACGTCAGGGACGGCCAGACGCCGATGCTCGCGTGGGTGCCGCCCGCACTGATGGTCCTGACGGCCATCGACGACGTCAACCGCATGATGGCGGGTGCCGCGCCGCTGGACGAGCAGGACCTCCGGATGCCGGTTTCGTACTGGACCAAGGAGAACGCCCCCAAGCCGGAGCTGGGCGCGATGACCGCGGCCGAGCTGCAGTCCGCCGACTTCCTGACCCCCTTCGAGAAGGCGTGGGGCATCCAGCTCAAGGACGTCATCCTGGGGGTCACGGGCTGACATGTCGCTCACAGACCTCTCGCAGTCCCCGGCCGGGCAGTCGGCGGGCGACGGAGACCTCGCCGTCAGCGCGCGAGGCGTACGCAAGGTGTACGGGCCGACGACCGCTCTCGCCGGCGCGGACCTCGAGGTCCGCGCCGGCGAGATCCACGGCCTGCTCGGCGAGAACGGCGCCGGCAAGTCCACGCTGGTCCGACTGCTCGCCGGCGTCGAGCGCCCCGACCAGGGTGAGCTGAGCTTCTTCGGTGAGCCCGCGACGGGTGGGCCCAAGGAACGCCGCCAGGCGGGGCTCGCGTTCATTCACCAGAACCTGGGACTCTTTCCGGACGCATCTGTCGCCGAGACGATCGCACTCTCCAGCGGCTACCGACGGCGCTTCGGGATGATCGACCAGCAGGCCACGAACACGTCCGCCCAAGCCGTTCTCGATCGTCTGGGAGCCCGGTTCAAGGTCACCCAGGTCGTGGGCGAGCTCACGCTGGCCGACCAGACGCTCGTCGCGATCGCCCGCGCACTGGCAGACGGTGCCCGTCTCATCGTCCTCGACGAGCCGACGGCGTACCTCGAGGCGCGACAGGTCCGGCGGCTGTTCGACATCCTCGCTGCGCTGCGTGCCGCAGGTGTCGCTTGCGTCCTGATCAGTCACCGCAGTGAAGACATCCTGCGCGTGTGCGACCGGGTGACGGTGCTGCGCGACGGCCGCGACGTGGCCCGCCGCTCGACCGAAGGCCTGACCGAAGCCGACCTGATCAGACTGATCACCGGTCGGCGCGTGGTGTCGCCGTCCGGGAACCCGGGCGGGTCGACCCCGGCCCGCGGTCGGGACCGACTCGTGGTCCGGGATCTGTGCGGACCTGGCTTCGGCCCGGTCTCGTTGACCGTGGCCGAGGGCGAAGTGCTCGGTCTGTGCGGGCTCGCCGACGCTGGTCAGTTCGCGGTCGGCAGAACGCTCATGGGAGACCTGGCTCGCACCCAGGGCACGATCTCCGTGCCCGGCCGCCCGCACGCGGCTGCCAACATCTCCGCCGCACTGGCATCCGGGATCGGCTTCGTTCCCGCCGACCGCGCTCGCGAGGGCCTGGCCGGGACCCTCACGGCGGCGGAGAACCTGCTGATGAACTCCGGCGCTCACTGGTGGCGGCCGATGCGCTCGCGTGCGGACGCCCAGCGCTCACAGGAGCTGATGGAGGCGTTTCGGGTCTCACCGCCGATCGCCCAGCGGGACGTCGCGACCTTCAGCGGCGGCAACCAGCAGAAGATCATGCTGGCGAAGTGGCTCGGATCCGGCCGGTCCCTGGTGATTCTCAACGAGCCTTCCGCCGGCGTCGACATCGGAGCGAAGGCTGACATTCATGCCGAGATCCGCAACACATGCTCTGCATCCGGCACGTCGGCGATCGTCATCTCGACCGACTTCAGGGAGATTGCCGATCTCTGCGACCGGGCCCTGGTCATGCGCCGCGGCCACGTGGTCGGCGAGGTCGACGCGGCGCACCTCGATGCAAATCTGCTGGCGGAACTGGCATACGGAGGACGGCCATGAAGACCCTGTCCGAGTCTCGCCCGGTACGAGCCAGCGCAAGCGAGCGGCACGCCTCCAGCGCATCGGGCAGTGGTGCTCTCGCACACCAGGTCGGCAGGTTCGGCCTGCTCGGCCTCCTCGGCCTGGTGCTGCTCGTGTTCGGGCTGGCCCGCCCCGGTGAGTTCGCCACCTGGGACAACATCAAGTACACCCTTGACCAGCAGTCCGTTGTCGTCATCGGCGGCCTGGCCGTGATGATCCCCTTGCTCACGGACTCGATCGACCTCTCCGTCGCGGCCAACATCTCCCTGTCGAACATCATGCTCGCGGGACTCACCACGAACCAGGGTCTCCCGACGGCCGTCGCCGTAGTGTTGGCCATCCTCGTGAGCACCGCCGTCGGCCTGGTCAACGGGATCGTGGCCGAGTACCTGCTCGTCCCGGCCTTCGTGGGCACGCTCGGCATGGCGACCGTGCTCGGCGGCCTCGGGCTCGCATACACCGGTGGCATCGACATCCTCACCGTGCCCGCCGGAGTGACGTCGATGATCCGCACCGAGGTGCTCGGGCTGGCCCGCGCGGTCTACTTCGCCCTGGCGTGCATGCTCGTCGTGGCTTTCGTGCTCCGTTACCTCCCGGTGGGACGCAAGCTCCGTGCGGTCGGAGCGAACCCGAGGGCAGCGGAGCTCACCGGCATCCAGCCCAAGAAGTACCGCATCGCATCGCTCACGCTCGGCGGCACCGTCGCCGGCATCGCTGGCGTCGTGCTGACCGGCCAGCTCGGCTCGGCCTCGTCGACCGGATCGGCCAACGCGCTTCTGCTCCCCGTGTTCGCGGCGGTGTTCCTGGGTTCCACGGTCTTCACCCCCGGGCGGCACAACGTCCTGGGCCTGCTGGTCGCCGCCCTCTTCCTTTCCTTCCTCTCCTCCGGCCTGGTTCTCCTCGGCGCCCCGGTGTGGGCCGCGCCGCTCATCAACGGCTCCGCGCTCATCCTCGCGATCGCGCTGTCCGCTTGGGCAATCCGACTGCGAGCGGCCCGGTTCCGGGCCCAGCAGCTCAGTGCGCTGGACGCGGAGGAGCCCGGCGACGGCGGTGCAACGGTGGGGCCACTCGTGGCGACCTGACGCCGTCGGCTCCGGACAGTCCCTCAGCCGGTCAGAAGCCGGCTTCCCACCCGCCACCGGAGGACCCTCGTGCCCGAAGCAGTTGTCGTTGCCACCGCCCGCTCACCCATCGGCCGCGCCTTCAAGGGCTCGCTACGCGAGGCCCGGCCCGATGACCTGGGCGCCCAGATGGTCAAGGCCGCACTCGGCAAGGTGCCGGCCCTCGATCCGCGCGACATCGACGACCTGATGCTGGGCTGCTCCGAGCCGGCGGGTACGGCTGGATACAACCTCGCTCGCGTGGTGGCGGTCCTGGCCGGCTTCGACCACCTCCCTGGCACCACGGTCAACCGCTACTGCTCCTCGAGTCTGCAGACCAGCCGCATGGCCATGCACGCGATCAAGGCCGGCGAGGGTGACGTGTTCATCTCGGCGGGCGTCGAGACCTGCAGCCAGGCGCACAAGGGCATCGCGGACGACCTGCCCGACACTCGCAACGAGGTCTTCGCCGACGCGGAGGCCCGGACCGCGGCCCGGGCGCAGGACGGTTCCGACTGGTCTGACCCGCGCGCGGACGGCGTCCTTCCCGACATCTACATCACGATGGGTCAGACCGCGGAGAACCTGGCCAAGCTGACCGGTGTCACCCGGGCGGAGCAGGACGCGTTCGGCGTTCGCAGCCAGAACCGCGCGGAGAAGGCGATCGCAGACGGTTTCTGGGAACGCGAGATAACGCCGGTCGTACTCAAGGACGGGACCGTGGTCAGCTCCGACGACGGGCCGCGCGCCGGGGTGACGATGCAGGCCGTCAGCGCCCTCAAGCCGGTCTTCCGCCCCGACGGCACGGTGACGGCGGGCAACTGTTGCCCGCTCAACGACGGCGCGGCCGCGCTCGTGATCATGTCCGACGCGAAGGCCCGCGAGCTGGGACTCACTCCGCTCGCCCGGATCGTCAGCACCGCTGTCGGCGGCCTCTCTCCTGAGCTCATGGGGATCGGGCCGGTCGAGGCGAGCACGCGGGCGCTGGCGCGCGCCGGAATGACGATCGGGGACATCGACCTCGTGGAGATCAACGAGGCCTTCGCGGCCCAGGTCATCCCGTCCGCCCGCCAACTGGGCATCGACGACGACAAGCTGAACGTCAATGGTGGCGCGATCGCGGTCGGTCATCCGTTCGGCATGACTGGCGCGCGGATCACCACCACCCTGATCAACTCTCTGCAGTTCCATGACAAGCAGTTCGGTCTCGAGACCATGTGTGTCGGCGGCGGCCAGGGCATGGCCATGGTTCTCGAGCGGCTCAGCTGACATGGCGGGCAGGTTCGCGGGCAGGACCGCGATCGTCACCGGGGCGAGCCGTGGCATCGGGTTCGGCATCGCCCAGCGTCTGGTGTCCGAAGGCGCGCGCGTGGTGATCACCGCTCGCAAGAGCGAAGCGCTCGACCGGGCCGCCGCCGAGCTCGGTGGGAGTGACCACGTCATCGGCGTGGCGGGCAAGGCCGACGACCTGGAGCACCAGGCGCGGACGGTGGCCACGGCGATCGAGAGCTTCGGGAGCCTCGACATCCTGGTGAACAACACGGGCATCAACCCGGTGTTCGGTCCGCTGGTCGAGACCGATCTCGGGGCGGCGCGCAAGATCATCGGGGTCAACTGCATCGCGGCCCTGTCGTGGCTGCAGCAGTCCTATCGACCCTGGATGCGGACCCATGGCGGCGCGGTCCTCAACGTGGGCTCCGCCGCCGGCGTCCAGCACGCCGCAGGCGTCGGGTTCTACGGCGCCAGCAAGGCGATGCTCGCCTATCTGACCGCGCAGCTCGCGGTCGAGCTCGGTCCGGACATCCGGGTCAACGGGATCGCGCCCGCGATCGTGAAGACCGCGTTCGCCGTCCCTCTCTACGACGGCCGGGAGGACGATGCGGCGGCGGCCTACCCCCTCAAGCGACTCGGGGTCACCGATGACATCGCCAGCTTCGCCGCGTTCCTGCTCTCGGATGAGGCCAGCTGGCTCACCGGCCAGACCTACATCGCTGACGGCGGCGTCACGCTGATGGGCGTCGGCTGAGTCCGATCCGGTTCCCCCAACCTACTGAGGAGTTCCGCGTGTCCACCGAGATCGAGCGCACGGCGATCGTCACAGGTGGAGCGAGAGGCATCGGCGCAGCCATCGCGAAGCGCCTCGCCGCCGACGGCTTCGCCATCGGCGTGCTGGACCTCGACGAGGAAGCCTGCATGGCGACCGTCGCCGACATCGAGACGGCGGGCGGTCGGGCCGTGGCGGCCGGCGTCGACGTATGCGACGAGGGCCTGGTGAGCAGCGCCGTCGCGCATGTCGTCGAGAAGCTCGGCCCTCCGACCGTCCTCATCAACAACGCCGGGCTGACGCGCGACAACCTGCTCTTCAAGATGCCGGTCCAGGACTGGGACCGGGTCGTCAGCGTCCACCTGCGTGGGCCGTTCCTGATGACCAGGGCGTTGCAGGGGTTCATGACCGAGGCCGGCTGGGGTCGCATCGTCAACCTCTCGAGCACCTCCGCCATCGGCAATCGGGGGCAGGCGAACTACTCCGCGGCGAAGGCCGGTATACAGGGTTTCACCAAGACCCTTGCCATCGAACTGGGACGCTTCGGGGTGACAGTGAACGCGATCGCACCCGGATTCATCGAGACGGACATGACCGTGGCGACAGCGGAGCGCATCGGCGTTCCGTTCGAGGAGTTCAAGGCGAACGTTGCCAAGACCGTCCCCGTGGCCCGCACCGGCACCCCGGACGACGTCGCCGCGGCGGCCTCGTTCTTCGTTCGTGCGGAGAGCAGCTTCGTCTCCGGACAGGTTCTCTACGTCGCCGGCGGACCCGTCGGCTGAGGAAAGGCACACCATGCTCAAGACGTTCAACGGCCTCGACGAGCTCAAGGCCACGGTCGGCACCCACCTGGGTCGGTCCGACTGGCGAGTCATCACCCAGGAAGAGGTCAACCTCTTCGCCGATGCCACCGGTGACCATCAGTGGATCCACGTCGATCCTGAGCGAGCCAAGGACGGGCCGTTCGGCACCACGGTCGCTCACGGATACCTGACGCTGTCGCTGATTCCGCAGCTGGTGTGGACCATCTTCAAGGTCGAAGGAATCCGGATGTCCCTCAACTACGGGGTGAACAAGGTCCGCTTCCCCGCTCCTCTACCGGTCGGATCCAGGATTCGGGCCAGCGTCGACATGCTGTCGATCGAGCCGGCCGCTGCCGGCGGCCTCCTGGAGGTCATGCGCGTGACCGTCGAGCGCGAGGGCGGCGACAAGCCGGTCTGCGTCGCGGAGACGGTCGCCATGCTCTTCCCGTAACAGCTCAGCGGTGGTAGGGCTCGAGCCCGGGCTTGATCTCCTTGCTGTCCAGGAACTGCGTGAGCCCCTTGGCCCGACCGTTCTCCGGGTCGCGCAGCAGCAGCTGAGCCGACTTCGCCGCCATGTAGTCGGTGGCCATCTCGTAGTCCATACTCGCCGCGTGCCGGAAGGTCTCCTTCGTGGACCGCAGCGTCTCCGGATTGTGCTTCAAGAGCTTCTGGGTCAGCTCGGACAGCGCACTCGGCAGCTCCTCGAGGGGGACCGACGAGTTCACCAGACCCATCTGCTTGGCCTGCTGGCCGTTGAACGTGTCTCCGGTCAGGGCGTAGTGCATCGCGTCGCGATATCCGAGTGCGAGCGCGATGTCACGGGTCACCGTGCCACCCGGGAGGATCCCCCAGTTGACCTCAGACAGGCCGAACTGCGCCTCGTCGGCCGCGATCGCCAGGTCGCATGAGATCAGCGGCATGAAGGCACCACCGAAGCACCAGCCATTCACGGCGGCGATCGTCACGCGAGGGAAGAACCTGAGCTTGGTGTAGGCCCACTCACGCATCGCCCACCGCACGCGCTCCTGGAGCACGAGGTCGTGATCGGTCTCCCGGAAGTACTGCTGCAGGTCCATCCCGGCGCTGAACGACCCGCCGGCCCCGGTGAGGACCAGCACCTCGGTCCCACGGTCCTGCGCCAGGCGCGTCAGGGCATCCAGCATCTCGTTGATGAGCTGCGGGTTCATCGCGTTGCGCTTCTCGGGCCGGTTGAACGTGACGGTGGTGATGCGGTCGACCGTCTCCACCCTGATGCACTCGTAGCTCGGCACGTCGCAAACTCCCTCGAAGTCTGGGCTGAACACCCGAAATCAATATAGAACGAAGTTGTGCCGCCATGCAAGGTTCTGTTGTGTGTTGCCAGTGCCGCATCATTGGGCCGGGCTGAGATCAGGTCGCGGTCATCCCGCCGTCGCAAAGGAGATCGACGCCGGTGATGTACGAGGCTTCGTCCGAGGCCACGAACGCGGCGAAGTTGGCGATGTCCTCGGGCTCGCCGAGCCGGTTGGACAACAGCTGTGCGACCACCAGTTCCTCGGCACCCTCGACTTTGCTGAGGTAGTTGCGCTCGAGCTCGGGGCTTCGGATCGGGCCAGGACTGATGCTGACTGCGCGGATCCCGAAGGCAGCGCCGTCATCGGCGATGACTCGGGTCAGGGCGACCACCCCGCCCTTGGCGGCACAGTGCGCTGCGAAGCCCTGCCCCCGGGTGGACACGTGAGCGGACGTGGACCCGGTGTTGATGACGACCCCACCACGCTCGGCGAGGTAGGGCCAGGCAAACTTGGTCACGTAGAAGACAAGGCTGAGCTCGTTGCGGATGCCCGACTCCCAGTCCTCGATCGACAGGTCGGGTAGCGGCCCGAACTTGGGGCCGGCGGCGTTGTTGTAGACGACGTCGATCCGCCCGTGCACGGCGGCAGCGGTCTCGACCCACTCCCGCGCCCGGTCCGGGTCGCCGAGATTCACCGGCGACATGGACGTCATGGCGAGTCCTGCCCGCTCGACCAGGGCGACCGTCTCCTTGCTGCCCTCCTCGTTCAGGTCGCAGCCGATGACGAGCGCGCCCTCCCGGGCAAACTTCAGCGCCGCCGCCCGCCCTTGCCCACTCCCGGTGCCGGTGATGAGTGCGACCTTGCCTGCGAGTCGCCCACTGTTGGTTGCCATCAAGACTCCTTGCCGATGAGATGATGTCCCTTGATCATGCGACATAATTGGTACGAACGTTGTCAGGATGTATTAGTTACTTGTCAGACGAGGCCTCCGCCGTCAGCCAGTCCTTCGCCAGCCCTCCGTAGAGCCGGGCGTTCTCCCGGATCTGTGCCGTTTCCTGCTCTGTCACCGGACGGACGACCCGGGCCGGGACACCGACGACCAACGATCCCGGTGGGACGTCGGCCCCCGCGGTGATGAGGGCGCCCGCGGCAACCAGCGATCCCGCACCTATCCGCGCGCCGTTCATGACCATGGCTCCCATGCCTACGAGGACGTCGTCGTCGATCACGCAACCATGCAGAACTGCCGCATGACCCACGGAGACACTCTCTCCGAGCCGGAGCGGGAGGCCGGCGTCCGTGTGCAGCACACTGTTGTCCTGGACGTTCGTGCGCGCGCCGATGGTGATGGGTGCGCCGTCCGCCCGGACGACCGCTCCGAACCAGATGCCCACGCCCGCCTCGACATGGACGTCTCCCACCACGGTCGCAGTCGGGGAGAGCCAGGCGCCAGCGGCGATCTCGGGGCGATGACCGCGAAACTCGTAGCTGTTCACATGTACTCCCTGAGCTCGAAGGGTTCGCCCGCGGGCAGTCCCGAAAGAACAACAAAATATTGTACTCATACATACAGTCGATGTACGTTATTGTTCGGTGGTAGACCAGGTCAAGAGGAGACGAGACCAACCTCCGGGCGGACCGTGCTGGTCACCGGAGCGACCGACGACCTCGGGCACACCTCGCCATCGAGCTGGCCGGGCCGGGACCAACCGCTCGTACCCGGCCGTGATCGATCACACCTCGCGAACGCCGCACGCGAGCTCCCGGAGGCCCGGACAGGTCGTCTTCACCGTGCCTGTGCGGCGCATCTACGGTGTGTGGCGTGGTGGTTGAGGGCGGCGGTGCGCCGGTCGGTGGTGGGTTGTTGGCGGAGTTGGCGCGGCTGCGGGCGGAGAACGCGCGGCTGTTGCGGTTGTTGGAGTTGTCGCCGCGGCAGGCGGCTGCGCCGGGTCCGGCGCAGACGGGCTTCTTCGAGGCGCCGCCAGGGCCGGTGCATGCGGGTTCGGCGGCTGGGGTGAAGGTGGCGTTCTTCGGGGCGCTGTTCGCGGCGCGGACCGACCTGTACGCGCTGCGGTGGGAGAACGCGCGGTCGAGGGCGGCGGGTTGGCTGCCGGCGGTTCAGGGCCGGTGGCGTAAGGGCGTGCCGCATGCGGAGCGGGACTATCTGCCGCTGACCGGTGAGGTGATCACCGCGCACCTGTCGGGTGAGGTGCACCTGGGCCTGTACCCGCTGCTGGACGGGGACGTGTGCTGGTGGCTGGCTGCGGACTTCGACGGGCCGGTGGCGATGCTGGACGCGTTGGCGTATGTGAAGGCGGCGCGGTCGTTGTCGGTGCCGGCCGGGTTGGAGGTGTCCCGTTCGGGGGTGGGCGCGCACGTGTGGGTGTTCTTCACCGGCCCGGTGGCCGCGGCCACCGCGCGTCGGTTGGGCACCGGGTTGTTGCGGGAGGCGATGGCGGTGCGGGGCCGGATGGACCTGGCGTCCTACGACCGGCTGTTCCCGTCCCAGGATGTGCTGCCCGCCGGCGGGGTGGGGAACCTGATCGCGGCGCCGTTGCAGGGCCGGTCCCGTAAGGACGGCGCGACGGTGTTTCTGGATCTGGGCACGTTGGAACCGTGCGAGGACCAGTGGGCCTACCTGTCGTCGCTGGGCCGCATCAGCCCGCGGGAGGTCGCCCGGGCCGCCGACCGCGCCACGACGGTGACAGTCGGCGTGGCGGTGGATCGCCTGGCCGTGCCCGGCTCGACCCGGGTCCGGCCGCCCGCGCCGGCGGTGGTGCGGGCCCGGCTGGGCGCCGGGCTGCGGGTCGAGATCGACCAGTTGACTCCCGCGCTGCACGCCACCCTCAAACACGCCGCGTCGATGTCCAACCCGCTGTTCTACGAACGGCAACGGCTGCGGGCCTCGACCTGGGACGTGCCCCGGTTCCTGCGCAACTACGACGAAACCCTCGACGGCGGCCTGGTCCTGCCTCGCGGCCTGGCCGGCACCGTCGCGGCGCTGGTCGGGCAGGCGGGCAGCACGCTGGAGATCACCGACGAACGCGCCACCGGCAACAGGCAGGAGTTCGCCTTCACCGCAACCCTCACCTCGGACCAGCGTCGAGCCGCCGACGCGCTCGCCGGCCACGACCTCGGC
>Ga0307499_10000452_pt1 | contig 14625 bp, 10 predicted proteins | sample 13_S_MG_FD_201363 | JGI IMG/M metagenome (GOLD analysis project Ga0307499, IMG submission 201363) | Soil microbial communities from Populus trichocarpa stands in riparian zone in the Pacific Northwest, United States - 13_S | ecosystem: Environmental > Terrestrial > Soil > Riparian zone > Trees... | reverse complement strand
GGCCGAGGCGACCAGGTCATAGCCGCCGCAGAACCCCGTGCCGGCGCCGGCGAGGGCGATGACGTGGATCTCGGGGTCGAGGTTGGCCCGCTCGACGCAGGCCGCAAGCTCGACCGGCATCCGGGGCACGATCCCATTGCCGCGCTCCGGCCGGTTCAGCGTGATGCGGGCGACCCGACCGCCGGTGTCGTAGGTGACGGTGGCCAGTCGGTTCACATGCGGGACCCTACTTCGCTTGAAGATAGGCACGTAGGATCGGGTCCGGGACCCGCCAGTTGCCTCGCCCAACTTGTTCGACCACCCCTATGTCGCCAAGCGCTCCCAATGCGCGCTTGATCTGCTCATGGTGCCCCGGCACCCCGTACGGAGGCTCGCCGGCCGCCACGCCGCGTGCCAACCGGAGTGACAGATCCTTGCCTTTCGCGACTGGCAACCGGCGCATCCGTTCGACCAGGAGGCGGCATCGTTCAACGTCATACGCACGCGCTCGGACCCAGGCAAGGGCGACCGTGCCCAGGTCGAGCGTCTCGACGCCCGCTTCGCGAACGGCGGTATAGGCCTCAGCGGCGACCAGCATCGTCGCGCGAGGATGCCCATCCCCCAACTCGACGATGCGCTCCAGTACCGCCGGGGCGACGTCGATTGCGGCCCGGTCGAAGCGGTCGGCAAGACCGCCTTCCCACTCCCCCGGCGCAATCTCGCTGAGCGCGTATGAACCGCCAAATCCCCCCAGAGGTGCGTCGGGCTGGAAGACCTGCCGCATCGTGTGCTCGAGGCTGCCCGCAAAAAGCAGGCTCACCTGTCCCGAGCGCTGGAAGGTCGCCCGCATCCGAGCCTGCAGCCGCCCGGGGTCGCCAAAGGGGGCCGACACGGCTGCAAGCTCCTGCAGCTCGTCGAGGAAGACGACCACCGGACGCCCGTCCTTTTCGGCAAGCCGCTGGGGAAGGACCAGCGCTTCCCGCAGGGCAAGGTCAGGGTCCTCACGCTCCAGTGCGGTCGAAAACGCGATCGTCACGCCGTCTCCCAGATCGACGATGGCCTGCGTGCGTGCTCGGTCACCGAGGCGTCGCCATCCATCGCGGGCCTGCCCGAGCGCGCGCTTCAGCTGCGGTCGATTGCTCAGCAGCGAGCGCGTCAGATCCTGCGCCAGGCCGGCCGCGCCCGATGGGTTCATCAGATCTACCGACGCCGCGTACCAGCCCTGCCTTCGCAGCCGGGCCAGCGCGGCCTCGCAGACGGTCGTCTTTCCGGTCCGCCGCGGAGCGACAACTCTCAGGCTCCGCCCGGACGCGAGGCTCGACGATATGCGCGAGACATCTTCTGCCCGCCCAATCATCTGGGCAGGCGCGACCGGCTCGTCGGTCGGGAAAAGCTCCTCGCGTTTTGGGTAGTCACGCACCTGTGACATATAATCACAAATGCGTGAGAAGTATTCTCGTTACATCCGTTCGACTAACATCGCCTTGCCCTGCCCGCCGGCGACGCACATGGTCTCGATGCCTACCTGGTGGTCGTCGGTCTCCATCACGTTGAGCAGGGTGCCCATGATGCGGGCGCCGGTCATCCCGAAGGGGTGACCGAGGGCGATCGCGCCGCCGTGCGTGTTGAGCTTCTCCAGCGGGATGTCGCACTCGTCCATGATCGGGATCACCTGGGCGGCGAAGGCCTCGTTGAGCTCGACCACGTCGACGTCGTCCATCGTCATCCCGGACCGCTCGAGCACCTTCTTCACCGCGCCGATCGGGGCGACGCCCATGTACTCGGGCTCGTTGCCGTAGGTGGCGGCGGTGACGATGCGGGCGCGCGGCGTCAGGCCCAGCTCCTTGGCCTTCGTGTCGCTCATCAGCAGCACCGCGGCGGCGCCGTCGTTGAGCGGGCAGGAGTTGCCGGCGGTGACGCCGCCGCCGCCGAAGGACTCCTCGAGCTGGGAGAGCTTCTCCAGGGTCGAGCTGGCGCGCGGGCCGTCGTCCTTGGCGACCTCGGTGCCGTCAGGCAGGGTGACGGGCACGATCTCGCGGTCGAAGAAGCCGTCCTCCTGGGACTGCACCGCGAGTTCCTGCGAACGCTGCGCGAACTTGTCCATGTCAGCGCGGCTGACCTCGTATTTTTCGGCGACGTTGACCGCCGTCTTGCCCATCTCGATGTAGGCGTTGGGCTGGCCGTCGTTGCCCTGCAGGTTCTCGTTCTGGTCGGCGGCGCCGGCGGGCTCGGTGCGCTCGTTGTAGCGGCTCACCCACTCGACCCCGGCGGCGATGTAGACGTCGCCCTCGCCGGCCTTGATCGCGTTGCCGGCATGGCGGATCGCGTCGAGGCTGGAGGAGCAGTAGCGCGAGACGGTGACGCCGTTGACCTCTTTCGGCAGCTTCTCGGAGAGCAGCGAGACGATGCGGCCGATGTTGAAAGCCTGCAGGCCCTGCGGCATGCCACAGCCGCAGAAGAGGTCTTCGACCGAGGCCGGATCGACCTCCGGGTTGCGCTCGAGCAGCTGGTCGACCACGAAAGCGCCCATCTCGTCGGGGCGCAGGCCGGCCAGCGAGCCCTTGAAGGCACGGCCGATCGGCGTGCGGATGGTGTCGACTATGACTGCCTCGGGCATGACTGAGACTCTCCTTGGTTCGCGATGGGAAGTGCGGACCGGAGGGTATTTGACCGGGCGCGCCGGTGGGGTCTCGATTAGATTGGGGTGATGTCGGTGGAGGGACTGCGGGCATGGATCGGGGAGGTCGAGCGCAAGCTCGGCAAGCGCACCCGCGTCTTCCTCGCGCTCGCGGTGATCGCGATCGGGCTCGGCGGTGCGGCGCTCTACCTGGCGATCGACACGCGCAACAACGCGGTCAGCGAAAGCGACGTGCAGGCGCTGCAGGAAAAGCTCGAAACGCGAATCGACGAAGTCGCGGCGGGAACCACCGCCGCCACGCCACCGCCGATCGAAGCCGAACCGACGCCTCCGGCCGAAGAAACGACGCCCACGCCGGAAAGCGGCAAGGGAGGCGAAGCGCAGGGCAAGGGCGGCGCCGCAGCACCCCCCGGCGGGGCGAGCGGCGGAGCCGGCCAAAGCGTGCCCAACGGCGCGACCGGCGGCGCCGCGAGCGCCACCAAGCTGCAGGAACTGGTGGAAAAAGCCAAACAGAAGAACGCAGAAGTGGAAGCGGAAGCAAAACAGGGCAAGTAGGTTCTTGTGCCGATCGGCACGTTATCTGCGTTCGCCGTCCCCCGCCTGCGTTACATTCGCCGCAATCCACCTCGCGCTCAGGCGCGAGCCTTGCCGGACACGGCAGAGCGAAAGGAGCCCCATGCCCGAGGGTTACTGCGTCAAAGAGCGCAAGAAGGTCGAGATCAGAGACGCCAAGCAGGTGACGATGAAAAACGGCCGCCCCGCCATTCAGGGTGTCTGCCCCGACTGCGGCACGAAAATCTTCAAGATCGGCAAGCTGGAATAGGCCAATGGGCGGCGCCATCGGGGGCGCCGCCTTTGTCATACGCCAGCCTGAACGCGGATCGCTAGCGATCCGTATCCCCCGCGTGGGCCGAAATTCGAATCCGACCCGGGGATCCAGCTGAATGCCGCCCGGCGCGCTCAGCGACGAGCGGGATGTCCGCGAGGCCTACGCCGCGCACGCCGGCGAGCTCTACGGCTTCGCTGTGCGATCGCTGGGCGACGCGGGGCTGGCGGAGGAGGCGGTGCAGGAGACGTTCGTGCGCGCCTGGCGGGCGGGAGCGCGCTTCGACCCCCAGATCGGCTCGCTGCGCACCTGGCTGTTCGCGATCCTGCGCAACGTCGTGATCGACCTCGGCCGGGCACGGGCCGCGCGCCCCGCGGTAGCCGAGGGCGGGATCGAGCCCACGGTCGAGCCCTTCGACGAGGCGCTGCTCTCCTGGCAGGTCGAGGAGGCGATGCGGCGGATCGGCGAGCAGCACCGTCGGGTCCTGGTCGAGACCTACTACCGCGGCCGCCCTTACGCCGAGGTCGCAGCCGAGCTCGGCGTGCCGGAGGGCACGGTCAAGAGCCGCGTCTACTACGGCTTGCGGGCGCTGCGGGTGGCGCTCGAGGAGATCGGCTATGAGGACTGAGAGCTGCAGGGAGTGGCGCGAGGCGCTCGGCGCGCACGCCCTGGGGACGCTGCCAGAGGGGGAGCGCGCGGCGCTCGAGGCCCATCTCGAAGGCTGCCCCGAGTGCCGCGCCGAGCTCGACGCGCTCGCCAGGGTGGCGCGACTGCTGCCGCTCGCCGATCCAGCTCACTTCGACGCAGCGCCGGCCCCGCCGCCGGCCCTCGCCGACCGCGTCGCGGCGACGATTCGCGCCGAGCGACGCGCCCAGAGGCGCCGGCGTTGGCGGCTCGGCTTTGCCTTCGGCGGCGCGACCGCAGCCGCTGCTGCCGCAGTGGCGCTGGCCCTCTTCGTCCTGCCGGGAGGCGGTGGCGGGGCTCCAGAGCAGCAGGTCTCCTTCGCCGACCTCCCCCCCGGCCTTCACATCAGCGCAACCCTCGAGCCCCACGCCTTCGGCACCGAGATCCACATGTACGTGAAGGGCGCCCCCTCGGGCACCCTCTGCCGCGTCTTCGTCCGCGGCCCGAACGGCCTGCGCCAACCGGCCGGCTCCTTCCGCTACCGCTGGGGCGAGGACTCCGACGCCGTTCTCAGCGCCGCCCTGGACCTCTCGCGCACGAGGGCGATAGGGGTGCGGGTGGGGAACCGAACGTTCGTGGCGCCGCTCGGAGACTCTTCAGCCACCTGAACAAGGGCCAGAGATCAGTGCGTCACGATGACGCCGAGAAAGCCGAGAGCAAGCGTGACGAGCATGCCGCCTCCAAGCTGAAGCATTGTGCGATGGATCGTCTGATGGACCCCGTCGATACGATCGTTGACCCGCTGCAGTTCGGTGTCGACTTTGTCGAAGCGTCGGTCGACGCGCTGGTCAAGCTCGTCGATCCGCCGATCGACCTCATCGAATCGCCGGCCGACCTCGTCAAAACGGTGAGCGATCGAGTCGAAGCGCTCCTGCAGGCGACCGTCGGTCCAGTCCATGCGATACATGATCGCATATCGTAGACAAAAACGCTCGCAGACGACTCATTGCAGCTATTTGCGTCCGTGGTGCCGCCTATGCCCCCGCTTGTGCTTGCGCACCGGCCCGCACTTGGAGTTCTTCATCACCGGGTTGGTGATGTCGAGCTTGCCGTTATGGCCGGTGAGCGTGGCCCTGGCTCTCGAGACCGAGCCGCAGATGTTGCGGCTGTTGACCAGAAGGCCCTTCTTGCCACCCTGCATCGTCAGCGTCGCTTTCGTGAAGGGCGCGTCCGGGACCGATTCGAAGGTCGTGCGGATCCCCTTCTTGTTGGCGTCGATTCGGCCTGCGACTTCGACTTCGACCGGTTGGGAGGGCGGGCCTTTGAGCGCCAAGACGAGGTCTGGCAGCTTGTGGTTTGACGATCTGAGGTAGGCGTTCCCTTCCAGGGTGTAGGAGAGCAGGGGGGTCTGGATCGCCACGTGGCCGTAGATCGAGCCCGGTGGGCACTGGTTTACCGCGAACTGGACCCTGGTGCAGACGGTCCTGATGTGGCCCTGTTCGAGGAACTCCGAATGGGGCAGGGTGACGACGAGCTTGCCGGTGTTCGCTTCGCCGGGTTTCGCGGTGACCGTTCCCTTGAAGCGTGGGAAGCCGCCTCTTTGCGTCGGGCCGAAGAGCCGAGTTGAGACCTGGGGTCCGAAGGAGAGCTTGTCGCAGTCTCCGACCTGGAAGCGGTTGGTCGGCTTTGAAATCGCTCCAGAGGAGCCCTCCGCAGTGGCCTGGACGTCCATCGCTTCGCAGCTCGTCGGGTTGAGCGTGAAGTCGGGTCGATCGATCTTCACGGTGACCGAGCGGAGCTTCGCCGGAATCCCTTCGAGGATCGTCGGGATCTGGCCTGAGGTGGCGGTGATCTTCGCGGTTTCTGGGTTGAGGCGCAGCGGGCTTTTGATCACGACGTTGCCGAGGTCGATCGGACCTGCCACAGCAGGGACGATCGTCACCGCTGAGAGCGGTGCTCCTTCGTAGGGGCCGGCGAGGTAGATCTCCCCGCCGACGTGGATCGGTTCAGAGCCGACGCCGGCGGTTGCATCGACCGATCCCAGGTGGCTGTCGGCTGGACAGCTCGCTGAGGCAAGCTCTGCTTTGCCGCTCTTTGCCTTTGCCGAGGCGATTGCCGAATCCGGGCAGTAGCCGACGCCCGCGAGCTTGCCCAAGAGGCCAGGAGGCAGGGTGAAGTCGAGCTTGCGCAGTTCCTGTTCGCCGTCCTTGCGCGAGAGCTTGATCACCAGCGGGCTGTATGCGCCTGCCACCGGGTTGGTGGTTCCCGCTTCGAAGCTGGGGTTGAAGGGACGAGCGCCTGCGCTTGACGAGCAGTTGCCCTGGACGTTGAAGGCATCTGAGGTCTGGGCAGGCGGCCCCGATTCCGGTGCCGACCAGGGGGTCCAAGTCCCCTTCGTTTCGTAGTTGCCGCAGACTTCGGGAGTAGCAAGCAGCGACCTCGGCCCACCGCCCCTGAACTGCAGGGTGAGGTCTTCGAAGGGCTGCTGGGGGCCGTAGTCGAAGATCGCGGTCAATTGCCCGGTGTTGGGGTCGTTCCTCACTTCACCCGGAAGCTTCAGGTTGATGCCGGTCCTCGCGTCGTGGACCACCAAGTACAGGCCGATCAAGGAGCCGAAGGGGTTTTCGTGCTCAGCGGCGAGGTAGATCGTGCCGTTCAGGGTTTCTTCGAGCAGCGGGGTCTCGATTTCCATCGAGCCGAGTTTCGATCCGTCGGGACAGCTCGGAGCGGATTCGTCGAAGCGGATCGGGTTGGGCAGGGCGAATTCCCTGCCGCGGTAGCCGATCTGGGCCTCGCTGCACGATTCGAGGCCGTTGGCAGCAGAGGGGTTGAGGTTAAGGCCCGCAGGGAGCCTGACTTCTGCGCGCTTCAGGTCGGGCTCGGAGAGCTTATTCGGGTCTTCGAGCCCTTCCTGGGGGAGATGCAGGAGGGCCGTCGCGCCAACCGGCGAGGAGCCCTGCGTACTCGTCGGCTGGAAGCTGAAGCCGGGGTGGAATTCGAGTTTGTCGCAGCCGCTCACGGGCGGCAGGACGATGTCTTGCAGCCCACCGGTCGAGAAGACGCCCGGTTCCTGCCAGGTATCGAATTTGGTCCGCACGATCGGCGGTTCGCGGGTCATTTCCGCGCAGTCGGTCGCGTTGCGCAGGAAGGGCTTGCCGTTTGCGGCTTTCGGGAAGCCTTCGATCGCCGCGAAGGCGCCGTAGAGCTTGTTGTAGTTGGGGTTGTTGGGCGCGGTGATCCGGATGCCGAAGTCTTCTGATCCCCTAACCGAGCCGAGCAGGCTCTGCTGGGGACTGGCGATCTTGGTCGTGAACTCGGCCGCGTAGCCCTGCGCCGGGACATCGTTGAACAGCGAGGTGACAAATCCCCCGGCTTCGCCGAATTCGCCGAGCGAGGGGCTGAACACGCCGACCGTCATTTCCGCGATGTTGCACAGCGGTGCGTCGCCGTTGGGGAGCGTGAGCTGGCTCTGCGGGCAGCGCTTGGTCGCCATCGGGTTGCCGAGGAAGCCCGGCGGCAGGTCGACGACCACGTCCCTGGAGTCCCCTGACGGGACGATCTTGCCGCCCTTGGCGCGCACCGTGTTGACCATGAAGTTGCTCATCGCGCTGTATGGGTGCCCACCGGCCTGCAGGTCTTCTTCGCCGTCTGCGTTATAGGCGCCGGCCCAGAAGGCCGCGGGGCCGAGCGGGGCCTCCTGCTTGGAGATCGTGATCGGCATCTGGATCGAGTCAGAGGTGGCCCCGCCGCCGGAGATCGTCACCGTCGCGCTCGCGCTCGTGGCGAGCGACGGTTCGACTTCGACCGGGACGACGATGTTGCTCGCCGGGTTGAGGCCCTTCACCGTTTCGCTCGAGCTGCAGGTAACCGTGCTTTCCCCGGCCCCTCCGGGGCAGGTCCATTCAGAGCCAATGACGCCCACAGCCGGACCCGAGGTGACGATCCCCGCCGGCAGCGGGCCGAGCGTGACGGTGTATGCGCCCGAGGTCGGGGCGCCGCCGATGTTGGCCGGGTCGATCGCGATTTTGCCCGTCCCCGGGCCGCCTGGGACGGAGGTGAAGACGTGGATCGCGGCGTGCTCTCCGATCAGGCCGCTGCTGTCGGCTTCGAGCTCTGCGACGTCCTGTTCGGCAAAGGGGCCACCGAATTCGATGAAGTAGGGGTGTTCGGCGCTCCCGCCGGGGCCGCCGAACACGCTGAACATGCCGGGAGTGAAGGCCGGGAGGGCTTCGAGAGCGCTCTGCAGTGCACTGGCTGAGGCATTGAACGGGACCGGCGCGGTCCTCTCGCTTCCGATCAGTTCGTAGGCGCCCCCTTCGGTGGGGAATTCCGAGAGGGTCAGGGTGCCGCTGCCCACCGCCGTCACCGTGGTCCCGGGAGGAAGGAATTCCGCGCTTATCTCATCGCCGACGTGGAATTCGCCGTGCGTAGTGGTGACGCCGGTCACTTCCTTGGAGCCCCTGACGATTTCAGGGAAGTTGGATTCGGTCGCCGGATTTGACATTTCAACGATCGGCGCTTCGGGTTCCCCCGATACCCCGATGACCGTCGTCCCCGGTGGGAACGCGGGGCTGGATATCGATTCCCCGACCGCGAACGGGACTTCGACGAAGAAGAAGGTCACGATCTTGCTTCCTGCGGTGGTTTCACCGAAGGAGAGGAGACTGGTGAAGGTCCCTTCGCCTTCAACCGTCTGCGGCGCCAGCGTGAAGCTGCCGCCTTCTGCTTCGACCGTCACTTTCTGGACCTCCGATTGCTTGGGCGGCAGGTTGGTCGGGCCGGTGGCGGCGAGCAGCTTCCAAGCGGGGGATGCGGCCTGGGCGAGGCCTGCGAGGGCGAGGAGGCCGGCCAGTGAGACAGCCAGGGCGAGCGCCGTCTTCTGCAGTCGCCGTGCTTTCGTCGTCGTCCTCACTTGCCTGCCCTCCGGTTGGCGTTTGCGTGTCGCTGGTGCTTTGCGTGCCTTGCCTTTCGCTTCCTGTGGTGGCGCTTGTGGCGCTTTTTGTGCTGCGCCTTCGGCTTGACGTTGCCCGGGCCGTTGAAGGTCGAGCTGGAGGGCGTCGGCGTGGAAGCCGGTGGAGGCGCGGTCGCTCCCTCACAGGAGCCTTCGCTCTTCGGTTCGCAGGGCGCAGGCGGAGCGGGTGGTTCGGGGAAGCCGCCGTCTATGCGGGCGTCATAGACCGAGACGCGACCGTCCCTGTCTTCCCAGTTGAGTGACGTGGGGGTCGCGAAGTAGAGGTCGGTGCCGTCGGCGTCGGCGTCGAGGAAGTTCACGTTTTGCGCCAAAATGTCGTTTTCTTCCGGTCCATTGATGCCCGGCGGTTCGGTCGCGATCCGGAAGAGCTGTCCGTGTGACCACTCATAGACGCTGCCTGCACCTTCGACCCCGCCTGCAGCCAGCTTGTCGAAGGAGTTGAAGAAGACATGCGGCCTGCCGTCGCGCACGACGAGCGACCGCGGTGCGTACAGGGGGTTGCTTTCGCCTCCGCGCGCAAGAAGGAAGTTTTGAATGGGCTCGACCGACTCCCTGCCGTCCTGACGACAGGACACGCAGACGGTCGCTTCGGAGCTTGATGCGGCGTCGTCATAGAGATAGGCCTCCCGCGAGCCGCCGCTTTCGTAACCGGTCACGTTGGCCCTGGATTCGAACAACAGGTAGCGGCCGTCGGGGCTCACCCGCGAGGTCCGATACTGCGGCTCTTTGACGTGGGCCGGTCGCAGGTCTGCTTCGCCAATCGTCGCGACATAGCTGACGATGCCACCCTCCGCGCCGTAGATCGAGTAGGTGTCATCGCTTTTGTTCTGCGCGAGGGTCTTGCCCTTGCCGGGGATGAGCTGCCCCTGGGCGATGAAGTAGACGTGTGAGCCGTCATCGGAGCCGCCGATGAAGTCGGCGACCTGCGCCCCACCCGTTTCGTGGTCGACCGAGAGGTCGGTGAGCGTGTCGCTTTCGAGGTCGTATTCGTAGAGGTCGGTTCCTTCGGAGCTCGATTCGCCGGTCAGCCCAGCGTTGGCGGTGAAAAAGACGCGCGAGCCATCCTTGGTCGCCCACTGGTAGGTGGCGCCTTCGTCGGGCGTCGAGGTCTCCGACAGCGAGAGGTCACGGGTGCTCGTGCCGTCTTCGCGCACGAAGATCCCGTTCTTGCCGATCTCTTCGGAATTCGGGCTGGTCTGGCGTTCGGCGCCGAAGAAGACCCGGCTGCCGTCCGCGGAGACGAGGTTGATGGTGGCTTCGAAGCCGACACCACCACCGGACCCCGTGGTCGGCACCACCAGCGTTTCGCCGCTCGGACCGGGGACGTAGCTGAGGCTGCGCAGGGTTCCGTCGTCCCATTCGTAGAGACGAATTCCCCCCGGGCTCGACACGCTCGGCACGCCGGGGTAGCGATATGCACTGACGAAGATGACCTTGCTGCAGTCATCCGACATGGCGACCAATGAATATTCGTTGACGATGAACCCGCTAATCGCGTCGAGGTTCTCCGGCGCCAGCTTGCTGATCGCGGTATAGGAGCCGTCGGGGTTGCGGCGGTAGAGGTTCGAGCCGCCGGCTTCGCGCACGACCTCGGTGCTCGCATCGTCGCTCAGCGGCTGGCCGCTTACCACCACCCCACAGGAGAGGTCGGCGGAGAGCCCATAGATCACACTGGAGAAGCTGTTCGCCGAGGTCGTTTCGCTGCGATCGGTGAATGGGGCGTTGAGCTGCGTGGAGCTCCATCCCGGGGCGCGGGTCCCGCGGTAGAGGACGTCGGCGCCCGTGGTCGCGTCGGAGAGGCCGTTTTCGATGATGTAGGCGAGTGAGCCGGGTTCGGGGGTGGCCTGGAAGTGAACTCCCACCGCAGCCGCGTTCTGCCCCGGTATGCCCACCGGTCCCGGGTCCTGTGGCGAGACCAGCTCGAAGCAGCGCCCTTCGGAGAGCCCGCAGGAGTTCAGCGTTTCAAGGATCTGGTCGGGGCTGGCTGCCGTGCCTGCACTGTTGCGGGCGACGATCCGGTAGTGGTAGGTCGTGCCGGCGGAGAGACCGGTCAGCTTGGCAGTGACGAGCGCCGGTTCATTGCCCGAACCGACGAAGGGCTCGAAATCGGCGGGGACGTCGTTGCCATAGGCGGTGGTCGGGCCCCATTCGAAGCGATAGGTGGTGGCGCCGCCGCTGGGGTTGATCTTCGCTTCCAAGGTGGCGGAGCTCTGGTCGGCAAAGGAGGCGCGTATTTCGCTGAACCTGGGCACGCTGACGGGAGTGGTGAGGGACCGTTCTTCGCTCGTAGTCGTGAAGGAGGTGAACGAGACCAGGCGCACGCGATAGGTGGTCTTGGGCAGCAGGCCTTCGATTTTCTGATGGACCGGGTAGGTGCCCGGAACGGTGGTGCCGACCGAGGCGTTGCCCGCCGAGGGGGCGCGGAGCCAGGTGAGGCCGTTGTCGGCGGAGTATTCGAAGCGGTAGGCCACATCGAAGCCCGTCCCACCCGGTGCGGGGACGGTGACTTCCCCGTTCAGCGTCGCGCTGGTCGCGGCGACTTCGGTGGCCGGCAGGAGCTCGACAGGGGCCGCCGGGACGAGGCCATAGATCCTCACCGGCCAGGAGGTGTTGGTCCCAGTGGGGGCGAGCACATAGGCGCGTCCTTCCTCGGCCAGCGCCAGCGTCAGCGAGGGGATCCCCGATCCGCCGCCGGCTTCCGAACTGGTCGGTACCGGTTCCGCGGGCGAGCGCTGGACCAACGTGCCTTCGGGGTCGAACTCGCAGACTTCAAACGAGGTGCCCGTGACCTTGCGGGTGACGAAGACGTGCTGGTCGGTCGGGTCCACGACGATCGCGGATGCCGCGTTTGTGCCGGTGGAGCCGCTGGTCCAGGTCAGCTGGCATTTGGATTCGCCGCCCGAGCTCGGACCGAAGACTTCCTTGAAGGTGCCGTCGGGGTTGAATTTCAACACCCGGCAGGGGCTCGTGGTCGAGCATCCGGAGCCCGAGGTGACGTAGATGTCGCCGGCGGCGTCGAGGGCGATTCCGTTGATGAAGTCGAATTGGCCTGCACCGCCACCTCTGGTGCCCGCCTGGCAGCCGGTGAGGACGGTGCATTCCTGCAGTTCTTCGGCCGGTGCGCTCGCGTTCACGTCCCAGCCGAGAGCGCGAACGAAGGAGACCCCGGTCACTTCTTCCGCGCCGTTGAGCGTGAAGCTGAACTCGTTGATGCGGTTGTTGCCGACATCGCCGACCCAGAGGTCGCCGCTGCTCGGGTCGACCCCAAGCGCGCCGCTGTAGATCTGGTTGAAGCCCCCCGCCGAGCTGCTTTCCTGGCCTCCCTGGCAACCGCTCGCCATGGTGCAGAACTGCAGTTCGGGCGCCGGGGCGGTGGCGTTCACTTCCCAGCCGAAGGCCCCCTCGAACTGACCTTCGGCGCTGAAGACATTGATGCGGCGATTCAGGCCGCCGGATTCGGCCACGAAGACGTTGCCGGTGTCCTGGTCGATCGCGATGCCGCGGTCGAGTTCGAATGCGCCCGCTTCGCGGGATGAGGTGCCGGCTTTACAGGTGTGGCCGGACGCGGCCGTGCAGATCTCAAAGCCGGTCCCCGGTTCGGTGGCATCGACGTCCTTGCCCCAGGTACGGACGAACTGGCCGCCCTTGCTGAACTCCTCGACCCGATGGTTTCCCGAGTCGGCAACGTAGACATCGCCGGGTTCGACCCCTCCGGCGCCGGCGCGGTTTACGGCGACGCCCTCGCCGTCGCGAATCTGCCCGGCCGCGCCGCCGGCCTGGCCACCGAAACTGCCGAATTCGACCAACTGGGCGGCGTTGGCCGATGGGGCAAATGCGACCACCGCGAGAGTGGCGAAAAGCGGGGCAAAAGCCATAGCGGCGCGATGGTGGGAGCGCGCACCACTCCCGTTGGTGCGGATTGAGAGCCCACGGGTGGCGAAGGCTCCACGGACGAAGCGACCGAGGCCCTTGGCCTGGCGCTGGGTCGGTCCCGCGGTCGCTGCCTTCGCGTGGCTTCTCACGTAGCTCTCTCCTTGTCCCTCGAGCCACTGCCGGCCGCTTCCCTGCCGCGGCTTCGCTTTGGCTCGTTTCCCTGTTCTTGCTTCCCTGCCGCCCTCTCCCTGAGAGCGACCGGAGAGAGGATAAAAGAAACGGTTTACAAATGCAAGGAGAGGTTTTTGAAATGAAGGTTTGCGGCTCTAGGCTGCCAGTCGCTTGGCCTCGTGGCGACCCACGTAGGGCGCGAGGGCGAGCTCGGTGAGGTCGGGGAGGAGCTCGGGGAGGCGGCTGGCGCCGCCGGAGTTGAGGCGGCGGACGATCAGGGTCGCGATGCCGCCGATCAGGGCCTGGTCGCGGACTTCCATGTCGAGCTCACTGGGCGCCGGCTCGGGTCGCAGGGCGGCGGCGATCAGCTGCATCGCCTCGCGATAGCGCAGGGTCACCTCGCCGCCGGCGGCCAGCGGCTCGACCAGGAAGCAGCGCGAGACCGCCTCGTCGCGGGAGAGGACCTCGAGCAGGGCGGCGAGCCGCGCCCCGACTCGCTCCGGCCACTCCTCCCCCGCCCCCGGCGCCGCCAGCATCGAGTCGAGGACGTGGGCCTCGATCATCGCGTAGGCGGCGAGGAAGCAGTCCTCCTTGCCCTCGAAGTGCTCGTAGAAGGTGCGCCGTGAGATCTTCGCCGCGGCGGTTATGCGGGCGATCGTCGTCGCGCTGTAGCCGTGCTCCGCCACCGCCTCGACGACGCCGTTGAGCAGCCGTTCGCGCTGGTTCTCGGCGACCGCTTCGCGCGGCAGGCCGTGGCGGCCGGGCGGCAGCCGCTCGTCGCTCGCCACGCCGCCGGCCATCTGCGCGCCGCGCTCAGCCATCGCCGAGGTAGGGGGCGAGGGCGATGTCGATCAGTTCCGGATAGAGCTTCTCCAGCCCCTCCGCCTCCCCCGCCTCGATGCGCTCGCGCAGCAGCCAGGCAAGCGAGCCGGCCGTCGCCTCCTCGTGTGTGGACGGCAGGTCGGGGGGCGCCGTGGCAAGCGCCCGGCCCTCGCGCAGCTTCGCTGCAACGCGGTCGAGCAGCGCCTCGAAGCGCAGGCTCAGCTCGGGCCCGCCGAGCTGAGCCTCGACCAGGCAGAGCCTGGCCCGCTCGGGCCGGGCGACGATCAGCCTCGTCAGCGCCCGCAGGCCGCTGGCCACCTGTTCGGACCAGGAGAGCCCGCCCGCCGCCGGGTCGCCCTCGGCCGCCCGCTCCAGCTTGACGCCCGCCGCCTCGACCGCCCGATCGAAGGTGGAAACGAAGCACTCTTCCTTGCCGTCGAAGAACTCGTAGAAGGTGACCGAGGAGACGCCGGCCTGCTTGACGATCGCTTCGATCGAGGTCCCCACGCAGCCGCGCTCGGCAACCAGATGCTCGACCGCGTCGAGGATCCGCTCGCGCTGCGGGGGCGAGACGGGACCGCCCGCGTCCACCGCTCCCTCCCGCCTCGGCGGCGGCTTCGTAGCCAGCCTTTGCGAGAGGTACTGCATGACTCCGAGAGTAGCCGACTTGAGAAAGATTTCATATCTGGCAAAAAAGGAGTAGTTTTTATAGGGCCTATG
>Ga0307499_10000451_pt1 | contig 14633 bp, 11 predicted proteins | sample 13_S_MG_FD_201363 | JGI IMG/M metagenome (GOLD analysis project Ga0307499, IMG submission 201363) | Soil microbial communities from Populus trichocarpa stands in riparian zone in the Pacific Northwest, United States - 13_S | ecosystem: Environmental > Terrestrial > Soil > Riparian zone > Trees... | reverse complement strand
TGGCGAGCCTCCCAGATTCCGGACAGGGGACCCAATAGGGTCCCGGTCTGGAATGGAGGATGGGAATGCCGGAACGGCGCAGGAAGTTCTCGCCCGAGTTTAAGGACGAGGCGGTGAAGATGGTGATCGAGACGTCTCGTCCGATCGCCGAGGTGGCTCGTGAGGTTCAGGTCAATGAAGGCACGCTGGGGAGTTGGGTCGCGAAGTACCGGGCCGCCCACGCCGACGATGAGCCGCCGTTGACGGTGTCGGAACGGGCCCGGCTGCGGGAACTGGAGCGGGAGAACCGGGAACTGCGGATGAAGACCGAGTTCCTGGGAAAAGCCGCGGCCTTCTTCGCCCAGGACTATCGGTGACCGCGAAGTTCGAGTTCATCGACGCGCAGAAGGCGTACTACCCGATCCTCGCCATGTGCACGTGGGCCGGTGTGTCCCGGTCGGGCTATTACGAGTGGCGTGACCGGCCGGCGTCGGCGACCGCGGCGCGGCGGGAACGGCTGAAGCTGCTCATCGGCCGGGTGTTCGGTGACTCCGACGGCACCTACGGCCATCGTCGCGTCCACGCCCAGCTGGCCCGCTGGGGCACCGCGGCCAGCCCGGAGCTGGTCCGGGCGCTGATGCGTGACCTGCGGCTGGTGCCCTGCCAGCCACGCCCGTGGCGGCCGGCCACGACCATCGCCGGCGACGCCGCCGACCTGCCCGACCTGCTGCGCCGGGACTTCACCGCCGCCGCGCCGGGGACGAAGCTCGTCGCCGACATCACCTACATCAGGACCTGGGAGGGATTCCTCTACCTGGCCACGGTGATCGACTGCTACACCAAGGAATGCATCGGATACGCCATGGCCGACCACATGCGCACCAGCCTGGTCATCGACGCCCTGGATATGGCCGCCCGCAACTACCCACTCACCAACGGCGCGATCCTGCACACCGACCGCGGCAGTCAATACATGTCACAAGAGTTCGCCGACCACGCCACCACACTCGGCATACGACGTTCAGTCGGCCGGACCGGCGTGTGCTGGGACAACGCCCAAGCGGAGTCCTTCAACGCCGCCGTGAAAGTCGAACGCGTCAACCGTACCGCCTACCCGACCCGCGAACACGCCCGCAAAGACGTCACCCGCTACATCGAGTTCCGCTACAATACCCGCAGGCTCCACTCCGCACTCGGCTACCGTACCCCGCGCGAAGCCTACAACGACTACCAGAACACCAACCGGGCAGCATGAACTAACCACAAAACAACTGTCCGGAAAATGCGAGGCGGACCAGAGGCGTCCGGCCGCGGACGTCAGGTCCGCATCGGTGACCTCCACATCGCCGGCCTGTCCGCTGCCGTACACCACGGGAACCGGACGCCCGCAGACTTGCGCCGCCATGTCGAGGACGTCCCGCACGCTCGCGCTCCGCCCGCCGGCCACGTTGAACACCGTCGACCGGTCCACCCGGCACGTCGCCGCCAACACCGTCGCAGCGACCGCGTCGGCGACGAAGGTGAAGCTGCGGCGCTGGCTCCCGTCACCGAACACCACCACCGGCTCACCCGTGCGCACCGCGCGCAGCACCCGGGCGATCAGCATGTCCGCCCGCTGCCCCGGCCCGTACACCGTGAAGTACCGCAGCACCACCACCTCAAGCGAGGACCCGGGCCGCTGCGCGTGGGCCACCGCCAGCTGCTCGGCGGCCAGCTTCGACACCCCATACGGCGACCGCGGCGCCAGCGAGTCGTCCTCCCGAGACGGACGACCGGGCGACGGGCCATACACGCTCGACGAAGACGCGACCACCAGCCTCGGCACGCCGGCTTTCACGCAGGCGTCGGCCAACTGCTGCGTTCCGACGATGTTCGCCGCCGAGTAGCCGGCGAACCCGCGGCCCCACGACGAGCGCACACCGGTCGCCGCGGCCAAGTGGAAGACCACCGACACGCTATCGAGTAGCCGCGGAAGGTCAGCCTCGGCCAGGTCCGCCGTCACCAGCCGGAACCCAGGCGTGCCCAGCAGTCGATCCACGCCGGCACCGATGCCCTCGCCGACAGGATCGCCGCGGCGATCGAGGCCGAGCACCGTCCAACCACCACGAAGCAGCGCCTCCGCCAGATGCGAACCGATGAACCCCATCGCGCCGGTCACGACCGCGGTCCCGGCGCCCATACGGGGCACCGCGTGCACCGCCTGCAGGGGCAGGTCCGCCGGCTGCCTCGGCTGCGGCCAGCGCGGCACAGCCGCCAGCCCGCTGATCGCCGGTAGGTCTTCTATATCGATCAGCACGACCGCCTCCACTCCGGCACCCTCCGGACCACTGCCTCTCAGCAGCCAGGACCCTGGCGCCGCGGAACCACACGGCCGCAGCGAAACCTGTTGCACCAGGTGTTGCGTAGGACGGACTACGCTTCTGCAACACCTGATCACGCCCTGGCTTCGGGAGGGGAGGTCTGCGTGGCGCACCAGGCCGACGACCTCGGACCCACCCGCCAGGTCCTGGCCGACCTGTTGGCCACGCTGCGCCACAGCGCCGGACTGACCCAGCAGCAGGTCGCCGAACAGACCGGCTACCGCCGCGCCACCGTCGCCAGTGCCGAGAACGGCCACCGGGTCCCGGCCGAGGAGTTCTGGCTGCGCTGCGACGAACTACGCGCCAACCACGGCGAACTACGCCGCGCATACGCCCAACTCGCCGCCGCCCGGACCGAACGCGACCGGCGGGCACGCCTCGCCGCGGCAGCCGAACGCGACGCGCGAGTGGCCCGGCTGCCCAGCTCACTCCACGCGCCCGGTTCCACCGGGCGGGCCGAGCTGCTGCCTCCCGTCCAGCTAGAAACATCCCCAGTACCGGCATCGTCTGGCCATCCGGCGCGGAAGGCGCAACACGGAGACGCCGCCGATCAGCTCCTCGGCAGATTCCCCACCCTGTCCGTCGAGGACCTACGGCACCTCGCCGCTGCCCTGGACAACAGCCGGTACGTCGACGCCGACCTCGTCGACCATCTCCGCCAGCAGGTCACCGCGTCCGCGGCGGACGACGGCGCCGCTGGACCGAGACGGACCCTTCCCCAGGTCCTCGCTGTACTTGCGGTCGTCGATCGACACGCCCGGGACGCGCCGATACCGGTGCGGAGGAAACTCTTGCGCTTCGGCGCCCGAGCAGCCGAGTTCGCCGGCTGGCTCTACCGCGACGTCGACGCACCAGGCATGGCCGACTACTGGCGCGACCGGGCCATGGAATGGGCCGCCGAGGCCGGCGACACCGCCATGCAGGGCTACGTGCTGGTGAAGAAGAGCCAGTCCGCCTGGGACGACCGGGATGCCGGCCGCATGCTCTCCCTGGCCCAAGCCGCCCAGACCGGGCCGTGGCAGCTGCCAGCGAAGATCCGGGCCGAGGCCGCCCAGCAGGAAGCGCGCGGCCACGCCATGACCGGCGTACCCCTCAGCCTCGTGCAGCACAAACTCGACCAAGCTCACCAACTCCTCGCCGACTCCGCCGACACCAGCGACGCAGACGAGCCCGGCGCCCACTACGGACCGGCGCTGCTGAAGATCCAGACCGCGCTGTGCTACCACGAAGCCGGCCGTCCCGGCACCGCCGCCGACCTGCTTGGCGCCGCCCTCGCCAAGCCGGTGTTCTCCCGCCGCGACTACGGCTACTTCCGCTCTCTGTACGCCGAAAGCCTCGCCGCCGCCGGCCAACCTGATGAAGCCGCCACCGTTGGGCTCACAGCCCACGAACTGGCCACGGCCACCGGCTCGTACCGCTCCCTGCGCGAGCTGCGCCGCCTGGCCGACCAGCTACGTCCCTGGCGGCACCGCCCCGCCGTCCGCGACCTCACCGCCGCCGTGAACTCAGCATGACCTACTGGTGGGTAACCACCCAGTCGGTGATGTCGTCGACGGCCTGCGCCTGCCACGCCTGCGTCTGCTGATCCAGATACTGCGGGTCGTCGTGCACAGCCAGTCCGTGCTGCGCGCCGTCGAACTCGATCAGCCGCGCTTCCCCACGCACCCGCTGTACGTACTCACGGGAGGACTCAACCGGGATGAACGTGTCCCGCGTTCCATGCAGGAACAACGTCGACGCCACCACCGTCGCGATCTCCTCCTCTGGCCGCAGATAGAACACCTCGTTCAGCAGCCCCCGACCTAGCTTGAACGAGGGCGAGTGCGCGACGAACCCCCGCTCCGCCAACTCCCGCCCCGCCTCGACGTCGATCTGGTCGCCCGACCAGTACGGCTTGTTGTCAACGAACCGCTTCTTGTAGTTCAGCAACGGATTGATCAACACCAGGCTGCGCACCCGATCCGGATACCGCGCCGCGAACAGCGCCGCCAGTCCACCACCGAAGCTCGCCCCAACCACGCCGACCGGCCCGGCGCCGGTCGCCCGCTGTACCTCGTCGGCGGCCGCACGAACGTCGTTGACCACCCCCGCCAGCGTCAGTTCCTCCTGTCGACCCTCACTGGTCCCGTGCGCGCGGAAGTCGAACCGCAACGACGCCACCCCAGCCGCCGCCAGCCCTTCAGCGATCCGGGCGAAGAAGCCGCCCTCCTCCCGAGTCACCCCACCACCATGAACCATCACCACCGCCGTCGCCGATCCGCGCTGCGGCGCCAGCAGCGTCCCCTTAAGCAGCAGTCCATCCAGGCTCCGGAACGCCACCTCGACGCGACCCTCCTCAGCCACCAGAACGCGCTCCTCCCATTCCAGACGGCGACAGCCGAGGGGCCGACAACTGTCGGAGGCGAACGTAGCGCACGTGCCGGCGTCGCCTCGGCCGACCAAGCGCGTCGAGGGTGGCCAGCGATATTGCAGCCTACGGCCTCGACCGTGACCGCTCGCACGCGGCGCAGTCGCAGTCACGCCCCCGCCGTCCACCAAGCCATCAAGCCGCCGCGGTCACTGCCCGCGCGGCGGCATACACCCGTCGCGCCGCGAGGCCGACGCCCTAACGCCGTCACGCGCACGGCCGAGACGAGACGAGACGATGACCCGCCTGATCGGTCGTCCAGGCCGACAGGGTGCGCTGGCCAGAGTTAGACCGACTCGTCCGGCGCGTCGAGTCCCAATTTGCTTCCGGCGGCTATGCCGTGGCGCACCTGCCATCAGGATTGCACAATTCCATTTCGTACTGACCACCGTCGGACTCGCGCCCGCGGCCGACGCCGCACCGCCACTACTCCATCAAGCTGCAGTGGGCGGCAGCGGCGAATCTTGCGTGTATGAAGCCGTCAGCCGTGACGACCGGCATTGCACCTTGCTGCTAGCCGACCGAGGGAGGGTCAATGCGAGAGGACATCGGGATTTCGGTCACATCGCCGGCGCGCCGGCGCCGCCGTCCTCGGGGTCGACGAGTAGAATTGTGTCGCGTGCGGGCCGGGAGAGGTGCTGCGCTGCCTCGGTGAGCAATGCGCGCGCATCCGGGTCAGCCAGGCGGCCCACCCGTCGCAAGCCGAAACAGACAGTCTTCTGCACTACGTCGACTTGCGCGCGCAAGGCACGGCTAGCCGTGCTCGTTCCAGTTAGCGACGCCACTAGATGGCCCCGAACGTTCGGGTCGAGGGGTTGGTCTACTGGATCGAATCGCTCGACCTTCTCTATGATCTTCCCAGCCCACGCCTGCAGCGCTTGGTGACGCTTGGACCACGCAGGCGTGAGGGCGGGCGGGGCAGGATCACCGATGGTGATCCGCGCTGCGCCGTCGGCGCTAAGCACACACGCGTCAAGAGCCACAGTAGGTATGTGATCACGACGCGGTAGTTGCACTACCCAGGGCCAGGGCCGGCCATTAGCGTCAACATCGAAGGCATGCAATTCTACGTCGGTACTCTTGATCTGGGGTTTGCCGTCCATAGCGCTCGGAGCAGGCCGCATCCAGGCAACGACCACGGTGTCGGTAGCGTTGGCTCGGTGGCCGTTCGGCCGGATGATGGCGTCGCAGGGCTGCAAGAGGAGAACGACTTGCTTGGACGCACCAGGGTCAGCCTGTCCGGCCGCAATCTTCGCTGGATCCTCAAAGCGGAAAATGTCCCCAGTCTCCAGAGGCAGATTCGAGGAGCTAAGGTGGTCAGCATCGTCGTATCGTTCGTTACGTAGCAGCCCGCTTAGATTCGCCGGTCGCACCAAACCGAGCGAGTTTAGTGGGATCGCCAGGGCGGTGCGGAGTGTGGACAGCGTATTCATGGCGAACGCGTCGCTGTGCAGTTCGCGTACTAGGCGTCGCCGGCGGGTCGTGTTTGCGACTCGGGCGACCCCTTCAGGTTCGTACGCTCCCTCCTTCTGAGCCGATTGGAGAATGCCGACGATGGTGTATGGCTCGAGCATCTGAATCGCCTCGATGCCGGCTTGGTTCGCTACCGCCAAGGCTTGGACGAGATGCTCGGTCAGTGCGCCTGTCTCCCGGGTCAGCAATGCAACGCGCAACGCCTCCGGAAGACTCTCGGGTTCCGCTGTGAGTCGGTTCTTGGCGATGACGACGAGTCGACCCAATGGGCAATCTAGACGTTCGCTGATCTGTCGCGCCAGGTCCAGTTCATCGTCGTGCGATTGGACTTGGTGGGTAAGCAGGCCGAACGAGACGTGTGGCAGGTCTCGGGTCAACAGCCGAGCAATGAGCTGCTCGCCTCCCTGCGGCGACCCGCCTTCTCGGTCGTAGTTCTGGTCAAACAGCACCAGAATGGGGCCGGATCCGGACAGCAGTGCGTCTTGCTCTGCCGTCCAAGAGCGGAGCGTCTTCTTGGTAAACCGCGCAGCATCTTCGACCAATTCGCGCAGCTTTAGCAGAGTCTCGATATCGTCATCGACTTCGGGCAGACGGTCCCCGGTGACATCCGCACTCCCAGCCGGCACGTCGCCGTCGCGGGCACGCACCGCCGCGTCGGTGAGTTCTCTTACCGCAGCTTCGGAGAGATTAGGCGCGTGGGTTTCAAGTTTAGTAATGATGTCCTGAAGATCAAGAAGCTCGCCATCGGCGTCGAGGACCAGCGATCTGGTCTCGGCCTGTGCCACAAGGTCATCGGGCGTCAACGAGCCCGATCGCACGGCTCCCATGACCATCTCGATATCTGCGGTCGCGTCATCCCGGTAGCTGTCGTCGACATTGATCACCTCGCTAATGCGCATGACTGTTAGCACCGCGGCGGTTAGTTCCTTCGCCCGGCGTGCACGCTCAGGGGCGTGCAGTTGGCCGTCGGTCGCTTGGCTTGATGTTGCGTCGTCGGCTGCGCCTGACGGTGTCCCGATCACGACGGCTCCGCCGGCACCGTCGTCAAATCGTCGGCGGAAACCGCAGTCGTGGGCTGCGCCGCCGGCGGTTCGGCGACGAAGGTGAGACGGAACTTGTAACGGCGGTCGTGGCTATTTCGCTCGGGGTCGAGTTCGATCTGCGCGCCTTCGGTTATCAGCAACTGTCGCACGACAAACAGACCAAGGCCCCGCCCTTTCCCCTGGCCCTTCATTGTGACGAATGGCTCAAACAGCAGTTCCTCGACAGCCGGGTCGACCCCAGGACCAGTGTCGGTAACAGTTACCGACGGTGACCGTATTTGTAGCACCGCCTGGTTTATCACGGTTCCTTCCTGAGACTGCGGCCGCCGCATCCAGTACTCACTGTTGAGTAGCAGGTTGTCGAAGACTTGCGATAGTTTTCCGCGATTCATGACTACGGTGAAGTCGCCTACCACATCCACCTCGATGCTCAGACCGCGTTGCTGCCATCGATCGGCGAAGTAGCTGGCAAACTCCGTGAGCGCCTCCGACATGACGATGCGCTCGCGTCGCTCGCGCATGTATCGCAGGGCAGGATTTAGATGTGCCAGCTGACGGTTCAATGCGGTCGCCGACGAACGGACGTGTTCGACGTAGCTGCGAATTCGCGGATCTGCTTGGCTGCTATCGTCGAGATATCGGGTGATCTGCGTACTGCGTCCGCGTAGGCGATCGGCGACGTTGTGGACTTCGTGTGACAAGGCTTCTGCGGTCAATCCCAAGGCGACAGCCTCCCACGCATCGCTGAGTTGAGCCTCTAGAATGTTGATCTGATGTGCCAGCAGCGCTAGGTACTGCTTCTGCTGCTCAGCATTGCTAGCGAGAGTTTGTAGATCTTCCAATAGCTTGTCAGCTCGGTCGACCGCAGAGTCAATGCGCGCAAGCGCTGCCCTGACCGCGCTGGAGGGGCCCACGCCCGTTAGGGGCAGCGAGGTAGGCTCCAGGGCATCTTGATGAATGTCTCGCGCCGCGCGGCGTACCTCGGCGAGTTGCCCGCTAAGTTCGGTGGCACGCCCGACGCTTGCTGTCGCAGAGGCCTGCTGCCTGGTGACCCGTTCGATCAGCGCGGAGGGCGTCACTACCGGCTCGACATGGGCATCCGCGGCCAGATTCTCGGCTCGATAGTCTAGCCATCCGCGTCGGAGGAAACCCTGTGCGATTTCGGTGAACTTGCGCCACTGGTCGAGAAGGAGCAGGAAGTTGCGATGCGCGGCCGTATCCTGAAAACCTTCGCGGTTCGTCGTCTCCAGCAGTGCGGAGTTCCTCTCGGCGGTCAGGTCAATGAAGCCAATCACATTGTCCGGACGCAGATTATAGAACGAGGTACCACTGGTCCATCTCTTGCCTAGGCCAAGCCAGTCTTGATCGACCCGGATACCAAAGCCGTCGCGATACACCTTCACGCCGTTGATATCGCGAACATAGTCGCGGTACTCAGTCAGCGAGCCGAACACGGACGGCGTGTCGGTGTCGCGTCCAAGCGGCACTTGGTCCACTTCGCCGGCGAAGGGCCCTGGATCGGCGATGTGGCCGTCTGCGAGATGGACGCCGTCAAGATCTGACAGGGCAAAGGTCTGATGCACGCGCGCGAAGAACTTATCGTCGCCCTCGCTCAGGCCGATACCGCCGGCCTTCTTGCCGCGGGTCGTCAAGAGCCACGCCAGAAACGATGCGCCGTTGTCGCGTTCGACTAGCTCCCGATATGCCGGCAGTTCGGCGCCCTTGTCTGGCCGCACATAGCTAGCGGCCAGAGCCCCGTCGATGGTTAGGATCCCGCCATCGTAGGCCAGCCTGTAGGTCAGCTCGGCGGTGGAACGGATTGCCTGTGGGAGAACTCGAAGGTCGACTGCAGTGCCATCGACCGATAACGTGACGCTGAATCCTCGTGTTCCACCGAACGGGGAGATCATCGTCGATAGTTCGCGTTGTAGGTTGCGTAGCTGCGTCGCCTGCCAGCGGTCGGGACTGCGGAGGCCGAGGACACGTAGCTCGGATCCAGACCGTCGGTTGTTGCGATCTTCGACATGCAGCTGGAGTTCGACCTCATCCAGCGTGGCGGCCTCGTCGAATGCACCCCACGGAATGGTGATGCTGTAGGCTACGTCCTCATTCCGAGGTACTGTGTGCAGTTCAAGAAATTCACCGAGGCGTTGCGCGCCGAGCCGGCCTAAGCCCTTGTCGCCTAATGGTGTGCGCTTCTTGGCGGTCTTATGGCCTTGTTCTTTCATGACCCGTTTTGAGCTGCTGGAAACGGTCAGCCAGCCTCGTTCGATGTCGGCTCGGGTCATGCCGTCGCCACGATCGGTGATGGTGAGGACTCCTCGGACGGCGGCAGATGTTGTCCGCGGCCGAGCGCGACTTCCGTCCCTGTCGTCCTCGGCATGGGTGTGGGGTGGCTGAGGCAGCGCCGGAGGTGGAACGGGCTGGCCGGTGTTCGGATCACACCATGTCTGTGTGTCGATCTTGATGCTAGCCGTCGGCGAGTCAGCGTCGTAGGCGTTCTTGACCAGCTCGACCAGCGCCTGTACGTCGTCTGTGATGAGATCTTGCCCGAGCTTGAACACCACCGAGGGATGCACACGGAGGTGGAGGGCAGCATCCTGGCTGGGCGAGCCCTGCACGGGCTCGACACGCGGTTCGTCTGCCACGCGTTCAGCGTAGGCGAGACGGCGTCGGGATGGTTCCAGGCGGGGGCACCGGCGCGGCTCTTCCAGGGTTGGCCGCCCCGGCTGGGGCGGCTGGCATCTGTTGGATGAGGATCGACTCGGTGCGCATGGTCGAGACCGTATCGTTGCGAAGGGCCATCCGCTTGGCGTTGTTCGGTATCTTCCGGGTTAGTGTCACCACGTCGCCGGCGCCGTGCGCTCCACACAACTCAGATACGATGCGGGTCATCGGAATCCGGACGCCGGTAATCCTTCGCTCTCCCAGGGTCCAAAAGATGAATGCACCGGGCCGCAGCCGTTGCAGCATGCGACCGATACTGGTATCAAGGTCGGCGCAGAAGGCAATCAAGCGAGCGTGCCCATCGCCGGGCAGCTTACCTATGCTCCGGGCAATACGACGCAGCTGTGGTGACCGATCTAGCAAGTCTGCGATCTCGATAGGCGCTAGGGCCGCTCGGCGTCCGCCGAGGCTGGCCACATCTGTCCGGTACGGAGTCGCGATGAGATCCGGTACACGCGGATCGGCCGACAGGTCCGCCGTGTCGATCCACTGTAGCGGCAAGAACGCATGCTGCCCGTAAGGGACAGTCGTGCGGTTGTCGCCATAGGGCGGCGATGTCATTAACACGTCTGCCGCGCGCGCCAGAGGCCAGCGCAGAGCCTCCCGAACGTCAGCAAGCAGACACCGCAGATCACCTCGGTAGCGACCACGATCCAAGAGCCCGGCCTGAAGCAGGGTCTGGCGCTGGCTTTCGAGCTGCGCCGTGTTGGCCCTCGCGACTGACTCGAATGTGTTGAAAGCGTCATGGCTTCGAGCAGCTAGGACATCGACGGAGTAAGCGTGCAGCTTGAAAGTGGAGGTGCGTGAGTTGCTGACCAGCCTCACCGTCTCAGCAAGGCAGACCCACAGGAATCGCCGCACGTCCCTACCGGGCCACCGTCGGATCCCTCGACGTAGCGCCGAGAGTTGGCTGGCCACAGTTGAGGTGAACCACTTGTCTCGGCCCGAAAAGTCGACGTCGATCCTTGAGGGGTCACGCCCAGCAGCGGTCAATACTTCCCTAGTCGCTTTACGTAGGATCGCTGTCGACAGAGGGCGGCTCTTGGCCTGCATCAGCAGCAGCGCCAGCGGATTTAGATCAGTTCCGACGAAGTCCAATCCGCGCATCATTGCTTCGATGAGGACTGTGCCAGCTCCGGCAAACGGGTCGTATACGCAGCGCACCGCTGGGTCGATCGCCAATAGATCGTCGAGCAGTGCACCCTGTAGCTGGGGAACCATCATCGCGGGGTAGGAGAACAGGCCGTGCCCCCGACGTCGCTGATCGTTGCCTTCGAAGTTCCAGTAGCCCCGGTCGCCTGCTGCACGTGCCGCCAGCCGCGCCGCCAGCTGGGGTGCCAGGCCACTGGCTCCGTTGGACACTATGGCCGCGGAAACCACAGCCTCGGAGGCGTCGCAGTCGGCTATGGCGGTCATCCCGGCGTGCACCTCCTGACCAGGTCGAAGCCGGCGGCGACCGCGGTCGCCGCCGGCTCGGCTAGGAGTGTAGGCGAGCCGACGGAGCCACCGTGGCACCACGCCGCAAGATCAGCATCGTTCGGCCCGAGCCTTGCTCGTTCCGCACCTGTCCAACCGGGAGCCCGCTAACCGCCGGGACGGACCGGACCAAGACGGAGCGACCGTCAGCGCTCCGACGACCCTTGCTCGTGGCCTGTGCCCCGCGACGGCGATGAACCGAGCGGTACGCGTGCCGTGACGGCGACAGTCAAGATGCCGTAGCCCGTAGCCCGCACACCAGCGCCGCCGCCTACGGGGCCCCTCCCGATCAACGTTCCGGGCTTCGCTGGGCTCAGGAGTCCGGGCGCCTGGCGGCGCCAGCCCCGACCTGGGCGTCGTGACTCGTGCCGGTGCCCCGTGCGGGTCGGTTGCACATCCAGCCGGTGGTGTCGCAGACGATGATCAGACTGTGGGTTCGTAGCGCCTGCGCCAGTTCGTGCTGGCTGGGTAGGCCCACCCTCTTGGCCTGCGGGTAATGGGTCGAGGTTCAGGGCAGACATCAGCAGGGTGGGTAGAGCGCTGGGTGTGATCCTCGCGGATGTAGAGGTTCTTGCCCGCCTTGGCTGCCGCGAGCTGCCGGTGGGTGGCCGTGGCGGAGTGGTATCCGGCTCGGCGGTCGACACAGTGGGCGTTCATCCGCCACTCGCACTTGCCGCGGCGGATCAGTCCAACCGGTGGTAACGGCGGGTGCTGCCATCTTGGGTCGGTCGCGGCTTGGACGGCGACAAAGTCGCGCTCGCTGACCAAGGCCGTGTGCCCCGGCCGCCTGGGAGATCACCCACTCGTGGATCGGGATTCCACCTGTCACCGACACCACCGTTGCATGGCCCGGCGCGGCCCCGTCCGGCCGGTCGGGCGGTGGGCTCGGCGCTCTGCCGGATCCACACCTGGCGGCCGGTGCAGCAGGGATTGGCCAAGATCGACGCAACCAGCCGGGGGTCGGCCGCCACGTCGGTCATCGCCCGGGGCAGGCCGTCCACGCCGGTGTCCGCGACGACGGCGACCCGGATCGACGGTATGCACCGTCCACACCCCGCGATGCCGATATATCGGTTGCGTGCCTGGCCGCCGGGCTGGCAGCCACCGGAGGTTTCTCAGCTGCGTCTTGGCACCCTCCGGGCCTGCCAACGGTCAAGAAGCTTCTCGAGCAGTAGAAATGCGGCGGCGGCGGCTATTGATGCCAATAGACCGGCCGCAAATCCCAGGCCCGCTGAGCGATTCGCAGCGAATGGATCCCGCAGCTCGTAGGATACTTGACCGAGACCCTCGCCGGTAGTGGTCCAGTCGAGTTGATCCGAGCGTGAGGTGGGTGGCGACGAGTACTGGACTTGCTGACCAGCCGAGTAGCTTGCGCGCAGGTCGAGGCTGGCTATGTGAATGTAACCTACTGGATGCCCGCTCCTCACATCAGCGAAAGGGGCCGCGGTCGTTGCGTATGCACTTGGGAGCGTACGAAGTGTTTCAATAGTGCCATAGTCGCCGTAGTTGTAGACGAAGACTGGCGCCAGCACATGATACTCATTGCCAGAATATTGCGCGGCTTCTGGAGTTTTAAAGGGTATCCAGATCGTTGTCTCTTCGCCTGGATAGCTGGACGTCGCCACTTCTCCGGTGACCACCGACGCGGTCTCGTCTTCGTAGCCATCCAGATCAACAAGCCGTGCAATGGCTTGGTTGAGTATGCCGCCAATGCGGTCTGTGAAGCGATATTCGACGCCAGCAAACCTCTCGTGACTCGGGTTGCGGCAAGCAACATCGCCACTAGGTTCGCGGACTGCACCCGGCAAGTTGCAGTAAATGACCAGGTCCAGGTCGGATGGGACATGGTACTGACCCGACGCAGCAATATACCACCGGGCTCCGGGCGTGACATTTGCGAAAGTGACATGGAGCTTCAAGTAGCTAATTCCGTCGAAGCCGCTACCCGCAACCTCCGCCCGTAGGGCGGCCGAGGGTCGTGCAGATGTACGGTACGTATCGGTCGTTCTTTGGTCATCGTCGACGAACATGACTAGACCACCTACCGGATGTGGCAGGCTTGGATCCGGCAAGCTACGGTGCCACATGTCGGCTGCAAGGTAGGCGCTCGCAGCGACCACGATCAAGAGTGGGGTCACCCAGAATCGAACGAAGACGTTGAGCGGACTCTTCTCGCTTGAGTCATCGACCACTTCCTGCGAGGTCGCAGGTGGGCAAAGGCTAGACGGCCTGTCCCTCACCGTCGCCGAATCGGGGCGCTGAGGCGCAACATTTCGATCGGGCGGCTTCGAGTTGACGCTGAGGGCCCGCTTGACGGCTAGGTAGAACAGCCCGATCAGGACGAAAACGACAGCTTTGCCCCTGCGGGCTGTCGGTGGCATTGGCACACGTCGAAGGTACTTGAGCGCGATGCCCCCCGGTCGGTCACGCGCCAATCAACCGGCGCCTGCACAGCCGCCTGAACAACCTCACCCCCGAGGAGCACGAGCAGGCCTACTACGCTCAACACTCAGGCTCACCACCCGGTGACGCCGCCAACCAGAAGACGGCATGAAACCCGGGACGGTTCACCCACCCCGAGCGTCGCTCAACACCGGCCGGGCCGATTGCTCGCCCTCACCGCTGCCAAGCGCCGCCGACCTGAGCGACTGCTGGGCGGAACGGACTTGATCTCTGATCTGGCGTGCACGAGCCATACCGATGCCCAACTCTCTGCGGAGAGTCTCAGCCGATACCGGCCGCCGATGGAGAGCCCAGTTCTTCGCATCGAGTCGCTGCGCTGTCTGCAGCAGATCGTCGTCAGCCGAAGCGCGTAAGCTCGCACCACGAAGGCGCGACACCGAGGCGGCTACCGGAGCCGTGGTCTTCCCTGGCCCGGCCGCGGTCGCCGTCTTCACCGGTGAGTTCTGCACCGCTCGAACTCCTGGACCGGCGACCGCGGTGTTGAGCCGAATCTGCCGCATGAGCAGCTCGTACGCGCCGATCAACGCGAGCGATGGCCACGCAGCGATCACCCGCCCGTACAGCGTCGGCTCTGCGACAGCGACGTTGGCTGCGAGGCTGGCCGTGCTGCCGATCAGGAGCAACGCCCACGGCAGTGGCCCGCTCCGCGTGCCGCAGCGGGAGTCGAGCAGCAGCGACATCGACGAGGCGACGATCATGCCGTCA
>Ga0307499_10000450_pt1 | contig 14645 bp, 10 predicted proteins | sample 13_S_MG_FD_201363 | JGI IMG/M metagenome (GOLD analysis project Ga0307499, IMG submission 201363) | Soil microbial communities from Populus trichocarpa stands in riparian zone in the Pacific Northwest, United States - 13_S | ecosystem: Environmental > Terrestrial > Soil > Riparian zone > Trees... | reverse complement strand
ACTTCCAGCTGGCATCGGTGACCAGATCCAGCGGGTCGCCGACCGAACCCTCCACATGCAACTTGCCGATCAGCCCGGCCGGACCGACGCTCGTGTTCGCCGCCTCGATCGCGATCACGTTGCGGCCGGGGCGCAGCGCCGCCGCCACGTCCACCAGCATCGACGTCTGCCAGGAACCGCTGACCCGCGGCGACGCGGCCAACTGCTGGCCGTTGACGTACAGGGTGAAGCTGTCATCGGCGGTCAGCAGGAAGTTCGCCGCCGAGATCTGGTCACCGGCCGGCAGATCGAACGCCCGCCGGAAATACCGGGTCGCGGCCGGCGCCGAACTCGCCGGGTCACCTTCCGGGTACCAGACCCAGTTCGCCCCGGTCAGCGACTGCGAGCCCGGTGCGTCCGGCACGGTGACCGAGCCGCCCCAGGGGCCGCCACCGTATGCGGCCGCCACCAGTGCGGCCGGCCAGGCCGAGTCGTCGAAGTCCGGCTGCTGCCAGCCGGTCGCGGTCACGTTCGACGACTTCCAGCTGGCATCGGTGACCAGATCCAGCGGGTCGCCGACCGAACCCTCCACATGCAACTTGCCGATCAGCCCGGCCGGACCGACGCTCGTGTTCGCCGCCTCGATCGCGATCACGTTGCGGCCCGGACGCAGCGCCGCCGCCACGTCCACCAGCACCGCCGTCCGCCACGAGTCGGTGACCCGCGGCGACGCCGCCAACTGCTGGCCGTTGACGTACAGCGTGAAGCCGTCGTCGGCGGTCGCCAGGAAGGTCGCCGCCGAGACCTGGTCACCGGCCGGCAGATCGAACGCCCGCCGGAAATACCGGGTCGCGGCCGGCGCCGAACTCGCCGGATCACCTTCCGGGTACCAGACCCAGTTCGCCCCGGTCAGCGACGGGCGGACCGGCGTCGCGTGCCCGCCGATCCAGGATCCCTGGAACTCGCTCGGCGTCAGGAACGCCGTCTCGAAGGACGCCCGATCACTCCATTGCGACGCCGCGCCGGTGGCGTTCCAGACCCGGACCCGCCAGAAGTAGCGGGTACGCGACTGCAGCCGCGGCCCGGCGTAGGCGACATCGAAGGACCGCGGCGAGCTCACCTTGCCGCTGTTCCACACGTCCGCCGGCCCGTCACCGGTGCTCGACACCGCGATCTGGTACGCCGACTGCCGGACCCCGTGCGCCTCGGAGCTCAGCACCCAACCGAGCCGCGGAGTGGCACTGTCCAGCCCGAGCGGGTTGACCTGATGCTCGGCGGTCAGCCCGACGACCCGCACCTGGCCCGCCGTCGCCGGGACGCCGCTGTCAGCCCTGGCCGGCGTCATCCCCGAGACCAGCAACGCCAGCACTACCGCCGTTGCGCGCACTACGCGCCGAGTCATCGCGCCTCCCCTGCTTCGGGACGTACTGGTCCGCAGACGAATTGATACGTTTCAGAAGGCTGCCTGAATGAGACGCTAGACCCGACCCCACTGGTCCGGCCAGGAATCGGTGCTCATTTGACCGGAACCGGACACCGGAGCTGTCGTGGTCGGTGACCGGATCCGGTTGCCGCCGAGCCGCCTCTCCGGCGCCGAGCCGCTACGACCCGGATGCCGGGGTGACCGGCGGTGCCGATCCCGGTGGCTGGCCCGCGGCGGGGACGGATCCGTCTCCGGCTCCAGCCGGCTGGGCCGCGGCCCGCGGGGTGCCGCCGGACCGGCCGTGGGGTGCCGCCGCACGGGGCGCTGGCGGCGCGGTGGTCGCACGGACCACCAGGTGCGGGCTCAGTACCAGGGTGCGGGCCGCATCCGGCGCGCCGGCGAGCCGGGCCACCGCCTGCTGGACGGCCAGCTGAGCCAGCCGGCCGGCGTCCTGGCCGACCGTGGTGAGGTCCCGATGGGACAGCCGGGAGTGCCGGCTGTCGTCGTAGCCGACGACCGAGAGCTGCCCGGGCACGGACACCCCGACCGGGGCGAGCGTATCGATCAGGCCGGTCGCGCAGTCGTCGTCGTAGGCGACGACCGCGGACGGCAGCGGGTCGCCGGCCAGCAGCGCCTCGGCCGCGCGCGCCCCGTCGGCGGCGGTGTGGCCGCCGGTGACGACCCGGATGTGCGGCCCCAGGCGGTGTCGCAGCATCGCGTCGCGGTAGCCCCGGCGCCGTTCGGTCGGGCCGGCGCCGCGGCCGCCGTCGACGTGGGTGATCTCGCGGTGGCCCAGGCCGACCAGGTGGTCGACGGCCAGCCGCATGCCCTCGTGATCGCCGGTGCGGACCGCGTCGACGCCGGGCAGCCGCAGCCGACGGCCGACGGTGATCACCGGCAGCCGGGTGCCGAGCTCGGCCAGCCGCGCGGTGGGGGTGGTGGGCCCCAGCATGATCAACGCATCGCACCGGTAGCCGAGCAGCGTCTCGACCGCCCGCCCCTCGTTCCGCCCGGGCGTGATTCCGCTGAGCACCATCTCGTAGTCGGCCTGCTCGGCCGCCGCGTACAGCCCTTCGAGCAGGTCCGCGTGGAACGCGTGCTGCACGTTGAACACCACGCCGAGCAGGCGGGTGGCGCTGCGGGCGAGCAGCCGCGCCCGGGTGTCCGGGCGGTAGCCGATCTCGGCGACGGCGCGCAGCACCCGCTCGCGGGTCTGCTCGCTGGCGCCGGGTGCGCCGCGGACCACGATCGACACGAGCGCCCGCGAGACACCGGCCCGGGCCGCCACGTCCTCGAGCGTCGGCCGACCGTTGCCGCGGGTGCCCTGCTGGCTGGCGACGGCGGCCTCCTCACCGGGTAGCTGGTTGCTGCCGCCAGGATAGTGCCGGGGCGGCGCTAGAGCGCTCTAGGACTTCTGCCGTGCGTGTCCGCGGAGCTCTTGACAGCCGCGGGCGATGCGTCGATAGTCGTCGAACTAGAGCGCTCTAGTTGCATGATGTTCACCACCTCGGAACAGGTGCGGGGGCACCGTTCCGCGGCCGGTCCGCCGCATTCGCCGGTGGTCCGCACTCGGTCCGCAGGCACGCACGGGAGCGCCGATGACGACAGTGAGAGAACGCCCTGGGCTGCACCGGCTGCGGCTGGGCACCGCGCCGGATTCGTGGGGCGTCTGGTTCCCGGACGACCCGGCGCAGCTGCCGTGGGACCGGTTCCTGGACGAGGTGGCGACCGCCGGCTACGAGTGGATCGAGCTCGGCCCGTACGGCTACCTGCCGACCGACCCGGTCCGGCTCGCCGACGAGCTCGCCCGCCGCGGCCTGCGGCTGTCCGGCGGCGCCGTCTTCGCCGGGCTGCACCGCGGCGGCGCGGCGCTCGACGCGGCCGTCGCGGCGTGCCGGCGGGAGGCGCGGCTGCTCACCGCGCTCGGCGCCCGGCATCTCGTCCTGCTGCCCGAGCTCTACACCGATCTGGACGGCAACCGGACCGAATCAGCGGACCTGTCCGCGGCCCAGTGGACAGACCTGCTGACCGGCCTGTCACAGCTCGGACGGCTGCTCGCGGCGGAGTTCGACGTCCGGCTGGTGTTCCATCCGCACGCGGACTCGCATGTGGACACCCAGGACCGGGTGGAGCGGCTGCTGGACGGCACCGACCCGGCCGGCGTCGCGCTGTGCCTGGACACCGGGCACATCAGCTACTGCGGCGGGGACAACCTCGCGCTCATCGAACGGTTCGGTCCGCGGATCGGGTACGTACACCTCAAGCAGGTGGACGCCGGGATCGGCCGGCGGGTGCGGGCGGAGGGACTGGCGTTCGCCGAGGCGGTCCGGCTCGGTGCGATGGTCGAGCCGCCGCTGGGGCTACCGGAGTTCGAGCCGCTGCTGGCCGCCCTGGGGGGGCTCGACGTCGACCTGTTCACCATCGTCGAGCAGGACCTGTACCCGTGCGACCCCGGCGCCCCGCTGCCGATCGCCACCCGGACGCGGGCCTACCTCACCGGCTGCGGCCTGCCCGCCGGAGCGACGCCCGGAGCGACGCGTGGAGCGGTCCGATGAGCCTGCGGGTCGGCGTCATCGGGGCCGGCAACATCGGTGCCGACCACATCCGGCGGCTGGCCACCGAGATCGCCGGCGTCACGGTCAGCGCGGTCAGCGACCTCGCCGCCGGCCGCGCCGCCCAGGCCGCCGAGCAGGTCGGTGCCCGGGTCTTCGCCGACAGTGCGGCGCTGATCCGATCGTCCGATGTGGACGCCGTGCTGATCGCCTCGCCGGGTGAGACGCACGCCGCGCTGACCCTTGGCTGCCTGGACGCCGGTAAGCCGGTGCTGTGCGAGAAGCCGCTCGCCACGACCGCCGCAGACGGCGAGAAGGTGCTCGCCGCCGAGGCCGCGGGGCGGCAACGGCTGGTCCAGGTCGGCTTCATGCGCCGGTACGACGCCGGTTACCGCCAGGTCAAGGCGGCGCTCGACAGCGGCTCGATCGGCCGCCCGCTGATTGTCCACAACGTCCATCGCAACGCGACAGTGCCAGACTCGTTCCAGACCGAAATGATCATCACCGATTCGATGGTGCACGAGATCGACGTGATCCGCTGGCTGCTCGGCGAGGAGATCGTGGCCGTGCAGGTCCTGGTCGGGCGGAGCAGCCCGCTGGCCGCCGCGCACCTGCGGGACCCGCTGGTCGTGCTGTTCCACACCGCCAGCGGCGTGCTCGCCGACGTCGAGTGCTTCGTCAGCTGCCAGTACGGCTACGACGTCCGCTGCGAGGTGGTGGCGGCGACCGGTGCCGCGGCGCTGGTCAACCCGGTCGCGGCCACGGTGACCCGGGAACAGCAGGCCGCCCAGCCGGTGCCGGCGGACTGGCGAGCCCGCTTCGGCGCCGCGTACCGGACCGAACTGCAGGAATGGGCCGACGGTGTCCGGTCCGATGTGGTCAGCGGGCCGAGCGCCTGGGACGGGTACGCCGCGACCCGGGTCGCCGGCTGCGCGGTCGAGTCGCTGGCCGTCGCGCTGCGGTCCGGACCAGCGGGCGGGACGACGGTGCCGGTGGAACTCGTCGACAAGCCGGCGATCTATGCCTGACCAGCGCCGGACCCACCGGCCAGGCCACCCGGAGGCACCATGAAGATCGCCCTCGACCCGTACATGTTCCGGTCGGTGCCGCTGACCGAGTTGCCCGGCCTCGTCGCCGACCTCGGGTACGAATACCTGGAGCTGTCGCCGCGGCCGGACTTCCTCCCGTTCTTCGACCACCCCCGAGCCGACACGGACACCGTGTCCGGTTTCAAGCGCGCGCTGCGCGCCGCCGGCGTCCAGGTCGCCTCGGTCCTGCCGCTCTACCGCTGGTCCGGCCCGGACGAGGCGGACCGCCAGGCCGCGGTGCGGTACTGGAAGCGGGCGATCGAGATCACCGCCGAGCTCGGCTGCCGGGTGATGAACTCCGAGTTCAACGGGCGGCCCGAGGCGGCCGGCCGGAGCGAGGCGCAGTTCTGGCGGTCGATGGAGGAGTTGCTGCCGGTCTTCGACCGGGAGCGGATCGAGCTGCACCTGGAGCCGCATCCGGACGACTTCCTCGAGGACGGGCGGGCGGCCGTCGAGCTGGTGCGCGGGATCAACTCGCCGCTGGTCTCGTTCCTCTACTGCGCGCCGCACACGTTCCACCAGGGCGGCGACATCACCGGGGTGGTCGACTACGCGGGCAGCCTGCTGACCCACGTGCATGTGGCCGACTCCTTCGACCACCGCGCCTCCTCCGGGCTGCGGTACATCGTCAACCCGCCGGGCTCGACCGCCCGGATCCACCAGCACCTGGACATCGGCCAGGGCGAGGTGGACTGGGACGAGTTCTTCGGCACGCTCGGGCGCCGGCGGTTCGACGGAATCATGACCGCCTGCGTCTTCGCCTGGGAGGACCGGGCCGCGGCCTCGAGCACGTACATGCTCACCGAGATCCAGCGCCGCACCGCGTCCTGGGCGCACCTGGCCGGCCGCGCCGGGGACCAGCCAGCCGCCGCGGGCGCCACCCCGGCCGGGCGCCGCACCTGAGCATCAGCTCCGCATCCGGCAACACGCCGCACGTCCACGATCGGCCACCTCGGCCGCACAGCCCTTTCGGGAAAGGTAGGGGTCCGATGACAACATGGTCTCGGAGATCTCGACTCGCGTCTGCCGCCGCGGTGGCGATCGTCGCCCTGGTGGCGCTCACGGCGTGCACCAGCGACTCGAACTCGTCGGGGAACTCCTCGTCCGGCAGCCAGACCGCCGGCAGCGGTGGTCTCGCCGATGGTCTCGGCTCGAGGAACTCCAGCCGCACCGTCACCTTCATCACCTACTACGACCCGTCCAGCGACGCGTTCTGGAACCAGATGCTGTCCGGTGCCAAGGATGCGGCCCAACTCGGTCACCTGAAGCTGAACGCCCAGACCGCGGGCGGAGATGTCACGAAGATGACCGACCTGGTGACGACGGCGATCGCCACCAAGCCTGCTGCCCTGTACGTCCCGTTCAACGACCCGGCGTGGGAGAACGCCGCCTGTGACGCGCAGCAGGCCGGCATCCCGGTGTTCGCCTACAACGTGCCTCCGGCCGCGGCCGCCAAGAGCTGCGTGCTGGCCTTCGTCGGGCAGGACTTCACCGAGGTCGGCGCCCTGGTCGGGCAGCGCCTGCTGGCGGATGTTCCCACCCTCAAGGCCGGCGACAAGATCCTCTGCCCGGCCGAGGAGCCGACCCAGCAGTACGCCATCCAGCGGGGCGGCGGGGTCAACCAGGCGCTGGCGGCCAAGGGGCTCAAGTGCACCTTCCTGCGCACCGGAGGTGAGGACGGCCCGGCGCTGGACGCCCTCACGACCTGGCTGACCGCCAACCCGGACGTGACGGCGATCGTCCCGCTCGGCGGCACTCCGCACCGCAACGCGGTCGCCGCCGAGGACGCGGCGAACGTGAAAGCCCCGATCGTCGGGTTCGACACCTCACCGCAGGTCATCAACGGCATCAAGGCCGGCCGGATCCTGGCCACGGCCGACCAGCAGGGCTACATCCAGGGCTACCAGACCGTCATGCAGAGCGTGCTCTACCTGGACTTCGCGCTGTCCCCTGCGAACATCAACTCCGGCGGCAACGGCCTGATCGACAAGACCAACGTCGGCAACCTCGAGGCCAAGAACCTCAAGGGCGTGCGCTGGTAGCAGGCACGCGGAAGCGTGCGGCGGGCCGGTCATCCGGCGGCCGGCCCGCTCGACGTCAGCGACGCACCACACCCGAGCACCAACCCGGCGGACCAGCACCGAGCCGACCCCACCCGCCCACCATCAGTCCACCCGGGACTCGACTCCGTCCTCATAGGTTGGTCAGCGGCACTCGAAGCGGCGGTCCGGCATCAGCCCACCGGTGCCGGACGTGAGATCGGATGACACAGGATGACAGAACAACCAAGCCCGAACCGTTCCGGCGAGACCAGCACCGGGACCAGCGGTGCCGTCCTCGAGATGGACGAACGGACCGCCCGCCGGCGCCTGTCGGACAACCAGCCCACGACCGCCCTGGGCAAGATGCGGCGCAACCTCTTCTACATGCGCGGGCGCGGCGCGGTCGAGATCACCGTGGTGTATGCCCTGATCCTGCTGCTGTTCCTGGCACTGTTCCTGCACAACTCGGACCCGGCGACCGGCTTTCCGTTCTGGACCAGACGGAACTTCTCCGGCACGCTGACTCAGACGATCCCGTTCTACGCGCTGCTGGCGATCGGTGCCGGCATCCTGATGATCGCCGGCGAGTTCGATCTGTCCCTCGGCGCCTCCCTGGGCTTCGCCGGTGTCGTGTTCATCAAGACGCTGAACGCCGGATACGCCTGGCCGCTGGCCGTTCTGGCGGCCGTTGCCAGTTCGGTGGGCATCGCCCTGGTCAACGGTGTCATCGTCGTCGCGACGCAGATCCCGTCCTTCATCGCGACTCTCGGCATGTCGTTCTTCTGGAACGGCGCGGCCCTCTACGTCAACGGCCTCAGCCCGGCCATCATCGCCGAGCCCAACTCCACCATGACCAACATCATGGCTGGGGACCACGGCTGGTTCCGCTCCCAGCTGATCTGGATGATCGTGATCGGCTTCGTCGCCTGGTGGTTCCTGCACCGCACCAAGTGGGGCAACCACATCTACGCGACGGGCGGCAACGCGGCCGCGGCGAAGGCCGTCTCGATCAAGCCTAATTCCGTGCGGCTGTTGAGCTTCGCGATCCTGGGCCTGATGGTCGGCCTGGCCGCCGCGCTGTTGGTGGCCCGGACGACGACGATGCAGCCGGCCACGACCGACGCCCGCACCCTGTTCGCGATCGCCGCGGCCGTGGTCGGTGGCTGCTCCCTGACCGGCGGTCGCGGAACGCTCTTCGGCATGATCATCGGCGCGGCGCTGATCGGCACCGTGGAGAACGGGTTCATCCTCGGCCGGCTCCCGGGCTTCTACCTGCAACTGTTCCTCGGGGTGACCATCGTCATCGCAGCCACCATCAACAAGGTCATGGAGGGCCGGGCCACATGACGACGGAAGCGCGGGCCCTCGTGCCGGACGCCACCACCGGCCCGCTGCTGGAACTGCGGGGCATCACCAAGAACTACGGCCCCAACCGGGTCCTGGACAACGTGGATATGTCGGTCGGCAAGGGTGAGGTGGTCGGCCTGCTCGGCGACAACGGCGCCGGGAAATCCACCCTGGTGGGGATCATGTCCGGGGTCGTGCCGATGACAAGCGGGCGCTACCTGTGGCAGGGCGAGGAGCTCACCCGGATCACCCGGCCGGAGACCGAGAAGCGCGGCATGGAGACCATCTTCCAGGACTCCGCGCTGGTTCCCACGATGACCATCACCCGCAACATCTTCATGGGCCGCGAGATCACCAACGCGTTCGGCCTGATGCGGATGAAGCAGATGGACACCATCACCAACGAGATCCTCGACAGCGTCGTGAGTATCGAAGGCATCCAGAGCGCCAGGCAGTTGGTCGGATCGCTGTCCGGCGGCCAGGCGCAAGCGGTGGCCATCGCCCGCGCCGTCCACTTCAAACGCTCGCTGCTCATCCTCGATGAGCCGACCAGCGCGCTCGCGGTGCGGGCCACCGAGGCGCTGTTGAACTATCTGATCCAGCTCAAGGCCGAGGGCGTCAGTTCCGTCCTCGTGACGCACAACCTGCACCAGGCCGTCAAGGTCTGCGACCGGCACATCGTGCTGAATCACGGCAGGAAGATCCTTGATGTCCGTCGGGAACAGACCGATGTCGAGGAACTCACCGCGGCGGTCGTCGAGGGTGCCGAGGGTGTGCGCCGCTACCGGGAGGGCCGGCCGCTGGCCTAGGTTTCCAGCGCGTGGCCAGGTCGACCGCCGGCCACCGCGCCGCGCCCGGACAGATCGACTCCCGCTGACCGTCGGGGCACATGTCGTACATTGTCGAAGCGCTCCACCAGCCCGGCCCGCGGCCCGGCGCCAGCACCGAGGGGTGGTCCCGTTGCCCGACCGCGAGACACCTGCGTTCACCGACCACGAACGCCCGCTGGCCGAGCGCGTCGGCGACCTCCTCGGCCGGCTGACGATCGAGGAGAAGATCGGGCTGCTGCACCAGCACCAGCCGCCGGTCGACCGGCTCGGCGTCGGCCCGTTCGTCACCGGCACCGAGGCCCTGCACGGGCTGGCCTGGCTCGGCCCGGCCACCGTCTTCCCGCAGGCGCTCGGCCTGGCCAGCACGTGGAACCCCGAACTGGTCGAGTCGGTCGGTGCGGCGGTCGGTGCCGAGGTGCGTGCGGTGCACCACAAGGACCCTGGGCGCTGCGGGCTGAACGTGTGGGCACCCGTGGTCAACCTGCTGCGGGATCCCCGGTGGGGCCGGAACGAGGAGGGGTACGCCGAGGACGTCCTGCTCACGGTCACGCTGGGCACGGCGTACGCGCGCGGGCTGCGCGGCGACGACCCGCGGTACCTGCGGACGGCGCCGACGCTGAAACACTTCCTGGCCTACAACAACGAGACCCGCCGGGCCGAGACGTCGAGCCGGATGCCGCCGCGGGTGCTGCGCGAGTACGAGCTGCCGGTCTTCCTGGCGCCGCTCGAAGCCGGCGCGGCGGTGGCCGTGATGGCGTCGTACAACCTGGTCAACGGGCGACCGGCGCACCTGAGCCCGCTGATCGGCGACGAGCTGCGGCGGTGCACGGACGACGAGATCCTCGTCGTCAGCGACGCGTTCGCGCCGGGCAACGTCGTCGACATACAGCACTACCACCCGGATCACGTGACCAGCCACGCCGCGCTGCTCAAGGCGGGCCTGGACAGCTTCACCGACAACGACGCCGACGGCGGCCCGACCGTCCGGCGGATCACCGAGGCGCTGCGGTTGGGGCTGATCGACGAGTCCGATGTGGACACAGCCGCGCGGCGGGCGCTCACGATCAGGTTCCGGCTGGGCGAGTTCGACCCACCGGCGGGCAACCCGTACGCCGGGCCCGCCGAGGATGTCGTCAACTGCGCGGCACACCGGGCTCTGGCCAGAGAGGCCGCCACGCAGTGCATCGTGCTGCTGAAGAACAGCGACGGCATGCTGCCGCTGGCGGCCGGCCCGACCCGGCGGGTCGCCGTCGTCGGGCCACTGGCCGACACCGTGCACGAAGACCTCTACAGCGGAACCCTGCCGTACGCCGTCACCGCCCGGCGGGGCATCACCGAACGGCTGGGCCCGGCCGCGGACGTCGCGTTCACCGAGGGCCTCGACCGGCTGGCGCTGCGCCTGGCCGGAGGCGGCGGCTACCTGACCGCGAGCGACGCTCCGGACGGCGGGTATCTCCGCACCGCCACCACAGCCGGCACGCCCGGCAGCCAGTTCGACCTCATCGACTGGGGGCACGGGGTCTGCGCGCTGCGCAGCGTGGCCAACCACCGGTTCATCACCGTCGACGACACCGGTGCGCTGATCAACAGCGCCGGCCAGCCGGGCGGCTGGGTGGTGCGGGAGGTATTCAGCCTGGCGGAATCGGCCGGGCAGACGGCGATCCGGCACCTCGCCACCGACACGTACCTCACCGTGGACGCCGCCGGGCGGTGCCGCACCGAGGCGACCACCGCGCAAGCGGCGACCCGGTTCACCATCGAGCGGCTCGTCGCCGGCACCGAACAGGCGGCCGCGGCCGCCCGGGACGCGGACGTCGCGATCGTCGTGCTCGGCAACCACCCGCTGATCAACGGCCGGGAGACCGAGGACCGGGTCGACCTGTCCCTGCCGCCCGCGCAGGAGGAACTGCTGCGCGCGGTGCACGCGGCGAACCCCCGCACCGTCGCCGTGCTGACCAGCAGCTACCCGGGTGCACGTGCCGGCAGCCGCGGCCCGGACGGTCGAGTTCGAGCTGCCCGCCGCCGACCTGGCCTGCTGGGACGTCGTCGGGGAACGGTACGTCGTCGAGTCGGCCCGGCACGACATCCTGCTCGGTCGCTCGAGCGGCGACATCCGGCTGACCGCGAGCATCCGGGTCGACGGCGAGACCCTGCTGCCGTGGACCGCCGGCCGCCCGCTGCCGGCGGTCGCCGCGGATGCCTACGCCGGCGTGGATTTCGTCGACGCGACGAAGGCGGCCGGCGACGCGGTACTGGCCACGGCGGCCGGTGCCTGGCTCCGGTTCGAGGCAATGTCGCTCGCCGGCGGCACCCGGTGTACGGCCACAATGTCCACTGTGGACGCCGGCCCGGCCCGGGTGACGCTGCGGGCGGACGACCCGCTGGACGGCCCGGTCATCGCCACGCTGGTGGCCGACTGCGCCGGCGACCGGTACGCGTGGACCGCGGCGAGTACGTCCATCCGGCCCGTCACCGGCCCCGTCGACCTCTACGCGGTCCTCGGCGCGCCGGGCGTCTGCCTGCGCGACCTCATTTTCACCGCGGGCTGAGCCCCGGGCCACCGCACCGCCCGGGTGTCCTCGCGGTGGCCCGGCAACCGTTGTCGCGCCCCGTTACCTCCCCGTAGCTCCCTTGACGGTCAGAACGCCCCTCACTAGTCTTCGCTGAGAAAGTATCGGGACGAATATCCAGAAACTTTCTGTGCGGCGGGTCCGAAAATCGGAATCGAGGGGTGTGAACGTGCTCGGGAGTGGGCGGCTGCGCCCGGGTTCCGCAGGGCGCTAGAAACACCTTTCGGGCATGGAGGCATCATGCACACGCCCACGCAAAGAACCGCGACCCGGCTGGCCGCCGCCGGCGGAGCGGTGATCGTCACCGCCGCTGGGGTGACCGCGGCCATCACACCGCCGGCGTCCGCCGCCACGACGACGGCCTCGGTCTCGATCGACGCCCGCCTGACGCTCAGCTCCTGGCCCACCACCGGCGTCGGCATGAACACCGCGGTGTGGGACGCCCGGATGAACGATCCGGCCTCGGTCACCCTGCTCCGCAACGCCGGTGTGAAGGCCGTCCGCTACCCCGGCGGCGGCTACGCCGACGGCTACCACTGGCAGACGCACACGGTCGAGGGCGGCGGGTTCGTCGCGGCCAACACCGAGTTCGACAAGTACGTCGCCACCGTGCACGCCGCCGGCGCGCAGCCGATCGTCGCGGCGAACTACGGCTCGGGCACGCCGCAGGAAGCGGCCGAGTGGGTGCGGTACGCCAACATCACCAAGGGCTACGGCATCAAGTACTGGGAGATCGGCAACGAGCTCTACGGCAACGGCCAGTACGGAGCCACCTGGGAGACCGACCACCACGCCAGCAAGAGCCCGACCACGTACGCCACGAACCTGCTGGACTACATCACCGCGATGAAGGCGGTGGACCCCAGTATCAAGATCGGGGCGGTGCTCACGACGCCGAACAACTGGCCCGACGGCGTCATCGGTCCCGGCGACACGATGGACTGGAACCACAGCGTCCTGTCCGTCGCCGGCCGCAGGATCGACTTCGTGATCGTGCACCACTACCCGTTCAGCACCAGCGAGGCCGAGGTGCTGACCAAGCCGCAGTCCGAGGTCCCGGCGATGACCAGCACGCTGCGCTCGCTGATCAACCAGTTCGGCGGCCCGAACGCGGCCAACATCGGCATCGCGGTCACCGAGGCGAGCTCGCAGTTCGCCCTCAACACCGCGCCGACCGGCCTGTACGCCCCGGACGTCTACCTGACCTGGCTGGAGAACGGCGCGTTCACCCTCGACTGGTGGAACTTCCGCAACGGCACCGACTGCAGCAGGGTCACCACGATCCAGGGCGCGACGGACTACGCCGACGGCAGCATCGTCTCCACCGGGGCGTCCTGTGAGCCGCCGGCCGACACGCCGTTCCCGGTGTACTACGGCATCCAGATGATGACCAGACTCGGCGGGCCGGGCGACGCGCTGATCCCGGCGACCGCCTCCACCCCGCTGCTGTCCGCCCACGCGGTCAAGCACGGCAACGGCGACGTCGCGGTCATGCTGATCAACAAGGACCCGGACAACGCCGTCACGGTCAGCCTCTCCTACCGTGGGTTCAACCCGTCGACCGCGACGCCGACCGTCGACTCGTACCTGAAGAACGCCTCGTCGATCGGCTCGACCGCGGCGGGCACCGCGACGACGCAGACCGTTCCGGCCTACTCCATCGCCGTCGTCCAGCTGCGTCCCGGTGGCACCACCCCGACGGAGACCCCGACCGCGACGCCCACGGCGACCCCGACCGCGACGCCCAGCCCGACCGGGGGGACCGGGACCTGCCGGGTCAGGTACACGAAGAGCGAGTGGCAGGGCGGGCTGGTCGCGGACGTGACGATCAGCAACACCGGCAGCAGCGCGGTCAACGGCTGGCGGCTCGGCTTCACGTTCCCCGGTGACACCAGGGTGACCAACGCCTGGAACGCGACCGCGACGCAGACCGGCGGCACGGTCACCGCAACCAACATGTCCTACAACGCCACGATCCCGGCCGGCGGATCGCAGTCCTTCGGCTTCCAGGGCACCTGGACCAGCAACGACGCCAACCCGACCGGCTTCACGCTGAACGGGGCCACCTGCGTCAGCGGCTGACCCGCCGGGTCCACGCCGCCGCCGGTGGTACCCCCTGTCGCCGTCGTGGGTACCACCGGCGGTCCACCCGGCCGGGCCCGACCCACGACCCGTCCCGACCGCCCACGCACCGAAGGTGGCCCGTCCATGACAGCGGAACCCAGCCCGGTGACAGCGCACCCCATCTCCCGCCGCAGCCTGCTCGCCGCCGCGGCCGTCGCCGGTGTCGCCGTCAGCACCGGTGGCCCGCGGCGGGTCGCTCGACGATCCCGACGTCACCTTCGTCGGCCGCCGGCAGCAGCACCTGTCCTGCCGCGTGCGGGCGCTGGTCGACCCCGCCCAGGGCCGCGGCGGCCTCGCCGTGCGACTGGACGAACGACACCACTACGAGGTCGAGGTCGGCGACGGCGAGGTGCGCGTCGTGGCACGGACCGGCCCGCTGCGGCCGACGGTGGCCGCCCGGCCGGTGCCGGCCGGGCGGGTCCGGCTGCGCATCGACGTACTCGCCTCACCACCCGGCGACTTCCATCCGTGCCGCGGGCCGGACCTGGTACGCCTCGGCGTCGAGGAGGCCGGCGGCGCCTTCACCCCGCTGGCCGAACTGGACGGCCGGTACCTGTCGACGGAGGTCGCCGGCGGCTTCACCGGGCGGGTGATCGGGATGTACGCCGCCGCCGGGACGGTCGACGTCGACTGGTTCGACTACGAGCCCGCCGACGGAGACGCCGCGCCATGGTGAGCCGGGCCGGGCAG
>Ga0307499_10000448_pt1 | contig 14652 bp, 11 predicted proteins | sample 13_S_MG_FD_201363 | JGI IMG/M metagenome (GOLD analysis project Ga0307499, IMG submission 201363) | Soil microbial communities from Populus trichocarpa stands in riparian zone in the Pacific Northwest, United States - 13_S | ecosystem: Environmental > Terrestrial > Soil > Riparian zone > Trees... | reverse complement strand
GACCTGGATCTGGCCGAAGAGTGCACCCAGGACGCGTACGTGCAGGCGCTGCGGACCTGGCCGCAGGCCGGCATCCCGGACCGACCAGGCGCCTGGTTGACGACCATCGCACGGAACCGGGCCCGGGATGTGTTGCGGCGGCAGGCGGTGGCACGCCGTGCGCTGCCGCTGCTCACGCCGGACGAATCGGTGCCCGGGCCCGAAGACGCCCTCGTCGATGACGACCGCCTCCGGCTGGTCTTCACCTGCTGCCACCCGGCCCTGTCCCGCGACGCGCAGGTCGCCCTGACGCTGCGACTGGTCTGCGGGCTCACGACGGCCGAGGTGGCCCGCGCGTTCCTGGTGCAGGAGTCCACCATGGCCGCGCGGATCACCCGGGCCAAGAAGAAGATCGTCGTCGCCCGCATCCCGTACCGCGTGCCGTCCCCGGACGCGCTCGCCGAGCGGGTCGGCGCGGTCCTCGAGGTCGTGCATCTGATCTTCACCACCGGGCATACGGCGCCGGTCGGCGCGCACCTCGTGCGCCGCGATCTGGTGGACAGCGCGATAGGCCTGGCCCGCATGCTGCACCTGCTGATGCCGAACGACGCCGAGATCAGCGCCCTGCTCGCGCTGCAGTTGCTCATCGACGCGCGCCGGGCGGCCCGCGTGTCCGCCAGCGGGCGACTGCTGCTGCTCAGCGAGCAGGACCGGGCCCGGTGGGACACCCGGCTGATCAGCGAGGGCATCGGCCTGCTCACCGAGGCGCTGCGCCGGCACCCGCCGACCGGGTACGCCGTCCAGGCCGCGATCGCCGCCGTCCACGCCGAGGCGCCGACCTGGCAGGACACCGACTGGTCGCAGATCGTCGCGCTGTACGACGTCCTGCTCCGGCTCTGGCCGTCGCCGGTCGTCGAGCTCAACCGCGCCGTGGCGGTGGGCCTGCTGGACGGCCCGCACGCCGGGCTCGACGCGCTGACCCCGCTGCTCGGCAATCCGGCGCTGGCCACCTACAGCTACCTCAGCGCGGCCCGCGCCGACTTCCTCCGCCAGACACACCAGTGGACGCAGGCAGCCGAGGCCTACCAGGAGGCCCTCGCACTGACCGACAACGACGTCGAACGTGCCTTCCTCGCCGGCCGGCTCGCCGAGGTGCAGGCCCACCGACCAACCTGACCACGGCCGGCCCCGGCGCCGCGCATCCTCCCGACAGAACGGCCGCGGCGTGGTCGAGGCAGCCCGGGCCGCCGGCGTGGCGCAGGATTCCCGCCATGACACACGACGACCTCGCGGCCCACGCACGGGCCATCATCGAGGCGAACCTGTACCTGACTCTGGGCACGGCCGACCCGGACGGCCGCCCGTGGACATCCCCGGTCTACTTCGCCCCCGGAAGCGATGGGGAGTTCTACTGGGTCTCCGCCACCGACGCCAGACACTCCCGCCACCTCACCGAGCGCCCGCAGGTGAGCCTGGTCGTCTTCGACTCCACCGTCGCGCCGTACCACGGCCGCGCCCTGTACGCGGTCGGGGCGGCGCGGGAACTGTCCGGCAGCGACCTCGACCGCGCCCTGGCGGCCTACCCCCGCCCCGACGGCGGCGGCGCCACACCGGTGACCCGGGAGGACGTGACCGCACCGGCCCCGTACCGCCTCTACCGGGCGACGGCGTCGGACCTGTGGGTCCTGTGTCCCCGGGAACCCGGGCAGCCATGCCCGCTGCACGGCCGCGCCAACGACCATCGGGCCCGGGTCACACCGGCCTGAGCTACCTGCGGCGCCGCCGGTACGAGTTCGCTGACGACCGGCGCGTTGGCCGGTCACCCTCATGGGGTTGACCCTCTACCTGGTTGAGCCGGCAGGCTCCCGGGTGTGGCGAGCGACCTGCGCAGCATCGGCGAGATGGCCCGGGCCAGTGGCCTGACCGTCAGCGCCCTGCGGTTCTACGACAGCGCCGGGGTGTTGGTGCCGGCACTGGTCGAGCCCGGGAGCGGCTACCGCCGGTACGCCGAGCACCAGGTTCGGCCGGCCCGGCTGCTGGCCAGCCTGCGCCGGGTCGGCATGTCGCTGGCGCAGATCAGCGAGGTGCTTGCGCTGCTGCCCGATGCCGCGGCCGTACGCCGGCGGCTGGACGAGCATCTGCACCGGTTGGAAGCCGGGCTGGCCGATGCCCGCCGGGAACTATCCCGCGCCCATGCCCTACTCGCAGCCGAGGAGAAATCCGTGACCACAGCCCGCACCCTGGTGACCCTGGCCGCCGCCGACCTGGCCGCCGCCCTGGACACGGTCCGATTCGCCGCCAGCCACGACGCCGAGCTGCCCGCCCTGTGTGGTGTCCGGCTGGAGATCGAGCCGGGCGCGCTGCGGCTGATCGCCACCGACCGGTACCGCCTGGCGGTCTGCGAGACCGCCGCGGTCGCGGTCAGCGGGCCGCCGACGCAGGTGAGCGCCCCGGCCGCGTTCGTCGACGACGCCCGGACGCTGCTGGCCGGCGCCGAGCAGGTCACCCTCACCATCGACCCGGCCGCCATCAGCGTCGACGCGCCCGGACGGCGGGCCAGCGGGCAGCCATTGCCGTACGAGTTCCCGGACTACCGCCGGCTCCTGCGCGAGCACACGCCACCGTCGGGCGGGCGCCGGATCCCGGTCCAGGTGCCGGCGCTACGGGCGGCGCTGGCACCCGGCGCCGCCCCCCGGGCCACCCGCGAACACGACGGCAACACCTACGAGGTCGCCGTCCTGGCCGTCGAACCCGACGGCAACCTCGCGGTCGTCGCGCCGGACCGCGACTCGAGCGAGTCTGCCCGGATCACGGTGAACCGCGAGTTCCTGCTCCAGGCACTCGAGGCAAGCGGGCAGGGTCAACTCCTCCTCGAGCTGGACGGGCCGATCAAGCCGCTGGCCATCCGGGTCCCCGACGACGAACGGAACTTCTCCATCCTGATGCCCGTTCGGCCCTGACCGGCCCGCCAGCACCTGAAGCCATGGACTGCGTTGCGGCTGCCTTTACGGCCAGCAGGTGCTCCGATACCGTGCGTCACAGACGGCGGGCATGCGGCAGGCCGCCGCCGACTCATGGACTTGTGTCCGTCCGGTCGGATGTGCTTGCCGCGGTGCGGCGGGTGGCGTCCGGCTGGGTGGCGGCCGAAAGGATCCGCGATGCGCCCGACCCTGCCGACGCTCCCGTACCCCCGATGGCGGCTGGTGCTGCCGACCGCGCTGCTGCTTGTCGCGGCGAACCTGGCGGTCGCACCCGCCGGGCCGGTCGCCCAGGCGGCGCCCCCGGACGTGACGGTCACCGTGAACGCCCGCGCGGCGATGGCGACCGTGCCGGACACCGGGCTCGGCGTGAACCAGGCGATCTGGGACCAGGAGCTGGGCAGCACCGCCGTGTCCGGCCTGCTGAAAGACGCCGGCGTGCAGGTGATGCGCTATCCGGGCGGGTCCTACGGCGACATCTACCACTGGGAGAACCACACCGCGCCCGGCGGGTTCGTCGCGCCGGGCACGGACTTCGACACGTTCATGGCTTCGGTCCGCCGGGTCGGGGCGCAGCCGATGATCATCGCGAACTACGGCACCGGCACGCCGGCGGAGGCGGCCGGGTGGGTCCGCTACGCGAACATCACCAAGGGCTACGGCGCCCGGTACTGGGAGGTCGGCAACGAGAACTACGGCAACGGGCACTACGGCGCCAACTGGGAGGCCGACAACCACGCCGACAAGAGCCCGACCGCATACGCCAACAGCGTCGTGGCCTACGCCGACGCGATGAAGGCGGTCGACCCGAACGTACAGGTCGGCGCCGTGCTGACGACGCCGGCCAACTGGCCGGACGCGATAGTGGCCGGCGGCGACGCGGCGACCTGGAACCAGACCGTGCTGTCGATCGCCGGTCCGAAGATCGACTTCGTGATCCTGCACTGGTACCCGGCCGAGACCAGCCCGGCCGACGTGCTGACCAAGCCCGCCCAGCTCGCCGACTCGATCTACCTGCTCCGGCAGCAGATCCAGCGGTACGCCGGCGCCGGTGCCGGCCGGCTCGGCATCGCGGTGACCGAGACCAGCAGCGCGGTCGCCCGGAACACCCAGCCGGGCGCGCTGTTCCTGGCCGACACGTTCAGCACCCTGCTGGAGAACGGCGTGTTCACGGTGAACTGGTGGAACGTCCACAATGGAATCGAGCGGGTGTCCACAGTGGCCGGACAGACCGACTATCACGACTGGGGCCTGCTGTCGTCCGCCGGCTGCCTCGACGGCACCTGCGAACCGGCGCTGAACACCCCGTTCGCGTCGTACCACGGGCTGCGGCTGCTGGCCCAGTTCGCCCGCCCCGGCGATCAGTTCGTCCGGGCCGGCACCGACCAGCCACTGGTCAGCGCGCACGCCGCCACCCGGCGCAATGGCGACCTGGCGGTGCTGCTGATCAACAAGGACCCGGACAACGCCCACCAGGTCACCCTCGACTACGCCGGCTTCACCCCGGCGGCAACCGCGCCCACCGTGCACTCGTTCGGCGTCGGCGATTCGGCGGTCAGCACCGGTACCAGCGGTACCGCGGCCAGCCAGACGCTGGCGCCGTACTCGCTGACCGCCCTGGTGCTGCACCCCGCCACCTCGACCGAGCTCCGCCCGCCGGCACCCGGCCGGCTCATCGCGACCGCGGTCACCGACCGCACTGCCACCCTGTCCTGGCAGCAGCCCATCCCGCCACCCGGCGGCCCGGGGTCGATCGGTCTCTCGCCGGTCGTCAAGTTCGAGGTGTACCGGCAGGTCGGCGCCGTCAGCGAGCAGGTCGGTGAGACACCGTCCACCTCGTTCACGGTGGCCAACCTCGAGCCGGGCAGCCGCCATACGTTCAACGTGCTGGCCCGCGACGCCGCCGGCCGGCAGTCGCCGGGGTCGCTGCCGCTGACGGTCACCACCGGCACCCCGGCGGACAGCAGCTGCACGGTCCGGCTCACCGACGTGAACAACTGGGGCAGCGGCTTCGTCGGCAGCATCGACATCACCAACCGCGGGGCCAGCCGGCTCGACGGCTGGACGCTGGCGTTCCGCTGGCCGACCGGCTGGCAGCGGGTCGACAGCGGCTGGAACGGCACCTGGACCCAGCAGGGCGCCGCGGTCACCGTCACCAACGCCGACTTCAACCGCACGCTGACCGAGGGCGGCACCGCGAACGTCGGTTTCGTCGGCAACTACGGCGGGCCGAACATCCTGCCGACCGCGTTCACCCTGAACGGCACACTCTGCTCGGCCGGCTGAGCCGGCAGTCGCCCGGCGGCCGGCCCTCGGCTGGCCGCCGGGCTGCCCGGGCGGCCGCCACGGGCACGAGCGGAACCCCGGGCCCGGTGCCGCCGGGTCCGGTGCTACCGGGTCCGGGTCGGCGGCGGTCCGGCGGCCCCTCGGTGCTCCAGCACCCGCTGCGCGTCCAGGGCCCGGGAGGTCACCGCCCGGGCGACGTCGGTGAGCCGCTCGTTGTGATCCCGGGCGTACCGCCGGAGCCGGGCGAAGGCGTCGTCCATGTCCAGGCCGCCGCGCTGGGCCAGGAAACCCTTGGCCTGTTCCAGTGCCACCCGGCTGGTCAGCGCGGTCTGCAACTGCTCGGCGAGCACGGCCTTGTCGGCGGCGACCTTCTCCTGCACCAGCGCCACGCTCGCCACGTGCGCCAGCGCCTGGCCGAGACTCAGGTCGTCGTCGCTCAGCGCCCCGACCCTGCTGCCGAACAGCCCCAGCGTGCCCAGCACGGTGTCGCGCAGCCGCATCGGCAGCGCGTGCACCGAGGCGAACCCGGCTTCCAGCGCGGGCGGCACGAACTGCGGCCACCGCCGCTCCGCCGCGGCCAGGTCCGGAACGCGCACCAGCCGGCCGGCCCGGAAGCAGTCCAGGCACGGGCCCTGGGCCCGCTGCAACTGGAGGATCTCCAGGTTGCGGGTGCGCTCCGAGGAGGCCGCCACGACGTGCAGTACGCCCAGCGGATCGGCCAGCAGCAGCCCCGCCGACGCCACGTCGAGCAGCTCGGCGCAGTCGCCGGTCAGGCCGTTGAGCAGGTCCACGACGTCATAGCCCTCGGCGAGGCTGTTCGCGACCGAGACGAAGGCCCGCGTCACCCCGCGCTCCCGGTCCACGCTCACTATGTCTCCTGGTTCGCTCCGGCCGGCCGGCAAGTCGACGCCTTCCCGCCGCGACGCGCTGGGCGGGTCGCGGCGGTCCAGGCGCCGCCGCGCCCGACCTGCGCTCACGACGACGCTCCCGGGCCGGCCGGACCGGGCCACGACCCGTCGCGGCGCAGCACCAGCCGGCGTTCCACGATCTGCCACGCGACCTCGCTGGCGGTCAGGCTCTGGGTGAACGCGTACGCCCGCAACCGCAGCAACGCCTCCGCCGCGTCGACGTCGAGGTCTGCCATGATCATGCCGGTCGCCTGGTACACCTCGACCCGCTCCAGCGACGCCAGCTCCGACGCCGCGCCCCGGCCACCGGCCGTGCCCTCCGCCTCGGCCACCCAGTCGACGTCGGTGGCCAGCAGATCCAGCAGCGGCAGCGCCGCCAGCTCGGCCGCCAGCAGCCCACCGGCCAGGCCCTCGCCGGCAAGGGACCCGGGCGAGTTCCGGAACAGGTCGAGGGCGCCCACCGCCGCCGTCGTGACCAGCACCGGGAGGGCGAACACCGCGCGCACCCCGGCGGCCAGCACCGCCTCCGTGAACGCCGGCCAGCGCGACTCGTCGCGGAGCCCCAGGTTCGCCACCAGCACCGGCCGGCCGGACGCCACCGCGTCCAGACACGGCCCCTCGCCGAACGTGAACTGATACTCGTCCAGCCGGCGGCTCAGCCAGCCGCTGGACCCGAACGTGCCCCGGCTCGCCCCGTCGTGGACCACCGAGATCGCCGCGCCGTCAACCTGCAGCAGCTCCACGCAGGCCAGGCACAGCCGGTCCGCCGCGGACAGGCCGCCGCCGGCGACCGCCGCCCCCAGACCGGCCCGCATCCGCTCCGGAGAATCCACCGACCCCACCTCTCTGGAGCCAGCCGGCACCATCCAGCCCACCCGCCGGGGCATCCCGGCCCCATCCGAACCGTACGCGAGGCCCTCGCCAGCCACGACCCGGCACGTGCCGGGGGCTACCCGCCCGACCCGTCGCCCCGGTACCCCGTGACCACCTGGCGGGGCCGTCCGCCGCGGCTGTCCCGGCGCCGGGGCCGGTGCATCGGATATGGTCGGGAGGTCGGTGGCTCGTCCCGGGCCCCGCGGTCCCGCACCTCCGCTGGGCCGCCCGGGGGTTCTACCGCCACCGACGTGGGTATCACACCCGAACCGCTCCAGATCCCGGCGGTCGCCGAAGCGCCCAGCGCCCCGACCACCAGGGATCCCCGTTGACACACGACCAGGCAATTCGCCCAGGCCCAACGCCGGCCTGGCTGGCGACGAACCACCTGTCCGTGGACGAACTGCCGACCGACGAGCCGGCGACGACCGCGACGTGCCGCGGATCGGACTTCGCCGAGGTGTGCCGCCGGGTGAAGGAGGCCGGGCTGCTCGCCCGCCGGCCCGTCTACTACACGGTGAAGATCGCGCTGACGGCCGGGCTGCTGATCGCCGGCTGGGTCGCGTTCGTGGTCCTCGGCCGGTCGTGGTGGCAGCTGGTGACCGCGGTCGTCCTCGGCGTGCTGTTCACCCAGGTTGCGTTCCTCGGCCACGACGCCGGCCACAAGCAGATCGTGCGAACCCGCCGCGGCAGCTACGTGCTCGGCCTGTTGCACGGCAACCTGGCCGTCGGGCTCAGCTTCGGGTGGTGGGTGGACAAGCACAACCGGCACCATGCCCACCCCAACCAGGAGGGCAGTGACCCGGACATCGGCACCGGCGCGCTGGTGTTCATCCCGGGGGAGGCCCGGCGGCATCGCGTCACCCGGCTGCTCACCCGGGCGCAGGCGTACCTGTTCTTCCCGCTGCTCCTGCTCGAGGGCCTGAACCTGCATGTGGCCGGCCTGCTGGCGCTGCGCGAACGGCCGCCCGGCCGCCGGGCGGTGGAGGCGCTGCTGCTGGTCGCGCACCTGGCCGGCTACCTGATCCTGGTGCTGGTCGTGCTCAGCCCGCTGCAGGCGCTCGCGTTCGTCGCCGTCCAGCAGGGCGTCTTCGGCCTCTACATGGGCTGTTCGTTCGCCCCGAACCACAAGGGGATGCCGATCCTCGGGCCGGACAACGACCTGGACTACCTGCGCCGGCAGGTGCTGACCTCCCGCAACATCCGCGGTGGGTGGTTCGTCGACACGGTGTTCGGCGGGCTGAACTACCAGATCGAGCACCACCTGTTCCCGAGCATGCCCCGACCCAGCCTGCGGCGGGCCCAGGCGGTTGTCCGGCAGTTCTGCCACGAGCGGCGGATCTCCTACCGGGAGGACTCCCTGTTCGGCTCGTACCGCGAGTCGCTGCGGCACCTGCACGCGGTCGGCACGCCCGGCGGCCCGGACAGCCGAGCATCCGCGGGCGGCTCCCGACCGGACGTCCACCCAGGTCCGCCCGCCCCGGCAATCACCGGGTAAGGAAGCCGCGAAGGCCGTGCTTGGCTGCGACAATGGCGGCGGCGGGCAGTCATGACCGTGAGCTGGATCGCACGCTTGTCCGGCATACCGCCCCGACGTGGGGGTATCCGCCAACCGGTGCCGCGCTGGGCGGTGCCGGGGTCCGGTGGAGGTGCCCGGTGCGGGCGGTAGAGGTCCGGGACGTGTCGCGACTGGCGGACAGCACGCTGCGTGCCGCCACGTCCGGGTTGTGCGAACTGCAGCGGGACGCCGCCGGTCGGGTGTTCGGCGCGATCGGACCGGCCGCGGCGCCGGTCCAGCGTGGCCACGAACTGGTCGCCGCGGCCGTGTACGGGCTCGTCGGCGGCGCGTTGGGCGGTGGTGCGCGGCTGGCCGGCCTCGCCGCGGCCCGGACCGCCGCGGCCAGGGCCGCCGCGGCCGGCGACCCGGAGCAGTCGTCCGCCACCCGCAAGACGCTGGCGGTCCTGAACGGCCTCTACGGGGACATGCTGGAGCGCGCCGCGCCCAGCCTTGCCGCGCCGATGGCGATCCGGCGGAACGCCCGCGACGTGCCGGCCGACCCGGCCGCCCTGGCCGCGGCGTTCCCGGGCGCCACCGGCAGCATCGTGGTGTTCCTGCACGGCCTCACCGACAACGAGGACGCCTGGGGGTACCACGCGGAGCGCCACCATGGCGACCCGGGCGTCACCTACGGCAGCCTGCTGCAGCGCGACCGGGGTATGACCCCGGTGTACCTGCGGTACAACACCGGCCTGCACATCTCCGACAACGGGCGCCGGCTGGACGAACTGCTCGCCCGGCTGGCCGCCAACTGGCCGGTGCCGGTCCGCGACATCACCCTGATCGGCCACTCCATGGGCGGTCTGGTCGCCCGCAGTGCCCTGCACCAGGCCGGCGGCACCCCCGGCGGCCGGTCCTGGACCCGCCTGGTCCACGACACGATCAGCCTCGGCACCCCACACCTCGGCGCACCGCTGGAACGCGGCGCGCACCGGCTGACCGGCCTGCTCCAGCGGCTGCCCGAAACCCGGCCGCTGGCCCGGGCGCTGGCCGCCCGCAGCGCCGGCATCAAGGACCTGCGGCACGGCACCCTGGTGGCCGCCGACTGGCAGGACCGGGACCTGGACGCGGCCGGCAGTTGGCCGCACACGCACGTACCGCTGCACCAGGGCGCCCGGCACCATGTCGTGCTCGCCACCCTGGCCCGCAATCCCGACCGGGTGGCGGCCGGGCTGGTCGGCGACCTCATGGTCTCCCCGCGCAGCGCCTACGGCGACACCGGGGACGCGCGACGGCTGGCCTTCCCGGCCGGTCACGTCCGCCGGGTCGGCCGGATCCACCACCGCGACCTGCTCAACCACCCGCTGGTCTACCAGCAGCTGCGCGACTGGCTGACCGGCACCGCGACTGGCTGACCGGCACCGCGACTGGCTGACCGGCACCGCGACTGGCTGGCCGGCACCGCGACTGGCTGGCCGGCACCGCGGCGGACTGATCCGGGCCGCCGGTCCGGCCGCGCGATGCCAGCGTCCCCTCCCGCCGGCTGATGGGCGGCCGCCGGCCGGATGACCCGGGAGTTGACGCGACGGCGGCGGCTCAGCCAGGCACCGCCACCCGGGTGGGACGGATGACCCGGGCGTACGCAGCCTCGATCTCCGTGGCGATCTGGGGCCAGCCGTACCGGGAGCGCGCCCGGTCGAGGCTGGCCGCCCGATAGGCGCCGAGCTCGGCCGGTGTGTCCAGCAACTGGCGGACCGCGGCGGCCAGCGCTGATGGGCGGTTGCCGGTCACCAGTCGCCCGGTCACGCCGTCCAGGACGGTGTCCGCCAGCCCACCGGCCGCCACGGCGACCACTGGAACGCCGGTCGCCATCGCTTCCACCACAGCCGCCCTGGGCGGCTCGTCCCGCTGCGGGCAGACCATCAGGTCGGCGCTGCGCAGCAGCGCGGCCAGGCCGGCGTTGCCGACCTGGCCGGCCAGCGTGACCTGGCCGGCGACGCCGTGCCGGGCCGCCGTCGCCCGCAGCCACTGCGCCGCCGGGTCGGCAGCCAGCGCCGTGGCGGCCGGACCACCGACGATCACCAACTCGACGTCCGGGACCTGGCGCAGCGCCGCGATCGTGAACTCGTGGCCGCTACCCGGGGCAAGGCGCCCGACGCTCACCAGTCGACGCCGCGAGGTGGGCCGGTCCGCCACCGGGCCGATCGGGCTGAACTGCTCGGTGTCGACCCCGTCGGGCACGACCAGCGCCGCCCGCCGCGGCAGGCCCAGGACCATCAACTCGTCCACCTCGCCGGCCGAGGTGGCCACCACCAGGTCGACGGCACGGCTGATCGCCGCCTCCAGCCGGATGCGCTCGGCGAGGTCGGCGCCGGCACCGCCGGGCCGGCGCCGCTGCACCGAGCCGAGCCCGTGGAACGTCTGCACCACCGGGACCGGAGACGATCGCACCGCCGCGAGCGCGGCCAGCCCGTACAGCCAGAAGTGGGCATGCACGACGTCCGGCGGATCGGCCGCCCAGTCGGCTGCCAGCCGGCCACCGAACTCCCCCATGTGCCGCAGCGCCCGGTTGCTGCCGATCCGGGCCGGCGGGCCAGCCGGCAGGTACACGACCTCCAGCCCGGGGCCGACCGGCAGTCTTACGGGCGGCCCCGGCCGGTCCAGCCGCGAATACAGCCGGATGCGGTGCCCGCGCGGTGCCAATGCCCGGGCCAGGTCGGCTACCTGGCCGCTCGGGCCACCGCCGGCCACGAGTGCGATGTTCACCATGAAAGCCCGCCCACCACACGCCGATGGACGGCGGATAGTCCGTCGCCGGGCCGTACGAATGCGGGAATCATTTCCAGCACCTCCGAGTGCGAGTCGACTCGGGCAGGTGCCTAGGCTGCACAAGCACATATCCCTACCGGGAGACCTATCCACTGGCGCGCGTCCGCCAAACCCGCGAGCGACCAGCTCACAGCTGCTCGATGGGGGAAGTCGGTGTCCGGTTCGCCCTTTTGCGTCGGGAGCGGTACGGGGCGGTACCATCACCGTTGGTGAATGTCCTGGCCCGGAACAACGTCCTGGTTTCAGGCCGTCCTGAGGGTCAGCCGATGTTGTTCGCGCACGGGTTCGGCTGCGACCAGCAGATGTGGCGATTTGTCGCCCCGGCCTTCGCCGACCGGTACCGGATCGTGTCGTTCGATCACGTCGGCGCCGGCGGTTCGGACCTGACCGCCTACGACCCGGCGCGGTATTCGACGCTGGATGGCTACGCCGACGACGTGCTGGCGATCTGCCGCGAGCTGGAGCTGACCGGGGTGGTGTTCGTCGGGCACTCGGTCAGCGCGATGATCGGTGTGCTCGCCGCGATCCGGGAGCCGGACCGGTTCGCCGCGCTGGTCCTGATCGGCCCATCCCCCCGCTACATCGACGACCGGGAGTACGTCGGCGGGTTCAGCGCCGCCGACATCGACGAACTGCTGGAGTCGCTGGACAGCAACTACCTCGGCTGGTCGAGCGCGATGGCTCCGGTGATCATGGGCAACCCGGACCGGCCGGAGCTGTCCACCGAGCTGACCAACAGCTTCTGCCGGACCGACCCGGAGATCGCGAAGCGGTTCGCCCGGGTCACGTTCCTGTCCGACAACCGGGCCGATCTGGCGAAGGTGTCCGTCCGCAGCCTGGTCCTGCAGTGCTCCGAGGACGTGATCGCGCCGCCTTCGGTCGGTGCGTATGTGCACCGTGAGCTGCCCGACAGCGAGCTGGTCCGGCTCGCCGCCACCGGCCACTGCCCCAACCTCAGCGCCCCGGCCGAGACCGCCGCGGCGATCGAGGCCTTTCTCTAGTGGACGTCCCGGTGGCCTTCGCCGCTGAGCTCCCGCCGGCACCGCCGCCGGTTGACCCGGCCGGGCTGGCCGGGGTGCTGCAGGACAGCGCGGAGGACCTGTTCGACAACGCGCCCTGCGGCTACCTGTCCACGTTGCCGGACGGCACCATTGTCAAGGTCAACCAGACGCTGTTGACCTGGCTCGGGTACGGCCGGGCCGAGCTCGTCGGCCGGCGGCTGTCGAGCCTGCTGGGTGCCGGCGACCGGATCTACTACGAGACGCACTACGCGCCGCTGCTGCGGATGCAGGGCACCGTCCGCGAGATCGCCGTCGACCTGGTCCGCGCCGACGGCACCCGACTCCCGGCACTGCTGAACTCGGTGCTGCGCGCCGACCCGGCCGGCGCACCGGTCGCGGTCCGCATGACCATCTTCGACGCCACCGACCGCCGCGCCTACGAACGTGAACTGCTGCGGGCCCGCCGGCAGGCCGAGGAGTCCGAGGCGAGGGCCCGCGAACTGGCCCGGATCCTGCAGCAGAGCCTCATCCCGCCGGCCCTGCCCGAGATCCCTGGCCTCGATATCGCTGCCCGCTATCGACCGGCCGGCAACGGGGACGAGGTCGGCGGCGACTTCTACGACGTGTTCCAGACCGGCCGCGACGACTGGGTGATCGTTGTCGGCGACGTCCGCGGCAAAGGCGCCGCCGCGGCTGCCGTGACCGCGCTGATCCGGCACACCGTCCGCGCCGCGGCCATCCGGGTCCGCCGCCCCAAGCTGGTCCTGGTCCAGCTCAACCAGGAACTGCTCCGCCAGCGCGAGGAGCGGTTCTGCACGCTCGTCTACGCCCGGGTCCGCCGCGACCGGCAGGGCCGCTTCCGGCTCACGGTCGCCGCCGCCGGGCACCCGCTCCCGCTGCGCTACTCCACCCGCCGCGGTCTGGACGTCCTCGGCCGGCCCGGCACCCTCCTCGGCGTGCTGCCCGCCCCGCGCCTGCAGGAGAGCAGCACCTACCTCGACCCCGGACGCCGTCCTGTTCTTCACCGACGGCGTCACCGAAGCCCGCCACAACGGCGAGTTCTTCGGCGATGACCGCCTCGCCACCAGCTTCGCCGCCGGCGGCACCGACCCGGCCGCCAGCACCGTCGACCGCATCGGCGCGGAGGTCACCGACTTCCAACACGGACACCCGCGCGACGACATCGCCCTGCTGGTACTGCGGGCCCCGGCTGGAGACCCGGCTCGGCCCGTCCCCGGCGGCGCGGCCGAAGGCCCCTGACCGGGAACCCCCGCCCGCCCGCGCGGGTCGGGTCGCCCGGCGGCGGTGCCGCGATATCGGCTGGTACCGCGGCTGGCCGGGCTCTACGGTCCACGGTTGTGCAGGCGGCTGCGGCGGTGGTTGTCCGGGTGGTGCCCGGGGTGCACTGGCATGTGCTGGACGACGACGAGGTCGCCGGCCGCGCGCATGCCCTGTACCGGCCGGACAACCGGGTGTTCGTGAGCGTCGACACCTGGCGGGAGGACGTCTTCGCGATGCTGGTCGCGGCGATCGTCGAGGACCTGCCGGTGGACCTGCGCACGATCGTGGACATCGACGATCCCGCCGAACTGGACCGCTGGTCGGCGGCCGGCTTCCGGCCCAACCGGCACGAGGTCGCCTACCTCGTCCCGACCGCCCCGCCGGCCACCGGCCTGCACGCGGCGCGGCTGCCGGCCGGTTTCACGCTCATCTCCGCGGCCGTCGCCGACATCGACCGGCTCCGGGCCCTGGATGAACTGCTGCGTGACGACGTGCCCGGCAGCGACGGCTGGGTGAACGACCCCGACCAGTTCGCCGCGGACACCGTCGATCCGGCGCTGTTCGATCCGGCCACCTACCTCGTCGCCGTGCACGACGCCAGCGGCCAGTACGCCGGGCTGGTCCGGGTCTGGGGCCGCCGCCAGCACGCCCGGCTCGGCCTCGTCGGCGTCCGGCGACCCTGCCGGCGCCGCGGCCTGGCCCGCGCCATGCTGGCCGCCGCCTTCCCGGCAGTGCACGCCCGGGGCATCACCGACGTCCTGGCCGAGGCCGACGTCAGCAACACCGCGTCGACGGCGCTGCTGACCGGCATCGGCGCCCGCCGCATCGGCGGGTCGGTCGAACTCCTCCGCCCCGGCACCGCCGAACACTGACCAGCGCGGCCACCGCCCCCGGGTGCCCTGGCCGGGACCGGAGTGGTCAGCGTGCCATCGGGCCGCCGGACCAGGCGGCCGGGGCGCCGGCGGCGGTGCGATCCCGCCGGGCCGGCCCGGATCGCAGCGCGGGGTCTCGGCGACCGG